>Ga0182021_10004132_pt1 | contig 17008 bp, 13 predicted proteins | sample 612E3MmetaG_FD_120493 | JGI IMG/M metagenome (GOLD analysis project Ga0182021, IMG submission 120493) | Permafrost microbial communities from Stordalen Mire, Sweden - 612E3M metaG (Illumina Assembly) | ecosystem: Environmental > Terrestrial > Soil > Wetlands > Permafrost | place: Sweden...
TTAGCGCACAAACCCAGCCCAGCAACGAAAATTTCACTCTGCTAAAAACTGCCGTTTACGGTCAAGTATTGCGTGGTGTAAATATATTGCCTCAATCAGTTGCATTCACTCTTCCAGCGATAGCGCCTAATTAGTTAAACATTCGATATTTTCAAAATTTACAATTTGAGACACTAATATGTTAAAAAAATACAAAATCACGGCGATACTGCTGGTCGGCTTGGTCACCACCTCCGTCAATGCCGATATCTTATACAGCAACGGTACACTAGACGGTAACACTAATGCGCTCACGCTCGGCGGCGGCCTAGTTGTTGCCGACTCTTTCACCTTAGCGTCGAATTCCATCGTAACCGGTGTAAGCTTCGATACCTGGAGTGCCTTTTCACAAGACGTCACCAATATCGATTGGGCCATCACCAGCACTGCCGGCGGGAGCGTACTAGCGTCTGGAACCCAAACTTCCGTATTTGCTAGCGACCTCAGCATAAACAATCAAGGCTATGTTCTGGATCTCAACGCTTTCCAAGTTCCATCACAATACTTAACTGCCGGCACCTATTGGCTACAGTTGACCAACGCCACCACAACTTCAGGACAACAGGCATCTTGGGACATCAATAGCGCCAGCGCTAACGCCGGGCCATCGCTTTCCTGGACAAATGCAACCGGGCAGTTTAGTGCCGCAAATCCATGCTCTGGTGTTTTAGCTATCGGCACAACCCAATGCTCAAGCCCTTTCCAAATCGTTGGTAATGTGCCGGAACCTGCACCTATAGCGTTATTGCTCGCCTCAGGCTTTCTCGTTTTTGGTATTTCAGTCCGCCGGAAAGCGAATCAAGTTTAGCCCCTTCCTCATAGCCAGACGGGGCATGTTATGTTGCCCCGTTTGAAATGCTTTGCGTTGACACTGTATCGCCGCTAAATTTTGATATTGTAAAAACGTGACCTAATTAGAAAGATTCTTCAGCTTGGCGAAGCCAACCTGCCGGACGAGGCCCGATGGTGGCTGCGGCGACGAGTAGGTGCAACGGAAGCGTCTCAAGATGGAAGCGCCAGTTAAACCGATAAACAAACGCACCGAGGTAGCGAGTTCCGTATTTGACGAAATCGAATGCATGGTAGGCACCACCCAGGCTGGTTTTGACATTGCCCAAAACCGTGTTGATCCAATTGAATTCAGGCAAATCCTTGGGCTTTCGACCGCCCGCGATGATCGCCCGGTGTTGGCAACCGACAGCATTTGCATTGGAAGGTCTTATACTTCCCACCCTTGAGGTTCATGTCCATCACTGTTTCTCTTTTGTGAGTTTGTTTGGGTCAGTATGCGCCTTATAATTGAGAAAATCTGGGTTGGCTGAAGAATCTTTCTAATCAGGTCTTACGATTGATACGGGGATCAGGGATTGAGGAAAAATGCTTGATGATACAGGCGGTAGTGTGTTGCTTCATGCGCGTAGCTCAAAATCTTACTATTTTATCTCTGATGTCAATAGAGTTTTAATGCGCTTGCCCTGAGTTATCGGCATATTTTGCTTGACAACCGACAAAAGACGGGAGTAATTTAAGCCCCCGCAGGTCAGGCGGTGTTTGGTCGTTTGGCCGATGTGCGTTTAGGCAGGTCATCGGCTATGGCGGGAATCACGCCTCAAAATAATGAAAGTTTGGTCGGCTTAGCCGCAAATAATGCGGCGCAAAAACTGGACGCACAGGCGAATAAAAATCTCTGGATACGCGGCATGGGCGGTTTTATGTCCACCGGCGGCGATAAGCAAGCAGGCGGTTTTAATGAACGGCTGTACGGCGTTATGCTGGGTTCCGATTTTGCTGTCGCCGAGCAATTACAACTGGGCGCTGCTATCGGCTATGCCCATAATCAGGTCAGTACCAGCTTGTCCGACAGCGGTGCGACTGATAGCGTACAATTCCTGGGCTATGGTCTTTGGCACAAGAATACTGAGTTCTTGAATTTCTCATTCGGCTATGGTCGGGATAATTACACCACGCAACGAGTTGTTAATTTGGCTACAAATACCCCCTATAACTCGAATAGTAATGGTAATAGCGGTTCATTAGATGTGGAAGCGGGCACTCGCCGCCAGTTAGGTAATTACATCATCGAACCTTCATTCGGAGCGCGTGGCGACATTATCAGCCGCGATGCCTTCACCGAAAGCGGCGTAGCGGGACTTGCCGTTAAGTCAACAACACTCTCTGCCGCTCAAACCCGTGTGGGCACTAAAGTTAGCCGCAGCATCGGCTTCGGCGTCAATAAACGCATAACGCCGGAACTTCGCGCTTACTGGCTGCACGATGAGGGCGATTCCATTGCCAGCAGCTCACAAGCCACGCTGCTGGGTCAATCAATTAATGTAAGTGCTGCCAATGCCGGGCGTGATGCGGCGTCGTTAGGCGCGGGAGTCACGTTAGATGTCGGCAATAATGTCGCCCTATTTGCCGATTACGGCTTCGAAAAACGTAACGCGCGTAACGGTCAGAATGTGTTAGGCGGATTGCGGGTGAGTTGGTAAGGTATATGCTCGAAATAAGCCTAGGGTGGGCAGGCAGTTTTGCCCACCACACGCAGCACCGTATTGTTTCGTGTGGGCACGAACAGCATGTGCCCACCCTACCCGGCTGTGGAAAGATTTGGATGCTGCAATCAAATAGGCAAAGATAAAGGTTGCCCGATTAGCACACTAGCTTGGATGGAGCTTGCGGAATCCGGGCTACGAAAACTCATAAGATGTATGAATGTAAGGTGGATTCGCGCTATGCTATTATTTCCGCTGATTCATCCTTCAGGCGAGACGAGGTTTATAAGCCGTGGATTCGCGCCAGCAATCCACCATAAGCTGAGGCTCGAATCTGATTCCTTCGTGGTGTTACATCACGGACTTACATTTTATTGGTTAACGATAGGGACTTTCCGCTTAAGCTGATGCGTATGGTTTATAACCCCGCCCTTAACGTTTTCATAATACCTGAACCAATCCGCTTTATATAATCAACGTAAAACATTTCGAACGGGGAAGCATGCCCCGTCCGGCTGAGGCGGTACTGGATAAACAAGTGCCGTAGGATGTGCTGAACGCAGTGAAGCGCATCACTCACGACCGATGCGCCTCCTGACGTCGGCACATCCCACACCAAGACCGGGTTTGCAAACTTAACCCGTAAGGCGCAATCTTGGCGGAAATAGGGCGGTTTTTATATGCAGTAAAATGATTTTAAATTTGCAATGGAGTAATTTATGGGATTAACTTATGCGGTCGTTAAACTAACTAATCTGTTTGGCGGACAACAGATTGAAGTTATGTTACTGAGGCGATTGTATTAGGTAATGAGCCTTTATTAGGCGTAATTCCTATGGAAGCAATGGATTTGGTTGTCAATCCGCATCTGCAATGCTTAACAATCAATCCGCAACATCCCAATTACCCGGTCGCTTTAGCAAAATAACACCCAAATTCACATTGAATTCGGCAAGCTTTCATTCTCCCATATCCTTTACGCCTTTCGCCCCGGAGCTTTCGTATGCGCGGCTTTACCCTGCTTGAGCTGCTGGTTGTGCTGTTTATTATGGTGTTGGGTTTTTCTATGGTCGGTATTAATCTGTCGTCGGGGAATGACGCCACTACACTTAAAGCGGCGACCGGGGACATTGTTTCTGCACTGCGTTATGCGCGGGGGCAGGCTTTAATGTCGCATCAGAATGCAGCTGTTACCATTGACCTTGCTGAAAACAGTTATACAGTGAGCGGTCGGGATAAAGTTTATCCTATCTCCAAAGCGATTGCCGTGACCGTAGTCACCGCGCAAAACGAGCTGGACGGAAAAGGGTTGGCGAATCTACGTTTTTTTCCAGACGGCTCTTCTACAGGCGGCAGAATTACACTGGAACAGGGTAAGTCGGCTTGGGAAATCAATATCAACTGGTTAACCGGTCAAATTAAACTGGATGATACCGATGCAAGCCAATAAACAGCGGGGCTTTTCTTTACTGGAAATCCTGATTGCCTTTTCAATTCTGGCCTTATCGTTAGGCATTTTGTTGAAGATATTTTCCGCAGGCGTTAATACCGCTGCCGTTGCAGAGAACTATACGGCGGCCGTTCAAATTGCCGAAAGCTTAATGGTTAAAACCGGCGTGGAAACGCCATTGCAGGCAGGTCAGGCTGCCGGACTGGAAAATGAAAAGTATTATTGGCGGGTTGAAGTCAGCCCGTTTACATTTAATCCTGATAATATGGACGTTTCGGCGATAACAGCCATGCTGTTTAAGGTTAAAGTGATCGTTAATTGGGGCGATGGTAATGCCAATGACAGACAAGTTGAGTTAACCACTGTAAAATTAGGCAATAGAACCTTATGAGGCGAAAGGCGAAAGGCTTTACCCTGATAGAAGTGCTGATTGCCATGACGCTGTTAAGCATGATGGTGGTGTTGCTGTTTGGCAGTTTAAAAATTTGCGCCGACAGCTGGGAAAAGGGCGAAACCAAAATGACCGACGTTAATGAAGTCGCCGTTGTTTATAATTTTTTCCACCAGCATTTATCGCTGGCAAAACCGTTGTGGAATGATTTTTCAAACGAAGAAAGAACCTTTTCTTTTCAAGGTAAGGCGCATTCTTTACAATTTGTTTCCGCGTTCCCTGCCAGTGCCGACAGATCGGGTTTGCAGTTGTTTTCTGTGGCTTTACTGTCAGAACATAATGAACAACTTATCAAGGTAACATTAACCCCATTTTTCCCGGCAGCTGACGGTCAAGCATGGGACAAGGAAGAGGAGTCATTAGTCCGGCACGTCAGAGACTATACTTTGGCTTATTTTGGTTCGGATGACGGGGTGAATGCAGGTAGTTGGCGAGATGAATGGTTGGCTAAAGACATTCTTCCCCGACTGGTTAAAATCAATATCAAACTGGACAATGAAATCTACTGGCCGGAAATGATTATCGAGCTTAAGGTTGTGGGAACAGCTAATAACATGGGTCTTGTGCCGGGAAACACTGGAAATGTAAATCAAACCGGGACGATTCAGTGATAAGGCAAAAAGGCCTGGCATTAGTCCTGGTGCTGTGGGTGTTGAGCTTGTTGACGATTATGGCAGGGAGTTTCGCCCTCAGTATGCGCAGGGAAGCGTCTATTACTGCGGGCATTAAAAATAATGCCCAAGCGATGGCGGTTGCCGAATCGGGGATCGCCCTGGCGGAAATGATGTTGCAAAACCCCGACCCGGATAAACGTTGGCGGACAGACGGCAGTATTTATGAAATAATCGCTACGGATGCCAAAGTTCGAGTACGACTGCTGGCTGAGGCGGGTAAAATAGATATTAATAAAGCCGATCAAGCCTTATTGGAGGGACTGATGATTTATGCACCTGTCGATGCAGAGCAAAAATTACGATTAGTCAGCGCCATACTTGATTGGCGTGATGCCGATGATCTAGTACATATCAATGGGGCGGAAAAAAAAGAATATCAGGATGCGGGTTTAAGTTATCAACCTGCAAACAAACCTTTTCAGTCGATTGAAGAATTACAGATGGTATTAGGGATGAATAAATCTGTTTTTTTACAGCTGGAACCGTTAATCACTGTTTATTCTGGGCAGCCGCATGTCACAATGCAATTGGCGGCTAAAGAAGTTTTGCAGTTAATTCTCGGTTTGGATACGGATCAGGTTGACTCCTATATTGCCAGCCGTTTGAATAGCGCGATAAATAACCTGCCTGTTCCGACATCCCCATCAAGTGCCGGGCAAAATAATGCCGCCGGACAAAACAATGTACTGACTTTGATTTCCGAAGCACAACTGGATAATGAATCCAGAGCCGTGATCAGTGCGGTGATAAAACCATCGGACAACACAGAGGCGCAAAATAGTATATCTCCACAGGCCCTGTTTCAGGTATTAAAATGGCAGCTTGCAACAGCTAATGACCTGTCATTATTTACCGGCGCAATGAATGAATTATTAGTAAAACAGTATGCTGAACCTGAACTCAACAATTGATCTGGACTTTAAGCAGTTCTTACGCTGGTGGAAACGGGAGCTTAACTTTCTAATCCCTGAAAAAATAAAACGGCTAATTAATGACCAGCAGGGCTTTCTCATCATAACTCCGGTGGGCAATCAGTTAGCGCTGGCCTATAGCTGCAATGGGCAACTAGAGCCGATGACAACCTTGGATCGTAATGAATCAGCCGCAGCACGCTATAAAGATGTTCTGGAAAAAGATGACCGACTAGCTAAAGCCAAGGTAATACTCAGGCTGACGAATCATTATGCCATTCAAAAAGAGCTGAGCTTACCGGCTGCGGCAAAAGAAAACCTGTATCAGGTGGTCGGTTACGAGCTTGACCGCTATACGCCATTTAAGCCGGAACAGGTTTATTTTGCCGTTAAGCGTTTAGAAGGTGTGGGCGAGCCAGATCATATTAGGGTTATGCTGATATTAACGACCCGAGACATTCTTAATGGATTCTTTGAGGACATAAAAGCCATAGGCTTATCGCCACAACTTGTCGATTATGAGGGTTCAGCTAATGATTGCGATAACCTGGGTGATAGCTACAATCTATTGCCCGACCGGCTAAGGCAAAAAACCGAAAAACTGCCTCGTATAATTTACTCGGCACTGATAACGTTGACCTGTTTGCTGCTAGCCGTTGTTATGGCGATGCCTGTCTGGCTTGAATCTCAAACAGTTAACGCTTTGCAATTAAAAACCGAGGCCCTGGAAAAGGACGCCAAAAAGGTTAAAGCATTGCAAAAAGACATTGACGCTATGATGGACGAAACCCGTCAATTGTTGGCAGAGAAAAGCGCCGCACCTGAAGTGATTTTGATGTTGAATACGTTAAGCTCACTCATCAAAGATGATACCTGGCTGAGCTATGCACAATACTCAGACGGGCATTTGCAGATACAAGGAGAATCGCCGACGGCGTCAACACTGATCGCTGTGCTGGAGGCATCTGACGTGTTTGCCCATGCCCGGTTTGTATCGCCGGTTACCCAGGATCCCGTCAGCAAGCTTGAACGGTTTCAGATTACCGTTGATGTGACCCCGGACAGAAAGCAGTGATGTTAAACATGGACAGCCGGAAAATGCAGCGGTGGCTGGCAGTGGGCTTATTAATTGCCGTCGTGCTCATTATCAGTCTGGTTGTTATAGTCCCGTTGCTAAATAAAGGCCTGGAACTGCATGAAGCTAAAAATAATCTGGTTTTCAAGCTACAGCAATATGAACGGATTTTAGACACAAAAGAGGCGGTCGTTGCCAGCATGGCTAAAATACAGCGACAGCATGAGCAGCAAGGCTATTTTAATAGCCAAAATACAGATGCTTTAGCGTCTGCCGAAATGCAGGAGTTTATAAAAAAAACGATAGTCGATTCGGGAGGGCAATTGAGCAGCACCCAGGCACTACCGGTCAGTAATAAAGGTAAATTTAGCCGGATATCGGTCAGGGTAAGAATGACGGGGAACAGTGAAGTATTGCGGGCAGTCCTTTACAAGATAGAAACATCCGCGCCGTTGATTATTATTGACCAGATCGATATTAGACCCATGCGCGGAGTTATGAATACAACCACGCGCCAAATCGAGCCCAGCAATGATTTGAACGTCAATTTTCAGGCAGTCAGTTTTATGAGAAAGCAAGCAGAATGAACCATAAGCTCATGTCTGTGCTAGCCGCTGTTTGTAGCGTCTGCGTCTTGATTATTATCGGCGAATGGTTTTATGCCGTGCGGGCGCAAGAGCAGACTTTAAATTCAACGCTTTCTGGGGCAATAAAAGTTTCACACGAGGATATGCCTGGCATAGCCCTAATCCGGGAGCCTGAAGCAAGTTATGCGGATCTTGTGACCAGGCCTTTATTTATCAAAGGCAGAAGACCCGTTAATGAACCTCGCTCAGCTGAAGCGCAGGCCATCAGTGCAACTAACAACGCCTTCGATTGGCAGCTGAACGGCGTCTATACCATAAAAAAAGAGTTATCCGCCTTGTTCAGTCGTTCCACATTGAGGGCTGCTAAAGATAACTATCGAAAGCTTACAGTCGGAACTGATCTTAATGGCTGGAAGCTGACGGAAATTCACAAGGACAGAGTCCTGCTAAAGCAAGGAGATCAGCAAAAGGAGTTATTGCTCAGAAAACCAAAACCGAAAGACTCGACCATGAAATCAAATCTACCGAATAACGCCAGTCCACAGACCAATATCCCAAAACCTGAAACTGTGCCTCAACCTGAACTTATACCTCAACCTGAAACTGTGCCTCAACCTCAACCTGAAGTTATGCCTCAACCTGAAGCCACACCTCAATCCGAAGTCATCTCTCCACCCGCATAAGGCGAACTTGATAAAAATAATGAATACTTTTAAAAAAATAACCACAGCCATCTACTTTCTGGTTACTGGTTTATTGTTAACAGGCTGTGGTGATTCTTTAAAACCCTTTACTGTGGATAAATTACCGTTGACGCCAGTAATAAAGGAACCGCTGAACAAGCAGCCGGACACCGCCTTTAAGGAGCTGCAAAACAATCTGCCTGCTACCAAAACAACGAAGTCATCCAGTGAACTGTATCCTGGCACTAACCGTTTTGTGTCCGGTGAATTACCTGAACACAAAACAGCTGGCTCGGCTGGGACAGGTACCTATAGCCTGAATTTTGACGATGCTGATCTTGGCGAAGTGGCAAAAGTGATTTTGAGCGATATACTCGGGCAAAACTATGTAATAAGTCCGAAAGTAACCGGTAGAGTGGCGTTACAAACCAACGAACCCTTAACCAAAGAAGAATTATTGCCTACTCTGGAAATGGTTTTGCGGATGAATAATGCAGCCCTGGTTAAGGATGGCAGAATTTATCATATTGAACCTATCGCAGAAGCTTTATTTACTTCCAATATCGCAAGCAGCAAGTCCGGATATCAGACCCGGATTATACCCGTCAGAAATGTGGCGGTTCAGGATGTCGCCGAAATTATAAAACCGCTGGTGCATGAAAAAACGATACTGAATATTGATGGCAGCCGCAATATTCTGGTGGCTTCTGGATCAGCGGATGAAATAGCCCGGGTGATGGATATGGTCAACACCTTTGATATTGATTTATTAAAAGGCCGTTCTTTTGGTTTGTTCACATTGGCTCATGTAGACCCGGAAACCGTTATTAAAGAGCTGGAAGGTATTTTCCATCAAAAAGCTAAAGGCGATGAGTCGGAATTTTTTCAATTTATGCCGATACAGCGATTAAATGCCGTTTTGGCCGTTACCCATCAGGCGCGCTATTTAAAGGATATTGAAAATTGGGTGTTTAGGCTGGATAAAGCCAACACAGCCTCCGGCGGCGGTGGCGTGAATGTTTATAAGGTCCAACATGCGAATGCCGAGGAATTGGCGGGCACCTTGAATGAGATTTTTACCGGTGCGCAAAAGAAAACAACGGCCGCAAAAGTGGCGCCCGGACAAGCAGCGGCTACAATAAGCAATAAACCGGCAACTGATGCAGCCGCTCCTAAAGCAAGTTCAACCGGTAATACAGCAACCGGCACTGCCAGTGTATCTAATGTCGGCAATGTAAGGATAATTGCGGATAAAGCAAATAACTCGGTCGTCATTGTTGCCACGCCTCACGAGTACGCTGTGATTCGGCCCATAATCGAGCAACTCGACATCATGCCGTTGCAAGTGCTGATTGATGCGACCATAGCCTCGGTTAAATTGACGGATAATTTAAAATACGGCATAGCCTGGTATTTAAATAACAGCAATGCTTCTGTTGGTAGTGTCTCGCCTCTGGGAAATACGCTGAGCACTGCAATTACAGCTGCAAGCGCCATTTCAACAGGTGGACTGACTGCGGTATACAGCTCGGGTTCAGTCGCTGCGGTTTTAAGCGCGCAAGCCGATAAAGGTAATGTTAATGTTATTTCATCGCCGTCTTTAATGGTGTTGAATAATCAGAAGGCGAAAATAAATGTCGGCGATCAAGTGCCTATACAAACCGGCTCCACATCAATTCCTGTCCCTACCACTGGAACGAATAGTCTCGTTCAATCCAATACTATACAATATAAAGATACTGGCGTTACCCTGGAAATTACGCCGCGGGTTAATGCCAACGGTATAGTTATTATGGACGTCCACCAAATTGTCAGTTCTGTAATACCAGTAACAAGTGCGCTTGGCATTCAATCGCCTACCATTAATAAAAAAGAAATCGAGAGCTCCATTGCCATACATGATGGACAAACCATTGTGTTAGGCGGGCTTATTGATGACAATAACTCGGCGCAAAAAGGCGGGATCCCTTTTTTATATGACCTTCCGTGGGGGGTAGGCTCATTATTTGGTACGACAACATATACTCGAATCAAAAACGAGCTGGTTGTCCTCATTACTCCGCGCGTGGTAAAAAGCAAGCAGGATTCCCGGCAGATCTCTGATGAGTTTAAGCGTAAATTGACCGGACTTTATCAAAATAAATTGCAGAGCAACTATGAATAAAACCTGGACAAGCGTAAAACGGCGCCGAATTTTAACTGCGGCTGTTTTTACCAAGGGCGCTAAATTCCGGCGTCACCGAACGTATATGGATGTCCCGTTGCGGAAAGGGGATTTCTATTTTGTGCTCTCGCAAGGCCTTTTCGAGGCGCAGGTATAAATCATGGGTAACCGGCATACGGTTGGACATTGCACTGACAAAAACACGGATTGAGAAATTCAGCGCATTGTCCCCAAAACCCGCCATCAATACGCTAGGCGCAGGCTCGGTCAATATCAACGGCGTAGACAGCACCGTATCCAGCATAACTTTATGCGCCAGTTCAACATCAGAACCGTAGGCAATACCCACAGGAATCACCAGACGGGTTATGGTGTCGGATAAACTCCAGTTGACCAGCTGACTGGTAATAAAGGTTTTGTTGGGCACGACATGCTCTTTTTGATCGGCGTCTATCAGCGTGGTCGCACGCATTTGGATGCGACAAACTTTACCGGTAACGTCGCCGATGGTTACCGTATCGCCCACCCGTATCGGGCGTTCAAACAGCAAAATGATGCCTGATACCATATTGGCAAAAATTTCCTGCAAACCGAAACCCAAACCCACGCTGAGCGCAGCAACCAGCCACTGCACCTGCGACCAGCTGCCGCCCAGCTCGTTAGCTACGCTGATGAAGCCAATGGTCAGCAACACATATTTTGCCAGCTGATTAACCGCATAACGACCGCCCGTTTCTATCGCCAAGCGCCTAAATACTAATAATTCCATCAATCCAGGAAAATTTCGCACCGAAACTGTCGTAATAAAAAAGTACAGTCCCGCCAACATCAGATTAGTTAAAGTGACCGGCTGATAGATTTCCTGGTTATCGACAATAACCTTATGTTGCCAGAGCGCAATCTGCTCCAGAAATGAAAAAGCGGGCAGGATATTTTTCCAAATAATCCAGAAGCCGATAATTAAACTAAAGCCGATAAAAACATTGAGCAAGCGTATGGTTTGGGCGTTAATTTTAGGAATATCGATGAGTTGTTCATCCAGCGGTAAAACAGGATCTTCTCCGCCTGCGGCAGGATTTTTTATAGAAAGCGCGGCGGCTTTGCGTTTTTGCAGAGCATTTTTTATGGCCAACTGCCGGTTAATCAATGTTAACCAGCGAAACACCAGCGCATGAATGATGATGGTTAAAAAAACCAGGCGCAGGCTGATAATGAGTTTTTGCTGCAACTCCAGGGCGCTCAAATAAAAACCTGCAGCAGCAAAACCAATGATAATCAACGGGATGGATATGGCGGCCGGATACCAGACATAGCGTAATTTGTTTAGCCAGCCGTTAGGATCGCTTTTGATCAAGCCCCGCAACAAGCCGCTGGCGGGTTTTAACAGCTGAGCTGTAAATACCGCCATTGCCAGCATAAGCAGAATCAGCGCCAAACGACCTATCGTATCGCTGTGTATTGAAAACCGTGAGGCACCGGTGCTGCTGATAATGAATACCGCCGGTATCACAATAAAACGTATCCAGAAAAATTGTGTACGTAACAAGCTGACCGTCCGTTTTTGCCATTGGAAATGTTTATGTGCTATACCGTCTTCTGCAAACAGATGATAAAAGAATTGCACGAAAAGCAGCGGGATAGCGGTGTTTCGCAAACCTTCGCCAATAGCCCGGGTAAAGTCGCCGGCATGAATGTTGCCGCTCAAAAACCAGCCTAAAGCATAATCCAGTAGCGGCACGGGCAATACCAGTATCAACAGATAAACTAAAGCCTGTAAGGTATAGTGGAAGCTGTCGGTATGGATTTTTTCAACGTTAGCCGAGATAGCCGTCAGCTGCCGCCGGGCGCGGCTTTCATAGAGCAACAGCAAGGCCAGACTCAGTATGCCAAGAGAAATAAGAAGCACATTTTGTTGCGATATAGCCAGTGCGTCTTTAATTAAGCCCATCCAGTTGAGCGGCGACAACAGCCATTGTGTCGAATGAAACAAACCGGCTATATACTGGAGATTGATAGGATCTGAGCTTTTTACCCACAACAGGTTTTCATCCAGATAGGTGGCAAATTTAGCCGCCACGCCAGCCATTTGTTGTCTGGCAAAGTCAAAATCGCCCAGCGTCCGTAGATAAGTAGTGTAATCGACGGACAGTTTATTGAGCAGTTCATCTTGGTTGTTAAGTAATACCCGCAATTCGGCCTGTATCATCATACGTTGTTCTGCGGGCAGCTTATGATCGACCTGTTGCTCCATGATCTCCTGTAAACCGGCGTCAACGTCCGAGAGTTGTTTCAGCTTATCTTCAACTTTAAACTGCTCCAGACTGGTGACCGCTGTTTCGTTCTGAATCGCTTCCGATTGTAGCTTGAATTGATCCGAGGTGGCTATATTACGCCGCTGTTCGCGCAGAATTTTGCCCAGCGCCGGACTTAAGCCCGCCAAGCTGATTTTCTTTTCCGCGCTTTTAAAGTCACTATCCAGTTCAGTGGCCTCTGCATCTACCTTGGATCTTTTCTCGGTATAAGTGTCTATCTTGACTGTAATTGCCTGTAGATCCCGGCTGTATTGAATATTCTCCCGCGTCAGGGCTTGAATCAGGGGATGCTTGCCGGACAGCTCTTGTTCCGCCTGGCTAAGCGCTGCCTGCATCGTCTGGGCTTCCAACTGCCGCCGGTCAGTTAACAGGCTTTCTATCGCCGTCATAACGGGGGCCAGCGCATTTTTTTGTATATCCGACAGCCGTAACTGGGCCTTAAGCAACTCAACCCGGGCCGGATTGCTAATCGCTTCTACGCCCAGCATTTTCAACTCTGCCGTGCGCATGTCCAGCAGTGTTTTTAAATAGATTTGGCTGGCTTCAGTTTCCAGGGTTGAGCCGGTTATGTTGGCGGCTGCGTCCAGTTTTTTTTGGGTCGCTTCAATATCTTTTTGCGCCTTCACCGTTTCCTCGCGTATCAATTGCGGACGCGCCTGTTGCAAAATCAGCTCGGTTTCCAGCTTTTTTTGCTGTTCGTCTAAACTGCTTATTTTACCTTTTTCAATAATCTGCCGTTGCTCCAGCTCTTCCGTGGGGATGCGGCTAAAATCTTCGGGTTTTTGCTTGGACACCTTGAGCAAGGTTTGTTCGATGTCTTTTTGCAGCTTTTTGGTTTGTCCAGGCGCTTGTTTTACCGCCTGAGTATAGTCATCGGCGCGTGCGTTATAGTTCGCGCTGTTGCTTAAATTATCTTGCGCGGATTGATAAACAGACAGCAGCTTGGCTTTTGGCGTCGCATCCAGCCCTTGCCGGGAATTGATCGCCTCAATTTTGGCCTGTAGCGAGTCTTTGGAAATTCCCTGCGCGGCGCTTTTTTGTCCGGCATCCGGCGCAGCCGACTTCGCCAGCGTTTCAGTTGATCCCAAAAAAGTAATCAGCAATAACAGCAGCAAGGGGATTGCCTTGAAATAAACAACAGGAAGATCAATGGATTTCATAACAATAAGCTAAAGTCGGGGATAAATAAACGGAAGAGCAGTTGATAGTCGGATAGCTATCAAAAAAACAGGTCGGCACACGGGTCATGAAGCGTTTATGATTAAAAATATTATTATTCAATAGGCTACAGTATAACATAAGCGGCGGCAAAAATTCTTCCCTGGTCTTTGACGAAAATCTTCGGTAAGTCCTTGTGCCTTTTGGTACAGGTACAGCGCATGACTTTAAGGTTCAAAGGCAATCCGCGTATATCCAAACCTTCTGTCCCTTCTTCTGGAATTTCAAGAACCCGCCTAATTCTTCGGGTATTGCTGTAAAATGACCATTTTTTGATAATGAACCCACTAACTTACCAGAGATCTTTAATGACTTTTGAACAGCTCGGTTTAACCGACGAACTTCTTAAAGCAGTAATCGAACAAGGTTACATTACGCCCACGCCTGTACAAGAAAAAGCCATTCCATTGATCCTGGCCGGTCGGGACGTGTTGGCGGGCGCGCAAACGGGTACAGGAAAAACTGCCAGCTTTACCTTGCCGCTATTGCAACGGTTGGCTGCAAACAGCGACCCACATCAAAAGCCGCGACGCGTTCGCGCGCTTATACTGGTACCCACGCGCGAATTAGCAGCCCAGGTTTATGAAAGTGTTATAGCCTACGGCAAACACCTGCCTTTACATGTGGAAGCGGTCGTTGGCGGTGCGAGTATAGGCATACAAACACGCAACTTACGCCGAGGGTGCGACATCATCGTGGCGACACCGGGGCGTTTGATTGACCACTTACAGCAACGTAATGTTAATTTGTCAAACGTGGAAATACTGGTTCTGGATGAAGCCGACCGGATGCTGGACATGGGCTTCATGCCGGATGTCCGACAAATCATGTCGCTGCTGCCTAAACAGCGGCAAAGCCTGTTATTTTCGGCCACCGTGCCGAATGCCATAAAAACGCTGGCTGCGTCTGTGCTAAATAATCCGGCAGAAGTTGAGGTCGCCAAACAAAATGCCACCGCCGATAACGTTTCGGAGTGCGTTTACGGCATAGGCCGTGAATATAAACGTGAATTACTGTCTTATTTGATAGGCAGCAACAATTGGCGGCAAGTCCTGGTTTTTGTGCGCACCAAACACGGCGCCGATCGCCTGGAGAAACAACTGATTGAAGACGGCATCCGCACGGTGGCGTTGCATGGCGATAAAACCCAAGGCGCGCGCAATAAGGCTTTGGAATACTTTAAAACCGGCAAGGTATCGGTGTTGGTGGCTACCGATATTGCAGCGCGCGGACTCGATATTGAAGACTTGCCGCATGTGGTGAATTTTGATTTGCCGCAAGTACCTGAAGATTATATCCACCGCATAGGCCGCACCGGACGCGCAGGCTCCAGTGGCGTAGCTCTGTCGCTGGTTTGTCCCGAAGAAGCCTGGATGCTGGTGGAAATTGAAAAACTACTGAAACGGCAAATCCCGCGCGTTGCCGATACCGGCTATGAACCGGTTTCGTTAAAAGTAGCCGATGCGCCTAAAAAGAACGAGCCCAATAAAAACACCGGTAAAAAAGATTTTCGGCATACTAAAAAACCGGCTGCGCGTGAAGCTAAACCGGCACAAGGGCGACCCAAGACGAAAGGCACAAGACCAAAGACTAAAGGCTAAAGGCATTCGTATGAATGAGGGTTTTTCATATTTCACCTTTCTTCATTCCTGAACCAGTATCCAGGGTTTAATATTTAATGGTGTCGTTAGAGAGAGCTGTTATTCTATAATTATTCGACCAATAACCGCACACTCAGGAGTCAATGTCATGTCGTTGTTAGCACCGTTCACCAAAAAGTCCAAACTCAATGCAACCATTAAGCAAACTGCGCTGGCGCGTAACAGTGCAGGCAGCACAGCGGACGGTCTGTTTAAAGCCGCTTATCTGGGTTATGCAGATGTCTTGCATGACGATCCGCTACGCGCTGAAACCTTATATCATTGGGGCTTTGCTTTATTGCACCAGGCAAAAACCAAAACCGGTGACGAGGCGGCCGCTATTTATCAGGATGCCATCGATAGGTTTGCTTTTTGTTTGCTGATTAATCCGGAATATCTGGGAGCGGCAATCAATGGCGGTGTTGCATATATGGATTTGGCCCGGCTTAAAAAAGTCCAGCCGGATGATAAATTGTACGAATTGGCCCAAAAACAATTCGAAAAAGCCAATGCTATACAAGCAGGAACGGCTTCTTATAATCTGGCTTGCATTTATGGTTTGCGCGGCGATAAAGATGCTTGCCTGAAAGCCCTGGAAAACGCCAGAGACAAGGTCACTTTGCCGGAAGCCGACGATATTCTTAATGACCCGGATCTGGCTGGCGTTAAAGAACAGGAGTGGTTTGTAGAGTTTATGGAAATGTTAAGCAAAAAGATGGCTGAAGCCGATCTTGAAGATAAAGAGGTTGTGGCCGTAACAACGCCTTCGAAATGGGTTCTTGTCGAAAGAGAATCTGCGGGAGAGGAAATTGTTTCGGATTAAGGCGCTAAAGATCTGGGCAAAAGCCGTAATCGTGGGAGCGGTTAAAACCGTTTCCACATTAGGCAAGGCGCAAAAAATAATATACCGGTAATGTGTACATCCTCCCCCTTTGAAAAAGGGGGATTTATTTAAAAAATCTCCCCTAACCCCTCTTTTTCAAAGAGGGGAACTGATTATGTTGGTATTTTATTTGTTGCGAGTTACCTTAATGTGGGCTTAACTCCGAAAGACAATTTTATTTGCTGGATCGACTCAGTGTACGGAGGGTTTCCACTCTTTTTTGGCTACCCAAGCTTTGCCCAACGGCGGCCCCCATTATTAATGCGTAAGTAAAGGCCACCGCCGGTATTTGTAAACTGAAATCAACCAAGGCATGTACGCCGACTAACACGCTTGCGGAAAAACCAATAGCCGGGTAAATCCAATCCCTGCGTCGCACCCACACTCCGCGAAGACAGATTAAAGCCGTCAGAAAAATAGCTATAA
>Ga0182021_10004133_pt1 | contig 17007 bp, 16 predicted proteins | sample 612E3MmetaG_FD_120493 | JGI IMG/M metagenome (GOLD analysis project Ga0182021, IMG submission 120493) | Permafrost microbial communities from Stordalen Mire, Sweden - 612E3M metaG (Illumina Assembly) | ecosystem: Environmental > Terrestrial > Soil > Wetlands > Permafrost | place: Sweden...
CCTCGAGTATCACCGAGAAAAACTGGCCGGGCGCGCGAAGAAGGAAGGGCGTCCGCTCGACTTCAAGATGGTGGTGGACGATCTGCAGTTCGCCGCGACATTGCCGAACTGAGGGAGAGCACGTGGGCACGAGAGAAGTCAACAGGGCCGTCGTCATCGGGACCATCGGCGCGGACGCGCATATGATCGGCGGTTGGGTCTTGGAGAAGGCTTTCAAGGCGGCGGGGTTCACCGTCGCCTTCCTGGGGGCCGTGGTGCCCCAGCAGGAGTTCATCAACGCCGCCATCGAGATCGACGCCGACGCCATCCTCGTCTCGTCGATGTATGGCATGGGGATCCTGGACTGCGAAGGGCTGCGCGACAAGTGCATCGAGGCGGGCTTGCAGGACATCATCCTGTATGCCGGTGGCACCGTGGCGGCTCCCCTCGAGATCGAGAAGAACTGGCCTGAAGTCGAGCGACGCTTCAAGGCGCTCGGCTTCGACCGGGTGTTCCCGAACACCTGCACCGCAGACGAGGCCGTGGCCGCTCTCAAGGCCGACCTCGGTATCGACTGAGCCGCCGGTCATGAGCGTTTCGGGCAGCGTCTACCTGCTGGTGGACTTCGGTTCCACCTATACCAAGGTCACGGCCGTCGATCTGGCCGAAGAAGTCATCCTCGGCCGGGCCCAGTCTCCCACGACCATCGAGACCGACGTCACCATCGGGCTGAACAAGGCGCTGGCCGAGTTGGCCGGCACCTACGGCGTCGACGCCGCGAAGGCGGCGGGCAAGTACGCGAGCAGCAGCGCCGCCGGCGGCCTCAAGATGGCGGCCCTCGGGCTGGTGCCGGAGCTCACCCTGGAGGCGGCGCGCCGGGCCTGTCTGGGAGCCGGGGCCAAACTGGTGTCCAGCTACGGCTTCGAGATCGACAAGGAGATCGTCGAGTCGATCGAGGCGGCCGGGTGCGACATCGTGCTCCTCTGTGGGGGAACGGACGGCGGCGACAAGAAGACCATCACCCACAATGCCGAGATGCTGGCCCGGTCGGGAGTCGAGTGCCCCATCCTGGTGGCTGGCAACCGCGCGGCGTCGGATACCGCGAGAGAGACGCTCGAGCGGCACGGCAAGAAGGTCTACCGTGCGGGCAATGTCCTCCCCCGTCTTGACACCGTTGACGTGGCTCCGGCCCAGGAGCTCATCCGGGAGATCTTCATCGCCCATATCACCAAGGCCAAAGGACTGGACAAGGCGGCGGATTTCGTCGGCGGCCCCATCATCCCCACGCCGAAGGCCTCGCTCCAGGCCGCGGCTCTGCTGGCCGACGGAGTGCCGGGTGAAGCCGGCATCGGCAGCCTTCTCGTCGTCGAGGTGGGCGGAGCCACGACCAATATCCACTCAGTCATGGAACAGACCCTCGTGACGCCCCAGACGGTGCTCAGGGGTCTCCCCGAGTCGCGGATCAAGCGGACGGTGGAAGGCGACCTCGGTATCCGGTACAACGCCCGGACGATCTACAGTCTCATAGGCCACGACACCTTCATGAGCCGCCTGCGGGCGCTCTACCCGGCCGCGGACGAAGAAGGGTTCGACGCGGACGCGCACATCGACCTCCTCTCCAAGAACGTCGGCCATGCGCCGACCATGGAGATCGGGCTCGATGCGGACGTGGTGCTGGCCCAGTCGGCGGCGTCCATCGCCGTGGAACGCCACGCCGGCTCGGTCCGGCAGGAGTTCTCGGTGGTCGGGGAGATCCTGGTGCAGCAGGGTAAGAACCTGCTCGAGGCTCAGAACGTGATCGGCACCGGCGGCATCTTCAGATACGGGCTGCACCCGGAAAGAGTGCTGAAGGCGGCGCTCTTCGACCCGGAGACGCCGTGGAGCCTCAAGCCCCGGGCGCCGAAGACCTACATCGACCACGAGTACATGCTCTACGCCATCGGACTGCTCTCCGAGAACCACCCGCGGGAAGCCTTGCGGATAGCGAAGAAGTACCTCGAACCGACCGTGCTGGATGACCAGACCAGCGTAGGAGGAGAACGGTGAAGAGCGAGCAACAGCTCGTAGGGTTCGTCTGCGGCACCTCGTTCCGCGACCTGCCCGCCTGGGTGGTCGGCATCACCAAGGACCAGTTGCTGGCCGACTTCGGCACGGCCATAGGCGGCGCGCAGGCCGACGGATGCGAGACGGTGGTGGCCATGGCCAGGGAGGCCGGCGGCACCCCGGAGGCGACCATCCTCGTGCACGGAGGTAAGGTGCCGGCTGAGCATGCCGCCTTCGCGAACGCCGTCCTGGGCCGGGCTCTCGACTACTGCGACGCGGCCGCTCCCGGCCCGCACGCGGGCGTGGCCATCATCTCGGCGGCGCTGGCCGCGGCCGAGCTCTCCGGCGGGGCGACCGGGGCGGAGTTTCTCACAGCCGTTGCGACCGGCACCGACGTGGCCATGCGGATGAACCTGGGAGAGGCCGAATACGACGGCTTCGACCCCACCGGGATCTGCGTGCCATTCGGGTCCACGGCGGCGGCGGCGAAGCTCCTGGGACTCACTGAGGAGCAGACCTGGAATGCGCTCGGCCTGGCGTTCTGCCGGTGCGGCGGCAGCTTCCAGGCGAACGTGGACGGCTCTCTGGGCGTGCGCATCACCGAAGGCTGGGTGGCCGAGACGGGCGTCACCTGCGCCCGGCTGGCCCGGCGCGGCATCACCGGCCCTCAGGCGTTCATAGAGGGAGTGTACGGCTACCTGCACCTGTACGGGCGCGACCACCTGACCGGCGACCGGATCGTCTCCGGGCTGGGAGTGGACTTCCGCAACGACAGGTTGGTCTTCAAGAAGTTCCCCAGCTGCGGGAACACGCAGGGTCCCACTCAGCTCGTCCTCGACGTGATGGCGGAGGACGGCGTCGGTCCCCAAGACGTGGACCACATCGACTTCACCGTCCCTCACTACATCTACAAGCTGGTCGGCCACCCCTTCAAGATCGGCACCAACCCCAAGGTCGATGCCCAGTTCAACATCCGCTTCTGCGCGGCGAACGCTTTGATCCGCGGCGGTTCGCTGCTGGAGCACTTCGAGGAGGACGCGATCCGCGACCCCGAGGTGCTCAGCCTCGTGGAGAAGATCGACGTGGTGCCGGCCGCCGAGTTGGACGCCCGTGGGCACCAGGCCGTGGACGTCCGTGTGGTGACCAAGGACGGGCGGGAACACGTGCGCAAGACCGATGTGGCGCCCGGCTTCCCCGAGAGCCCTCTGAGCAAGGAGGAGCATCTCCGCCGGTTCCGGGATTGCGTGGCGTTCGCCCCCACGCCGATGTCGGCCGAGAAGGTGGACGGTCTTATGGCAGCGGTCGCCCGCATCGAGGAACTCGAGGATGTCCGCCGGATCCTGCCGCTGCTGACCAGGGACTGAGTCGCGGAGGGCACCCGACGGCGCAGGAAAGCCCCGCCCCGGTCACTCGCCGGCTGGCGGCACAGCCTCGCCGGCCGGCTTCGAAGCCGCCGTCTGCTGTTTGAGGGCCACCATCGCCGTCGAGAGGATCGTCTGCCAATCGTAGAGTACCTGCGTCCCGAGCGTGTCGGCCAGGCCCTCGAAGCTCTTGCGGAGGCTCTGGTCGGAGGCCTTGAACAGGCGGGCGGTCTCCGGGGTCAGCCGGATGAGCACGGCCCTGCGGTCGCTCTCCGACCGGGAGCGCTCCAGCATCCGCTTGCTGACGAGGAGATCCACCATCACCGAGGCGGCCGCCGGGGTCACCCCGATGGTCTCGGCGAGCTTCTTGAGCGTGGTCCCGTGGGGGCTCTCCTCGCACAACTGCTTGGTGGCGATGACCGTGTTCCCCTGGGTCTCGGTGAGGTCGTCCAGCCACAGCTCGGTGCGTTTCTTGCGCCGCCGGACCGCGTGAGTGGCCTGCGCACGAAGGATCTCGACGACCTCCTCGGTGAGCTGCACGATCGATTCGGAGACCTGGTGCAGGGCATGGGCGGGGAGTTGCGTTGCCTCCGCTTTTACGGCCTCGGCTGCTGTGATGTCCGGCAACTGCACGCGAACTTCCATCGACCCTTTTGCTCCTGCGAAAACAGCGGAGGGACGAGCGGCTCTAATCGTTCAGACCATGTAAACGTGCCCGAGCATAACACACGCGGCGGCGATCACAGCTCTGCGGCCGGCGCCGCAGCCGTGCCGGCGTCGGCGGCGGCCGGGGCGCCGGCCAGAACGTCGGCACGGCGCGCGGCTTTGCGGCCACCGAGTCCAGGATGACATCGAGCATGCGGTTCGAGCGGCTCTCGCCCCACTCGTTCGCGACGCCCATGAGGTGGGCGATGTCGTCGGTCCACGCCCGGCTGATGATCATCCAGGCCGTCTGCATGGGGTCGGCGTCGTGGCGGATGTCGCCTTCTTCCTGAGCCGTGCGGACCATGTTCGCGATATCCTTGACCAGCACGACCATGGTGCTCGTGACACACTGATGCGCGTGGAAGCGCCGCGCAAGCGATGACCGGTCTGAGGGGGCAGGAAAGATGCAGGCGGTGACGACCAAGGCGACGGAACCGGACTACAAGCGCACGTTGACGGCTTGCAACCTGGCCGGTTTCATCCAGAGCGCCACCATGAACCTCTCCCCGTTCCTGTTCGTGCCCCTGATGCTGCTCTACGGTCTCAGCTACACGGAACTCGGCGCCCTGGTGCTGGTGAACTTCATCGCTCAATTCGTTGCAGACCTGTATTTCGGCTTTCCGGTGAACAAGTACGGATACAGGTTGTTCTGCATCGCCTCGCAACTGATGATAGTCGTGGGGCTCGGCCTGTTCGCCCTGGCTCCCTGGATCGCACCGGGCCACGAGATGGTGGTATTCGTCATCGCAACCGTGGTCTTCTCGCTGGCGACCGGGCTGCTAGAGGTGCTGTTGTCGCCCATCACCAAGTCGATCCCGGCCGAGAACAGTGAAACCAACTTCATGATCATGCACAGCTCGTTCGCCGGGGGCATCTTCGCGGCCGCACTAGTGACGACCGTGCTCATACACTTCTTCGGGAACGATCTGTGGCAGCTCGTCGTGCTGCTGTGGGCGCTCCTCCCCCTCTACAACACGTTCCGCTTCATCGGGGCCCCTATGCCGGAGATCGCGCCGGTGCATGAACGCATGAAGACGGGCCGCTTGCTTGCCAGCCCAGTGTTCATCTACGCTTTCTTCGCCATCTTCTTCGGCGCAGCCACCGAACTCCTCATCGTGCAGTGGGGCTCCACCTACTTGGAGCAAGGGCTGGGGCTGTCCAAGATCCTGGGAGACGTGGTGGGCCTCTGCGTGTTCTCCGCGATGATGGCCGCCGCCCGTCTCCTCTACGCCAAGTGGGCCGCCCGGCTCGACATGAACCTGCTCATGATCTGGGGCTCGCTGGCGTGCGTGATCCTGTACTTTGTTGCGGCCATAGTCCCGACGGTGTGGCTGGTATTCGTCGCTTTTGGGCTTATCGGGTTCGCTTCCTCGATGCTGTGGACCGGCACGCTCATCGTCGCCGCCGACAATCTCCCTTATACCGGAGCGTTGATCTTCGCTCTGTTGGCGGGCGGCGGCGACTTAGGTATCGCCGTTTCGGGGCAGCTGGTCGGCTGGCTGAGCGACCACTTCGCGGCGCACGCACCTCACGGGTGGGCGCCGGCGGAGTACGGCCTTCGTGTAGCCATGGCGATCGCGATCTCGGTCCCGCTGCTGTCGCTGGTGCTCCAATTCCCTCTCAGGAAATACGCTCCTCACCGCAAGCGGGCAGTGGCCGCGGTCGAGGCGTCCAACGGCGAGGCAGGCTAGAGAGCAGCCGCAGCCAGCGAGCGGCGCGCTACTCCCGCGGCGGGTCGCCGTCGTACTGCCCGAAGGGGTTCAGGAAGATGTTCCCCGGCTCGCCGGGCAGGGGCTCGAAGGACTCCGGGCAGCTCTTGGGGTAGAGCAGCCGGGCCAGCCATTCGATGGCGAAATCGTTGCCCTTGACGTCGGGATAGCGCTCCCGGATGCGCCGCACGAGTTCCGGCCCCGAGGTCGCCGTCCGATAGACCTCCTCGTAGAAGTCGACGTACTCACGTGTCCAGTCGATGCAGGAAGTGTAGGCGAAGCCCGGGTCGCCTGCCGCGCGCTCGATGATGGCCATGGTCTTCTCGCTGCCGTGGCCGGGGATCACCACCCGGGCGTCGAACTCCTTCAGCCGGTCGAGGGCCGTGCGCCACTTCCTCCGGCGCTCCACGTTGCTCTCGATGAACCAGACGTTCCAGTCGTCGAACGCGATGTCGGTGGCGCAGAGAACCCGGATGGACGGCACCCAGACGGCCGAGTTGTTGACGCTATCGCCTTCCCAGTCGTCGGAGAAGAGCAGTTCCTCGCCCTCCAGCTCCAGCCGGGGTTCGGCCATTGGTACTGGGATAGTGGTGCCGGCCGGGGTGTCCGGACCGAAGCGGTCGATGGACCAGGTGTCCAGCTTGTCGCTGGAAGTGAACACGAGGTCGCGGACCACGCTGGGCAGGGCGACGATCTTGGCCTTAGGGAACGCATCTTTAAGAACGCAGAGACCGAAGTGGTGGTCGGGATGGAAGTGCGACACGTAGATGTGGGTGAGGTTCTTGCGCATGAGGATCAGTTCGGCGGCCATGCGGTGCGCGTCGCTGCGCAGCTGAGTTGCGTCCATGAGGATGGCGTTACGCTCGCCGTAGAAGAGCGTGGAAGTGCTGCGGAATCCCAGATAGCTGTGAAGGAACACGCGAAAGTCCACGATCGGCCCCCCGATGTCGATTGCGGGAACGTTAGTCGACGGCCAGGGTGCGCGTCAAGCCGGTCCGGCGCGTGGACAGGCCTGGCCAGTGGTTGCTAGAGTCGACGCATAGCCGCAACGAGGTTGCTGAGAGGCGACGGTCGGGACTTCGCACTCGGGCAGCCCAAAAAGGGGAGGCGACGGTCCGCATGTCACGGGTAGAGAGGCTCACCAACAGCAGCACCGGAGGCCCGGTCCACGTTGAGGTGATGGACGGCAAGATCGTCCGGATACTTCCGATAGACCTCGATGACGGCGACGCCGCCTCGTGGCAGATAGAGGCGCGCGGCAGGACGTTCTCGCCCCCGCGGCGGACGACGCTCTCACCGTGGACGGTGGCCCACAAATCGTCCATCTACTCGCCCAAGCGCATCCTCACGCCGCTCAAGCGCGTGGACTTCGACCCGAGTGGCGCTCCCGGCTCCACCGGGCCGGGCGGCCGCAACTGCCAGAACCGGGGCCTCTCCGGCTACGAACCCATCGGTTGGGACGAGGCCTTCGATCTGGTGGCTTCCGAGATCCAGCGGACCAAGCGCGAACTGGGCCCCACGGGTATGCTCACCACCCCGGGCTCGCACCACATGTGGGGCAGCGTGGGGTACCGCTTCAGCGCCTACTACCGGTTCATGGACCTCGTGGGCATGACCTACGGTGAGCACAACCCCGACAGTTGGGAGGGTTGGCACTGGGGCGCCATCCACATGTGGGGCTTCAGCCATCGTCTTGGCGTACCGGAGCAGTACGACCTGCTCGAAGACGCCCTCAAGAACACCGAGATGCTGGTCTTCTGGTCGGCGGACCCGGAATCCACCTCCGGCTGCTATGCGGCTTTCGAAAGCACATCCCGCCGCTTCTGGCTCAAGGAACTCGGCGTGAGAATGGTCTTCATCGACCCCTATTTCAACCACACCGCCGGGCTCCACTCCGACAAATGGATGGCGCCGCGCCCCGGGACGGACGTGGCTGTGGCCCTGGCCATCGCGCATGTGTGGCTGACGGAGCACGCATACGACCGCGAGTACGTGGAGGCGCGCACCAGCGGGTTCGCCGAGTGGAGCGCCTATGTGCTGGGCGAGAATGACGGCACCGCCAAGACGCCCGAGTGGGCGGAGGCCGAGTCGGGTGTTCCGGCGCGGGAGATCCGCGCGCTGGCCAGGGAGTGGGCTTCGAGGCCCACCATGCTGGTGTCGGGCGGCCTGGGCGGGATGGGCGGCGCCTGCCGCGCCGCCACCGGCAACGAGTGGGCTCGCGCGATGGTGGCGCTGGCGGCCATGCAGGGCCTGGGCAAGCCGGGCCGCAACATCTGGGGCACCACGGCCGGCGCCCCGACCGACCAGTCCTTCGTATTTCCGGGCTACTCCGAGGGTGGCATCTCCTGCGACCCGGACCATACGGCCGCTGGCGTCCGTTGGGGGGCCCGCATGTTCCCCAAGGGCGGGGCGACTAAGCTGTTCCACCACGCCGGGGACGGTCAGTTCGTGCCGCGTCTGCGCATCCCGGAAGCCATGCAGCACGAGCCGTTCGCATGGAAGGGCAAAGGCTTCTGCGGCTCGCACATCGAGGCGCAGTTCCGCGACTACCACTACCCGGCCGACGGCTACAAGCCGGTCGGAATGTACTACCGCTACGGCGGCTCCTTCTTCGGCACCATGACCTCCACCAACCGCTACGTGAAGGCCTACCAGAACGACAAGATCCAGTTCGTGGTGAACCAAAGCATCTGGATGGAGGGCGAAGCCAAGTTCGCCGACGTCGTCCTGCCCGCCTGCACCAACTTCGAGCGCTACGACATCGCCGATTGCGCCACCGCCTCCGGCTATGTGCCCGACGGCAACACCCAGCCCGGGCACCGCATGATCGTGTTCCAGAAGAAATGCATCGAGCCGCTGGGCGAATCGAAGTCCGACTACGAGATCTTCGCCGGATTGGCTGAGCGGCTGGGTATCTACGACGCGTACACCATGGGCGGGAAGACCGACCTCGACTGGGTCAAGCAGATGTTCCACGCCAGCGACCTGCCGACCGCCATCAGCTGGGAGGACTTCGAGGAAAAGGGCTATTACGTGGTGCCGCCGCCGCCAGGCCGGCCGACGCCGGCGCTTCGCTGGTTCGCTGAGGGCCGCCCGCGCGACACCCCTGACTGGGGCCCGCATCCGGCGGACATAGTGGACGCCGCCAGCCTGCAGACGCGTTCGGGCAAGATCGAGTTCGTGGCGTCGAGCCTCAAACGGTTCGAGGAGGGCGGTGGCTCAGACCCCGAGCGGCCGGTGATGGGCCCGCAGTACATCCCTTCGTGGGAGGGCCACCGGACGGCGGAGTTGACCGCCAGCTATCCGTTGCAGCTCATCTCCCCGCACCCGCGGTTCAGCTTCCACACCATGGGCGACGCCAAGGACTCCTGGACGAACGAGGTCAAGGACCACCGTGTACTCAACGACGACGGCCGCTACTACTGGATCATCCGACTGAACCCGGCCGACGCGGCCACGCGCGGCATCGCCGACGGCGAGTTGGTGCGGGCCTTCAACGACCGGGGCTCGGTCATCCTGGCGGCACGGCTCACGGAGCGGGTGCCCGCGGGAGTTGTGCACTCCTACGAGTCGTGCGCCGACTACGATCCCACGGGTGCGCCGGGAGAAACCCCGGATCGCGCCGGTTGCGTCAACATCCTGACGCCGAAGCGGTTCATCACGCCGACGTCGACCGGGATGGCGAACAACTCCTGCTTGATCCAAGTCGAGAAGTGGGAGGGGTGATCAGGCGCCGACCGCTTTGGCGATGAGGGCCTGCACTCCGGTGAACACTTCCGGAGGCATGACCATCTGGAACACGCTGACGACTGCGTCCCGCTCGTCCTGGGTGAGGAGAGGGAAGAGCCATCCGATGACCTCCGGGAACCGCTCGCGCGGGACCATGGCCGATATGGAGCCGGCCATGGCCCGCTCCTCCGGAAGTCGAAGGGTGCGCTTGAGCAGCGGGTAGATCTGTGAGTCTTCCTTCGCCAGGTGGATATCCAGATGGAACTTCAGCGCCGCCGCTGCGCGGGCGGCTTCCAGCGGATCACCGGCGCCCGCGGCCGCGTCCAGGCGCTCGTAGCCGGCGTCCAGTCCGTGGTGGTCCTGGATGTAAGGCTCGGAGAGGAGCGGAGCCTCCCTTTCGATGACCGGGAACACCGCTGCTTCCTCCCCGGTTGCGTGCCACACAAGCGCCTCGTTGAAGAAGCGGTACCGGCCGAGATCCGCCGGTGGCTCACCGCCGCCGCGGGCCCACATCACCGCTGCGGTGTCTATCCGGGTCACGTCACGCCGGAACGCATTGTGGAAGGCCGTTACGACGTCGAGTGGACGGGCCATGACCGCCGCTCCTTTCCTTGGATTGTGCGACCGGGCCCCTCCCCGCGGAGGAGCCCCATCCTCCTGCCTCGCTGGTACCGCGTCAGCTCTCTGCGGAAACCACGCAGAGGCCGCCGTCCGCCAGGCGCCGGGCGTGATCGCGGACATCGGCGGGCCAGGCCTCGGTGAGAGCGGCGAAGCGGGCGGCATCGCCGGCATAGAGCGCGCGGAGCGCTTCCTCGAACCCGGGCTCGTTGCCGGCCATCGTGGTCATGAAGCGATGACAGGCCTCGCGGGCGCGACGGACCTTCGCGTCGCCGGCGGTGGCTTTACGGGCCTCCTCCACCAACTTGCGCAACGTCACGGAAGCGCCGCCCCGCTGTTCGTTCAGCCACTCCCAGTGACGGGGGAGCAGGGTTACTTCCCGGGCGACGACGCCCAGGCGCGGGCGGCCCGGCGCGCGGCTGCCCTGGTCGGTGGCGGCGGCCCCGGCGTCGCCGCTGTTGGCCGCGTACAGGGCGGGGACGGGCGCGGTCAGACGGGCAAGGACGTCGTCCACGGTGCCCCGCAGGTCCAGTTCCACCGGCTCGCTGGTGGTGGTGTCCAGCACCAGGACGGTGACGGTGGCGTCCGAGTCGGTCAGCCGCTTGACCGCGGTGGCGACTTCGGGGACGGGCCCTGAGGCCACACAGGTGGTGCCGTGAAACGCTATGCAGGTATCGCTCATTGTGGCTCCATTTGGTGAAGAGGATCGTTTGGCGCGTCTGCGCTTGAGGGGGTGATTGTACCCGGGTCAAACGAGGCTGTCAATATCATCCGGGTAAAACATCGATGGAGCATTCTCCGGATCCGGCGGCGTTCGAGAGGGGCAACTATATCCGCATCATCGAGGGAGGCGTACGATATATGTGATGCCACGCGACGGCCGGACCAGGCCGGGAAGGAGTGCCGTCATGGAGCAGGGGATCCGCAATCCGGGGCTGCGGGAGGCTATGGACGAAAACTCCAAGCTCTCCGAGCGCGATCCTGCCGAACTCAAGGCATACGATCTCATCGTGGACGCTTTGGCGACGGTGCTGGAACCGGGAGAGCGGGTGGTGGCATACGCCGACCGCGACGTGGACGCCAACCAGATCGATGCGCTGGCTTACGACGCCAAGGCGGCGGACGAAATGTCCGACGTGCTGGGCTACGAGGCGGGCGGTCCCGCCAACCAGACCGACGCCCTAGCCTACGACCTGGAGGCAGGGCGCAACGAGCCGGACGTGATGGGCTACACGGCCGGTGGGCCTAACAACGAGACCGACGCCTTCGCCTACGACGGCGCGCCCGAATCGCCGGAGAACGACGCGTTCATGGCGCCGCACAAGGCGGAACCCGCCGATGTGGACTTCCTGGTCCTCACCGAGGGCCGGCTCATCCGGGGCTTCGTCGAAGGCGGTGACGTGCTGATCACCGAGGACCCATACGAACAGCCGCAGGTGCGTGTGCTCGCCGACGCGTACGTTGCGGTGCAGTTGCCGAAGGCCGTCTGCGGTCTGGCGGAGGGCGACTGGTGGTGTTGGAAGGTGCCGGAGGGTATGGAGCCGCACGACGCCGCGAAGAGGTGGAGCAGGGACTAAAGGTGGCTGCTAGCGGCCGGCTTCGAGCGCCGCGCGCATGCGGGCGAGACCTTCTGCAAGGAGCGTCCGGCTGCACCCGAAGTTGAGCCGCACGAACCCGGGCGCGCCGAACTCCGCCCCGTCGGACAGCCCCACCCCAGCTCTCTCGAAGTCCTTGGCCGGCTGCGGCAGTCCCGACTCGCGAGCATCGATCCAGGCGAGGTACGTGGCCTCTACGTGGGCCACGCTCAGCCCGGGCACCACCCCGAGCTCCCGCTCGATGAGGTCTCGGTTGCCGCGCAGGTATTCGAGCAAGGCCGCGTGCCAGGGGCCGCCGTATTCGTAGGCAGCCTGGGCCGCGGCGTAGCCGAAGAGGTTCACGTGCGGCACGATGCCTTCCATCGCCCGGCAGAAATCCCGGCGAAGGGCTGCGTGGGATATCACGGCGAACGAGCAGCCCAGGCCCGGCACGTTGAAGGTCTTGCTGGGCGACATCAGCGTGATGGTGCGGGCCGCGATCCCGTCGCCCAGGGTGGCGAGGGGGATATGCCGCTTGTCCTCGTCCAGCACCAGCCCCGAGTGAACCTCGTCAGATCCGACGACAAGGTCGTGGCGCACGGCCAGTTCGGCCAGCACCCCTAACTCGTCCCGCGACCAGACCCGGCCCACCGGATTGTGCGGCGAGCAGAGCAGCAGCAGCCGGCTGCTCGGCGTGAGCGAGTACTCGAGCAGGTCGAGGTCCATCTCCCAGCGGCCGCCGGCGCTCTGCGCCAAGGGCACCCGCACCGCGGAGCGCTGCTGGAACCCCGGTGCCGTGAGGAACGGCGGGTAGACGGGCGTGAAGGTGAGGACCTCGTCTCCCGGGACGCCGACTGCGCGGCACACGACGTTGAGCCCCGAGACCAGTCCGGGCAGCCAGACCAGCCAGGGTACCGGCACCTCCCAGGAGTAGTCCCGCGCCAGCGACGCCTGCACCGCGGCCTCCAACTCGTCGGAGGCGTGGGTGTAGCCGTACACGCCGTGCTCCGCCCGTCGGCGAAGCGCCTCGGTGACCGCGGGGGGCGACTCGAAGTCCATGTCGGCGACCCACAGGGGGATGACGTTGCGCCTACCGTAGCGGTCCCACTTCAAGCTGGCCGTGCCGCGGCGGTCGATGGGGGTGTCGAAATCGAAGTCGTCGCTCATAGCGCCATTGTAGTGGGTAGGAGCCAGACGACGCGACAAAGGCGGGCAGATGAGCCAGGATGCGTCGAGTCTGGAGAGTGAGCTGTTCCAGGCTGCGCCCTCGCCCGATCAGCCGGACGCCATCACCTCGCGCACGGCGGTCACAACGTCCTCCGCGCTGGGGAGAGCGTACTTCTCCAGCGGCGGGCTGAATGGGATAGGCACGTCCAGGGCGTTCACCCGGGCCGGCGCCGCCTTGAGCCGGGCGAAGGTCGGTTTGTCGGAGGTGACCATAGCCAGGATCTCCGCGGCGGCGCCGCAGGTCTGGCAGGCCTCGTCCACCACCACCAGGCGGCCGGTCTTGCGCACCGACCCCAGGATGGTCCCGGCATCGAGCGGCACCAGGGTGCGCGGATCGATCACCTCGGCCGAGATGCCCTCGGCGGCGAGTTCTTCGGCCGCCGCCAGCGCCTCGTGCACCATCTTGGAGAGGCCCACGATGGTCACGTCGGTGCCGTCCCGGCGGATGGCCGCCTCGCACAGGGGGATGAAGTACTCCTCTGCCGGCACCTCGCCCTTCATCCCGCCGAAAGTGATGTGCTCGAAGGCGATCACCGGGTTGTCGTCGCGGAGGGCGGTCTTGAAAAGGCCCTTTGCGTCGTACGGGGTGGAGGGGAGGATGATCTTGAGGCCCGGCGAGTTCATGTACATCGGGTAGGGGGTCACGGAGTGCTCGGCGGCCGCGGCGATGCCCCCGCCGATGGTCATCCGGTAGAGCACCGGGAAGCGGGCCTGTCCCCCGAACATGTAGGTGATCTTCGCCGCGTGGTTCATGAGTTGGTCCATCGCTACGAAGCCGAAGGTGGCCATGCGGATGTTCACCACCGACCGGAAGCCCGACCCCGCCAGCCCGATCGCCGCTCCCACGAACGAGTTCTCCGCCACGGGGGTCACGCGGATGCGGCCCTCGCCGAACTCGGCCCGCAGCTCACGGGGCAGGTCGGTGGAGAGGTGGACGGTGCGGGGATCGCGGCGGAACTCCTCCTGGATGGCTTCCAATGTCGCCTGCTCGAATGTGATCTCTCTCATGGAAACTCCCCCGCCTCAGACTGAGTAGACGTCGTCGAGGGCGTCCTTGGGATCGGGATAGGGGCTGTCGAGTGCGAACTGGTGCGCCGTCTCCACCTCGGCCATCGCCGCAGCCTCGATGCGCTCCACGTCCGCCGCCGTCAGAGCGTCACAGGCCAGCCCTTTGACCTCGAAGGCCAGCACGGGGCACTTCTTCTTCCAGGCGATGAGCTCCTCTTCCGGCCGCCAGTCCTCCAGATGGTCGGAGAGGAAGTGCTTGTGCCAGCGATATGTACGGCACTCCAGGAAACGAGGGCCGTCGCCGGCGCGCAACGCGGCGATCTCTTCGCCGGCCGCTTCGTATACCGCCGTCACGTCGTTGCCGTCCACCGTCAGGCTGGGGATGTGGTAAGCAGCGGGCATCCGGGTGATCTCGCCGGCGGCCAGCGAGTACTCCTGGTGAGTGTTGACTGCGTAGTGGTTGTTCTCGCAGACGAAGAGCAGGGGAAGCTTCCAGATGGCGGCCAGGTTGAGGCATTCGTGGAACTCGCCCTCCTGGCAGGCGCCGTCGCCGAAGAAGACCACGGCGATGTTACCCGCCGTCTCCAGTTGAGCAGCTACGGCCGCGCCGCTCGCGATGGGCAATCCGGCCCCCACGATGCCGTCGGCCCCCAGCATGCCGATACTGAAGTCGGCGATGTGCATGGAGCCGCCCTTGCCCTTGCAGTAGCCGGTGGCTTTGCCATAGATCTCGGCCATCATGCGCTTCATGTCGGCGCCTTTGGCTATGCAGTGACCGTGGCCCCGGTGGTGGCTGACCAGGCGGTCCGCCACGGTGAGGTGAGCGCACACGCCGGCGGCGACAGCCTCCTGGCCGATGTAGGAGTGCACGAACCCGGGGATGTTCCCCGCATAGAACTCTGACGCCACCCGTTCCTCGAAGCGGCGGATGCGGACCATCGTCGTGTACAGGCCGAGCAGAACATCCCGGTCGAGCGTCAACCTACACCTCCTGTTGCTTCCCGCGCCGTCGCCGGGGCGCGGAGGGTATCAGTCTACCAGCCCCGGCCTCATGGTGAGCATCCACTCAGCAGGGTCCGGGCGCGTGCGCCGACAGACTGGCGGGAAGCGGCCCCGGCATATCCCCGCCGTGGACAGGAACGGCCCCAGCACGTATCGCCAACTCGCTCGGATCGTGCTGAACGCCCCGGTGGTGTGCGTGGAGACCAAAAAAGGTGCCGCGCGGCGGCTGTCGCTCTGGCCCTAGGGTCCAGGCCATCACCGCCGGACTGTTCCTCTACCTGCTGCACGTGCCCGGAGCTCTGATATGGGCGGCCCTAGCCGCCGGCGCCGCCTCCAGACTGCGCGACACCACCCCCAGCCGTTTGAGGGCATCCAGCCGTTCGCTGCGCCCGATCTTCGCCTGGGCCACCGCTGCACTCAGGATCTCGATGTTGCGGTCGTACGTGGGGCGGTCCACCGGGTAAGGAAACCCGTCCTTGCCGCCATGCGCGTAGCTGAAGAGCGCCGGGTCGTTGCGGCTGGCGGGCGTGTCGTACACCAGTTCGGCGATGAGGGCCAACGCCCGCACGGTCTTGGGGCCCACGCCGGGCAGCCCGAGCAACGTCTCGAAATCCTCAGCCTGCCGCTCGTAGGTGGTCGCGAAGGCCTTCCTGAGGTTCTCCGGGCGGATGTCGCGCAGTTCCACCTCATGCCGGCGGGGCATGGTGAGCGACTTCAGCCGATCGAGCTGGGCGGCCACCCGGTCCGGCGGCTCGTGCGATAGCTCGGTGACTGTCACCTGAGCCGGCACGCTGATCTTCGCGACCAGGTTGAGCACGCCGATGCCCGGCGCCTGCGAGGCGATAGCCTGGTGCGGCTCGACCACGAAGTCGGTGACCGCGTCGCCGAGCCAGTGGTAGCGGCGGGCCATACCGTTCGTGTCGTTCATGCCCTGCTGTACCACAGCCCAGCTGCCGTTTCGGGTGCAGAAGAAGCTGTGATGGTAGATCTGGTACCCATCCTGCAGGCCGGCGCTGTCCACCTTGGCCGCCATCTTGCTGGCATAGACCAAGCGGTCCGGAGCAGCGGCCAGCGTGCCGGAGGCCGCGGCCGCCTCGATCTCCCCGGGAGTCTTGCGGGACACCCCGCCCTTGCCCCCCGCCACGATAAGCCCCGACTCGTGCTCCAGCCCTTTCAGCCCGTCCTTGAGCGCTCCGCAGACAGTGGTGGTGACTCCGTAGCTGTCCAGTCGAACCCCAGCACCGCGCCGAAGGCCTGGAACCACGCAGGGTCGGACAGGCGGACGAGCATCTCGCCCGGCCCGTACTCGCTGGCGATGGCGAGCGTGATCTCCCGGGCGAGCAGGCGCATGCGGGAGAACAGCCAGGCCGGCGCTTTGCCGCCGTGCAGAGGGAGTGTCGCGGTGCCGGTCTTCATGAGCCCAGGATACCTACCCGGCCGGACAGGAGCGGCGGGGGCGCGCTCCGAAGCCGCCCGCGCGCCGCAGGCCGGCGCCCGACTGTGTTCGCTCGCGGAGCCGGTGCCCGACCTCGCCCACCCCGCTCCGCCGCCAAGGCGGTACCATTACCCCACGATGCCCGATCATCCCGACGACATCACGCACGACTACTCCGGCCCCGATTGCGCCATCTGCCGGGTGGCGGCCTGCACGGCTGCTCCCGGCGCGAAACCGTCGCCAAGGTTTTGCCCCGTGCCGGCCGAGGCGGAGTTGCTGAGCGAGGTGCGCACCCGCTATCAAGACGACGACCAGCTACGCCGCATGGCCGTCGAGTCGGCCCGCACCGAGGCCGCCGGGTACTGCCAATCCACACGGGTGGAGGAGATCATGGACTTCGCCCGGCGCATGGGCTGGCATCACCTAGGGATCGCCCATTGCGCGGGACTGATGGAGGAGGCCCGGGCGGCGCGGGAGATCTTTCTCGCCGGCGGTTTCGATGTGTCGACCGTATGCTGCAAGGTGGGGTCAATCCCGAAGGAGGACGTGGGCATCGCCGACGCCGAGAAGGTGCGCCCGGGCGAGTTCGAGCCTCTCTGCAGCCCGGTGGGCCAAGC
>Ga0182021_10004134_pt1 | contig 17005 bp, 11 predicted proteins | sample 612E3MmetaG_FD_120493 | JGI IMG/M metagenome (GOLD analysis project Ga0182021, IMG submission 120493) | Permafrost microbial communities from Stordalen Mire, Sweden - 612E3M metaG (Illumina Assembly) | ecosystem: Environmental > Terrestrial > Soil > Wetlands > Permafrost | place: Sweden...
AGAGGATGAACGTGTCCTCCCATTGGCCGAGCCTCTCGAGCGCGTCCCAGATCCGGCCGAGCTGGGCGTCCACGTCTCCGATCATCCCGTAGTACTGAGCCCGCATGTTCCGGACGGTCCGCTCGTCCGTCGGCGCCGCTGCCTCCGGCAGATGAAGGGCTGCCTCGTGAAAGGGATGGCGCCGCGGCCCAGCAGGGATCGGCATGTCGACCTCGTCAGGGTCGAAGGCGCGGGCCCAGCGCCCGGCGGCGGCGTAGGGAGGATGCGGCCTCAGGTAGCTCAGGTGGGCAAACCATGGCCGGTCCTGCCTTTCGAGCCAGTCGAGGTAGCGATTGGTCGTGAAGGCGGACAGGCCGACGTCTTCGGGCCTGTCGGGCTCGGTCGCCAGGGCGTCGATGGGCCGGGAGGGAAGGTCGTAGCCGAGTCCTTCGAGCCACTCGAGCCAGGGGACGTTGTCGCCGGTGAGGTCGAGCTCGACGCTGAAGCCTGGCAGGACGCCCTCGTAGCTGGACAGCCGCGGGTCGTCAGCCGACCGGACCGTCCGCGGATCGACCCCTTGGTCGGTGTATCCGAAAAGCGTGGGGTCGAGTCCCGTGAGCCGAGCAGCCCGGGCGAGGTTGTCGAAGCGGTCGTCAAGCGGCGTGCCGTTGGCCACAACCCGGTTGTTCATCTGGTAGGTGCCTGTGTACAGGCATGCCCGTCCCGGCGAGCAGGGCGCAGCTTGGCTGTAGTGGCGCGCGAGCCTGACCCCGGAGTTGGCGAGCCGGTCCAGGTTCGGGGTTCGGGCCACACGGTGGCCGGCGATGGAGAGGCACTCGCCCCGGAACTGATCCAGCGTTACCAACAGCAGGTTCACCCGACCTCCAGGCTCAAGTGCGCAAATTCCACCGACGGCAGGAACCGGAGCGTATCGCCCGGGGTCAGAAGAGACACTTGTAAGGTCAAAAGACGGTCATCGGGCAAGGCGGACCATTACCCTGTTGATCAGCGGTCGGTGGTCGCCTCGTCGTTACCTGACGGTAACCGAGAGTCTCAAGTGTTGTCAGCCTGCTGACGATAAGAACACCAGGCGGAGTTTGAGGGGAGCAGGGATGACGAAGAAGGGGGCCTTGGCGGGCAGTCCGCGCAGGGTCGTCAAGAGGCCGGCCGAGCCGGCCGCGAATCTCCCCGCGGCGGAGCCCCCTGCTGCCGCCAAGCCCGCGCCGCGAAAGCGCGCTCCCACGCAGAAGACCGTCGGCCGAGCAGCCACCCGCTCCACCAAGGCGGCTCCGCCCGAGCCGGTCGCCGAGGCCCCTCGGCGCAGCGGGCGAGCAACGGTCGAGCCCGGCGTCGAGGGCACGCCTGGGCCCGCGGGGCAGGTTGAGGCCGGGACCGTCGACGAGTCTCCGGCCGAGACCGACGTGCTGGCGGCGGTCGGGACTTTCGAGGACATCGTCACCGAGTCCCTCGCGGACATCGCGTTCGAGACCCTCGTCGATCCCGCCGAGGAAGCAAGGCTCGCCGCCGCGCGTCACCGTTTCGAGCAGCTGCCCGCGGACGGTTCGATCCGCGTGGCTTTCCAGCCGATAGTCGATCTGGCCACGACAAAGGTCATCGGGTACGAGGCGCTGGCCCGGTTCCCCGGTGACGCGAGCATCTCGACTCGAAGGTGGTTCGCCGAGGCGGCCGAGGTCGGCCTCCTGAGCGAGATCGAGATGACCGCCATACGGGCCGCGCTGGCCCAGCTCGAGAAGCTTCCGTCGGACGCATTCATCTCCGTCAACGTGTCGCCGGTCACCGCCGCCTCTGACGAGCTGCGCGAGGTCCTCGAGGAGGTCGACGGGACGCGGGTGGTCCTCGAGATCACCGAGAACGCCGCGGCCGAGGGCTACGACGAGGTGAGCGACGCCGTCGGTGCGCTTCGTTCGACCGGCGTGCGGATCGCCCTCGATGACACCGGTTCGGGGACCGTGAGCTTTTCGAGCCTTTTCGACGTGCACGCCGACATAATCAAGATTGACATCGACGTGACCCGGGGTATCGACACCGACCCGATGAAAGAAGCCATGGCCTCGGCGCTCAAATCGCTCGCCGACCGCTTGGGGGCGATGAGCCTGGCGGAGGGCATCGAGACCGAACAGGAGCTGGAGCTTCTGCGAGAGGTCGGCATTCAGGCTGGTCAGGGATATCTTTTCGGTAGACCTGAGTTGGTCTCCGACTAGGCTGCGAGCCCGGTCGGAGATGCGAACGACCTTCTGGTAAGAATTCATGACCGGCACGGCGGCTGCGGCGGCCGGGCATCGCGGGCCGGACGCCGCAACGGCGCTTCTTGCCTCTGGCGTCGCTATCCGCTAACTATCTGGAAATAGAATCTTGATCGGCACCATCCGGACAGGGGAGCGAGAAGAGGGCCGGTGGACCGCAGCGACTGGAGCGGGTCAGAAGCGACTCGGAGCCCGTGGGCTCCCGGGGCGTCGACGCGCGGCGAGGCGCCGCCGCCGGCCGTTTCCGGGCTCGCCGATCCCCCTCTTGCCGATCCCCCTCTTGCCGGCCTCCCTCTTGGCGGCCTCCCACTTGGCGGCGGGGGTCCCGACGCCCGGTTCACGATCTCGGTCCTGGCTGAGAAGACGGGCACGCCCGTGCCGACGATCCATCACTACCGGCACCTCGGCCTCCTGCCTGAGGTCACCGAGCTCGCCTCGAACCGGTTCCTGTACGACGCGCGCCACGTCGAGGCGCTCAATCTCATCCGGCTGCTCCGCGAGCAGAGAAGCCTGCCGCTCGAGACGATCCGCGAGATGCTGCCCGAGCTGCTCGCCTTCGATCGTGAGGGCGATTTCTCGCAGGAGAGCTGGGACGACGTCATTGCCGCCTATCTGGAGCGGTCGGGTCCCGCCGTGGTCTCGGCCCGACTTGTCGCCGCCGCCAGGGACGCCTTCGCCCGTCACGGCTACGCGGGCGTGAACGTCGCAGACATCTGTAGCGCCGCCGACGTCGCCAAGGGAACCTTCTACCGGTACTTCGACTCGAAAGAGGCCATCTTCCTCGCCGCGGCCCGTTCCACCGTCGAGGCCGTCGGCGAGCAGCTGGACGAGCTACCTGCGCCCATGAGCGAGCACCAGGCGGTCGAGAGGCTGAAACTGCTCTTGGGTCCGCTTGCGCCGTTGCTGCTAGAGGTGGCGACAGGGGAGCTGCGCCACCAACCGAATCTGGTCGGCGTCGTGGGCGTCATATCCGCCGGCCTCGCCAGCCGCTTGGTGCCGAGGTTGCGGACCCGGGGCAAGGCGGCCAGACCGGCGGCGCGCCGGGTCGTGGACGCGGCGCTGGTCGGGCTGTTGCGGCCGACCCTCGAGTCGGCCGCCTCCTCCCAGTCGCCGTCCTCCTGATTTCTTGCCGCGGCTCTTGCGCCTACCCGCTCCGGCGGTGGCGCAAAGACCCGCAGGTGGCGATGCCCTTTGCCCGCGCCGGGGCCCGTTGGAGCGGGTGTGGGGCGAAGATCCGGGGCTGGTGGGCCGGCCGTGTCCCTTGACGGGGGACGCTGCGCACGTATAACAAAGGTGGACTGGTAGTCATCGGCGCTACGCGAAGGACTAGACCGATGGTGTCTATTGGATCAGGCCAATCCCTCGAAGGCGGGTTCCACTTGCCGGATCGACTCGCTGCGAAGGCGCTGCGCCTCCCTCTCGGAGGCCGGTTGGACGCGCCCGAAGTTCTGGCCGCCAAGTCGAGAAACGAGAACTTCCCCGTCGCCTCCCGCTTCCTGCCCCCGGACGCCCGGGTGGCCTTGATGGCGATCTACGGTTTCGCACGCCTCACCGACGACCTCGGCGACGAAGCCGAAGGCGATCGCCTGGCGCTGCTGGACTGGCTGGAGGCTGACCTGGAGCGCGCGGCTGCCGGCGATGCCACGAGTCCTGTGATCCAAAAGCTCGCTCCTGTGATCAGGGACTTCGAGCTCACCCTCGATCCGTTCCGTGCCCTCATCGAGGCGAACCGCATGGACCAGCGTGTCGCCCGCTATCAGGGCTTCGCTGACCTGGTCGACTACTGCATGCTGTCCGCGGCACCGGTAGGCCGGCTCGTGCTCTCGGTCTTCAGGGTGTCGACCCCCGAGCGCGTCGCCCTCTCCGACAACGTCTGCATCGGTTTGCAGCTCGTCGAGCATCTCCAGGACATAGGTGAGGACGCGGGACGAGGACGCGTGTACATGCCGGCGGCGGACATGGCGCGCTTCGGGTGCAGCGAGGCCGACCTGATGGCCGCGTCGGCCCCACAGGCCCTGCGGGAGCTGGTTGCGATGGAGGTGGAGCGAGCCCGCGGGCTGTTGAGCGCCGGGGTGCCGCTGGCAGCATCGCTGAGGCCGCGCCCCCGGGCCGCCGTTGCCGGTTTCGCGGCCGGGGGCCAGGCCGCGCTCGACTCCATCGAGCGGGCGGGCAACGACGTGCTCGGTACTCGTTGCCGCCCTCAGCGACTCCGCTTTGCCGCCCGCGCTCTGTCGGGCTTTGTCGCGGCGAGCCTTAAGCGAGGCAGGTCTTGAACACCGAGATCGCCTACGACTTCTGTGAATCGGTGACCCGACGAGAAGCGAAGAACTTCGCATACGGCATCAGGCTTCTGAAAAGGCCGGAGCGCCGCGCGCTTTCGGCCGTGTACGCGCTCGCCCGCCGCATCGACGACGTCGGGGACGGATCGGCCGCTCCCGAGGAGAAGCTTGCCGGGCTGCAGACGATCCGCAAGGAGATCGACCCGATCGACCCGCAGACGGACGACCCGGTGCTCGCCGCCGTGGCGGATGCCGCCGGGCGCTACGGCCTGACGATGTCTTGTTTCGGAGAGATCATCGACGGCTGCGAAATGGACGTGAACGGTACGTCATACGAGACGATCGACGATCTCGTCGGCTACTGCCGCCGGGTGGCGGGCTCGGTGGGGAGGCTCTCCCTGGCCGTGTTCGGCTCGCGGCAACCTGAGCAGGCAGTGCCCCTCGCGGACGCGCTCGGAGTCGCCCTGCAGCTCACGAACATCCTCCGTGACATAGTCGAGGACCGGTCCTTCGGCCGGGTCTATCTGCCCAGCAGGGATGCCGAGTCGGTCGGTTGTGCGCCCGATCTGAGCGGTCCCCCGGCCGAGATCGCCCGCCTCGTCGCCCTCGAGTGCCGTCGCGCCGAGGCCTGGTTCGACGAGGGCCTGCAACTCCTGGGCTTGCTCGACAGCCGGGGCCGGGCCTGCGTATCGGCCATGGCCGGTATCTATCGCCGCTTGCTGGGGCGCATCGAGCGCGAGCCGATGGCTGTCACTCAGGGCCGCGTATCCCTCCCCACGTGGGAAAAGGCGCTGGTCGCCGGTCGCAGCCTCGCCGGGCAGCGACCATGAGCCCGGTTCGCATAGGCGTCGTCGGCGGCGGGCTCGCCGGGATGGCCGCGGCCCTGGCGGCTGCGGACGGCGGAGCCGAGGTCCTCCTGTACGAGCGGCGGCCCGTTCTCGGCGGGCTCACCTCCTCGATCCGGCGTAACGGGCTCTCGTTCGACAACGGACAGCACGTGTTCCTCCGCTGTTGCACGGCGTATCGGGGATTCATAGACCGCATCGGCGCCGCCGACCAGGTCTTCTTACAACCCAGGCTCGACGTTCCGGTCCTCGCGCCGGATGGGTCGCAGGCATCGATCCGGCGGGTCAACCTGCCGGCCCCCTTGCACCTCGCGGGGTCGCTCGTCCGCTACCGCCACCTCTCCGTGCGTGAGCGCATCGGCCTCGGACGCCCGGCCCTTGCGCTCAGCCGGCTCGACCCCGACGACGCCGCACTCGACGGCGTCTCGTTCGGCGACTGGCTCGCCCGGCACGGCCAGGGCGACCGGGCTGTGGAGCGCCTGTGGAACCTGATCGCGCTGCCGACGCTCAACGTGCCGGCCGCCGAGGTCTCGATGGCTCTCGCGACCAAGGTGTTCCGGGTCGGGCTTCTCGACCACCTTGACGCCGGTGACATCGGCTGGTCGAGGGTCCCCCTCGCCGAGCTCCACGGCTCCACCCCGGCACGAGCGCTCGAGGCATCGGGCGTGGAGACGGTCCTCGGCACCGCCGTCGGTGCGATCGGTCGTTCCGGCTCGGGCGGCTTCACGGTCTTCTCCGGTTCGCGCCGCGACGTCGTCGACGCCGTCATCGTCGCCACGCCCCTTCGCGTGGCGGCGGCACTCGGCGCCTTCGACCGCGAGGCTGATCTGGAGCGGCTGGGGACCTCTCCCATCGTGAACGTCCATCTCGTCCTCGATCGGAGGGTGACCGATCTGCCTCTCGCCGCCTGCGTCGACTCTCCGATCCAGTTCGTCTTCGACCGCACCGCCTCGAGCGGCGTCAGGTCGGGGCAGTGCCTGGCCATCTCCCTTTCGGCCGCGGACGCCTACATCAGCCTGGGCTCGAGCGAGCTAGCGGGCACGTTCCTGGAGGCCCTGCGCCGGCTCTTCCCGGACGCCCGCAGCGCCCAGCTCGTAGACGCCGTCGTGACGCGTGAGCGGGCGGCGACGTTCCGCGCCACTCCGGGGACGCGGGCGTTCCGCCCGCAGACCAGCACCGGGACGCCGGGGATGTACCTCGCTGGCGCGTGGTGCGATACCGGGTGGCCCGCGACGATGGAAGGCGCCGTCCGCGCCGGCCAGCAGGCCGTCTCGCAGGCGTTGTCACTTTTTGCGGGCACCCGCTCGGACGGCCCCCGCCAGCTGGAAGGAGCAGGGGCGTGACCGTTGTCTCCTCCCCGGCAACGCGCGAGAGCGCTCTTTTGGCTGCCGAAGCGCTGTCCCGGGCCAAAGCCATGGTGGCCCCGGCGCTCGAGGCGGCTGTGCTCCGCCTCTGTCCTGAGCTGCGACCCGCGGTCAGCGAGCATCTGGCGGGCGGCGGGAAATTCGTGCGCGCCGGCCTCGTCTTCGTCTCCGCCGCCGCCGCCGGTGCCGAGGAGTCCGCCGGGCTCGCCGGCGCGGTTGCCATCGAGCTCGTCCACAATTTCTCGCTCGTGCACGACGACATCATCGATCGCGACCTCGAGCGCCGGCACAGGCCGACGGTCTGGGCCACCCATGGGGTCGGGCACGCCATAATCGCGGGCGACGCCCTCTCGACCCTTGCCTTCCAGCTCCTCTTGGAGGAGCCGACCTCCGAGCGGGTCCGGGCGGCCGTGCAGCTCGCCGAGGCGACGCAGGCGATGATCGCCGGTCAGGCGCAGGACATGGCGTCCGAGCTCAGGGACTCCCTGCCCGTGGACGAGTGCCTGCAGATGGAGGCCGGAAAGACCGGGGCTCTGCTCTCCTGTGCTTCGGCCATGGGTGCGATCCTCGCCGGCGCGGACACAGAGACAGTGGACGCCCTGGCGGACTACGGCCGCCACCTCGGGATCGCGTTCCAGGCCATCGACGACGTCCTCGGGATATGGGGCGAGCCGAGCGTGACGGGCAAGCCCGTCGGCAACGACCTGCGCCAGCACAAGAAGACCTTGCCGATCGCCCTCGCCCTCGCCCGCGGGGACGACCTTCCCGCGGGCCTCGTCCGTCTCCTCGAACGCGATCTCACCGAGGGCGAAGTGGCGAAGGCGACCCGGCTTCTTGAACAGTGCGGAGCACGCGACGAGACCATGGCGATCGGCGAGGCACAGCTGGCCGCCGCCCTCGTGGCTCTCGAGCGGGTGCCCCTCGAGCTGAGGCCCCGATCCGAGCTGGTGGCCATTGCCCGGTACGTGACAGAGCGCGACCGATGAGCCCTCTCGCTAGCCACGATGCCGACAGGAGCCGCGCCTCCGGAGCGCAACTCGCGCCTGCAGATCCCACCGACGATGCGAGGTGGTGCCTCAAGCGAGGTGTCGAGGCTCTGGTCGCCATGCAGGATGCGGAGGGCTGGTGGAAGGGCGAGCTGGAGACCAACGTCAGCATGGACGCCGAAGACCTCCTGCTGCGCGAGTTCCTCGGTATCGGTACGCCCGAGCTGACCGAGTCCGCCGCAGGCTGGATCCGTTCGTGCCAGCGCGAGGACGGCACCTGGGCGAACTTCTACGGCGGGCCTCCGGAGCTCTCGACCACCGTCGAGGCCTACGTCGCCTTGCGCCTGGCGGGGGACGCGCCCGAGGCCGAGCACCTGAAACGCGCCGCCGAGTTCATCGTGGGCGCCGGTGGCGTCGAGCGGACCAGGGTCTTCACCCGGCTCTGGCTGGCCCTCGTCGGCCTCTGGTCCTGGGACGAGCTGCCGGTGCTGCCCCCGGAGCTGATGTTCCTGCCGAAGTTCGTCCCGCTGAACATCTACGACTTCGGGTGTTGGGCGCGCCAGACGGTGGTCGCGCTCACCGTCGTGGGTGCGCATCGCCCTTCCCACGAGATCGGGTTCGGCATCGATGAGCTCAAGGCCGGGACCCCGCCGCCGCCGCGGGCGCCGCTCAGCACCTGGGCGGGTCGTTTCGAGGCGCTCGACCGCGCCCTCAAGGTCTATGAGCGCCGACCGGTCAAGTGGCTCCGGCAGGCGGCTTTGAGGCGGGCCGAGCGTTGGATCATCCAGCGCCAGGAGGCTGATGGCTCTTGGGGCGGCATCCAACCTCCCTGGGTCTACTCCCTCATCGCCCTGCGCCTGCAGGGCTACGCCCTCGACCATCCCACGATGCGGGCGGGACTCGAAGGTCTCGACGGCTTCACCATCGACGACGAGCGGGGCCGCAGGCTGGAGGCGTGCCAGTCCCCGGTGTGGGACACCGCCCTCGCGGTCACCGCGCTGGCCGACGCCGGTCTCGAGCCGGGTGAGCCCGTGCTTCGCGCGGCGGCGCGCTATCTCCTGGACGAGGAGATCTCGGTCCCGGGCGACTGGTCGGTACGGCGTCCTGGCCTTGCGCCGGGAGGTTGGGCCTTCGAATTCGCCAACGACAACTACCCGGACATCGACGACACCGCCGAGGTCGTCCTCGCCCTTGGCCGGACCGGCGAGAACGCCAGCGGCGCCGTCGATCGCGCCGTTGCGTGGATCGAGGGCATGCAGTGCCGGGACGGAGGCTGGGCCGCCTTTGACGTCGACAACACCCAGACCCTTTGCCGGGAGCTCCCCTTCTGCGACTTCGGCGAGCTGATTGACCCTCCCAGCGCCGATGTGACGGCTCACGTCGTCGAGATGCTGGCAACGCTCGGTAGGGCGCAGCCTGCGGTGGCCCGGGGAGTCGAGTGGCTGCTCCGAGCCCAAGAACAGGACGGTTCCTTCTTCGGGCGCTGGGGGGCCAACTACGTCTACGGCACCGGGGCGGTCGTCCCGGCTCTCGTCGCCGCGGGGATCGCCGCCGGTCATCCTTCGATCCGTCGGGCGGTCGCCTGGCTGGAAGACCATCAGAACGCGGACGGGGGCTGGGGTGAGGACCTGCGTTCGTACAAGGACCCCACCCTGGCGGGCCGGGGAGCCTCGACGGCATCGCAGACAGCCTGGGCCCTGCTGGCGCTCCTGGCCGCAGGCGAGCGGTCCCGTGCCACCCAACGCGGCGTGGCCTACCTCGTCGAGACGCAGAACGAAGCCGGCTCGTGGGACGAGCCGTACTTCACGGGCACCGGCTTCCCGGGCGACTTCTTCATCAACTACCACCTCTACAGGATCGTGTTCCCGGTCACGGCGCTGGGCCGCTACGTGAACGGAGCGTCCGACGGCTGAGCTCAAGGTCCTGACGGCCCTTCGCGTCGAGGCGTTCGCAGTCGGCGGCGCCGATCTGATCATCGGCGCCGGTGCCGAGCGCGCCCGGCGTGCGGGAAGCGATCTCGCGGCGCGACTCGACGAGCAGACGGCGGTCGCCCTCGTCGGCGTGGCAGGCGGTCTCGCGCCGCAGCTGCACCCGGGCGACCTCGTCATCGCGAGCGAGCTGCGCAGCACCGAGTCCGCCGAGGCGCGGAGCCTGCCCGGGACGAGCTTTTTGGCGGCCGAGTTCCGCCGTGCCGGGCTCGGGGTGCTCACCGGACCGCTCGTGTCCTCGCCGCGCTATGTCCGCGCCGGCGAGCGCGCCGCCCTGGCCGCGTCCGGCGCCGTCGCCGTCGACATGGAGTCGGCCTGGGTGATGGGCTGCCTGCCGAAGAACCCGCTCGCCGTCATCCGCTCGATCTCGGACACCTCCGACTGCGGGCCTGTTCTCGGCGGAGCACGGGCGCTCGGGTCCCTTCTCGCCGTGCGGCGCCCGCTGGAGCGGTGGGCGCGGGCCTGCGGCGAGCACGAGGTGGTGCTCGCCTCCCCGCGCTCGTTCTGCGCCGGCGTGGACCGTGCCATCGCCATCGTCGAGGGAGCCCTCGAGCGCCACGGCGCACCGGTGTACGTCCGGCGACAGATCGTTCACAACCTGCACGTCGTGCGCGACCTCGAGTCGAAGGGCGCGGTCTTCGTGGAGGAGCTCGACGAGGTGCCCCCGGACTCGGTCGTCGTGCTGGCTGCCCACGGCGTAGCCCCCGTCATCCGCCGGCAGGCCGCCGCCCGCGAGGATCTCAAGGTCATCGACGCCACCTGCCCGCTCGTCGCCAAGGTGCACACCGAGGCGCGCCGCTACGCCAACCAGGGTTACGACCTCGTCCTGATCGGGCACCCCGATCACGAAGAGGTCATAGGCACTCTCGGCGAGGCGCCGGACCGCTTCCACGTGGTGGAGGGGACCGAGGACGTCGGTCGCCTCGAGCTCGGTTCCGAGCCGTCGCGCCCGCTCGTGTACCTCACCCAGACCACCCTCGCGACGGACGAGACCGCCGAGATCGTCGCCGCCCTGCGCCGGCGGTTCCCTGCCATCGCCGCCCCGCCTGCGGACGACATCTGCTACGCCACGCAGAACCGCCAGGACGCCGTCCGGGCGATCGCGCACCGATGCGACCTCATGCTCGTCGTCGGCTCGGCGAACTCGTCCAACACGGCCCGCCTCGTCGAGGTCGCCGAGCGGGAGGGCTGCCGTGCCGAGCTGATAGAAGACGCGTCGCAGCTGGAGCTCGGCTGGCTTTCGGGCGTAAGCAGCATCGGGCTGACCGCCGGCGCCTCGGCTCCGGACGTCTTGGTCCAGGAAGTTCTCGATACTCTCCGCTCGCTCGGGCCGCTAAGGCTGAGCGAGGAGAAGACCACAGAAGAAACAGTCCGTTTCTCCCTACCGACACAGGTGCGCTGATGCCGATTCCCCTCCGCCAGAACGTCCGTATCGGTGCCCATCTAATGCGGCACCGCCTGAAGAAGACCAAGTACTACCCCTTCATCGTCGAGATCGAACCCCTGTTCGCGTGCAACCTGTCGTGCCCGGGCTGCGGCAAGATCCAGCACCCGACCGAGGTCCTGCGCCAGCGTCTGTCTGTCGAGGACGTGCTCGAAGCCGTCGCCGAGAGCGGCACTCCGATGGTGTCGATCGCGGGGGGCGAGCCGCTCTTGCATCCCGACATCGAGCGGATGGTCAAAGAGCTCATCTCCCGCAAGGTCTACGTCTACCTCTGCACCAATGCCGTGCTCCTGCGGAGGCGTCTCGACAAGTTCACGCCGTCGCACTACTTCTCGTGGGTCGTGCACATGGACGGGACGCGCGAGCGGCACGACGCGGCTGTCGCGCGGGCCGGGGTCTTCGACGAGGCCGTGGCGGCGATCCGCGAGGCGAAGTCGCGCGGATTTCGCGTGACGACGAACTCGACGTTCTTCAACACCGACTCGCCCAAGACCGTCCGCGACGTCCTCGACTTCTTGAACGACGACCTCAAGGTCGACGCCATGATGATCTCGCCGGCCTACGCCTACGAGAAGGCGCCCGATCAGGAGCACTTTCTCGGCGTCGAGCAGACCCGCCAGCTGTTCAGGGAGGCCTTCGGCGAAAAGCGCCGGCGCAAGTGGCGTCTCAACCACTCGCCCCTCTTCCTCGACTTCCTCGAGGGCAAGGTGGATTTCCAGTGCACGGCATGGGGGATCCCGAGCTACTCGGTCTTCGGCTGGCAGCGGCCGTGCTACCTGATGGGCGACAGCTACGCGAAGAGCTACCACGAGCTGGTGGAGACGACCGACTGGAGCGCCTACGGCAGGGGCCGCGATCCGCGGTGCGCAAACTGCATGGCCCATTGCGGCTACGAGCCCTCGGCGGTCGTCGCCAGCCTGGGATCGCTTCGCCAGTCGCTGCGCGCCCTAGTGAACACCCACTGATCGACATGGCCGTCATCGAGGTCCCCACCGAGGCGACGCTCTCCGTTCCCGTCCTGCCGGCGCGCCTTCGCGAGATGGACGCGAGGGAGCTCGCCGTGCTCGTGGCAGAGATCCGCCGGTTCCTCGTCTCGAGCGTTTCGGTGACGGGCGGGCACCTGGGGTCCAACCTCGGAGTCGTGGAGCTCACCATCGCCCTGCACCGCGTCTTTTCGTCCCCCGACGACGCCATCGTCTGGGACACCGGTCATCAGGCCTACGTGCACAAGCTCGTCACGGGCCGGCAAGGCGCCTTCTCCGGCCTGCGCCAGCGGGGTGGGATGTCGGGCTATCCGAACCGTTCGGAGTCAGAGCACGACTTCGTCGAGAACAGCCACGCCTCCACGGCCCTCTCGTACGCCTACGGGCTCGCCAAAGCTCGCCAGCTCCGCAATGACCGGCGTCGCGTCGTCGCCGTCGTGGGCGACGGCGCCTTGACGGGCGGTGTCGCCTACGAGGCGTTGAACAACATCGGGATCTCCGGCGCCAATGTCGTCGTCGTCCTCAACGACAACGGCCGCTCCTATGCCCCGACAGTCTCCCGTATCTCCTCTGCGGGCGGCTTCCCGGCCGCGGGCGGTTCTCCGGCCAGGGACTTCTTCGAGTCGCTCGGTTTGAGTTACGTCGGGCCCGTGGACGGGCACGACCTCGCGCAGCTCGAGGAGGCGCTGCGGATGGTCGGGAAACGCCAGGGGCCGGTCGTGCTGCACGTGCACACGATCAAGGGCCGCGGCTATGAGCCAGCCGAGCACGACGAGGAGAAATGCCTGCACGACGTGGGCCCCTTCGACCCGGAGACCGGCCGCAGCCTTGACGGGGCAGCTGGGCGCCTGAGCTACACCGAGGCGTTCGGCTCCGCCCTCGTCCGCGAGGCGGCCACGCGCCCGGAGATCGTCGCCATAACGGCCGCCATGCCGGGTCCGACCGGGCTCATCCCCTTCCGCGACCGGTACCCGGAGCGCTTCTTCGACGTCGGGATCGCCGAACAGCACGCCGTCAACGCGGCGGCAGGCATGGCCATGGGCGGTCTGCGGCCTGTGGTGGCGATCTACTCCACGTTCCTCAACAGGGCTTGGGGCCAGGTCTACTACGATGTCGCACTCCACCGGCTGCCTGTGATCTTCTGCCTGGACCGCGCCGGGATCACCGGCGACGACGGGCCGAGCCATCACGGCGTGCTCGACATGATGCTGCTCACGAAGGTCCCGGGCATGACGGTTTTCGCTCCTTCGTCGTACGCCGAGGTCGCCAACATGCTGCACGAGGCCCTGTCGATCACGACCGGTCCCGTGGCGATCCGCTGGCCGAAGAGCGAGGCCTGCGGGGCGGTCGCGGTGGGGAGCGGCCTCCGGGCTCGGAAGGTGCGGCCCGGGTCACGGGTGTGCCTCGTGGGTATCGGCAAGCTCCTCGGGGCCTGCGAGCAGGCCGCTCAGATACTGGCTGGTCACGGCGTCGATGCCACCGTGTGGGACGCCCGCGTGGTCGCCCCCCTCGATCAGGTCATGATCGACGACGCGGCGAGGCACGAACTGGTCGTGACGGTCGAGGACGGCATCGCCGACGGCGGAGTCGGCTGGAAGATCGCGGAGTCGCTCCGCGGGGCGGCCCCGGCCAGCCTCGGCCCGGTGGTCGTCAACTGTGGCGTGCCGAGCGCCTTTCTCCCTCATGGGGACGCGGCGGGCATCCTGGCCCGCCTGGGCCTCGACGGCCCCGGGATCAGCCAGGTCGTGCTCGAGCATCTGTGAGCTCGCGCCCCGGCGGCCATTGGCGCCCGGAGCCCTGGCATAGTCTTTAGGCACGTGGCGGCCGACGTGGCGCGCCGCCGGGTTTCGGAGAGACGAGGAGCATCATGACCCAGACCGTTTCCGCCGCGGAGGATACAAAAGCAGTTCCCGCCGCAGAAGCGGGGCCCGCGCCCGGCACCGAGCGCGGGCACGTGTTCTACCCCTGGTCGGCTCAGGGGGTCATCAAGCCGATGATGGTCGCGAGCGCCGAGGGCTCCTATTTCACCGACGATGCCGGCAAGCGTTACCTCGACTTCTCGTCGCAGCTCGTGAACACGAACATCGGCCACCAGCACCCGAAGGTGGTCGCCGCCATCAAGGCACAAGCCGACCTGCTCTGCACGATCAGCCCCCTCCACGCGAACAAGACGCGCGACGAGGCGGCCCGCCTCATCTGCGAGCTGGCTCCCGAGGGGATGAACAAGGTCCTCTTCACCTGCGACGGCTCCGAGGCGGTCGAGCACGCGGCCCGCATGGCGAGGCAGCACACGGGCCGGATCAAGCTGCTGTCCACCTATCGCTCCTACCACGGGAGCACGACGACGGCGACCAACCTCACCGGCGAGCCGAGGCGCTGGCCGAACGACTACGGGAGCGCGGGGACCGTGCACTTCTTCGGTCCGTTTCTCTATCGCTCACAGTTCCACTCTGCGAGCGAGGAACAAGAGTGTGCACGGGCTCTCCAGCACCTCGAGCAGGTGGTGGCCCTGGAGGGCCCTGCGACGATCGCGGGCATCATGCTCGAGACGGTTCCCGGCACGGCAGGGATCATGCCGCCGCCTCCGGGCTACCTCGCCGGCGTGCGCGAGATCTGCGACCGCTACGGGATCGTCTACATCGCCGATGAGGTGATGGCGGGCTTCGGACGGACCGGCAAGTGGTTCGCCTTCGAGAACTACGGCGTCGTGCCCGACCTCGTGACCTTCGCGAAAGGCGTGAACTCCGGCTACGTGCCTCTGGGTGGCGTGATCATCTCCGACGCCATCGCCGCCACCTTCGAAGAGCGCGTCTACGCGGGCGGCCATACCTACTCGGGCCATCCGCTCGCGTGCGGGGCCGCGGTGGCGACCATCAACGCCATGAAAGAGGAGGGGATCGTCGAGAACGCGGCCTTCATCGGGGAAAAGGTGCTCGGTCCAGGGCTGAAGGAGCTGGTGGACAAGCACCCGAGCGTCGGTGAGGTCCGAGGCCTCGGTGTCTTCTGGGCGCTCGAGCTCGTGAAGGACAAGGCGACGCGTGAGCCGCTGGCGCCCTACGGCGGCTCGAGTCCCGCCATGGCGGACCTGCTCCGGGCGTGCAAGGAGCGCGGCCTCGTGCCGTTCAGCCAGTTCAACCGGGTGCACGCCGTGCCTCCGTGCAACGTGAGCGAGTCCGAGGCCCGCGACGGGATCGCCATCTTGGACGAGGCGCTCACAGTGGCCGACGCCTACTGCGGCGGTTAGCCATCGACTCGTCGAGCGGGCCCGGCGCGCCTGTATTCGCCGGGCCGATCGTGAGCGAGCGGCTCGTCCTGACGGCGCTGGCCGTCGACGATGCCGACGAGATGGTGGCAGTGCTGGGTGACGCCGCCCTCTACGAGTTCATCGGCGGCGGCCCGTTGTCCTTGGCGGCGCTTCGCGACCGCTACCGCCACTTCCTGGCCGGTCCCGAGATCCCTGGCGAGGTCTGGCTCAATTGGGTCATCCGCACCGAGTGCGACCGAGCAGCCGTCGGAACCGTGCAGGCCACCGTCTCGAGCGTCCGCGGCCGCCGCGCGGCGGAGCTGGCCTGGGTCACAGGCGTGAGATGGCAGGGGCGGGGGTTTGCGACCGAGGCGGTGCGCGCCCTGGCCGAGTGGCTCCATGCCCACGGGGTCGACGACCTGAGCGCCCACATCAGCCCCCTCCACCACGCGTCAGCGGCTGTCGCTCGTCGAGCGGGCTTGCAGCCGACCGGAGAGGCGCACGACGGCGAGGTTCTCTGGCGCACCCCGGTTGCGGCAAAGCCGCCGCCGACCGATGGGCCGGGCGATGGGCCGACCGATGTGCCGACCGATGGGCGGGCGGCGGGCACGCCCGCTCGTAAAGGGCGGCTTCCGCTCAGCCGGACCGGGCACCTCAGGCGAGGCGCGACCGCGACGGCGATCGCCCTGAGCGCCGCCTTGCTGGCCGGGTGCGGCGGCCCGTCATCGGTTCCGGGCACGAGCAGCACTCAGACGCCGACCACCGCGTCGACCACCACGTCGACCACTTCGACCTCGACGAGCACGACTTCCACGACAACCACGACAACCACGACAACCACGACCTCACCGTCGACAACGACTTCCTCAACGATCACGACGCTGCCTGCGACCTCGACGACGACTGCCTGCCCGAGCGCGAACGATCTCAGCACCTGGAGCGTGCAGCGCCTTGCCGCACAGACGGTCGTCATCCCGGTCGACGAAGGCGCCGTGGTCTCGATCCGTCCAGAGATCGCTGCAGGAGCCGGCGGACTCATCCTGTTCGGGAGCTCGGCCCCCACGGATCTGGGCGAGAGGCTGCAGAGCTTGGAAGCCTCGGCGCCGGGCGGCATCGTTCCCCTCGTGATGGCCGACGAAGAGGGCGGCGTCGTGCAGAGGCTCGCCAACCTGGTCGGTTCGCTCCCCTCCGCCAGGCAGATGGGCGCCACCATGACGCCGGCCCAGATCCGCCGGCTTGCCACGGGGATCGCAGTGCGAATGAGGGCAGTGGGCGTGACGATGGACCTCGCTCCGGTCCTGGACGTCGACGGAGGCCAAGGGCCCAACAATCAGGACCCTGATGGCACGCGATCGTTCAGCACTGATCCGAAGATTGCCTCCGCGGACGGGATCGCCTTCGCGGAAGGGCTCGAAGCCGGCGGCGTCGTGCCGGTTGTCAAGCACTTCCCGGGTCTCGGCGGAGCGACTGGCAACACCGACGTGATGTCGGCGTCCACGCCGCCATGGAGCACGCTGCAAAAGGTAGGCCTCGTCCCCTTCCAGGATGCGCTCGCGGCAGGACTACCGGCGGTCATGATCGCCAACGCCAGCGTCCCCGGGTTGTCGTCGCTGCCCGCGAGCATCTCGC
>Ga0182021_10004135_pt1 | contig 17005 bp, 16 predicted proteins | sample 612E3MmetaG_FD_120493 | JGI IMG/M metagenome (GOLD analysis project Ga0182021, IMG submission 120493) | Permafrost microbial communities from Stordalen Mire, Sweden - 612E3M metaG (Illumina Assembly) | ecosystem: Environmental > Terrestrial > Soil > Wetlands > Permafrost | place: Sweden...
CATGCGTGCCGGGGGCCAATCCAGTCAAGCTGTAGATCGGCGTCTGCGTCTTCGAAGGCGTCAAGTAGGTGTCCACGGTGGCCTGCAGCGCACCGTCCATGAAAACTTGCGCCAGGCCCGACCACTCATCGCGATAGCCCATCCAGGTGACGGCCATGCCGTTGAACGTAAAATCCACGCGTGCGCCCGCATCGACCACCAAGTTGACGTTGCCCCCGCTATATTGTCCTCCCGCATTCTGGAACCAGTGTCCGGAGTAGTTTGCCGCGATGTCGGTCTGTTGTACCAAGCCCGCGCCGGCGGCCATCGTGCCGCCGGCAAGCGAACCGTTCTCAATGTCAAATGCGTCCACCCAAATCCATGAGGCGTTGGTCGAAGCGTCATGGGAGTGAATCACCTCGATCGTCATCCGGTGCAGACCGGCAGTCAGCCCTCGGACGGTGAACAACCGTTGCTGATAGATCGTTGCGCCCGAGGGGTTGGACGTGTCCACCGAAATGGGCACACCATCCAGCGTCAAGTAACACATTCCAGAGTAATAATCGGAGGCGCCGACCCAAGTGATTCCCGTGCCGTTGAAGATCACAACTGCCTGCGATCCTTTCAAGTTTGCCAGCAGAGCGGATCCTCCGCTCTCCAGGGAGTTGGTGTTCGGGTACCAGGTTCCGGTGTAGGTTATCCTCGGATCGTTCTGCTCGAAGCGCGTGACCGTCTGCGCGAGAACAGCACCAGGCACGTTGGCAACCAGACAAACCAGGAGAATCCGATTCAACATAAGAGCCTCCGATAACTGTTCCGCGCGGCTGCGGGCAAAGGTCTCTCCGGGTGTCGCAACCAGCTTGGCTTCATCGCCGGAGGGTCCCCGCCGCTCCTCAAGAAACCTTTGTCAATCCATAGCTCAATGCTACTTAGTCCGACACGCAACTCACTTTTCCCGTATCGGAGTTAGTATGGCGATGCTGTCCGGCCGGACATGGTGCGGCTTGGCCCTGCTGGCCCTGCTGGCCCTGCTGGCCCGGTTGTCCCGTCTGGCCCGGTTGTCCGGCTTGGCCCGGTTGTCCGGCTTGGCCCGGTTGCCCGGCCTGGCCCGGTTGTCCGGCCTGCCCTGCCTTGCCCGGTTGTCCGGCCTGCCCTGCATCGCCCGGCTGCCCTGATTGGCCCGGTTGTCCAGCCTGTCCTGCGTCGCCCGGCTGTCCTGCTTGGCCGGGCTGTCCAGCCTGTCCCTGCGCTCCAGGTGGTCCTTGCTGTGGCGTTGTGTTAACGGTGCAACCGCCGAAAAGTAACACGAAAGCGATTACAACTATGCCTAGCGATGCCTTCATTTAATTCTCCTTTGTGATGTTGCTCAACGCAGAATGCTACTACCGCAGTCTGATGGTACACAACGATAATAGTACCCATGCCGCACCACTGGGTGCTGTTCCATTTTGCACAGTCGGCTAAGAACATCACAGACCCCAAGGAGAGCAAGCGCAGCGCAGACGCCCGTTGGTCGGGTCCGCGGCTATTTCTAAGGAAGAACCGCTAATCTTTCAAATCCCCAAGAATCGGTCTGGCGACTCCTCAACTCGATGTGGGAGCTCGGCAGCGTAGGCTAGAGCGGCCTGAATGTCCAGTTCCCGAATGGAAGGGTAGCTGCCGATGATTTCTCCGCGGGGTACGCCCACAGCGAGGTTGTCGAGGATCGCGGGAACCATCACGCGCGTGCCACGGATGCACGCTTTTCCGTGACAAACCGCCGGGTTGATGGTGATGCGCTCCTGCCACTCAGCCATGCCCCATCGTACCTCGCGGTGTTCCGCTACTCTCACTGGAGCAAAGGCGATAAGTCCCGTGACACGCCGGTCACGGAAACAGGCGCCAGCGCCGCGCCGGCTTGGCTTCTTTGCGTCCTGCGAGTGGTGCAGGGGCCTCCATACCTGAGTTCCGACGCTCGCGCTGGACCCCGACGGCGGATCGGGTGCTCCTGGGATGCGGTCTCCGCCGTTCCGAACTCGTTCCTCTAAAACTGCAGGACGTGCAGCGGTGAGAAGACCACTGGACCATCGTCGATCTCGTCGGCAAGGGCGGCCACATCCGAATGATCGCTGGAGTGAGGCCGGCGCTACCCCACGCGCGGCGTCCGGAGAAGACCGGCGATCTAAATGGGATCGCCATCGCACAGTGTCAGAATCGTGTTTAGAAAGGCCCTTAGCTCGGGACACGCCGCCGCTGCAATGCTAAGATCCTTTCCCTTCAGGATTCTCTTGGCGTCGCGAGTCTTGGTATAGTGTCTCGGACCCTGGCCGGTCCTGAAGATCTCCTTGATGTGATAGGAAGGCGGGTGGTTGTGGTCCACGGATTCCGGCGTCCCCGGTGGGGCTGTCCGGTTGTGTCTGGCCAGTTCCTGGATAGCGGACCAATACGGAAGCAACCAGGCTTCGAAATCGTGCTGCGCCACATGGGCATGGAAACGAATGTTCGGGCCGACCCAGCTTCGCATTTTCTGCTTCGCATCCTCAGCATTCTGAAAATCGCTCAAGCCTGTATAGACATCCGTGAGCGCGATCACGTGGTCGGCGTCCGGGTTTGGCCCTCGTAGCAGAGCTTCGACACGGCGCTTCAACTTCTCGTGCTTGGGGATTCTGCCGTCGTATATGCTCGGCACCAGCCTGGGCATCTTGCCCGGAAGTCTCGGGGTGAGGAACTCGCGTAGGTATGGAAGAAAGACTCCCTCGGTTTCGCCTTCCATCAGAATCGCGATCTTCATCGACGCGCCCCCAGGCGGCCATTGAGCCAGAGCTCATCGAGGGTGTATTCCTCCAGCCATTGGTCCAAATCCAGCTTTTCGGCCCACGTCATAGTGGAAGCCCCATTCTCGGCTGCGTCCATCACCACTACCTCAGTGGGTTTCAGAAAGCGTATAAGACGATCGGAATGGGTTGCGACGACAATCTGTGTCCGCTCCGCGGCTTCCCTCAACAGGCCAGCCAGCAGACTCAGCAATTCCGGATGTAGGCTGACTTCCGGCTCGTCGAGGAGGGTTAGAGCCGTCAGCCCGGGGCTTTGGAGGAGTGTCGCGAGCCACACGAAACGCAGCATGCCTTCGGAAACCTGGTGCATGTAGAGCGGCTTGGAAAAGCGGTCATCGCGCCAGGTCATGGCAAGCGTGCCTGCGGCGACGGGCGGAAAATCGAGCCGTTTGAAGCCCGGAAACGCAGCCTTTAGGGAGTCCTCGACGGCCTCAAAGCGATCCGGCTCCGCCTCGCGCAGATAGTAAAGGAGGGGGACCAGGTCCTCTCCGTTCCTGCCCGGTAGCGGAGCCGGCCGCATGGTTTGCGGCAGGCGCACAGGAGACCGCGGTTCGACGTTTAACACATGGTAGAAAGTCGATGAAGCCAGGCGGTGGCGGAACTCCTCCGGCGCCCGGAACAGCTTGGGGACCTGAGAGAGCGAAGACTCCAGAGGGTTGTGTTCCCAGTTGGGGCGAACCAGCTTACCTTGATCTACCTCGAAGTACTTGATATCGGTTCCGCGCGAGTCGATGTGCAGGAAGGGGTGCGGATATCCTTTTCGCCTCTGCTGTAGAGTTTCCCTGTCGATCAAGTAGGCAGCACCCTGGGGCTGAAGACTCAGTGAATAGTCGAGGGGCTCGTAGCCTGGAACCGTCATGGAGATCCCGAAACTCACCTCGCTTGCGCGGTCGTAGGTGATCATCGCGGCCAAGCCGCCCATTTCGCTGACGGCGGCGCCTAGGCCACCCTGCGCAGAATTCGCCAGAATGGAGAGCGCGTCGAGGAGGGATGACTTGCCCACCCCGTTTGCACCGATCAGGACGGTCAATGGGCGCAGTTCCAGATCCACTTCGGCGAGACGGCGAAATCCCCTCACTGTCAGATTGAGGAAGCGTTGCATTGAGTTCTCCACGTTTCCATCATCGCCCAATTGCGGCATCCAGGGGCAGCGCAGAGGCGTGAGAACTCGCCAATGTCTGTGCCGCCATTGCGGCGGGGCGGCACAGCGCAGGAGTATCCAACAACTGCCCCAGGAACGCTTGAAATCGCTCGTCGAAGTTACTCCGACCATCGAACTTCGGAAGTGTGCCCTGCACTGTGGTCCTTTTCAACAAAAAAGACCCGAGAGCCGCTAAAATGAGCTTGGACATGCACACGCGGCGGGATTGGATCATCGGTGGTATCGGCTCTCTGGGGGTTTCGGCTCTGCTGCCGGCGGCGGGGCCGGCGATGGACTGGCCGCAGTTTCGTGGGCCGGACCGGAATAACATCTCCAGGGAAACCGGGCTGTTGCGGAAATGGCCGGCCGCCGGGCCCAAGCGGTTGTGGTCGGTCCCGGTGGAACAGGGGTATGCCGGCGCCGCCATCGTCGCGGGGCGGGTCTACCACCACGATTACGACGTCAAGAAGTCCGAGTGGATTGTGAATTGCCGGTCGCTGGTCGACGGCAAGCCGATCTGGCAGTTCCGGGAAGCGCGCGAGATCCGTCCCAACCACGCCATTACGCGCACGGTTCCGGCGGTGGACGGCAGGTTCGTGATTTCGCTCGATCCCAAGGCCGTGCTGCATTGCCTGGACGCGAAGACCGGCAAGCAACTCTGGCGCAAGAGCCTGGTGACGGAATACAAGGCCACCATTCCGTCGTGGTACAACGGCCAGAACCCGCTCCAGGAAGAGGACCGGGTGATTATCGCCACCGGCGGCGCGGCCATTCTGGTGGCGCTCGAAAAGGCGACCGGCAAGGAGATCTGGCGCACACCCAACCCCGGGCAACTCTTCATGTCGCACGCTTCCGCGATGCCGGCCGTCCTCGGGGGCGTCAGGCAGTATGTCTATGGGACGCTCGCCGGACCGCTGGGCGTGGCCGCCAAGGACGGCAAGCTGCTGTGGACATTCCCGCGCAAGTTCAACGTGGCGGTGGCACCGTCGCCCATCGCCGTCAATGAGGAGCTGGTCTTCATGACCGCCAGTTACGACGCCGGGTGTGTCATGGTGCGCGTGCGGCGCACGGGCGACACGTTCAAGGCGGAGAGCGTGTTCGACATGAAGAACAACGAGTGGAACTCCGAGGTGCACACGCCCATCGTCTACAAGGGCCACATGTTCGCGGTGGGGAAGAAGAAGCGCGGCCTGTTCACCTGCCTGGGCTTCGACGGCAAAGAGGTCTGGACCAGCGAGGGGAAAGCCTCCTTCGGCCTGGGCAGCTTCCTGCTGGCCGATGGCATGTTCTTCGTTCTCGATGGCGACACCGGCAAGCTGCGTCTGATTGAGGCGAGCACCACGGCGTACAACGAGATTGCCAGCGCTCCGGTCCTGGCCGGCGAGGAAGTGTGGGGGCCCATGGCACTCTCGGACGGCAAGCTGGTGCTGCGGGACCTGACTAAGATGATCTGCCTTGACGTTCGAGGGTAAGGGCATGGAGTATCGGCACGTTCAGACGATCTGGGGCAAGGGCGCGCTGCGCGGCATCGCGGTGGACGGCCACGGACAACTGTATGCCGCCGGCGATTCCGAAATCAACGCGATCGGTCCGAACCGGCGATGGCCGACTTCCAGGCCGGCGCACTCGGTCGCCGTGGCCGGCGATGGCACCGTGTATGCAGGCGAGATCGGGCAGATCGAGATTTTCGACGGCGCCGGAAAGCTGCTCCACACCTGGCGGGACGCGAAGCTGCTCGGCCGCGTGACGGCCATCGGGTTCACCCGGGACAGCGTGCTGGCCGGGGATGCCGCGGACCGCGCCATACGGCGCTTCGACGCCGCCGGCAAGTTCCTGAACAACATCGGCAAAGACAACTCGACGAACGGCCTGCTGATCCCCAACGGTGTGGTGGATTTCGCGGTGGACGCGCACGGCATCGTCCATGCGGCCAACCCCGGAAAGCATCGCGTGGAGCGGTATACGCCGGGCGGCGAGCTGCTGGGGCATATCGGGCGCTTCGACGGCGTCGATCCCGCGGGCTTCACCGGCTGCTGCAATCCGACCAACGTGGCGGTTCGCGAGGTTCTCTACACCACGGAAAAGGCCGGCCCGCGAGTGAAGGCCTACGATTTCAGCGGGAAGCTGCTGGCGGTGATCGCGACCGATTTGTTCGACGCCAACTGCAAGAACATGAGCATTGCGGTGGATTCGCGCGGCCGCGTCTATGTGGTGGATACGGTAAAAGCGGCGATCCTGGTTTTCGAACCGGTGAAGTCATGAACGAGGAACTCACAAGACGAACCGTTCTGGCGGTGCTGGCCGGCGGCGCGGTTTTTCTGGTGAAGAAGGCCAACGGCCAGATCGTGTGGCAGGTGGACGCCGCGCGCTGCATCAACAGCCGGCTGGGTGAGGTCGGTGTGGAGGCATGCAATCTTTGCACCACGGAATGCGTGGTGGCGCTCTCGGCGGTTCGCGCGGTGAACGAGTATTCCAAGTGCGGCCGCTGCAACATCTGCCCGGCGTATTTCAACATCACGAGCGCCGTGAACGAACTGGGGCAGCCCAGCGAGAAGCTGTGCCCGCGCGACGCCATCGCGCGCAAGCCCATTGGCAAAGTGGATCCCGAAGACCCGGCCAACAACTTCTACGAGTACATCATCGACGAAGAGAAGTGCGACGGCTGCGGAAAGTGCGTCATGAAGTGCAAGGAGCCGCTGGGCCTGGGTTCCATCACGCTGCGCATCCGCTACGACAAGTGCGTGAACTGCAACCGCTGCTCCATCTCGCGGGCCTGTCCCCAGAACGCGCTGCTGCAACTGCCCATTGGCCAGGTCATCCGGCCGGCCGAGGTCCAGCGGCCGGGAGCATGAGCTGCCTGGGCGCAGTTGTGGGGCAGATTGGCAAGCTGCGCGCGACCCAGAGGGTACCCCGGGTACAGGCGCAACGGGCGGGTTTCCAACCCGCCGCAGGATGCCATCCTGCCCCACAGGTCGTTGCGCTGGTGCTTTTGGTGCTGGTCGTCCATAGCGCGCTGGGCCAGGCCATTCAGTACCAGCGGCCCGTGGAAACGGCTCCGCAAGCGAATTCCATCGGCGGCGGCTATAAAGTGCCCCCGGTGCAGAAGCCGCTGCCGCGGGATTACTGGCTGCAGGTGTTGGATGTGGTGGCGCTGGCCGCGGCCATGGGGGTCTCGGTCTGGCTGGTACTCAAGCGGCGCAGCCGAAAATGGCTGACGGCGCTGACCATCGGCTCGCTGGCCTATTTCGGCTTCTACCGCGAGGGCTGCATCTGCCCCATAGGCTCGCTCCAGAACGTGGTGGTGGCGCTCGCCGATCCCAAATATTCCATTCCCATGGTGGTGACGGCCACCTTCGTTCTGCCGCTCATTGTCGCGCTCTATTTCGGCCGCGCCTTCTGCGGGGGGGTGTGCGCGCTGGGCGCGATCCAGGAATTGGTGGTCCTGAAGCCGGTGCAGGTGCCGCGCCGGCTCGACCGCGCGCTGGGCCTGCTGAAGTACGTCTACCTGGGTCTGGCCATCCTGTTCGCCGTGAAGCCCGCTCTCACTCGCGATTTTCTAATCTGCCGCTTCGACCCGTTCGTGGGGTTCTTCCGGCGCGCCGGCGCGCCGCACATGCTGATGTTAGGCGCCGGCTTTCTGGTGCTGGGGATGTTCGTGGGGCGGCCCTATTGCCGCTATCTGTGCCCGTACGGCGGGCTGCTCGCATGGTGCACGCGGCTGGCACGCCGCGGGGTTACTATTACGCCGAATCAGGAGCTGGATTGCGGCCTCTGCGCCGGGGCCTGCCCCTATGGCGCCATCGAGAAGATGCGGGCTGTTCGCCGGAACTGCCTGTACTGCGCCCGATGCTACGCGTCTTGTCCGCGGGAGCGCGGAGTCGCGTCATGAGGAAGACCCTGATGGCAGGCTCGCTGGTGGTGGTGTGCGTGGCGATTCTGGCGACGGACTACGTTGGGGCGGAGAGACATCCATTCGCCGCCAGGGCGGCCGCCGAGCAGAAACGAGTGACGGCGGCGCGGCTCGAGCGGAAGAACAGGGACAACGCCGTGGCGTGGGTGCTGATCGCGGCGGCGGCGGCGTTCCTCACGTTTGCCAAGGGGCTGGTGGGGCCGGCGAAGGTGCCGGTGCGTGGTGACCGGAGCGCGACCAGGGGGTCGCGCGCGGACGAGGGCGTCCGCCCCACTTTGGCGGCGGCGCCGGAGCTGGATTTGGAGTTCGTCGACCAGGTGGTGGCGAAGATCGGGCGCGGCAAAGAGGCGGGCATCCCGCTGCTGCAGGCCATTCAGAACCACTACCGCTATCTCCCCGACGAGGCTCTGCGGCGCGTGTGCGAGCTGACGGAAATCACGCCCGCCGAGATCGCCGGCACGTCGTCGTTCTATGGGCAGTTCCGGCGCTCGCCGGTGGGCGAGCACGTTGTCCGCGTGTGCCACGGGACGGCTTGTCATGTCTCCGGCGCCCGCCAGATCACCGAGGAGTTGCGCCGCTATCTGGCCATCCCCGACGGTGAGGACACCGATGCCGCGCGCCTGTTCACGCTGGACGAGGTCGCGTGCCTGGGTTGCTGCAGCCTGGCGCCGGTGCTCATGGTGGATGGCCACACGGCCGGAAAGCTGACGCCCGCCACGGCGTGCGATGCCCTCAAGGTGACGGCATGAAGCGCCGCGCGGCGGAGATCCGCATCGGCATGGGTTCGTGCGGCATCGCCAGCGGCGCCGAAGCCGTGCGCGATGCGCTGGTGCGCGCGGGCGCGACCGTCAAGACGGTTGGCTGCAACGGAATGTGTCATCGCGAGCCGCTGGTGGAAGTGGTGGAGGCGGACGGGCGGGTGTTGACGTATGGGAACGCGACCCCGGAGATGGCGAAGAGCATCGTTCGTCGAAGAGGTTGGCAGGCGGAAGCGCCTGCCCTACAAGGACAACGGATTGTGCTGGAGAACTGCGGCATTGTAGATCCGCTGAATATCGACGACTACCTGGAGCGCGGCGGATACCGGGCACTGACGATGTCTCCGGAGGAGGTGATTGCCGCGATTTCCGAATCCGGGCTGCGCGGGCGCGGCGGCGCGGGTTTTCCCACGGGGAGGAAATGGGCGCTCGCGCGCTCGCAACCCTCCGCCGTCAAGTACGTCATCTGCAATGGCGACGAAGGCGATCCCGGCGCGTTCATGGATCGCCTGGTTCTCGAATCCGACCCGCACCGCGTCCTCGAAGGGCTGGCCATCGCGGCCTATGCCATAGGCGCCAGCGAAGGCTACCTGTACATTCGCGCCGAGTATCCGCTGGCGGTGCGCCACACGCGCGAGGCCATACGGCAGGCTACGGAGCGCGGCTTGCTTGGGGGCCTGCGGCTCGAAGTTCGCGAGGGCGCGGGCGCCTTCGTGTGCGGCGAAGAGACCGCGCTCATTCAGTCGCTCGAAGGCAAGCGCGGCATGCCGAAGTTGCGGCCTCCGTACCCCGTGGAGCGCGGCTTTCGCGGACAGCCGACCCTCATCAACAACGTCGAGACGCTGGCCTCGGTGCCCTGGATCGTGCGCCACGGGGCGGCGGCGTTCGCGGCGCTCGGCACCGGGAACAGCCGCGGCACCAAGGTCTTCGCGCTGGCCGGCAAGATCAACCGCGGCGGGCTGATCGAAGTCCCCATGGGGGTCACCATACGCCAGATAGTGGAGGATATCGGCGGCGGAATCCGCAACGGCCGCGCGTTCAAAGCCGTGCAGCTTGGCGGCCCGTCGGGCGGCTGCGTCCCGGCCCGTTTGGCCGATACGCCCATCGATTACGACGCACTGGCGCAAACCGGCGCCATCATGGGTTCGGGCGGTCTGGTGGTGCTCGACGACCGCGATTGCATGGTGGATATCGCCCGCTTCTTCCTCAAATTCACGCAGTCCGAATCGTGCGGCAAGTGCACCTTCTGCCGCATTGGCACCAAGCGCATGCTCGAAATTCTGGAGCGCCTGTGCCAGGGCCAGGGCCGCCCGGACGATCTCGACAAACTCGAAACGCTGGCCGACTATGTCAGCCGCGGCAGCCTGTGCGGGCTCGGCCAGACCGCGCCCAACCCGGTGCTCACCACGCTGCGCTACTTCCGCGACGAATACGAAGCGCACCTGCATGAGCGGCGCTGTCCCGCGGGCCGCTGCCCGGCGCTGATCCGCTACCGGGTGAACGCGAATTGCATCGGCTGCACGCTGTGCGCGCAAGCCTGCCCGGTGGGCGCCATCGCGTATCGCCCCTACGAAAGACACGCAGTGGACGACCAGCTCTGCACGCGTTGCGACATGTGCCGCCAGGCCTGTCAGGACGACGCCATCGAGGTGATATAGCGGCGCCATGGTCAACCTGACAATAGACGGCCGGCCCATCGGCGTACCACCGGGGACGACTGTGCTGGACGCCGCCAAGTGGCTGGGCATACGCATTCCGACCATGTGCCACGTGCCGGGAATCGAGCCGGCCTCGTCCTGTTTCATCTGCGCGGTCCAGATCGAAGGCCGCCGCACGTTTTCACCCGCCTGCGCCATGCCCGTCGCCGAGGGCATGGTAGTGCTCACCGCCAGCGAGGAGGTCCGCACCGCGCGCAAAATGGCGCTGGAACTCCTGCTCTCCGACCATGCCGGGGAGTGTGTGGCGCCGTGCGCGGCCCAGTGCCCGGCGGGGCTGGACATTCCGGGGTTCGTGTACGGCATCGCGACCGGGGACACGCGCCGGGCCATGGAGGTGATAGCCGACCGGCTCGCGCTGCCCGGTTCGCTCGGCCGTATCTGCCCGCGTCTATGCGAGCGGCAATGCCGCCGCTCGGACCTGGACCAGGGCCTCTCCATCGGCGCGCTGCACCGTTACGTGGCCGACCTGGCGCTCTACGCGCCGCCGCGCGCGCCGGAAACCGGAAAGTCGGTAGCCATCATAGGCGCCGGACCGGCCGGCCTGGCCGCCGCTTATTACCTCTCGAGACACGGCCACGCCTGCACTTTGTTCGACGCCCACCCGCTCCCCGGTGGCATGTTGCGCTACGGAATCCCCGCCAACCGCTTGCCGAAGGACGCGCTCGATGCGGAGATCGACGCCATCCGCCAACTCGGCGCCCGGTTCCGCATGGGCCAGCGATGGGGCGAGCACTTCACCCTCGCCGGCTTGCGTGAACAGCACGACGCGGTGTTCGTGGCCATCGGAGCGCAGCGCGCCCAGGGCCTCGACTGCGAAGGCGAGGAACAGGCTCTAGCGGGAATCGAGTTTCTGGAGCGCGTGGCCAGCGGGAACGCGGTGTCGTTGGGCGACCATGTCGCGGTGGTGGGCGGCGGCAACACCGCCATGGACTGCGCCCGCACCGCAATCCGGCTAGGCGCGCGCAACGTGCGGGTGCTCTATCGCCGCGGCCGGCAAGAGATGCCTTGCCTGATGGAAGAGGTGGAGGCCGCGGAAGCCGAAGGAGTGCACATCGACTTCCTGGTTGCGCCGGTGCGTCTCGCGGGGGACGGGTTGACTTGCCAGCGTATGACGCTCGGCGAACCCGACGCCTCGGGCCGCCGCCGGCCGGAAGCGGTGGATGGCTCGGATTTCACGCTGGAATGTTCCACGGTGATCGCCGCCATCGGTCAATCGGTGGAGCGTTCCTTGGCCGAGCGGGAGGGACTCGCTGTCACCGCCTGGGGCATCGCCGCCGATGAACGTACGCTCGCCACCAACCTGCCCGGCGTTTTCGCCGGAGGCGACGCCGTGCTGGGCGCGGATCTGGCCGTCCGCGCGGTGGCCGCGGGAAGAAGGGCCGCCGCCGCGATTGGTGAGTTTCTGTCGGGCCGGGCCGTCACCGGGGAAGCCGCCATGACCGCTATCGCCATGCGTCCGATAGACGACGCCGAGCGCGCCGCCATCTTTCGCGCCATCGAGCGCGCCGCGCGCGTGCGTGCCCCGAAGATCGCCATGGAACGGCGCATCGCGAGCTTCGACGAAGTGGAAAGCCGGCTCTCGGGCGAGGACGCCGCGCGCGAAGCTCGCCGTTGCCTCACTTGCGGCTGCCGCAAGGCGGACTGCTGCCTGGTGCGAACGCTCGCCACCGAATACGGCGTGGACGTTTACCGTTTTACGGGAGCGCGCCGCCGCTTCTCGCAAGATGTTTCGCATCCCGAGGTGATCTACGAGCCCGGCAAGTGCATTTGTTGCGACGCCTGCGTGCGCATCGCCGCCGCCGCGGAGGAAAGCCCAGGACTGGCTCTCATAGGCCGCGGCTTCGACGTCGCCGTGGCGGTGCCCTTCGGCCAGCCGCTCTCGGCCGGCTTGCGCAAAGTAGCACGGCAATGCGCCGAGGCGTGCCCCACCGGCGCGCTGGCATTGCGCACGGCTCGCTCCTGCGACGCGTGCTCGCTTCGTTAATCGCCGGCGATGGTCGCCAGCTGCGCGTCCAGATCCAGCAAGGCCTTGTTCAACTGGGCCTTGTAGCGTGGATTCAACGCGGAGTTCAGATCCCGCACCACTCGGATACGGGAGAGAGTGATGGTTTCCTTCCTGCGGATCAATTCCAGCGTTTCGGGAGAGGGTATATTTTCCAGGTCGGCGCTTCGAAGGGATTCGGCCTCGTCGATCTGCGCCTCGATCGACTTACTTTCCCAACCTCGAGCCATACCTTCATTGTACGCGCATGCAGCGCCGATTGAAAGCCCCGGTAGCACCGCTAGTACTTGTGGAGGAATAGCAGAAAGCGGCCAATCTCCACCGGCGGGCCAATTGGCGCATACAGCGCGATCTTCTTCTCGATCCCCGTGCAATCGAGGCACAGCACCGCGCACGGCCGCGACGGATCCTTCGGAGCGTAGCGCACCGAAGCGTTGTCGACACCCGTATGCACGAAACGCACCTTGGGGTTGCGCTCGCGCAGCAGCGCCTGGAACGGATATTCGAGCGGGTTCCGGCCGATATCGATGCCCACGGCCGCGCAGCCCGAGCGCGCCGTCAGTTCGACCGCCGGGAAATAGGAGACGCCTTTGTTCCACTGCACCATGTCGGAAAAATAATTGCTGTCGCGGTTTGTGACCCAAAGGCTGTTCGGACCCTTGAGGGGCCGCGTCCAGTTTTCGAAGAGCGCGAGTCGCGCATTGTTCGCCAGAAAGGCGCAGATCGCCACGGCCAGCAGCGCCGGGCGGAGCCGCGTCAGAAAATGCGCGGCCAGCGGCGCGGCCAGCACGAACAACGGCAGCTCCAGGCGCGCCAGGTATGGCTGCCACTTGAGATAGAAGCAAAACAGGAGAAGAGCCGTGAGCAACGCGGCGGCATACAGCGTCCAGAGGCGGCTGGGCCTGAAGACCACCAGGATCGCGGCGAGAACCACGAGCAGCAGATGCCAGCGGTTGTTGGCGTTGGCTTCGTGGTTGGCGTTGATGGGCGGCGCGTACCGCTCCCAACGCCACGTGGTATCGGGCGACTGCGGGTCGATGCCCAGCGCGCGGTGAAAGCGCACCACCGCGTCGAACACCGCCTGGTTCCAGCGCGGGCTGCGCGCGCCGAGTTGTTCGGAGGTGTTGCGCAGCAGGTTCGACGCCGTGGACTTCCACCCGGGATGCTCATTGCGCCAGCGGAAGAAGCCATCGCCGTGCGCCGAGTCATAGCCCAAAGGCGAGCCGCTCAGGCGCCAGTTGCGAACATATTGCGGCGCGTTGACGAGGAGCACGCCTCCGGCCAGAAAGGCCGCCATGCGCAGCGGTGCCGGCACGGCACGCAAGAGTGCGTGCGCCACCTCGCCGGCCCGCCGCGTTCCCATCCACGTCCACAGCAGCACGCACACCACCAGCGGCGGCGCGAACAGGTACGCCGTCGCTTTGGTCGCCACGGCCAGCCCCGCCGCCAAGCCGCTGAATGGCGCGTCCCGGAGCGCCACGAAATACACCAGGCAGACCAGCCAAAAGGCCAGCAGGCAATCGTTCTTGGCCCCCGACGCTTGCAGAATGCCGTTGGGCAAAGTGGCGCATACCAGTGCGGCAAACGCCTGCCCCTTGCTGCCCAGACCCATCGCGCCCGACACGGCCGAAACCCCTACCACGCTGCCCAGAAACGCGACGAATGCCACCAGGTTTACGAAACGATCGCTCGCCGAGAGCACATATGTATGGAGCATCAGATATTCGGCCAGCGGCTGCAGCATGATCTGGTTGAAGTACGAGGTTGGGAAGAACGCCACGCTGCCGGACTGCGCCCAGTAGACCACCCGCGGCATGTGGTAGGCCATGGCATCGGCGCTGTTAGGCGGGCTGAGAATGGCGGTGACGCCGACGATCCCCGCGATGATGGCGACGGCGCCCGCGATGGCGGCTTCCACCGGCCGAATCGCGATGCGCGGAAACCTCGGCCGCCGGAAATAGAGGAGCGCCGCCGCGGCCAGGGCCACTGCCAGCCACGCCGCGGTAAGCGGAGCGCGCCGCAGAAGGTGGAACGGGCTCAGGGCCTCGGTGAGAAGTACAACAACCGCGCCGAAGAGGACCAGCCCGCGTAGGAAGAAGTCGCGCAATGCTCATTTTACGCCGCGTCCGGTCCCGCTTGGGTTGCATCTCTTAATTAGCGCCATGCGCGATTACATTGAACTGACCAAGCCGCGAATCACCTGGCTCATCCTCATGAGCACCGGGATCGGCTACTTCTTCGGACTGCCTGGCGCGGCCAACGGGTGGGCGTTCCTCGGCAGCATCCATCTGCTCTCGCTGCTCCATACCATCGTCGGGACGGGGCTGCTGGCCTCCGGCACGGCGGCGCTCAACCAGTGGTACGAGCGAGTGGCCGACGGCAAAATGCGGCGCACGACGCACCGGCCGCTGCCCTCCGGAAGACTGCTGGCGCCGCGCGCGCTGGCTTTCGGAGTGGCGCTCTCGGTGGCCGGGTTCCTGGAGTTGTGGCTGGGAGTGAACCTGCTCGCGGGGTTGATCGGCGCATTCACCCTGATCAGCTATCTTTTCGTCTACACGCCATTGAAGCAGCGCACCTGGTGGTCCACCACCATTGGCGCCATCCCCGGGGCCATGCCGCCGGTCATCGGCTATGCCGCCGCGGCGGGAACCCTCACGCCGCAATCGGCGGTGCTGTTCGCGATCCTGTTCCTGTGGCAGTTTCCGCATTTCTATTCCATCGCCTGGATGTACAAGGAAGACTACGCGCGCGCCGGCATACGCATGTTGCCGGTGGTGGAGCCGGACTGCCGCTCGACGGCCCGGCAAATCCTGCTCTACGGGATGGCGCTTATCCCCGTGAGCCTGCTTCCCGGTATCCTGGGGATGTCGGGCCGGATCTACCTGGCAGGCGCGCTGGTGCTGGGTTTGTGGTTCTTGTACACGGGCGTGCGGGTGGCGTTGGAACGCACCTCGATCCGTGCGCGGGGTGTTCTGATGACGTCGGTGCTTTACCTTCCGCTCATTTATGGGCTTATGCTCATAGATAGGCCCGGTCTGTGATCCAAGTTCAAAATCTGACTCATCGCTACGGCGACCGCACGGCGCTCTCGAACGTCAGCTTCGAAGTGCGCAAGGGCGAAATCTTCGGCCTGCTGGGACCCAACGGCGGCGGTAAATCCACGCTTTTCCGCATCCTCTCTACCATGATGGTGCCCACCGGGGGCCGCGCCCTGATTGCCGGGCACGACGTGGTGCGCGACCCCGCCGCGGTGCGCCGGAGGATAGGCGTGGTCTTTCAGACGCAGAGCCTCGACAAGGCCTTGACCGTGGAAGAAAACCTGCGCGCCCAGGGCCATCTGCACGGCCTGAGCGGCGCGGTACTCAATGAGCGCATGGGCCGTGCCATGGAACGTCTGGGCCTGGCGGACCGCCGCCGCGACCTGGTCGAGACGCTCTCCGGGGGCTTGCGCCGCCGCGTGGAGATTGCCAAGGCGCTGTTGCATGAGCCGCAGGTGTTGCTGATGGACGAAGCCTCCACCGGCCTCGACCCGGCCGCGCGCCGCGACCTTTCCCGCCACATCGAGAGCCTGCGCTCGGGCGATGGCGTCACCATTTTGCTGACCACGCACATCCTTGAAGAAGCCGGCCGCTGCGACCGGCTGGTGCTGCTGCACCAGGGAAACATGGTTGCCGATGGCACCCCCGCCGAGCTGCGGGCGCGCATCGGCGGCGATGTCGTGGTGCTACGGACCGCCGATACCGCGCTGCTGGCCGCGAAGATCGAGCAGCGCTTCGGCCTGCGCCCCGTGGCGCGGGATGGCGAGGTGCGCGTTGAGATCGCCAACGGCCACCGCTTCATCGCCGAAGTGGTGGAGGCGTTTCCGGGTGCCATTGAATCCGTGGGCCTGCACAAGCCCACCCTCGAAGACGTGTTCGTGAAGCAGACAGGAGCGTCCATTGAGTAACTTCTTCCTGCCCGCCGCGACCCTCTGGCAGCGCGAGCTGGTGCGTTTCTGGCGCCAGAAGAGCCGCGTGCTGGGCGTGGTGGCGTCCCCTTTGGTTTTCTGGCTCCTGATCGGCTACGGTTCCAACGACCTGGCGCGCTTCTATTCGGGCGCGCTGGTTCTCACCGTGATGTTTTCGGCCATCTTCTCGACCATCACCATCATCGAAGATCGCCGGGAGGGTTTTCTGCTTTCCATGCTGGTATCGCCCGCGCCGCGCTCGAGCATGGTGTTGGGCAAGATACTGGGCTCGGCGACGCTGGCATGGATTCAAGGCTTGATTTTTCTGGCATTCGCGCCGCTGGCCGGGGTGAGCATACGCCCGCTGGAGTTGCTCCCGGTGGCCGGCGCCATTTTTCTGATTTCGTTTACGCTCACTGGCTTGGGTTTCGCGATCGCCTGGCCCATGGAATCCACCTCCGGCTTCCACGCCATCATGAACCTGCTTCTGGTCCCGATGTGGATGGTCTCGGGATCGCTCTTTCCCATGTCCACCGCGCACGGCTGGGTGAAAGCCCTGATGTGGGTGAACCCGCTGACCTACTCGATTGCGCTGCTGAACCACACGCTGCGGCTACCGAACGCCTCCCCCGGTGCTATGGAGAGCCTGGTGGTCACGGCTGCATTTGGTCTGGTGCTCTATCTGGCCTGCGGCATAATGGCCGCGCAGAAGGCCGCCCGAAGCGCGGCATGAGAATG
>Ga0182021_10004136_pt1 | contig 17004 bp, 8 predicted proteins | sample 612E3MmetaG_FD_120493 | JGI IMG/M metagenome (GOLD analysis project Ga0182021, IMG submission 120493) | Permafrost microbial communities from Stordalen Mire, Sweden - 612E3M metaG (Illumina Assembly) | ecosystem: Environmental > Terrestrial > Soil > Wetlands > Permafrost | place: Sweden...
GTTTGTTCGCTTAACAGGTTTCATTTTTATCCTTTCGTTGGAGATGTTACAAATATAATACACAATGAAAGGTTTGATACTCAAGAAATTGTATGTTTATTAATTTTTCAGAAGTCTCTATTAATTTCTTTCTGTGAAAAGGAAGATTTCTCTCATGATGATCTGCAAGATTGATCTCGCCATCATCATCGATCACCTTTCTCAAAATAAGAATTATCTGTGACGCACTTTTTTATTACAATGAATACAGTCATTATTATTGGACCACTCTGTGAAACCAATTCGATTTGACAGTTTTCCCCTCATCATCAGCGCGATCATTCTCTTCATGACTCAGCTATCCTTATCTCAAACACGTTCAACTCAACAAGACACAATTATTGCCCCAGACGCTGCCTCCATTCCACTGATTGATGCACAAGGGAATGATGACTGCTGGCAGAATATTCCATGGCAAAGTATTGGCGAAAGTTGGATTCCGTATGGGGCAAAAGTGGATTCAAATGACTACACGGGAAAGTTCAAAGTAGTGTGGTCTTCGAAATCCAATTTGCTCTATTTCTTGGTGGAGGTTACTGACAATGTTTTTGTAGACGGATTCATGCCGGGGACGACCGCTGATGTTTACAATTATGATATCATTGAAGTGTTCATTGATGAAAATAAATCAGGCGGACTCCATGTCTTCGACGGCAAGGACAGCGTTGGCCTTCAATGGGGAACCAATGCCGAGAATGCTTTTGCGTACCACATGTACGCTCCCTTTCCAAAGGAAGGTGAACTCACTACAAAGCTTTTTGCCGGCGATATGGCAGGGACGAGTTGGGCAGATGTGAAAAGAATGAATTATGCAGCTCATTTTCCTCAATTTGCTTTACGCCGAACCGGCAACAAAGCAGTTTGGGAATTTTCACTTATCGTCTACAACGACACGTATGAAGATACCATGGCTAATAAAGAATTAGCCCGTTCGCGATTATATGCAGGCAAGGTTATGGGACTTTCGCTTGCATATTGCGATGATGATCATCCCGAAAAGAATCCGAAGGAACGGGATAGATTCTACGGATCCGTTCACGTTCCTGCCGCTGCGTACAATGATCACTGGATGAATGCGGATTATTTTGGAACTGTACAATTGGTTGGTCCTCTTCCATCCAGGATTATGAACAAGAAGTAAAAATCATGACAATGGAAATGAACAGGATAGACAATTTGATTGAAAGGCACTTTTATGAATATTAAACGATGGCAAATGACGATCTTTTTTCTATATGTATGCTCGGCTCTTCTGTATTCCCAAAGTTTCAAGAAACAATCTGATGGAGTTCTCTTTGAACTCACGAAACAAAAGCTTACCGACCCGCAATGGTTAAAGATTCAGATATGCACTGAGAATATTTTCCGCGTGATAGCCGCCCCGGAAAAATCCTTTTCAAATCGACCAAGCTTGATGGTAGAAAAAACAACTTGGGATCAGATTCCCTTCACCGTGAAGGAACGAGGTGACTGGATTGAGATTGCGACCACTCAAACCAAAGTGCGCGTTAATTCCAAAAATGGTAGGATTGCCTTTTACGATCAACACAATAATATTCTGCTTCAGGAAAAGGCCGGTGCCGGCAAGGTACTTACTGCAGCCGGGGTCGGAGGTGAACAAACATATCATATCCAAAGTCACTTTGAATCCCCACAAGATGAAGCCTTTTACGGATTAGGCGGCCACCAAAACGCTATTATGAATTATAAAGGCGCCGATGTTGATCTTTGGCAGCGTAATATGGTGGAAGTTGTTCCGTTTCTCGTATCGAATAAAAATTATGGAATCCTTTGGGATAACAATTCCCATACAAAATTTGGTGACATTCGGGAGTTCGAATCTCTCTCCTCGCTCATGCTGCGCAGCAAAGAAGGTTCAGAGGTCGGATTGACAGCTGAATATTTCAAAGACTCCGCATTTACGAGTCTTGTGACGTCTCGTACCGAGCCGAGAATAGAACATGAATTCACAGATGTCAAAGACGAATTTCCCTCATGTTTTCCACAAAATGTAAATGCTATTCGCTGGAGCGGTACTATCGAAAGCAAAGAATCGGGCGTTCACAAATTCAGGCTCTATTGCAGCGGATATACAAAATTATGGCTGGATGGAAAATTGGTCGTTGATTCGTGGCGGCAAAATTGGAATCCATGGATACATCTTCCCCGCCTTGAAATGAAGGCGGGCAGGAAATACCAAATTAAAGTGGAATGGATCCATTCCGGCGGCTATATCGGACTGAAGTGTCTCACTCCAGAAAAGGGCGACCCGCAGAAGACGATGTCGCTCTATTCAGAAGTTGCCGACCAAATCGATTACTATTTTGTGCACGGCAATAATCTCGATCAAGTTATTCATGGCTACCGTGTCATCACAGGCAAGGCGCCTATGATGCCCAAATGGGCAATGGGGTTCTGGCAATCACGCGAACATTATAATTCCCAGGATGATATTCTATCGACTGTAAAAGAATTCCGTAAGCGCCAAATCCCTCTCGACAATATTGTGCAGGATTGGTTCTACTGGAAAGAAGATTCCTGGGGCAGTCATGAGTTCGATCTCGCACGATACCAGGACCCAAAAGGAATGATGCAGACATTACACAACGATCTCCATGCTCAAATCATGATTTCTGTTTGGCCAAAGTTTTATGTCGGCTTAAAAAATTATGATCTCTTCAATGACAAGGGTTGGCTCTACAAACGGAATGTTGAACGGGGTCAGAAAGACTGGGTTGGGCCTGGCTACGTTTCGACATTCTACGATTCTTATAACGCGGACGCGCGAAAGTTATTTTGGAAACTCATGAATGAAAAGCTCTTCAGCATTGGTATTGACGGTTGGTGGTTGGATTGCACCGAACCGGATATATGTTCCAATCTCTCGAGAACTGAAACGATCCTGCGTCAAAGCCCGACCGCATTAGGTTCCGGATATAGGTATCTTAATGCATTTTCTCTTATGAATGCGAAAGGCGTGTATGAGGGCCAGCGGTCAACCAGCGAGAATCAGCGTGTGTACATTCTCACCCGTTCTGCATTTGCAGGACAGCAGCGTTATTCAGCCACTACGTGGAGTGGTGATATTGCATCACGATGGTATGATCTTAAAGCACAGATTTCATCCGGCATGAACTTTACTCTCTCAGGAATTCCCTACTGGTCGATGGATATCGGTGGATTTTCTGTAGAGCCGCGATATGAGAAACCGACGGATGCCGATCTCGATGAATGGCGCGAACTGAACACACGGTGGTTCCAGTTCGGCACATTTGTTCCGATCTTCCGAGTCCATGGACAATATCCGCTGCGGGAAGTGTACAACATCGCTCCAGACAATCATCCCGCTTATCAATCCATTGTTGCGTATGATAAATTACGTTACCGCTTGATGCCATATATTTATTCGCTTACAGGAATGGTGACACATCAAGACTACACAATCATGAGAGGGTTGGTAATGGATTTTGGGAATGATAAAAAAGTCCTTGCTATCAACGATCAATTTATGTTTGGTCCTGCTTTCCTGGTCAATCCGGTGACAGAATACAAAGCGAGAACACGGTCGCTCTATCTTCCTGCCGGAAGCGGGTGGTACGATTTGCGCAATGGCAACTATCTCAAAGGCGGGCAAACGGTGGAAGCCAATGCTCCGTACACTGATATTCCGGTGTATGTAAAAGCGGGTTCTATTATTCCCTGGGGTCCGGAAATTCAGTATACAACGGAAAAACAGGCAGATCCAATTCGATTGTTCATTTATACGGGCAGCGATGGTTCTTTTACACTCTATGAAGATGAAAATGTTAATTATAACTATGAGAAAGAAAAATTTTCGATGATTCCTTTGAGTTATAACGAAAAGGAGCATACATTAAACATCGGAAATCGTTTTGGGGAATATCCGGGAATGTTGGGAACGCGAACATTTGAAATTAAATGGATCAGTAACAACAGACCTTCTGGTCTTGATTTTCAATCGAAACCGGACGCAATAATTAAATATGACGGCAGCCAACAATCAATCAAGATGAAATAATTCGAGCACTTTCATGAAAATATTGTCCACATTCATCATATGTTTTCTTGTTCTTACAGCAGATGCACAAATCAAACCGACGTCGATTATTATTGATGCTTCCAATTTAAGAATAAAAATTAACAAGAACATTTACGGCCAATTCTCGGAACATTTAGGGAATTGCATTTATGGCGGCATGTGGGTCGGAGAAAATTCAAAAATTCCAAATACGAATGGTATTCGCAATGATGTCGTCGCTGCATTGAAGGAAATGAAAGTACCGGTACTGCGATGGCCCGGCGGTTGTTTTGCAGATGAATACCACTGGCAAAATGGCATCGGCCCTCGTGAGAAGAGGCCGGCAATGATCAACACCAACTGGGGCGGTGTGACGGAAGATAACAGTTTCGGTACACATGAATTTCTGGAATTATGCCGGCAGATCGGATGTGAACCGTACTTCAGCGGAAATGTCGGCAGCGGCACGGTTCAAGAATTATCACAGTGGGTCGAATATGTTAATTCGGACAATGCAAGTCCCATGACGGACATCAGAAAAAAGAATGGCCGCGAGCATTCATGGGGAGTGAAGTATTGGGGGATCGGAAATGAAAGTTGGGGCTGCGGCGGGAATATGAGAGCGGAATTCTATGCCGATCAGGCAAGGCGGTATGGGACCTATATGCGTGACTATGGCACGAATAAAGTTTTCAAAATTGCGTGCGGCGCCAGCGGCGATGATTATCCATGGACAGAGACTATGATGAAAGAGGCCGGCGGATTTATTAATGGTTTATCACTTCATTATTATTCCTTTGCCAATCAAAGTACGGGTACAGATTTTGACGAAACTGGTTGGTTTGATGTTCTTAACAGTACCTTGAAAATGGAAGAATTCATATCCAAACACAGTGCTATTATGGACAAGTATGATCATAACAAACGCGTAGCACTTATTGTAGACGAATGGGGAACGTGGTACGCCGTGGAACCTGGTACCAATCCGGGTTTTTTATTCCAACAAAATACAATGCGCGATGCCGTTGCGGCAGCTTGCAATCTCAACATTTTCAATAATCACTGTAACCGTGTGCGGATGGCAAACATCGCACAAATGGTGAATGTTCTTCAAGCAATGATTCTGACAAACGATGACAAGATGGTTCTGACACCGACGTATTATGTGTTCGATATGTATAAGGTTCATCAAAATGCACTGGCAGTAAAAACAACTACTGAATCTCCAGATTATATTTTGGGCAATCAAAAGCTTCCCGCAGTCAGTTCTTCGGCATCGATTGATGATCAAGGCAAGCTTCACATCACGCTGTGCAATATTGATCCGAAATCATCACAACAACTCTTATGCAGTTTGAATAAATTCAACGCTCATTCTGTTGCAGGGCAAATTTTGACTGCAAAAGAAATGAACGCACATAATTCATTTTCAGATCCCGGTGCTGTTTCACCCAAAATATTTTCTAACGCAAAACTTATTGGCAACCACATCAATGTCTTACTTCCGCCGATGTCGGTCGTTGCGCTTGAACTTGAGGGATTGGCAGAATTACCGTCAGCAATCGATTTGAAGAAGCCGAAATCCGGTGTACTGTGTCAATATTATGAAGGCCGATGGAGTTTTATTCCAGTATTTGATACCCTCATCGCAAAACGAACAGAAACAGTCGAACAATTTATCATTCCAGAAAATAATTCCAACGAAAATTTCGCCGTTCAATATTCCGGATACATCAAAATTCCCAAAGATGGCTCTTACACATTTTTTGCAAATTCAGATGACGGTGCAACGATTTCCATCGACGGCGGACTTGTGGTGGATAATGACGGACAACATGCACCGGAGGAACAATCGGGAACGATTGTTTTGAAAGCAGGTTATCATCCGATTACAGTAGGATTTTTCCAGGCCGGCGGCGGAAAAGTTCTCGATGTGAGCATTGAGGGGCTGGGAATGCAAAAACAAATTATCAAAAAGGGAATGCTGTTCCATGAATAGAAATCAGACACGCGATCGACGTCGACGCACGATCTTCTATTCCCCAATATTCTGTTCGCTTTTATTCGTTGCACCGCTTCTTTCTCAAAACGCGCAGCAGAAAAATATTCCGGAAAACATTCTTTGGTACAAACAACCTGCCGCTGAATGGGTTGAAGCACTTCCCATCGGAAACGGACGATTAGGAGGAATGGTTTTTGGGAATACATCAGTAGAGCGGTTGCAGCTCAATGAAGAGTCTCTCTGGGGCGGTTCAAAGAGTGCTAATAATAATCCTAACGCCCTGAAACACCTTCCCGAAGTCAGACAATTAATTTTAGACGACAGCATTCCAAAAGCGTTTGAACTTTCCGAAAAATACATTGCTGGAATTCCGGGGAAGATCAGATCGTACCAAATTTTAAGTGATCTCTATTTTAATTTCACAGATACACTTGGTAAGATCATAAATTATCGCAGGGAACTTAATCTCGAAACGGGCGTCGCCAAGGTGCAGTATATTCGAAATGGCAAACATATTAACTACGAATTATTCTCATCATCCCCCGATAACGTTATGGTTATACGAATGAAATCGGATAAGCCGGGTGGATTGGACATGAGCATCAAGTTGCAGCGGCAGCAGGACGCTACTATCAAGGTAAATGAAAACCGGATTGTCATGAGCGGACAGGTGATAGATTCCGATGATCCTGCGCTAGGTCCCGGAGGCGCACATATGAAATTCTATGCATGCTTGATGCCGATACAATTTAATGGCAGGATGACAGAATCAGGCAATGCATTGAACCTTTCAGGCGGCACCGAATTAGTACTGCTCTTCAATGCTGCAACAGATTATAATATCGACAGCTTAGACTTTGATCGCTCTATCGACCCTGAAAAAAAATGCACTAGAATCCTTGCAGCTGCAGCGGTGAAGTCTTATACTGTATTAAAGAAGAATCATATAACCGAGCACTCTTCCATGTTCAACCGAGTACGGTTTTCACTCGGAGGAAACCTTTCGCTCGATACACTTCCGACTGATGAGCGGCTGCAGCGGTTTCGGTCTGGAGAAAACGATCCAGGACTCATTGCGACCTATTTCCAATATGGCCGTTATCTTCTTATGGGTTCGTCGCGGCGGCCGGCTCAACTGCCAGCTAATTTACAGGGAATCTGGAATAAAGATTATTGGGCCCCCTGGTGTTCTGATTACCACGTGAACATTAATCTGCAGATGAACTACTGGCCTGCCGAAGTCTGCAATCTCACTGAGACTGTTCATCCGCTCATTGATTTTATAGAAAGGCTCACTGTTCCCGGAGGTGTGACTGCCCGTGAAATGTACGGAGCAAAAGGATGGACAATGCATCATACCACCGATGTTTTCGGGAAAACGGCGGTTATTGATGGCGTCTATTGGGGCATGTTCCCCCTTGGTGGTGCTTGGATGACACTCCCTCTCTGGGAACATTTCCAATTTACCAACGATACAAATTATCTAAGAGAAAAAGCTTATCCAATCATGAAGGGTGCAGCGGAATTTATTCAAACTTTTTTATTCGAAGATAAGCAGGGTCATTTAGTAACTGCACCGACCTATTCGCCTGAAAACAGCTATATCGATCCAAGATCCGGAAAAGAGTTTAAACTTACTTATGCACCGACCATGGATATCCAGATAATCCGCGAAGTACTTACGAATTGCCGGAAAGCATCTGCAATTCTATATGTTGACAGTGAGTGGGCTGCGGGACTTAAAATTATTATGGAAAAGCTTCCTCCCGTGCAAGTTGCATCGAACGGAACAATCATGGAATGGATCAAAGAATATGAAGAGTTTGAACCGGGACACAGACACATATCGCATCTGTTTGGTCTGTATCCGGGTACACAGATTACTCCTCATACTCCCGATTTATTTACAGCAGCCCGCAAAACACTTGAACGACGCTTACAGCATGGCGGCGGGCATACCGGATGGAGCCGGGCATGGATAATCAATTTCTATGCTCGCTTGCTTGACGGTGAAGAAAGTTACAAGCACCTGAGACTTCTTTTAGAGAAGTCCACATTACCAAATTTATTCGATAATCATCCTCCCTTCCAGATCGATGGTAACTTCGGGGGAACTGCAGGCATTGCAGAAATGCTGCTGCAAAGTCATGCCGGTGAAATCAATCTTCTCCCCGCCCTTCCGAAAGCGTGGCCGGACGGCAGCGTGAAAGGCCTGCGAGCCCGGGGCGGATTTGAATTAGATATCACATGGATGGATGGAAAACTTTCCCAAACTGTTATTAAAAGTGTGGGAGGATCGAATTGCACAGTGAAATATGGAGATCGAATTGTGAAATTTCAGCTGAAGCCCAGTGAAATAGTAACACTGGATGGAACATTAAAGAATCAAAAAAAGATTTAGTTTTAATAATCTTATAACATAAGGAATCATTCTATGAACACCTACCATACAAATTCAGGACGGTTATCACGCCCGTTGTCATTTTTATTTTTCATCATTCTCTTTTCTCTCCCGGCATATGCATCAAATTCCAGAAGAACTGAAAATTTTAATAAGGAATGGAAATTTAACTTGGGCGAAATTGTCGGGGGTCAGGAAACAAAGCTGGATGATTCCCGATGGCGGTCCCTCACATTGCCGCACGACTGGAGCATAGAAGGAACGTTCAGCAAAGATAATCCTGCAACACCGGGCGGCGGCGCACTTCCCGGTGGTATCGGATGGTATCGCAAATCGTTTGATCTTCCTCTGACGGAAAAAGGGAAATTAGTATTTATTGACTTCGACGGCATTTATAGAAACAGCGAAGTCTGGATCAACGGTCATTACTTAGGAATGCGTCCGTACGGTTATAGTTCTTTTCGCTATGAACTGACACCTTTTTTAAACTATGGAAAAGAGAAAAATGTTTTAGCCGTCAAAGTGGACAATTCTAAGCAGCCGAACTCCCGCTGGTATTCTGGTTCCGGCATTTACAGGAATGTCTGGTTGGTGATAACGGAAAAAATCTATGTGGATCATTGGGGCACCTATGTTACTACTCCGAAGGTTTCCGAACAACAAGCACATGTGGTCATTCACACCGAAGTACGAAATACCCTCGCCAGAGATCAGGCATTCATCCTCAAAACCTCGATCGTGAATGCGGGCGGTAAAGAGGTTGCAGCTTTCGATACAAAACAGGTTACACCAAAAGCTTCCCTCAGTAAAATTGAGCAACGTATTATTGTGAAGGATCCGGTTCTTTGGTCGATTAAACATCCTTACCTTTATCACATCCGTTCCAAAGTCATAAGCGATGGAAAGGAATATGATTCTTACGAAACGACACTTGGCATTCGTTCTTTTATCTTCGACGCAGCTAAAGGATTCCTCCTCAATGGCAAGCAAGTTAAGATTAATGGTGTGTGCAATCACCACGACCTGGGATTTCTCGGCTCAGCGATCAACCACAGAGCGCTGGAACGACAACTGGAACTTATGAAAGGGATGGGCGTCAATGGCATTCGTACATCACATAATCCTCCGGCACCCGAATTGCTCGATCTCTGTGACAGGATGGGATTTATCGTGATGGACGAAGCGTTCGATATGTGGAAAAAGAAAAAGACCGATTTCGATTATTCCCTCAATTGGGACGAATGGCATGTCAGAGACATGCAGGATATGGTGTTGAGGGATAGAAACCATCCCAGTATTTTTATCTGGAGCATCGGCAACGAAGTCACGGAACAGTATGACCATGCAGACAGTAGCGGCGGTGTCATTGCACGCGAACTGTGTTCCATCATTCGCACGCTCGACGGCACACGGCCAATTACTTCAAACTGTAACGATCCATCACCTGACAACACAATTCTTAAGAATGGTTCACTTGACATGATTGGATTTAGTTACCATACGGAAAATTATACCGACGTTCCTAAGAATTTTCCGGGGAAACCATTTATCGGTTCGGAAACAGTTTCCGCAGTTGCTACGCGCGGCAGCTACGATATGCCGTCTGATAGTATCCGACGCTGGCCAAAGAGTTGGGATATCCCTTTCACATCCGGAAATGCAGATCTCACATGTTCATCCTATGACAATTGCAGCGTCCCCTGGGGATCGACACAGGAAGAGACATGGAAATTAATAAAGAAGCAGAATTTTATTTCCGGACAGTATATTTGGACAGGAATGGATTATCTTGGCGAACCCACACCGTACACCTGGCCGGCACGCAGTTCCTATTTTGGTATTCTCGATTTGGCAGGTTTCCCAAAAGATGCTTACTATTTATATCAAGGTGAATGGACAAATAAACCAGTATTGCACCTTTTCCCTCATTGGAATTGGAAGGTCGGGCAGACAATCGATGTATGGGCTTATACAAATTGCGAAGAGGTCGAGCTTTTTATAAATGGAGTTTCTTTAGGAACCAAGAAAAAGATCGGCGACGCTCTGCATCTCACCTGGCGAGTAACCTATGCACCCGGATCGTTACGAGCAGTCGGACGAACTAGTGGAAAAGAAGTTCTAATACAGGAAGTGAAAACCGCTGGCGCCCCAGCGAAAATTGTTCTTGAAGCAGATCGCAACACTATAGCTGCTGATGGAAAAGATCTATCCTTTGTCACAGTGAAAGTACTTGATAATCAAGGAACAATCGTGCCTTTTGCTGACAACCTCATTCGATTCAACATTACAGGTGAAGGCAAATTGGTTGGAGTCGATAACGGGCTTCAAACCAGTATGGAATCGTTTAAGGCGAGTGAACGTAAAATATTTCACGGTCTTGCTCTTGCGGTGATTCAATCAAATGAAAAAGCCGGAAAGATTAGAGTGCAAGCGACTTCCGAAGGACTGCAGGGATCGTCGTTGATAATAAACGCCCACTAAACTTTGGTAGGAATTGTATCGAAAGCAATGAAAACATCATATTTTCAGCCGCTGGGATACGCTTGTATCTTCACTGTAACCCTTCCTGCCCAGTGAAGCAGGAAAAACGAAATATCAAAAAGCAAAGAAGTGAACAATGAAAAAGAACATACATTATTTTTTAATGACAGCATTCATATTGAGCTGCCATCAGCTATCATTAAGCAGCAATACCGTACAAAAGATTCAAAACGGTGTTCAGGTAGAAACCGCCGGTCAAATTGTGAGTGTTCGGTACTATGCGAACAATGTGGTAAGAATTGATAAATGTTTGCCCGGCATACTACCAGATACATTGAGTTTGGTGGTTATTCAAAAAAAATTACCCACGATCAATTTTCATGTTCAAGAGAATGATGCAGCCGTCATCGTGGGATCAGACAAATTGCAGCTCATCATTTCAAAAACAGACGGCACAATCGAATTCTTGACACTCGATAATAAGACAATTTTAAAAGAGCATGGAAAGGCAACTATCATACCAATCGATGAAAAGAACGAAAAAGCATACACCATCAAGCAGCAATTTATATTAACACCAGATGAAGGAATATACGGACTTGGACAACATCAATACGGTTATATGAATTATCGCGGACGTACTGTAAAACTTGTACAAACCAACACTGATGCAGTGACGCCTTTTCTCATTTCCACTCTGAACTATGGAATCCTGTGGGATAATTATTCAAAAACTCTTTTCACCGACAACTCTCAAGAAACTTCAATGTGGTCGGATGTGGCAAGCAGTATCAATTATTATTTCATTTATGGGAGCACCATGGATAGCGTCATCGCCGGTTATAGAAATCTCACCGGTCAGGCGCCAATGTATGGCAAATGGGCTTATGGATATTGGCAAAGTAAAGAACATTATGCAACCAGAGATGAATTGTTAAGCATTGTCAACGAATATCGCAAACGGCAAATTCCTATTGACAATGTCGTTCAAGATTGGGATTACTGGGGCGGTGCTGAAAATTGGGGACAATTATTCTTCGATGAAAAATACTATCCTCATCCGAAAGAAATGATTGACCTTATCCATAAACAAAATTTTCACATCATGATTTCAGTCTGGCCGGGATTGGGACCCAATACTCCCGTTTATAAAGAGATGCAGCAAAAAGGCTTTCTCTACAGCCCGGTAGGTTGGGCGGGATTTAAATATTACGATGCATACAATCCGGCAGCAAATGATGTCTATTGGAAACATATGAGCAAGGGATTGTTTGCAGATGGCATTGATGCGTGGTGGTTCGACTCTACAGAACCGGATGTCATTAATGCCCTGACGAAAGAATCTACAGATTACGAATTGAAACGGATGGGCAATAATTACCTTGGCTCTTTTGCCAGATATCTTAATCCCTATTCCCTTCTGCTCACTGAATCAATCTATAAAAATTTGCGCAAAGCAACCGAGGAAAAACGTGTGTACATCCTCACTCGGTCAACATTCGCTGGCCAACAACGTACCGCGGCAACAACGTGGTCAGGTGATATCGGCGCAAACTGGAGCGTTTATAAAAATCAAATCTCAGCGGGATTGAATCATTGTATGGCCGGCATTCCGTACTGGACATTCGATATCGGCGCGTTTGTTTTAGGAAGTTATGAAGGTGTTTTTTCTCACGGTGGGAAAGACCCAGCCTATCAGGAATTTTACACACGGATGTTCCAATTTGGTACTTTCTGCCCAATATTCCGATCCCACGGTTCGGAAACTCCACGAGAGATATGGGAATTCGGAGACTTTACATCCACGCTCGTAAAATTCGATAATCTCCGATACCGCCTGCTCCCCTATATTTATTCGTTGGCGCATCAGGTTACCGATAATGGATATACTATTATGCGCGGCTTGCCAATGGATTTTGAACAAGACAAAAAAACGTATTCCATCGATGATCAGTTTATGTTTGGTCCTGCAATGATGGTATGCCCGGTGACAGAATACATGCTTCATCGTCCACCGGAACAAAGCATCCCCATCACTCCTGAACATTTCAGAACGAACGGCGACCAGCCTGGCTTGGATGCCAAGTATTATAAAGACACACAATACAAAAACTTGACTCTTGAAAAGATAGATTCCATGATTAATATTTTCTGGTACGCGGGACGCCCCGATTATGTTACCGACTCAACGCTATCTATCCGGTGGGACGGAAAACTTATACCGACAGAAACAGGAAAACATCAGTTTCACATTAAATGCTTTGGACCCAAGCGTATTTTCCTCGACGGTAAAGAATTGCCCTTCGTCTATCAAAGTGTTGAAGTATATACTGATATTGTTGAATTGACTGCGGGCAAGGAATATAAATTTTCTTTAGAAACCGAAAATTATACCAGCGGCGCCTTAAGAGTTTTGCTCAACTGGAAGACACCGAGTATTTTTGCGAAAGAAAATATTATAGAGCATAAAGAACAAACAAGAACAGTGTATGTACCGTCTGACCACCAGTGGTATAATTTCTGGACAGGCGATACAATGTCGGGCGGCCAGACTATCACTTCCGCAGCACCGATAGATAAAATACCTCTTCTCGTCAAAGCGGGTTCGATTATACCGATGGGCCCATTCGTTCAATATGCAACAGAAAAACCTTCCGCACCGATTGAACTGCGCATTTATTCCGGCGCCGATGGACACTTTACTTTCTACGAAGATGAAAACGATAATTATAATTACGAGAAAGGTATATTCTCTACCATCTTGTTTTCATGGAACAATGCAAAACGGCAGTTTACAATCGGCAAGCGGCAGGGAACATTTCCAGGAATGCTGGAAAATAGAATCTTTCACATTATACTCGTGACAAAAAATCATGGGAACGGCGTGGAGTCAACAGGAACTCCGGACAAAATGCTTCCTTATCAAGGTGAAGAACAGGTACTGCAGTTTTAAAGGAGAAGAGAAATGCATACACGAAAACTTTTTATCGGCGTGTGTTTAGCGATAGGCATGTCGAGCGTTCAAGGACAGCAAACGGCAATAATGGGAAGGAACAATATCCCCGATGCTCCATCCTGGGTCGCCGATGCAGTATTTTACCAGATATATCCTCAAACGTATTATGATTCAAACGGTGACGGGATTGGCGATTTGAACGGCATTATTCTCAAATTAGATTACATTAAAAGTCTCGGCGTTACCGCCATCTGGCTTAATCCATTTTTTGAATCGCCATTTAATGATGCCGGATATGATATTCGAGATTACTATAAGGTGGCGCCACGCTACGGGACCAATGCAGATGCACAACGGCTTTTTCAAGAAGCACACAAGCGCGGGCTCAGAGTGATTTTCGATTACGTCATCACCTATACCGCCATCGATCATCCATGGTTCGTCGAATCATGCAAGGGAACACCAAACAAATATACGAATTGGTATGTGTGGAATGATAATGCATGGAAAATGGAAGAGGGTGAATTCGCCAATCGATTTATTCAAGGGTACGGACAGCGCAATGGAAACTTCATGAGAAATTTTTATTGGTCAGAACCGGCGCTGAATTTCGGTTTCGGCAAACCTGATTCATCGAAAGCATGGCAATTGCCTACCCATCATCCGGATGTTGTTGCCCTGCGCGAGGAATTGAAAAAGGTTTTTTGTTTCTGGATGGACATGGGCGCTGACGGCATTCGTGCCGATATGGCCGGTGCGTTGGTAAAAGGAACCGATGTGAACGGCGATACAAAGACATTCTGGAAAGAAATTCGACAGATCATCAAAGAAAAATACCCGCAGGCATTTATGGTATCCGAATGGTCATATCCGAAAGATGCACTGGATGCGTTCCATGCCGATTTCTTCCATTGGTTCGACGGCTACAACGATCTTACGCAAAAAGAAAGCTGGCGCATTTTGAACGGATATTCTGAGGGACACAGCTTTTTTGATAAGGAAGGAAAAGGAAACATCGCATATTTCCTTTCAAAGTATATGGAACAATATAGCGAGACAAAATCCAAAGGATATATTATTTTGCCGCTTGGCAACCACGACAACGCACGAATGAATGTGAACCGAACTCCTGATGATCTTGAGCTGATTATAGCTTTTGGAATAACTATGCCGGGTGTGCCATTTATTTATTACGGAAACGAAATCGGGATGCGTCAACTGTATGATATGCCTCAAATCGAAGGTGCGTATAGACCTCGCGCAGGTGCACGCACGCCAATGCAATGGACATTGGGAAAGAACCGTGGCTTTTCCTCGGCCGATTTTTCTAAACTCTATCTGCCGGTCGATACCGGCAACGATGCGCCGAATGTTGAGACCGAACTAAAAGATCCTGCTTCTCTTTTAAACCGCGTCAAGAAGTTAATACATTTAAAACACACAGAGCCGGCATTAGCCGCGTATGCTGAATTCACACCTCTCTATGCAAAAGAGAATACCTATCCATTCATCTATTCAAGAACTCATGGCAGCGATGTCCTTTTAGTGATAATCAATCCGGCAGAAAAGCCGGCGAAGGCTGAATTCCAGATAAATGTACCTCGTGAGAAGTTTCAATTACTGGCCGGCAAGAAGATGGTCATTAATAAAAAAGGTAATACGATAAGTGTAGATGCGCCCGGAATATCTTTTTCAGTATATAAATTAAAATGATTGAGCAGGGATATTGCTCAGAGGATTCGTATGCCGTTTGGGTATAATTCAATTACGAATGTAAAACAAAAACTCAGGTTGACTCACGCACAATCAACTTTGTATCCATTATTACTGTTTTAGGTTTCATCAAGTTATTTTCGATGGTTTGGATAAGTAATTCAGCGGCCTTTCTGCCCATCTCGAAGGGAAATTGATCAACTGTCGTCAATGATGGATCAACGACTGACGCAATGAAGTTATTAGAAAATCCTATTGCAGCAATATCGTTAGGTATTTTTAAACCGGCTTCTTTTATTCTTTTACATGCACCGAAGGCGACAGGATCATGTACGGTAAAGATGGCATCCGGTACCAGATGTGCTTTGAATAACGAATCCATTGCTTCATAACCGTCTCGTGTGCAATCCAGCATGCAGCAACAATCCATCGATAAAAGGAATATTATTTTTTCTTATTGCATCAACATATCCTTTCAATCTTTTTTCATAGACACCTACTCCTTGTGGACCGGCAAAATGCGCAATCTTTTTATATCCCTTATGAATAAGAAATGAAACAGCATCAAATGCACTTGTATAGTCATCGATCACGACTTTGCTTGCATCAACATCATCACATACATGGTCAAAAAATACCATTGGAATTTTTCGTCGTAAGAGTTCTTTAAAGTGGTCGCTGTTTTTTGTGTTCTGCGATATCGATACAATAACACCTGCAACACGTTGATGCATCAATAATCTGGCATTAAGAACTTCTCTCTCGTTGTCTTCATTTGATTGACAAACAATAATAGTATACCCGGAGTGATTAGCAATATCCTCAATACCGCTAATCGCTGAAGAAAAGAAATCGTGCTTAATTGCCGGGACCATAATACCGATCGTTGTCGTTCGGTTGTTCTTTAAACTTTGAGCAATGGTGTTCGGAGAGTAATGCAATTCTTTTGCAATATATTTGACTTTTTCTTTTGTTTTAACTTTAATATCGGGATGGTTGTTTAGCGCACGAGAAACCATTGAGGGGGAAATCCCCAATATCTTTGCAATACAATGATGGTTGTATGTGTCATATTGTTTTTCATAAATTGCAATTGTTCCCTACTCGTTTGTAGTGTATTAATAATTAGAAACCATGTCAAGCATTATGTTGCTGATTATACCGTTCTATTATTATTGATATATGATTTCCGGAACAAATCTCACTTTCTAAACATTTTTTTTACGTATGTGCAAAAAACTATTATCCAAGAACAGTGCTGTCCAAAATAAATTGAGTTAGTTCATAGAAACAGTAAATTCATGTCAAATTGGACAAGTTTTGAGAGTTAATGTAGAGTAAGCCCCCGTGTGCTGTCCAAGATCGAATATTGA
>Ga0182021_10004137_pt1 | contig 17004 bp, 19 predicted proteins | sample 612E3MmetaG_FD_120493 | JGI IMG/M metagenome (GOLD analysis project Ga0182021, IMG submission 120493) | Permafrost microbial communities from Stordalen Mire, Sweden - 612E3M metaG (Illumina Assembly) | ecosystem: Environmental > Terrestrial > Soil > Wetlands > Permafrost | place: Sweden...
CAGGCCCAGCTTGATTCCCGCGGCCAGCAGCACGGTCCACAGGAAGTTGGTGAAGCCTTCCACGCGCTCGCCCAGGTTGAACACCAGTTGACCATGCTGGGCCAGGTTGGCGGCGTAGCGAAAAGAGATATAGGCGTCGTCGGTTACGAAGTCGAAGAGCCGCACGTGCGGCAGCAGCACCGCCGTGGCGGCCAGCACGGGCCAGTAGCGTCGGAAAACGGCAAGCATCTGGTTGGCGTGGTTCTAACCCCCTCGGGTGTGTCTAGCCAAATGTGCCGCCGTTCCAACCCCACATAGCGCCGTCGGCGTTGGTGAACTCGATGTAGATGCGTTTTTCGGGAACGCCAAACCCCGTTGAAAGCTCCTGGCACAGAATCTTGGAAAGATTCTCCACCTGGTCGGGCGACAAGCTACCCACGTTCTTCAGCTCCGCGTAGCAGGCGGGTGCGCTGCTGCCGGCGAAGCTCATTTCCGGGCGGGCGGCCAGGCTGATCATGACGTAGCTCTCGGGTTTGCCGAGAACGCGCGCCACCAGCGCAGACAGACCCTTCAGCAATTGTGTGCGCTTGTGTTCGTCGGCCGGATGGGCCGATGTGAAGACCTGGAGCAAAGGCATGGGCGCATCCTAGTCCAAACCGGGGCGCGCTGAAACCGGCGTCGAATGGAGTTGCGGAGTGCGGTGTGGGTGACGGGGGCGGTGGCGGGAACGGTGACGGAGACGGTGGCGGTGACAGGCATTGACACCTCTGTCACGCACCTGTCACCCACACCGCCACCCGCTACACCGACTTCCAGTCGGAACTTCTATTCGATGCTCAGCCCGGCCGCGACGGCCGGCCCTGGCTGGCCATGCTACCCGACCACGGCCAGGGCGGCTCGTAGCTGGTCGCGGGCGTGCGATTGCCCCTTGCGCTCACATTGCTCAATTCCCCGGCGCAAGAGATCTTGTGCTTCCTGGTTCCGGCCCAGACTGACCAGGGTGTCGGCTGCCGGTGCGTAGGCAGCGATGTAGTCGGGGTGGCTGTGGAGCAGCGCCTCGAAAACCGGCCACGCCTCCTGCAACTGGCCCTGCGTCCGCAATTCCATGGCTAGGCCATAGTGCGCAAATGGATCAATCGTACCCTGCGCCACAAGCGCCCGCAGCGTTTCCAGGCGCGACGGCATCACACCCGTCAGGAGACCGATGGTCGCGCTGGCCCTGGAATCTCGCCGTCCAGGTCGCAGCCGACGATGCGGTTGTGGTTGTCCACCCGAACCACGGTGGGCCTCCAGTTCCGCGCCTCAGACTCGTCCACCGCCTCGGCAAAGGTGGCGATGATTACCGTGTCGCCAGGCTGGGCGTGACGGGCAGCGGCTCCGTTGACGCAGACAACACCGGAACCGGACTTGCCGGGCAAGGCGTAGGTCTCGATGCGGCTGCCGTTGGTCACGTTCCAGATGCGGACCTGCTCGTAGGGCAGGATATTCGCGGCACGCATCAGGGTCTCATCGATCGTGACCGAACCCTCGTACGCCAAGTCGGCATGGGTGACGGTCACCCGGTGCAGCTTGGACTTGAACATCGTTCGCTTCATCAAGCACTCCGTCCCGGCCGGTTCCCCGGTCCAGGCAGTTTCATCAATCCTGGACCAAAGTAACGCGGAGTCAAATCGCTTTCGCGTTGACCGTCGCAAGGCCTTGTCCCAATGTCGAAGCGCGCGGCCTCACATCGAGGAAGTGAGAACCAGTGACGCACAAGCCATTCAAGCGTTTCATCGGGATCGACCTCGGAGGAGGCAGGGGCAAGAAGACGGCCCTGGCCGTGCTTGACCGGAGCAAGGGTGGGGTGACTGTCGTGGCTCTGCATCCGCGTCCCGACGAGGCGCCGCTCTACGATGCCGCGCTGATCGCGGCCGTGCGCGAGCGAGGCGAGGGCGCCGTGGTCTGCGTGGACGCACCCCTGACTCTGCCGCCCTGCGTACGGTGCGATGTGGCCTGCTGTCCCGGCCAGCAGAGCTGCATCGACGCCGAAGTGGTCACTTTGCGCCGCCTGTTCGGGCTTGGCGTAGGCCGCCGAGGCAAGCCGGCTTTCACGCCCTACACCCAGCGGGCCACCGAGGCGTACCTTGTGCGAAGACGAGGAATCCTGCCGCGCGAAGCTTTGGGCCAAGGAATGGGTCCGCTGACGGCGCGCGCTAGCTTTCTGGTGCGCGCACTGGCCGATCGGTTCGCTCTCAACGACAGCCTGATCGAGGTGTTCCCGCGCGCCACACTTGAGCTGCTTGGTTTTCGTGATCCGTACAAGAAGCGAGTCGACAAGCGCATCGAGATCCTGGCGCGGCTGCGTGACTTGAGCTTCGCGCCCGGCGTCTGGCGTGAAGAGTGTCGCCAAAGCGATCACATCTTCGATGCCGTCATTGGCGCGTACACAGGCTACCTGCGCAGCCGTGATGGCTGGACTGTATCGCCTGAAGTCGCGTCCCTCTTGCCGACCGCAGGTTGGATCTGGGTTCCCCCCGGAGAGATGGAGACAGCGGAAACATCCTGCGCCGTCGCCGACTGAAGTGGGCTCTATTCGGCCGTGGTGTCTTCTCCGGAGGTGTCGTGGTCTAGACCGGTAGGTTCGTGGCTGTCCTGGTCTGCGGAGGAAGCTTCGGAAGATGCCTCCGCTGCGCCCGATCCTAGCAGGAGAGCCGTGCCGCGTTCGCGGAGGAACTGGAGGAACACAAGTGCCGTGGGCAACTCGGCGGCTGGTATCTCGTCGAGCAGGTCGCGCGCCTGACGCCGCAGGATCTCGCCCGGAGCCTCTCCGGTGTGAGTGAGCCGCGGCACATCGGCCGTCTCTTCGTGTGCAGTCACCTGACCCCAGGGTGGAGGATTCGCCACCTGGATCTGCATGTGCTCGATCCAGGTTTGGATGTGCAGGTGGAGAAGCTCCGAGCGATGGGCGAACCAGCGCTCGCGTTCAGCGGGGAAGGCCAGCAACACGTCCTTGAACCGGCGAAATGCCCCCTTGCCATCGATGGCAACCAGCAGTCGCTCGCGCAGGGCTTGATCCTGTACCACGCCGACGAACCGTTCCATCCAGCGGTACTGCTCGCGTGACGAGGCGGGATCGACCCGAACGAACCGGTCCGGATTGTTGGACACCTTGGCCCGCCGGGCCGCGGCGTCAGGCTCGCCTTCCACGATGGAAAGCAGGTCGCCGTTCTCGAGGTCAAGAAAACTCTCCTGTTCGGGAGAATTGCGCTCAAACGCGATCTCAAGATCGCTCCAATTGATGGTAACTGGCGGCATGGCTAGTAACTCCTCTGGCGCCCCCCTCCCAGCGGAGTGCGCAGAAAGATAAGAAGACAAGCCTAGCCTAGAATCATGGCCTTCGCTTTGCAATGCCTTTGGCTGCGCTGGCCGGCCCCTTGACACCGGGAAGCCGGTCTATAAAACTAGCTATTCGACTTCTTTCGGAGTTCCCGTGGCACGAGTCACCGTCGAAGATTGTCTGGATAAGGTTTCCAACCGGTTCGCCTTGGTCATCCTGGCCGCAGAGAGGGCGCGCCAGCTATCAGGGGGCGCCAAAACCCTGGTCAAGTGCGACAACAAGCCAGGCGTGGCGGCCCTGCGCGAGATTGCGCAAGGCCAGGTGCGTTTCAGTGAGTCCGTCGAGGGCACCATCAGGCAGTATCTGGGCGAGATTCGCGGGCGTGATGCCCGTCCCGAGCGCAGCGCTGGCAAGCAGTAGCTACCTGCCGCGACGAACGCTGACCGCGAATCGGTCGGGCATGGTAGCGCCTCGGCCCACCCCGCTGAATTGCGTGGTCAGGAGTTTGTCCATGCGTGAGAGGCGCCCGTTCATGGGTATCTCGGGATGGGCGCTGGCCATGCGGCCAATCAGGCGCGCCATACCGCGCGGGTCGTAGCCGGCGCGATAGAGCAGGACCGTGCCCATCAGGTCCGCTTCAATCTCGTACTTCTCCAGGCGCGGCTTGTTCACCACCGCATAGGCTTGTTCAGCAAACTCGTCGAGATCGTCCTCGACAGCGTCGCGACTGGTTTCCGAATCCAGCTCGTCCATGGCATTGTCGGCGCGCAGACGGGTGGCTTGCACCTTCATCTCGCGAAGACCGTGCCGGCGCACGACGTGGATGATCTCGTGGGCGATCAACCCGGCTAGCTCGGCTTCATCGCGGCACAGGGACAGCAACCCGCGCGACAGGAAGATGTAGCCACCCGGAACGGCAAAGCTGCCCACGCCATCGCTGTCGAGGATGTAGACCGAGAAGTAGTAGTCGTAGAAGGCCGTCTCGATGAGCAGATTCGTGGCAATGAGATTCGCGTACCTTTGCAGGAGAGGGTCGCGCACCAGACCAGTGGCGGCCACGCGCGCGGCCACTGCCAGGCCTACGCCGCTTTCGCGCGGCCCGATGTCGTAGCCCTGCTTGCTGATGGTCTTGTCCTCGGCGGCCGCGAGCGCAACCGCGCTGGAACGATAGGGCAGAAGCAGGGCGCGGAAGGCCCAGAACTCCGTGGCACTGAAAAACGGCCCTTGCTGGGCGTAGAAGCTGTCCAAGGCCCCGCGCTGCACGTTCTTGATTTGTCCGGCGAAGCCCTTGACCGCCGCGCCTACGGTCCCGCGCGAGGCGCGCGCATCGGACCATTCCTTGCTCATGGCTTCCAGCGTTCCCGCCTGCTGCTTTTCGTCCAGGCTGGCCTCGGCCAGCCAGCCAATCTTGGTGTCTGCCTGCACGCGCAGCCAGCGGTCCTTCTCTTCCAGCTTTCGGACCTTGGTGTTGACCGGAAGGTTGGCCACTACGGGGAAGAAAGTGCCTGGTCCTTCGCGAAGCTGATTGTTTGAGCGTTTCGTGTAGAGGTCGGCCGCCCAAGCGACTACAGGAATCGCCGCGACCAGCCCGGTGGCAAGAAGTCTGTAGGACAGCCTCATGGTGGGCCAAGCGTATCACCGCGGCGTCCTCTGGGGCTAGATCGTGACTTGGATTTGCTCTGCGGCCTGGAACAGGGAAGAATCCAAGCTCGGGAGGATCCATGATTCGTTGTAGGTTCATGCTGATGACTGTGTTGCTCACCACGACCGTCCTATCCGCCCAGGCTGCCCCCAACGGGAGTGCGCCCACTCCGCCGGCCCCGTCTGTACCCGCTGAAGGCGCCGCCCCGCCCGTGCCGAGCAAGGTGACCACGGTGGAGGGAATCACCGAGTATCACCTGCCCAATGGGCTGCGCGTGTTGCTCTTCCCCGATCCCACCAAGCCGACGGTCCTGGTCAACGTGACCTACCTCGTGGGCTCGCGGGTCGAAGGCTACGGCGAGACCGGCATGGCCCACCTGCTTGAGCACATGCTGTTCAAGGGCACGCCCACCCGGCCCGAGATCTGGAAGCTGTTGCAATCCAAGGGCGCCAACTTCAACGGCAGCACCTGGTGGGACCGCACCAACTACTTCGAGGAGCTGCCCGCCTCGTCGGAAAGCCTGGAATTCGCGCTGGCCTTGGAGGCCGACCGGATGATCCACAGCAAGATCGCGGCCGAGGATCTGGCCAAGGAATTCTCGGTGGTGCGCAACGAGTTCGAGATGGGCGAGAACAACCCGGGCAACGTGCTGGAAGACAAGATGATGGCGACGGCCTTCCAGTGGCACAACTACGGCAAGTCGACCATCGGCTCGCGCAGCGACATCGAGCGCGTTCCCGTCGGCAGCCTGCGCGCTTTCTATCGCAAGTACTACCAGCCCGACAACGCCATCCTGATCATAGCGGGAAAGTTCGACGCGACCCAGGCGCTGCAACTGGTGGGCAAGCACTTCGGTCCTATCCCGCGTCCGTCGCGCATGTTGCAGCCTACCTGGACGGTCGAGCCGGTGCAGGACGGCGAGCGCCAGGTGACCTTGCGCCGAACCGGCGACGTGGCGCTGGTTTCGCTCGTCTATCACGGCGCGGCGGGCGCGGACCCCGATCGCATGACCGAAGACGCCATCGCGGACATTCTGACCAACAAGCCCAGCGGGCGTCTGTACAAGGCGCTGGTGGCCAAGGGCCTGGCCAGTGATGTGAGCGGCAACGTTTACCCCATGGCCGAGCCGGGCGTGATCATGCTGTCGGCAAAAGTGATTGCGGGCGTAGCCCCGGAGAAGGTGCGCGACGTCATGACGCGCATCGTCGAGGGCCTGGCAGGGAGCAAGGTGACCAAGGAGGAAGTGGAGCGTTGGCGGGCCGGCTGGATGAAGGACTTCGACCTGGGCCTGACCGAGACAGCCCGCACGGGCGTGCTGCTCTCGGAGTACGCGGCCATGGGCGACTGGCGCCTGCTCTTCCTGGCGCGCGACTGGGCCAAGGCGGTGACCTCGCTCGACGTGGAACGGGTGGCACGCGCCTATCTCAAGCAGTCCAATCGCACTTTGGGCCTCTTCTTGCCTGACAAGACGCCCGACCGCGCGCCGTTGGCACAGATACCCGACGTGGCGGCCTTGATCAAAGACTACAAGGGCAGCGCCACCCTGGCCGAGGGCGAGGCATTTCTCGCCACCGTCGAGAACGTGGAGAAACGGACGACTCGGACAGACCTGGCAGACGGGCTCAAGCTGGCTCTTCTGCCCAAGAAGACCAAGGGCGGCGCGGTTCGTCTGGTGCTGACCGTGCGTTTTGGCAGCGAGCAAGACGTCAAGGGCAAGACCACCGCTGCGGCTGTGCTGCCCAGCATGCTGATGCGCGGAACCAAGCAGCACAGCTTCCAGCAGATCAAAGATCAACTCGATCAACTTCGCGCCGAGGCAGATTTCGGCAGCGGCCATTCGTCTCCCGGCATGGTGAATGTCAGCCAGCTGCGGGTGAAGACCACGCGGGAGAATCTGCCAGCGGTGCTGGATCTTGTGACCGAGATCCTGCGCGAGCCGGCGTTTGCAAAGAGCGAACTGGAATCCCTGCGCAAGGAGATGCTGGCGGGTCTGGAGGAGCAACTGCAGGACCCGCGCGCCAACGGCCAGGTGGTCCTGATGCAGAAGCTGTTCCCCTTTGCCAAGGACGACGTGCGCTACGTGCCCAGCGTGAAGGAGAGCATCGAGCGAGTGCGCAAGCTTCAGGCGCCCGAGCTGGCCCGCATGCACAAGGCGCTTTGGGGTATGAGCGCCGCGCAGCTCGCCGTGGTGGGTGACTTCGACCCAGACGCGGTCAAGGCGCAGCTTGCGAAGGATCTGGGTGCCTGGAAGTCGCCCAGCCCCTACCAGCGGATTGGGCTCGCCTTCCGCACCAACGCGCCCGCCGATGAAACCATCAACACCCCGGATAAGGAGATGGCTTTCGTCATCATGGGCAGCACCCTGCCGGTGCGCGATGACGATCCTGCGTATCCTGCGCTGACCATGCTCAACTACATGCTGGGGGGCAGCCCGACCTCACGGCTCTTCGATCGTTTGCGCCAGAAAGAAGGTCTGTCCTATGGCGCCGGCTCGCGCATTTTCGCCCATCCCATCGACGTGAGTGGGCATTTTCTGGCCTGGGCCATTTGTGCGCCCCAAAACATGGACAAGAGCCTGGCGGCCATGCAGGAGGAAATTCGCAAGCTGGTCAAGGACGGCATCGGCGAAAAGGAGCTCGACGAGGCCAAGAAGAGCTACGCCAAGAACTGGGACAGCCGCATGGCCGACGACGAATTCGTGTCGTCTGAGCTGGCGCAGGGCCTGTTTCTGGGGCGCACGTTCGCGTACTGGCGCGACATTAACGACAAGATCCAGAAACTGACCCCGGTCGACATCAACGCGGCGGCGCAAAAGTTCATCAAGCCCGACGGGCTGGTGATGGTGAGGGCAGGGGATCTGGCGAAGCGAAAGTAGGCGAGCGGTCAAAGGGCCTGCAGGTGCCGGATGAAGCCCTCGGCAAAGTAGAACACCAACATCAGCCGGCCCAGTGAGATGGTCTCGCCGCCCGTGAGCCGCCGTGGCTTCTGCGGCACGAGGGACACGCCATCCACGATCGTTCCGTTGGTCGAGCCCATGTCGGTGAGCCGGAATTCGCCGTTCACCCGGGCGATGATGCAATGTCTCTTCGAGACCGAATACTCGGGGATGGCGATGTCGTTCTCCGATGTGCGCCCCAAGCTGATCGGTCCGGGCATCGAGTTGCGCGGCTTGACCACGGGGAAAACCCTTCCCGTCAGTCGCGTACAGGCAAAAGTCCCTTCGTTGAGGTTGACCACGCTCGTGCCTTCGCTCGACGCGCTGGGGTTGATCTCGCCCGCCATGCCCAGGGTTACCAGGACAGGCTGGAAATAGGCACGCTGAAAACTTGCAGGGCCGAGACGCTGCAATTCGTCTTTGTAGTCGATGGCGTAGGTCAGCATCCCAAGGCCGTTGCTGTGGCCAATCACGGCAGTTACGAATATCGTCGTCGTCTTCATGTACCGCCCTGCCACCCGGCAGGTCAAGGTCTTGCCGTCGCCGCACCAGGCTCATCGCGGCCGTTCGTGCCGTGCTATCTTGATCATCTGATGCGTTCCGCTTCAAGCCTCGCGAAATGATCGCACCGGTTGCAATTCTGGCGGGAGGTCTAGCCACCCGGCTCCGTCCCATCACCGAGACAATTCCCAAGTCCCTGGTGGACGTGTGCGGTGAGCCGTTCATCGCACACCAACTCAAGTTGCTGCGCTCCAACGGAATCGATGATGTGGTGCTGTGCGTGGGGTACCGAGGCGAGCAGATCGCGCAGGTGGTCGGGCTCGGCACTGCCTTTGGCTTGCGCGTGCGCTACGCCTTTGACGGGGAACAGCTTCTGGGCACCGGCGGGGCCGTGCGTCGGGCGCTCGGCATGCTGGGCGATGAGTTCTTCGTGCTGTATGGCGACTCGTACCTGCCCTGCGACTATCAGGCTGTGCTCAGCAGTTTCCGCGCGTCGGGCAAGCTCTCTCTGATGACGGTCTATCGGAATGAAGGCCAGTACGACACGAGCAACGTGCACTACGACGCCGGGATGATCCGGCGGTATGACAAGTCAGCTCGTTCTCCAGCCATGCGTCACATCGACTACGGGCTGGGCGTGTTTCGGCGCGAGGCGTTCGCAGACCTGCCGGATGGCTCTCGTTTGGACCTGGCCACGCTCTACCAAACCTTGCTGGCCAAAGGACAACTGGCAGGCTATGAGGTACCCGAACGATTTTTCGAAATCGGTTCGGTCGCCGGGCTGGAGGAGTTCCGCTTGTTGATGGAAACCAAACGGGTCGCAGAGTCATGACATTCACCGAGCAGTTCCTCGACGAAGCTTCTGCCGTGGTTCGTGGTCTCGATCGATCTGGGATCGAGGCGCTGGTGGACGCGCTTGCCTCGACGCGGGAGCGGGCTGGAAGGTTGTTCATTCTGGGCGTGGGCGGGAGCGCGGCCAATGCATCGCATGCGGTCAATGATTTTCGCAAACTGACCGGAATGGAAGCCTATGCGCCCACCGACAACGTGAGCGAGTTGACGGCCCGAACCAACGACGAGGGATGGGAGAGCGTTTTTGCGGCATGGTTGCGCACCAGCCGGTTACGAGCCGCCGACATGATTCTGGTGCTCTCGGTCGGGGGAGGAGACCTTGAGAAGAACGTGAGTCCGAATCTGGTGGCGGCGCTGAAATACGCCAAGCAGGTGGGCGCGACCGTGGGAGGAATCGTGGGACGCGACGGTGGCTACACCGCCAAGGTGGCCGACGCTTGCGTGTTAGTGCCGACGGTGAATGCCGCACACGTCACGCCGCACACCGAGGCGTTTCAAGCGGTGGTTTGGCACCTCTTGGTTTCGCATCCCAAATTGAAGGCAGCCAGCACCAAGTGGGAAGGCCTGCGATGACCGAGCGTGCCGCTCTCTTCCTGGATCGGGACGGAGTCGTCTGCCGAGCCCTGGTTCGCGGCGGCAAGCCGTTTCCCCCGCGGTCGCTGCAGGAACTCGACATCTTGCCCGGGGTCAAAGAGGCGCTGCGGAAAGCCGGGGCACAGAAACTGGTCCGCATCATCGTCACCAACCAGCCCGACGTCGCGCGCGGAACCCTGGCGCGCGACGTGGTCGACGCCATTCACGATCGGCTGCGGGCCGAGTTGGAGATCGATGACGTGCTGGTGTGCTGGCATGACGACGCCGACGCATGCACGTGCCGCAAGCCGAAGCCCGGCCTGCTGGTGGAAGGGGCGGAGCGGCACGGCGTGGATCTCTCCAAGAGTTTCATGGTCGGAGACAGGTGGCGGGACGTGGAGGCCGGCGCGCGGGCGGGGTGTCGTACCGTCTGGATCGACTGCGGCTACGATGAACAAAGCCCACCCACAGCACCGGACCATAGGTGTCACAGCCTGGCCGAGGCCGTGGAGTGGATAGGCGCGAGCGCGCAAAGGTGACCCACATGGAACCGAATCTGGATTCCCTTCGAATCAAGATCTTCGCCGACGGGGCTGACCGGAAGGCGATGGTGGAGCTGTACCGTCATCCACGCATCAAGGGGTTCACCACGAATCCCACGCTCATGCGCAAGGACGGGGTGAGCGACTACGAGCGCTTCGCTCGCGAAGTCCTCGATGTGATCCGTGATCGGCCGATTTCGTTCGAGGTGCTCTCCGACGATATGGACGAGATGGAACGTCAGGCGCGCAAGATCGTGTCGTGGGGCGAGAACGCGAACGTGAAAATCCCAATCACCAACACCCGGCGGGCTTCTTCAGTGCCCCTCATCCGGCGCCTGGCACGCGATGGAATCAAGGTGAACGTCACGGGTGTGACCACGCTCGAGCAGGTAGCGGCCGCGGGGGAAGCCTTGGCCGAGGGCCGTGCCTTCTCCATCGTTTCGGTTTTCGGTGGACGCATCGCGGACACGGGACGGGATCCGGTTCCCATGATGGCCGCGGCTGCGCAAACCCTGCGTCCGCTGGCTCACGTCGAGCTGCTCTGGGCCAGTCCGCGCGAGTTGCTCAACATCTTTCAGGCGGACGCCGTCGGCTGCCACATCATCACGGTCACCGCCGACATTCTCAAGAAGCTGCCCCTGGTGGGCAAAGATCTGGACCAGTACTCCTTGGAAACGGTGCAGATGTTTCGCGACGATGCGGTGAAAGCCGGCTACGTCCTTTAGCGGCCCGCGCAGCTCTGCGGCTGTCGACGAAAGTTTTCCGTCGAAGCCGTCGGACTCGCGCGTCGGAAGACAAGAAAAAGCCGAGGAGCGGGGATGCGAACCACTCCTCGGCTTAGGCGGGACTCTCTTTGCAGAGAGTAAGGGGCAACCACCCAGCTAGATGGGTCATCGCTGTCCCCAAGAAATACTTCTAGAATGCAAATCCGAAACGCAAGGCGGCAGAAGGCCGCCAACGCCAGGGTGTCCACAGCACACTTGTCGCGTCAGAACGGGCGACCAAGTACCGCGTAGCCAGAAGATCCATGTCAACGCCAATGCGCACGGACACGACTGCCGCCCCAAAAGCATGCTCCAGCGTGGCCATTGCGACGAGCATGGGATCCGTCGCCCAGAAGGCCGGCTGTGCGCCGTTGCCCCTTGGAGTCACGCGGGTCGCATCCGCGCCCGCCCCCAGTCCCAAAGACGCAGAGAGGTGCGAAGTGATGGCCGTTGGAAATGCCGCGACGATGCGGATTCCGGACGACAGCAGGCGCATGTCTAAGTCGCCACGCGTTACGGCCAGCGGCAATTGCTGCAACAGGGTCACGCCCAGGCGGAGACGAAGCCACCGCCGTTCGGCGCTCAGTTCGGGACCTTGCGCGATGGCATCAGTCGAGAGCATGGTCCCTGAGTAGCCGGCCGTGATCGCCCATGTGGATTCCGATGCCGGTTCCGGTTCCGCTGCCGGTTCCGGCTTCGCTGCCGGTTCCGGCTTCGCTGCCGGTTCCGGCTTCGCTGCCGGTTCCGGCTTCGGTTCCAGTGCCGGTTTCGCTTTCGGTGCCGCTTCCGGTGCGGGCACTGGCGCCAAGGATCGTTCGAACTCGTCGCGACTCACCCCCAGGGCTCGTCCTTTCAAGATGGCCTCGACCGAGCTGTCCACCACCAGGCGGATCAGCTCTAGCTCGACCGCGTCCGGATCCGCGCGAACCGCCAGCGGGCGCACATAGACGAGCCCACTTCGCACATCTAGGAGGTACATCGTGGGTTGGGTTGCCGTCAGGTCTAGCCACAGGTACGCGACTGGTCCGGCGGCAGAACGATCAAGAGGATGGCGGGCGACGTCGAGTGGATCGATACGATCCACACTGACCGCGACGAGGTCCACTCCCTGGCGGTCGAGTGAAGCGCGAAGCGCGGCGAGAATCTTTTCGATTGCCGCCGGGTCGCTGGCCAGCACCGCGTTGACGCGCTCCCTTTCTGCTGCCGTTCCCGTGCGCGGCAGCGCGAGCGCGGCGACCAACAAGAGAAATAATACGACCCGCTCAAGGCGCTCGGGCCATGGCGCAGTTGCAACGCCGTTCTTCCGACCGCTCACTCCCAAACCGTTCTCAGCGAGAATGCTCGATGCCTGCTGCCGCTTCTTGCGGGCGATGCATCTGGGACAACCGATCTTTGGCTTGGCTGGCGTAGACCGTTCCGGGGTAGGAATCGAGCAGCATCTGCCAGGTTTCGCGTTCAGCAGAAACGCGGCCCATCTGTCCCAGAGCCGTTGCTCGGCCAGCCAGCGCAACTTCTGGCGCCTCGCCCCGATGCGCTAGGTGCTGGTCGAATTGAGCGAGGGCCTGCGCAGGGCGCCCACGGTCGAGCAGCATGCGGCCAGTCACGGCAAATGAGATCCGGCTTTCGCGGGTCGAGGGGAAGAGCTGCTGCAGCTTGCGGAAAACAGCGATGGCTTCGTCGATCCTGTTGCGGTCGCGCAAAGCGGAGGCCTGCTCGAAAAGCGAGGCTGCGCTGGGCCGCATGGGCAGCGTCCGAGCCGGGCTGGCTGTCTCGTCCATGAGTTCGGCCTGCAAAGACGACGACGCCTCCGACAGAGCCACCGCTGGCCCGGGATGTGCTGATGTCCGCGCGACAGGTCGTACCATGGTCGCCTGAGCTGGAATCGGCTCGCTGGCGGGACTTTGCCTGTGCCACCAGGCCGCGCTTGCCACGCTGCCCACCGCTAGCAACATTCCCGCGGTTGCGAATAGCCAACGTCTTCGGCCGGGAAAGAAAAACAGCGTCGACCAGCGCGTGCGTCCGAAGTGGTCCAACGCATAGTCCACGGCAAGGCTGTTCAAGCGGCGCCCCCAGGGCTTAGGCGCACAGGCCTCTTGCTGCGAGCGAGCCAGCGCCAGGTGAGCCTCGCATGCGCGGCAAGCGGCGAGGTGCTGCTGCAAAGCGCGCTGTTCCGTTTCGGAAAGCTCGCCTGCCAGGGCTCGGTCCAGGGCTGCTTCTGGGTGCCCTTCGAGATTCATGCTGACCCTTTGCAGCCGACCATCTCTCCGGCCAGCCGACGGCGCAAGTAGTCCTTGGCCAAGCGCAGACGGCTCTTGGTGGTGTTGACCGGCACCTGTGTGGCCAGGGCGATTTCTTCCACCGAGCAACCCAAGACCATGCGCATGAGAACCGTCTCGGCCTGGACCGCAGACAACTCGTCGATGAGCGCGCGCACCAACCACAAATTGGGAAGGACGTCGTCGCTTGCGGCGAAGTTCGGGACGGGAGACTGCTCAGCAAGAGCGTTCTGCCGCTGCTCTCGACTTCGGGCTCGCTTGCGCGCGGCGATGGACGCCCGCAGCGCGATGCGATTCGTGTAGTGCACGATCGCGCCCTCGACACGATACTTGGGTAGGGCGCGCAGAATATCGATCAAGCATTCCTGGACGGTATCTTCCAAGTCGACGTGGCCAGCCCCGAGCACCCCGCGGCAGACGCTGCGTACCGATGGTGCGATGGCTTCCAGGAATGTGCGCATGGCCGCGGGGTCGTGTGTCCGCGCCGTCAACGCCATCGCTGTCAAGTCGGAAGCGTTCCTATCGCTCGACTGCACCTCGGCGGGAACGGCCAAACGAGCTGTTCTTCCCGCGAAGTTCATCATCCAATTGTAGCTCCGAAAGACATGGGATTGTCAACCTATCGCTGGTCAGTTCAACTTCACCGCCATGCTTCATAAATGACGCCGGGGCCGCCCTCTGCCTCCCTGCTGAATAAGATATGGGTTCCGTCTTGCGACACCCAGGGATAGCGCTCCGAGAGATTGGTATTGAGAGAGTCCAGCCGAATTGGCGTAGCGGAAAAAGGCACGGACGGGTCGGAACGGCTGACTTCGACGAGATCCCACGACTTGTTGCTAGGGGCTCGAGTGCTCCAGACAAGGGACAGCGAATCATGGAAGAGCGCGGGATCCGTGTCTGCAACGGTTGAGTTGATGCCCGAGAGCTCTTGGATTTCTTCCCAGGCTACCAGCGGGGAGGTACGTGACGCGGAGTAGAGTTTGAAGTTCTCTGTGCCCCGCGAAGCCGAGCAAAAAGTCATGAAAAGTTCGTTGGGATCTACGCTGGGTCCCCTGACGTCCAGGGTGGAGGAGCTGAGCCCCTGCCCATCCGCGAGCGCAGGGGCCCCCCAGTGCTGTCCCTTGGCGATTCGCCGCGAGACATAGAGCTGGTATCCCGCGCCCGCTCGGTCACTTGCGAAGTAGAGGGTCAAGCCGTTAGGGGACACGTCTGGATCGTGGTCGTTGCCAATGCCCGTGATTTCGTTGACCATCGTGGCCGTGATCCACGCCGCATTCTTCGCGGTCCGCGTGCTGCTCCAGATGTGGAAGCTCGCCTCACCCTGCCCTGCGCACGAAAAATAGATCTCCAATTCATCTTGGGTGAGCGAGGTACCGTGGATGTCGGTTGTGTTGTTGGCCAAGAGCGTGACCACCGTCGGCGCAGAAAAGGGACCCCGTCCCCAAGCGGCGTCCTCGCCCCCATCCATCTCGACCACATCGTTCTGGACGGCCACCAGCCGGTCTGCCTTCATGCAGCCGATCCCCCCAAGAAGTATTCCGGCCACCGTGCCGATGTGTCGGCCTGTCATGCTGCTGAGTATGACCTTGCTTTGAGAAGGATTGTAGCCCTCGCGTTCATGGGCCGGACCTCGATTCAGTTTGTGACGCGCGAAGTAATCGGAGCATGTGGGGCAGGAATCGCTGGATCGCCGGTTACCAAGTCTGTCCGTTGGTCAAGGGTCGGCAGGGACGCCGGCGGTTGGCGTTGGTTTCGCGACCGGCTCGGTCACCAGCGGAAAGCGATCGCCATGAGAGCGCCGCTGCTTGGTCATCATCCAGCGTCCGTTGTGGCTCTCCCAGTGCTGCTCGAGGGTGGCCTTGCGTAGGCTGGGGTCGTTCTTAGCATACCACTCGATGGTGACGGTCACGGTCGCCCCCGACGAGCCGGTGTCGAAGTGGACGCTCTTCACTTCGTAGTCGCACATCACCAGATCGTTGCCCACCAGATCCACGCGTTCCAGGAACAGCCGCTTGTCCTCGGCCGGCATGGAAGCCCCCATCGAATCCCAGCGCGCCCAGCGCAGATCGTCGTTGAACATGCGGGCGTCTCGCATGAAATCGTCTTCGCGTCGTTGTGCAGCCGATAGGCATCCGGCCAGCAACACCAGCCCCAGCAGAGCAAGTCGGATGTTCACAATGAAATTCCTTTCACGCCTGAGACAACCCGTTCGATTCCGGCCAGATCACGACGGCAACGAACGCCGGAAAACCCCGTCGCGCCCAGGAGTTCATCGACGGAGCCGGCCTGGCCCGCTCCGACCTCCAGGGCCAAACAGCCTCCTGGCTGCAGCAGTTCCGGCGTCCTTGCCACCAGCCTGCGCAGCAGCGCAAGTCCGTCGGCCCCACCGTCGAGCGCCAGGCGTGGTTCGCTGCGTACGTCGGCGGCGAGCCCGTCGATCTCGGCGCTCGGGATGTAGGGGAGGTTGGCCACGATCAGATCGAAGTGACCTAGAGGAATAAGGGGCTGATCGAGATCGCCCTCTAGGAAGGTGACGGCCAGACTCAAGCGCTCGGCATTGGCGCGCGCCACAGCCAGCGCGTCGGGCGAGATGTCAGTCGCAAAGACCTGCGCCTCTGGCCGTTCCTTGGCCAGAGCCAGTGCCAGCGCGCCTGACCCGGTGCCCACGTCCGCGATGCGCAGACCCGCGCCCGGCCCTGCCAGGCGATCGAGCGCCTCTTCAACCAAAGTTTCGCTATCGGGCCGGGGAACCAGCACGCGCGGGTCGACCAGCAGGTCCAGACTCCAGAATTCCTTGTGGCCGAGCAGGTACGCCACCGACTCGCCCGCCAGGCGCCGCGAGACCAGCTCGCGGTAGCTGGCCAGCTCGGCCGCGGCCAAGGGTCGGTCGAAGTGTGCGTAGAGTTCGATGCGCGACATCCCGAACGCGTGGGCTGCCAGCAACTCCGCATCCAGCCGCGCCGAAGCGACGCTGTGCTTTTCGAAATGGGCCGTGGTCCAGCGCAGGACATCGAGCACAGCCCAGACCGTCTTGGGCGGCGAAGCGGACGGAGTCGGCAGCACGTCCCGATTGTGCCGCAGGGATCGCCCCTTGGCGAGAATCGCGTGGGGAGCCCGCCGGCTCCGCTGGCGGCGTACCATCGCGGGAGGGGTTGGGAACCCTCCCAGGGTTCCCAAGTGAATTTGAATTGCGCGGAATTGCGCTTTGACAGACCACGAACGTCCCCAAGGCGGTAATACTGTGTCACTCGATGAAACCGCGCTTCTCCTGCATCTTCGCAGCCGCCGGGTTGCTGGTCGCCACCGTCGCTCTGGCCACCACCACGCGCTTCTTTCGCCAAGCCACGGCCAAGGATTTCGAGGAGGGCGAGGCCACGTCCAGCATGGTGTTGCCCAACGGCGAAGTGATTCCGGGCATGAAGGCGACGCGCCTGGCGCTCGACGCAGCCTTTGCCTGGTGCGTGGCACTGTCCCCCGACGGCCGCACGGCCTACTTTGGCACCGGTGACCAGGGGCGGATCTACTCCGTGCCCGTGGGCGTCAGCGCCGGCGAGGCGAAGAAGCTGGCAGAAATCGACGCACCCTAGGTCACGGCGCTCACCGCCCGATCCGACGCGACCC
>Ga0182021_10004138_pt1 | contig 17004 bp, 17 predicted proteins | sample 612E3MmetaG_FD_120493 | JGI IMG/M metagenome (GOLD analysis project Ga0182021, IMG submission 120493) | Permafrost microbial communities from Stordalen Mire, Sweden - 612E3M metaG (Illumina Assembly) | ecosystem: Environmental > Terrestrial > Soil > Wetlands > Permafrost | place: Sweden...
TCCCTGCGCAACGATGTCTTGGGCATCTTGTCCAGAATCTCGCGCAGGACCTTCTCGGCGTCCTTGCCTTTGCCCTGCTTCTGCAGCAAGCGCGCCTTGGCGAAGAGGGCCCGATCCGCATAGAAATTCCCCACCTGTTGGGCCTCGCTGGCCATGGTGTTGTACACCTCGATGGCCTTGTCGATCTGGCCCTGTGCCTCCATCGCCAAGGCCAGCCCGTCCTGTTCGACCAGGCGCAAGCCCTTGTCGGCCTCGCCCTGCAAGAGCTGCTGGAAGGCCGTGGCCGCGTCCGCTCCCTTGCCCAGGCGGAGCAGAGCATTGGCCCTGATGAGCGACGCCCGCAGGCCAAGGCCCGACGAAGCATGCGTGGCGACAAAGGCGTCGGCTTCCTTGATGGTGGCCTGCAGGCGCTCCTGGTCGGTCTTGAAGCGCGGGCCCTGGTCGTCGGCCGGCTGGGGCTCCTCTGCCTTTTCGGGCAGGAGCGGGGCAAGCGCAGTCTTTTCGATGCGCGAAAAAGCCTCTGTTTCCCGAATGGTCTGGTGCTGCTTCCAGACCGTGCCACCCCAAGCGCCTCCGCCCACAACCACGCAAGTCGCGCAGATCGCGATGACCTTGCGACGGTGGGCAGCGACTTGAGAACCGAGTCGCGTCCAGAAACTGACGAACTCGTCGGGTTGCTTCAACTCTTTGCGATTGATGGAGCGGGCCACAGGGTGAGGAGATAACAGAGGGTTGGGGTTGGGTCAACTGACCTTGTACACTGCAGGACGTGCTGGGCCGCTTATTCCTCGGTCTGCTGATAGCAGACGTCGTCATCCTATGGGTGGCATCTTGTCCTGCGTTCGCCACGGGCTCGGGCGAAAAGCAGGTTGCTGCGTCGCTCGGCCTCGCCCTGGCCGGCAATGACGACAGCACGCGTCCAGGGATTCAGGCCGGCGTCGAAACTATGCTGGGGCTCTCCGACGCCTGGGCCGGCCGCCTGGCGGTGAGCAGCTCCTGGCAGCCCAAGCGCCACGTGACGGCACTATCCTTGGGCACGACCTACTCGCTCGATGTGGTGCGCTGGGTGCCCTTCGTGGACCTCGGGGTCAGCCTGGCCGACCTGCGCGGCGATGGCGCCAGCTCGCAGCGCATTGGGCCGCAAGTGGGGCTCGGCGCAGAGTATCTGCTCTCGCGACGCTGGACCCTGGCAGTGCTGGCCCGCTTCGACTACTTCGCCCTGCGCCTCAGGGGGCCCGATGGCGCCCATCCGTGGTGGGGCTGTGCCGGCTTTCGCATCGGACGGGTCTTCTAGTCTCGCTTTCGCACGGGCTTCTTGCCTTTGTGGGCGCGCAGGACGAGCCGCAGGGGCGATCCCTCGAACCCGTAGATGTCCCTCAGCTGGTTCGTGAGGTATCGGCGATAGGGCAAGCCCACGGCCGCGGGGTAGTTGGCGCTGACGAAAAACGACGGCGGGCTGGTCTGCGCCTGGGTGACGTAGTAGAGCCGGACGTAGCGTCCGCCAGGCCCAGCAGGTGGCGGCCGGCGAGACACAATTTCTTCAAAGTGTTTGTTTAGCTCTGATGTCGGAACCCTTCGACACCATTGCGCAAACACATCAGCTGTTTTTCGCGGAATCTCTGCCGCGCCGCGCCCCGTTACTGCGGAAGTCACCATCACGGGTGCCCACGCCATGAAGCCGAGAACCTCGCGAACAGCGGCAACGGTGTTGTCAATCTCGGCCCGGCGGATGAGGTCGCCTTTGTTGACCACGATGAGCGCAGCCCGGCCCGACTCCTCGATGAAACTGGCCAGCTTTGCATCCTCTGCGGTGGCCCCGCTCTGGGCATCAATGACCAAGGCCACAACGTCTGCACGCGCCAATTGGTCACGCGCCATCTTCGCGGACACCGCCTCGGTCAGGGTGTCGACAGCGCGGCGCCGCCGCAGGCCTGCCGTGTCCACCAGCACGAACTCGCGCCCCTGCCACATGAAGGGTGTGTCGATGGGATCACGGGTGGTGCCAGGCTGGTCGTGCACCAGCACCCTCTCCTCTCCCAGCAGGCGATTGACCAGGGAGGACTTGCCGACGTTGGGCTTGCCGACAAAGGCCAGGCGGATGGGCGCGTTTTCGCCCTCCGCTTCCGCGGCGGTCTGTTGGGCTTCTTCTTTCGGCCATGCCGGCGAGGCAGCAACACCCAACACGGCAACCGTGGCGTCAAGCAAGTCCCCCACGCCTCGTCCGTGCGCGGCTGATACGGCGAAGACTCGGTCAAACCCCAGACGAAATACATCGCCCATGCTCGGCTCGCGCGTTGCCGAGTCCACTTTGTTGGCTGCGAGCAGGACTGGCTTGCCCGTCCGCCGCAGCAGCTGCGCCACGTCTTCATCGACCGGGGTGATGCCTTCCTTCACGTCAAGCACGAAAATCAAGACCGCCGCCTCTTCCACGGAGCGTAGGGTCTGCGTGCGCATCGCGCCCAGGATCCCACTGGCGCCGGGATCAAGGCCGCCAGTGTCGGTCAGCCGAAACCGCGCGCCCTCCCACTCGCAAACGCCATAGCGCCGATCGCGCGTCACGCCTGGCGTGTCCTCTACCAGCGCGGGCTGGCCGCCCACCAAGCGGTTGAACAGAGACGACTTGCCCACGTTGGGCCGCCCCACCAGAGACACGACTGGCAAGGACGGATCGTCGGCTGGCCGCCGGCTTCGTCTGCTCACGGAGTTTCGTCCTTGTAGCCCAGGCGGGCGATCTCCGTGCGGGACTGGGTCCAGTCCTCTTCCACGCGCACGTTCAAGCGCAGATGGACCGGACGGCCAAGGAACTTCGCGATCTCCTGGCGGCTGGCCGTGCCCACGTCGCGAATCATGGAGCCATGCTTGCCCACCGCGATGGCCTTCTGGCTCTCGCGCTCCACGACTATCGATGCCTCGATGACGGTGTCGCCGGTTGGACGGTCGTTCCAGCTTTCAACCAAGACCGCGGTGGCGTACGGTAGCTCCTGTCGCAGGCGCAGAAAGAGCTGCTCCCGGATGAGCTCACCAGCCAAGAAACGTTCAGTCCGATCCGTGAGAACGTCGGGGCCATAGAGCGGTGGCCCCTCGGGCAAGAGGCCCAGCAGCTCCCGCACCAGGCCCTCCACGCCCTTGCCGCGGGTCGCGCAGGTGGGCACCACCGCTTTGAAGCCGTACGACTTGGTCCACCAGTCCAGGACTGGAAGCAACTGGGACTTGTCCTTGACCTTGTCGACCTTGTTGAGTGCCAACACCGTGAGGCGCTTAGTCTCAGCCAAGCGCTCGATGATTCGCCTTTCCCCCTCTGGCAAAGGCGCCGCCGCCGGAGACAGCGCGCCGGCAATCGCGCGCGCCTCCACCACCAGCAAGGCTGCATCCACCTGTTCGATGGTCGCCATCGCCTCGCGCACCATGAAACGGTTCAACTCCGAGTGCGCCTCGTGCACGCCGGGGGTATCCACGAATACGATCTGGCCCCTGACCGGCCCCTGCCCTGCGCGCGGATCCGTGGCGGGCAGCTCCGCCTGGCCGTTCCACACGCCCACGATGCGCGTGCGGGTGGTCTGCGGCTTGGGCGTGACGATGGCCAGCTTCTCGCCGACGATTCGGTTCAGCAAGGTGGACTTGCCCACATTGGGCCTGCCCAGGATGGCCACGGTCCCCGCCACTTTGAGGGGGGCCTTGCCCACTAGGGACGGTGCGTTGGGGTCAAGCATGTCGGACACTGGAGCGGTTGTATAGCACTGATCCCCTTGACACCCCTCCCCCCTAGCACTATCACCCCGCTAGGATTTGCGCACTTGGGGTTCCCAGCAGGATTTCAACCGTGAACGTAAGCCAAAAAAGTCGGTATGCGCTAAAGGCCGTCCTCGAGCTTTCGTTCCGCTTTGGACAGGGGCCCATTTCCATCTCTCAGATCGCCAAGGCGCAGGCGATCCCAGCGCGCTTTCTCGAGGCCATCCTGGCCCAGCTCAAGCGCGGCGGGTTCGTCGCGTCACGCCGCGGAAACGAGGGCGGATACATGCTCGCGCGTGCGCCAGCCGAGGTTTCGGTCGGCGATGTTCTGCGCGTCTTGCAGGGCCCGCCGCTTTCCACGTTGTGCGCAAATCACCCGCAGGCCGAGTGCCCGCATGGCGCGGACTGCGTCTTCGTCAAGCTGTGGGAGCGCGCTTGTGCGGCGGTGGAGACGGTATACGACTCGACGAATTTTCAGGACATGACTGACCGCTATCGGGCCATGTTGCGCGCCAAGGCTCCCACGTATTCGATCTAGACCTCGATGGCTTGCCGGAAGGCCGCTCGGACCTGATACCCACTCTCATGGCTCCTGCAAGAAGGGATGAACCGCGCGCGACCCCGCCCGACGCTCCGGGCTCGGTCGGGTGGACAGAGGCGCAGACGACGTGTCTGGTGCCTGCGAACGCACCGCTGGCTCTTGAGCTAGGGGGCAGCATCGGCCCGATCAACGTCGAGTACGAGACCTACGGCTCGCTCTCACCCGACAAGGACAATGTCGTCTTCATCGCGCACGCGTTGTCTGGGGATGCGCATGTCGCGGGCTGGGATCGCCGTGCGGCAGAGACCGGCCGCACCTGGCGACAAAAAAAGCCGGGCTGGTGGGACGCCATCGTGGGGCCGGGCAAAGCCATCGACACCGACCGGCTGTTCGTCATCTGCCCGAATGTGCTGGGCGGGTGCTACGGTACAACCGGACCGTCATCCGTGGATCTCTCGACGGGAAAGCCCTACGGCCTGCGCTTCCCCATGGTCACGGTGGGCGACTGGGTGAACCTGCACATGCGCCTTCTGGATGCGCTCGGGATCGCGCGCGTGAAAGCGGTGGTGGGCGGATCGCTGGGCGGTCAGCAGGCGCTGGAGATGGCTCTCGCCCATCCCCACCGGGTCGAACGCTCGGTGGTCCTGGCGGCCAGCGCGCGTCTGTCGGTGCAGGGCCTGGCCTTCAACGCCGTAGGCCGCTACTGCATCCTGCACGATCCCAATTTCGCCGGAGGTGACTACTACGATAGCGAGGGGCCCAGCGCCGGTCTGGCAGCAGCACGCATGCTGGCCCACATCACCTATCTTTCCGACGAGGGCATGCACGAGAAGTTCGGCCGACGCTTGCAGGACGGTGGCAACGGCCGTCAAGGCGGCTTCGGCATCGAGTTCGCGGTGGAGAGCTACCTTGACCACCAGGGCCGCGCCTTTGTCGAACGATTCGACGCCAACAGCTACCTCTACGTCACGCGCGCCATGGACTACTACGACGCAGCGGCGGCATGGGGCGGGGGCAGCCTGAGCGAGGCCTGCCGCCGCATCCGCGCCAAGATGCTGATCGTCTCGTTCGACTCGGACTGGCTCTATCCCCCCGAGGTCTGCAAGGAACTGGCCCTGGCCCTCACCCAGGCCAACCGGCCCGTCACCTACGCCAACGTGCCGTCGCACTACGGCCACGATTCGTTCCTGGTGGAGACCGAGAAGGTCGGACGCCTCCTGCGTGGCTTTCTCGCTCATTGATTCGAGGGTCACATGACGCAACGGCCACCACCCCACATCGACCCCGACCTGGTCACCGACCGCAGCGTGGATCGTCTGCCGCAGGGTCTTTTTGACCAGCGGGCGGCCGAGCTGTCCAAGCTTCTGGCCACCCGCCCGTCCGCGCCCGATCGGCCGCCGGCCGCGACCCGCTGGCAGGACGAGATCATTTCGCGCGAGATCCCGAAGGGCGCACGGGTGCTGGACCTAGGCTGCGGCGACGGGGCTCTGCTCGAACGGCTGATGCGCGATCTCGGCGTCTGCGGCCAAGGGCTGGAGATCGATCCCGAGGCCGTGTTCTCCTGCGTGGAGCGCGGTGTGCCTGTCATGCAAGCCGATCTCGACGAGGGACTGCGCCGCTTTCCTGATCAGGCCTTCGATGTGGTGGTGCTGGAAGAGACGCTGCAGACCCTCGCCAACCCGCGCGAGATGCTGGCTGAAATGTTGCGTGTGGGCCGGCGGGGCGTGGTTTCGTTCCCCAACTTTGCCCACTGGCGTGTGCTGGTCGACCTGGTGGCGAGCGGACGCATGCCCGTCACCGAATGGTTGCCCTACCAATGGTACGAGACAGCCAACATCCACCCCTTCACCTTGCAGGACTTGCTCGACTGGTCCCGCGAATCCGGCGTGCGGGTGGTTTCGGGCTACGCCTACGAAAACGGGGCGATCCGCACTCTTGCCGCGGACGACAACCTGCATGCGGAAGAAGTGTTGATCGTCGTGGAGAAGTAGTCGCGTGGGGAGCCCGCTGGCCCTTCGGGACGGATAACCCACCCTGCCCGCCCCGCGCTTCGCGCGCCCTCGCCAGCGCTGCGCGTGGCGCACCATCGCAAGGGGTTGGAAACCCTCTCATGGTTCCCATGACTATTGGTGGCAGTACCTGCACATCGCCGTGCCGTAGGCCTCGGCCGGGCTATGCTTCTGCCGCCAATTTGCCGGGTGGGGATTGCCGCCCATGCCACCCACGCGGTGACACCCGATGCAGTTCGAGTTCGGCCCCTGATCGTGGCACGAGGCACAGCTGACGATGTCGCGCCGGGCGGAGGTCGCGTGTGACGTAGCCCAGCCAGCGGGGTGCGGGCTGCGCGGATTGCTGCCGCCCGGTCCGACGTTCTCCTGATTGTGGCAAGCCGTGCAGAAGCTCGTGCCGTGGCAGCGCTGGCACAGCACCGGGTCGGAGCGCGCTTCGATGCCGTGGCGGGTCAGGTAGTCGCCGCGGTGGATGAAGTCGCTGGTCACGTTTTCGCTGAACTTTAGTTCCACGCGCATGGGCGCGGTCCGGGCGTGGCAGTCGGCACAGAAGGTCTGGTCGTGGCACTGCACACACGCGTCGGTGGTCGAGCGCGCGATGCTGCCGTGCTGCCGGACGAAGTCGCCGGCGTGTGAGAACTCGGCCACCGGCCTGAGGGGAAACCGTTTGAGATCGGTGTGGCACCTTCCGCAGCGGCCCTCGTCGAAGTCGACCCTGTGCTCATGGCACTTGGTGCAAGACTTCATGGTCGGCGGCCTCGGCCTGACCCGCGCGTACTCCGACAACTTCACGTGGCAGGCCGTGCAATCGTCGCTGACCAACTTCAGGTGAAGTTTGTGCGAGATGATGATGGCGTGGGACTCGGGCGGGTAGGTTCCGGGATGAGCCGGATCGGCGTGGCAGAAGCCACACTCTTTCTGCTCTTTCTTGTCGCTGTGACACTCCAGGCACTTGGCCTCCGGCGGCCGCAAACGGTCCGTAACGGTCACCGCCTCGGGCACGTCCTCGTGGCACATCACACACGGCAGGTCCTTGGCGTGAACCGCGTGCGACTGCCGGATCTCCTCGCCCGGCTGCTTGGCCCTTCTCGTCCCCAGCATGGTCGCGCAGGCCGCGATGCCCAGTGCCGCAACCGCAATCCATGCCCCGCGATGGGTCCTCGCGTGGGGAGCCTGCCGGCTTCGCCGGCGGCGCGCCATCGCGGGAGGGTTTGGGAACCCTTTCAGGGTTCCCATGTCAAATAGACCACTCACGGCCTGACCTCCTTCACCGCACGGCGTCCGTCATAGATGACCTTGAGTAGGCCTTCCATCTGGTGTGTGGCATAGGGGGTCACGTTTTCCATTCCGGTGAGCACCGCGCGCCAAGCCGGCGCCACGTCATACACCAAACTGCCCGATCCGAAAAACGAACGATTCTGCCCGTTGAGCGGCTGGTCCAGGTCGTAGGCATCGAAATCGGCAACCAGCCGAATCTTCGTGTTGATGGTTTGCCAGGCAAAGACGCGACCCATGAGATAGCCGCCTCCCGGAATCCTGAGCCGTCGGCTCTCGACACCGACGCGGGTTCCACCGTTGCTGCCAAAACGCAGACTGGCTTTCCCGCCCGTGTTCCAGCCCCAGCCACTGGCGTCGTGGACTTCGTGAAAATCGCCTTGTACGTCCAGGCGCCGCGGCCACGGCCGCAAAGCAACGAAGCCGCCAAACTCGTCGCGGGTCTCCTGGGCGAAGACCGCGAAGATCGAATAGCGCGGCAAGAAAAGGTCAGGGGCGGTACGCCGGTAGTCCGTGGTGACATCCAGGTAGCGACAAGGTCGCCAGTTGGCAGCCACATCGGCCTCAGCCATCCGGGACTCGGGAAGGCTCCACCTTGCCAGCCCGCTCAACGCTAGCGAATCGGTAAGCCGATAGCGGGCGTCGACCCCCGCATCCCGGCGGAACACATGCCGGCCCGCCCCCAGGATTTCCAGGATCGACACGCCCACCTCCGATTCATAGGAACGACTCCAGAAAGCTCTTGCCCCGGTCGCGAACTCGCCCCGGCTGTAGCCGAAGCGCGGGGTGACTGGAACACCGACGAATCCTGACAAGCCGAAGCCCGCTCCCACGCGCAACGTGGGGGCAAGGCCGTCAAGCTGCAGGTTGGCCGCGCTCCCCGGAACCACGAGCTGTCGACCCAGCCGCAAGGTCACGCGCCGGTGCCAGGTCGAGCCCTGCAGGTAGGCCACGTCCACGTCGCCGAGAGCGCTCTTTCCATCGCGCGGATCGCCCGCCACAACCTCACCCCAGCCCGAAACCACGATCTGCGTGTCGTCGAGCAGCGGGTTATTGATCTCCGAGGCCCGCAGAGAAACCAGTTCGAGAAAAGGCACCACGGTACGGACCGTGCCGTCGCGTGGATCGCGCTGGCCCGAGACGATCGTGGTCGCACTGGCCGAGACGGACTCGGCCCGCGCCAATCCGGTCCCCCCCGCGAGCGCGGCCAGACCAGCGAGAATGGCCCGGAGTTTCATATGGCTAGTTGCCATCGAAGACTCCGTTCATGTGGGTCGTGCCTGGGACCCCGGAGACCGTCGAAAACACGATGTTCCCGTCGGAATTGATGGTCTTCGCGTGGCACGCGACGCACCCGGTTCGCGCAATCCCGGTCGGGTGTCCCGAGAACTGTGGTGGAAGGCCATGGCAGGTGGCGCCGCACGCGCCAGTGTCGGGCGAAACCCAACTGGGCGTCTGCAGGACGCCAGGGGTCCTGTCTGTGTTGAGCGGCTCGCCGCCGCCGTGGCAGTACGCACCCGAGCAAGTCATCAGAGTGGGGTTCCAGGTCGGCGAAGCGCTCTGTGCCCGCGCCAGAGTCCCCGATCCGGCCACATTGGGGAAGACTGCCGCCCGCACGACTGCGCCGGGCGCATGACCGGGGCCGAGGTGGCCGGGGCTGGAGACGTCCGCAGGAACCTGGTGGCACTCCGAGCACTGAATCGGGCCGCGAATGCCAACGGTCAGATGCCGCTGGTGCTGCCCCACTCCCACGGACGAGGGAAGGGAGCCTCCCTGCAAATCGGGTGGCGGCGCCGGTGAGCTGGCCGAACCATGGCAGGTATTGCAGGGCGTGTCCGCGTCTGCAAAGTCGACCGCGCCGTTGAGGTGCAAGGTCGTGTTGACGAGTTTGGTTTGCGCATCGACGACGCTGCGATGGCAGATCGAGCATTGAGTTCCGCCCGCGCCGTTGGGCGGAAGCCCGTGGCAGAAGGTACAGGTCTGGGCCGCGGGTCGAGGCGCGGCATCCCAACTCGGGCTGTTGGTCACCGCCGCCGAGTCAACCGTGGTGGCACCATGGCAGTAGACGTTGCTACAGGTTCGATTGCTCGGATCCCAGGCCGGCGACCCCACACGGGTTCCGCTGGCAGGCGTCAGCGCAGCCAGGCCAGTCAGCGCGACCTGCGCAGGACCGGCGCGCAGTGAGCCGTCGGGCGCAAAGGCGTGATCCTGAGCGCTCTGGTGGTCGGGATGGCAGGTCGAACAGGCAAACTGCTTGCCCAACACGCCACCAGCATTGTGGATCTTGTGGTTGCCCGTGCGCACAGGGGAGCCGTGACAGGCTGCGCAGGCAGGGGTGTGGTCGGAACTCATCACATCGCCTTGGTGGCAAGATGAACAGGACACCCCGGCCGCCCCACCCTTGAGATCTTGGCCGTGGCATTTCTGGCAGCGCGCGAAATCGAAGTTGGACTTGAGCAACACCGTGCCGTGAAAGTCAGGTTGCGCCGGATCCAGAACTCCGGCCGTGTGCACCGAAGTCGCCTCCTCCAGATAGGTGGCCCGGCAGTCGACGACCCATGTCCTGGCCTGGGCGTACACATCAGACGTGCCCACATGGTCGACCGTCGCAGTCGCCGGATTGAGCACAGACAGGAGCTTGGAGTTTGCATCGCCCGCGATCACATCGGGCGGCGTGCCTGTCCCAAGCGCGAGGTTGTATGTCGTCGTGTCGTAGCCGGCCTGGGCCTGCCCCCCGTCGCTAGACGAGTGGCAATGGCTGCATCTGTTCTGGAAGAGTGGCCCGATGTCATTCTGCCAATCTGGACAGGTGCGAGGGTCATTGACGAGCGACCGCGCTTTCGCACATCCAAGGATCGAAACGGCCGTGGCCACTGCTGCGGCAAGTCCGAGACTGTGTTTCATTACCTGACCTCGCCCAGCGAGAAAGGCTGTTGCATCAGCGATGGAAAAAGTATCGCCGTCCTGACCTGGTGGCGCATCTTCATGCCTAGTATATCCAAGTTCTCCGATAGGCCAAAACGACTATATGCACTTCGCATGGCTGGGCCAAATGTCACATGGTGGCAAACGAGCCCATCCAGACATTCTCAAGGGGAACACGTCGATTGGATTAGCCCGGACCGCAGCCTGTGTCAGTTTCCTTGGCTTGCGAGTACTTCGTGCTCAAGAGGTGTCTGGAAATCGGCTCTCCTGGATTTTGTGTTCCGATGATTTCGATCACGTGCGCGACGAAAATCGCTTTTCACGGCGATTGATGGACACGTCTTCAGCTTGCCGTCCTGACTTCGCCCCTCTGGCCTCTCCACCCCCAACCGAGACCCTCCCCTGAGATTCAAGCTGGTCATCTTCGATTTCGACGGCACCCTGGCCGACAGTCTCGGCTGGTTCATTGGCATTTCCGACCAGCTGGCTGACGAGTTCGGGTTCGACCGAATCGATCAAGACCAAGTCGCCACCCTCAGGCGTCACGATGCCGCCACGTTGCTCAGACTGCACCACGTGCCCCTATGGAAAGTGCCCTTCATCGCGACCCGCTTCCGCAGGTTGATGGCCAAACAGATCCACACGATCTCTCCGTTTCCTGGCATTGCCGACCTGCTTGGCCGACTGTCACAGGCGGGGCTTACGCTGGCCGTGGTGACGTCCAACTCACGCGCCAATGTTCGCCATGTCCTGGGCAGGCAAAGCATGGGGTTCCTGGCGGCCTGCGAAGGAGGCGTGTCCATCTTTGGCAAGCGCGTGAAGCTGCGCAAGGTCCTGCGGCACAGTGGCATCCACCCCGCCCAGGCCATCTTTATCGGCGACGAGATTCGTGACATCGAGGCAGCCCGCGACGCAGGCATCGCGAGCGGCGCAGTGACTTGGGGCTTCACAGACGTGGATGCGCTCCAGGCTCATTCGCCCGACATGCTGTTCGGGAGTGTGGAGGAGATGCTTTCTGCGCTGGTGGGCTAGCTATTTCACACAGAGGACGCGGAGACCGACGAGACGCGATCAATGTGCGGCACGCCCTACCCTGTCTTCTTGAAGTCCTCTGAGCGCACGCTGTAGCGCTTGAGCAGGCGATGCAGACTCTCGCGCTCGATGCCGGCCCGCTCAGCGGCGCGGGTCACGTTGCCGTCAAACTCGCGCATCAGCACCGCAAGGTACTCGCGTGAGATACGGTCGCGTGCGGTCTCCATGGCCTCGCGGTAGGGCATCTTGATCAGCACCTCGGCCGGCAGCGCGCCCACCTGCGCCCCCCGCAGCTCTGCGAGCAAATCGCGGATATCGATCTCTTTGCCGGCCGCGATGGCGACCGCGCGCTCGATGGCGTTCTCCAACTCGCGCACGTTGCCCGGCCAGTTGTGGGACGTCAACGCCCGCATGGCCGCATTGCCGATCCCCACGATTTCGCGCTTTGAGCTGCGCGCATGCTTGGCAAGGAAGTGAGCCGCCAACGCCGGGATGTCCTCGCGTCGCTCGCGCAGGGCGGGCATACGAATGGGGAAGACGTGCAACCGGTAGAAGAGGTCCTCGCGGAAACGGCCGGCTTGCACCTCGGCCTTCAGCTCGCGATGGGTGGCGGCTATGATCCGCACGTCGACCGAGAACGGCGTGTTCTCACCCACCCGACGGATCTCCTTGTCCTGCGCCACCCGATTCAGCTTCACCTGCACGGGCAAGGGCAATTCCCCCACCTCGTCGAGAAACAGGGTGCCGTGGTTGGCTTCCTCGAACAGGCCGGGCTTGGTGGCTGCCGCGCCGGTAAAGGCGCCTTTGGCATGGCCGAAAAGCTCACTCTCCACCAACTCGGCCGGCAGCGCTCCGCAGTTCACCGGTACGAAGCGATTGTGTTTGCGCTCGCTATGGTAGTGCACCGCGCGCGCCGCCAGCTCCTTGCCGGTGCCGGTCTCCCCGGTGAGCAGCACGGTCATGTCGAGCCCTGCGGCCCGCTCGAGAAGGCCGTACACCTCGCGCATGGGCGGGCTCTTGCCAATCATGTTGTGGAACGAGTTCACGCCCTCCAGCTCCTTGCGCAGACTCGCCGCCTGTGCGCGCAGGCTCCGGCGCTCCAGGGCACGCGCCACCACCAGCGCCGCAGCGTCGGGATCGAACGGTTTCTGGATATAGTCGTACGCGCCCTGCTTCATCGCCTCGACCGCATCGGGAACCGCGCCATAGGCGGTCATCAAGACCACTTCGGTCTCGGGCCAGCGCGCCTTGACCGATTCCAACACGGTGAAACCGCTGGCACCAGGCATCTTGAGATCGGTCACCACCAGGTCGAACTCGTGTTCGGCGATCAGCGCCAGCGCCTTGGCGCCGTCGCTGGCCGTGCTCAGGTTGTGCTCCTCGCCCAGGATCTTGGCGAACAGCTTGAGCATGTTCTCCTTGTCGTCTACTACCAGCACGGACGGCCGGTTCATGTCGTTCCTCCTTTGGGGCACGGCAGGCGCAAGACGAAGCAGGCGCCGCCCTGTCCGGGCGGCTCGGCGACGATTTCGCCGCCATGGGCGCGCGCGATGGCCTGCGACACTGCCAATCCCAGACCAGTCCCGCGCGGCTTGTTGGTGAAGAAGGGTTCGAACAAGCGCTCACGCGCCTCGCTATCCAGGCCGTGGCCTGAATCACGCACCGTCACCTGCGAGCGCTGGTCGTTTTCGCTGACATGGATGTCGACGCTTCCCCCAGGAGCAGCCGCCTCGACCGCGTTCTTGATGAGGTTGAGCAGGACCTGGCGCAACTTGGACGCCGTGCCCGCGGCACCACCCTGCCCTGCAACGGTCACAGTCACACCCGGTGACGGCGACGATTCCGCAAACCGTGCCACCACGTCGTCGCACAGCCCGCGCAGGTCCACGCGCTGCGAGCCCGCCTCGACCGGCCGCGAAAAATCGAGGAGTCCTTCCACGATCTCCTGACAGCGAAGAACCTCTTCCTCGACGATCGCCAAATCATCGGCCAGGGACCCGACCGCCTTCTTGCGCAGCAGGCGCGTGTACCCCAGGATCACGCCCAGCGGGTTGTTGATCTCGTGCGCCACGCCAGCGGCCAGACGACCCACGCCAGCCAGGCGTTCGCTCTGCAAGAGGCGACTCTGCTGTTCCTTAAGCGATGCGACCATCGCGTTGAACTGGCGGGCCAGGTCGCCAAACTCGTCGTTGCCGCCAACCACGATGCGCGTGTCGAGGTCGCCCGCTGCCAGCCGTTCTGCACCCGCATGCAAAAACGCCACCGGCCGGGCCACCTTGCGGCCGAGATAGACGGCCACAACGCCGGCCAGAAGGGGCGCCAGCACCAGGAAGAACACGCTCCAGGCCACGGTCCGCTCGCGCGTCGACTGCGCAAATGACTGCAGCTCCCCGATGGCGTCTTCGAAGCGCTTGGCCAATAGGTCAGTCCGCTGCTGAATGCGGCTCACCATCGCCAGCGCGCGTGCGTGCTCGACGTTGGCATCCGCGGTCCGTCCGGACAGTACCGCCGGAACGATCTGCCGGCTGAAAACGCCGTCCAGCTCAGCCGCGCCGGCCTCGATGTCGTCGACCCAGGCGCGCTCGTCGGGCCGTTCCGCACGCTGGCGCAAGCTCTTGATCAAGGTGAGAACGCGCGTCTTGGCTTCGGCATAGAAACCGAGGTGGCTGTCATTGCCGATGATGATGGTGTGGGCCTGATGGGCGTACTGGTCGCGCACGGCGCTGGCCAAGTCCAGGGCCAGGCGCATACTGTCCACACGTGCCCGCGTCTGGGCGAGGCCGCGATTGACCTGGGCGAAGCCGAGTAGGGCGATCAGCGTGGCTGCAGCGTAGAGGGCAATCAGCGCGGCGAACGCCAGCGCCAGCCGGCGCGCAGTTCCGGAACGCAGAATGCTGGGGCCCGATGGTGACATCTTCGGTTACAGTGTAGCCGAGCCGGTCAGTCACCGCCAAGGCGACGCCGGGTGCGCTCTCCTCGCCTTGGGCCAGCCCACGTTGAGACGAGCCACGGACCCGCCGGCGTGAAGAGCGAGCTGGGCCCCGACGCAACCAGCGTGGGCTGAGTGTTCCAGTGCGCGCTGGCTTTTCGATCCGGCAGGCATAGCCGCGACGAGCTGCGCAGCTTGCAGGACTGGTTCCTGCGCTATGCAGTCCAAGCCGTACCTGGGGTGGCCGAGGTCGCCACCGTGGGCGGTCAGGTGCGCCAGTACCAGGTCAACGTCGACCCCAGCAAGCTGGCTGCGCGCAACCTACCCCTGCAGGTAGTGATCGATGCGGTTCGCAAGGGCAACGCGGAGGTGGGCGTGCGCCTGGCCTAATCTCTGGCAAGCAGGAGGCCGAAAGGGAAGTTTCCGCACCGTCAGGCGGGAGGCCTTGCTGGTTCATGCCACCGCTACGCGAGGGCACCCTGCTCTACATGCCCTCGGTGGTCCAGCCGGGCATCTCGGCCGCCGAGGCAGAGAAAGCCCTGCGGGGACAGGACAAGCTTCTCATGACCTTCCCTGAAGTCGAGCGCGTGTTCGGCAAAGCGGGCCGCGCCAACACTTCCACGAAACCGGCGCCGCTCACCATGATGGAGATGACAATCATGCTGAAGCCCGAATCGCGGTGGCGTGAGAAACCGCGCTGACACACGTCCTGGGCGCCCGAATGGCTCAAGCCCGCGCTGCGAGCCTTTTGGCGTGACCGTGTCAGCGAGGAAGAGCTTGTCAGCGAGATGGACCAGCGCTTGCGATTGCCCGGCATCAGCAATGCCTGGACCACGCCCATCAAGGGTCGCCTCGACATGCTCCCCACCGGCATCCGCACGCCGGTGGGCATCAAGGTGAGCGGCCCGAATCTCGACCTCATCTACCTATGGCGACGCAAGGAAGTCACGGCTAAGGCAACCGCGCAAACCTGACGAAGGCAGAGATGAGGTGCGAGTCAACCGCCCGACGGCCTTGTTCCCGTGTGAGACAAGAGCCTACTAGTCGTCTGCGCGTAACTGTGAGGTGAAATAGTTGAAGTCAGCGCGCCCTCGAAGACACTAATTTTTCAGGGGGGGACTCAAGACGTGTCCATAGATCGTCGCGAAAAGCGATCTCCGTCGCGCAAGTGATCGAAACCATTCGAACACAAAATCCAGGAGAGCCGATTTCTGGACACCTCTTCAGAGAACAATACGCGGACAGTCGTACCATCGGAGGCCAATCAATGCTCATCCATCAGTTCGCTCCGCTTTCTCTTGTACGACGGGGCTGGGTGGGATGTGCTGCCTTGCTGGCGTTTTCTGCTTTGGGGTGCCAAATCAACTCGAAGGGACTCGCTGCCAGAGACGACACCGGTAGAGATGCTGCGCTCGTGACGTCCGATGGCTCGGCCGCGGCGTCAGGCGGAGCCACAGGCACGACCGACGGAGCCACAGCCACGACCGACGGAGCCGTGGCCGCGACCGACGCAACCACGGCCACGCCCGATGGAACCTTGGCCGCAGCAGGAGGAACAACGACTGCGCCCGACGCGACCCCGGCCGCGACCGGTGGGACCAAGGTTGTGGTCGGTGGAACCACAGCCGCGACCGGCGGGACCACGATTGACGCCAACGGGACCACGACTGCACCCGGCGGAACCACGGCCGCGACCGGCGGGGCCACTATTGACCCCAGCTGGACAACGGCTGCGTCCGGCGGAACGACAGCCGCACTCGGCGGAACCACGACCGCAATCGGTGGGACGACAGCCGCACTCGGTGGGACCACGGCCGCACTTGGCGGAAACACGGCCGCAATCGGTGGAACCACGATGGTTCAGGACGGCGGCGGCGACGCTCCACCACCGACCCCAGATACTCGCGCTGACACTTTCTTGCCACCCCCGGACGCTGGCGGCGATCGCCCAGCCACTTGCGGCTGGCTCGGCCTGCCCTGTTGCCAGGGCAATGTGTGCAGCGAGCCTCTTACCACTTGCACGTCGAGTGGCCTGGGACAAGCAACCTGTACCCGCTGCGGCCAAACCGACGGCGCCTGCTGTCCGGACAACTCCTGCTCCGGCGGTGGCTGCTGCAACAGGAATGGAATCTGCATTGGCCAAGGCGCTGCCTGTCCAAACAATCTTGGCGGCGGCACCTGTTCCAACAACGCATGCGAATCCGGCGGCAACGCCTGTGGTGCGCTCGGCGATCCCTGTTGCGGCAATCCCGGGGTCTGCACAGCGGGTGGTCTCGCGTGCGCGACCGGCGCCTCCGGCGAGACCTGCCAGATCTGCGGTGGAGAGAATGGACCTTGTTGCGGCTCAGGAGCGGCCGCGGGTCGCACCTGCTCCACCGCCAAACTCATCTGCCAAGGCAATGGTGGCGGTCGCGGCGGTGTGACGACCTACACATGCCGGGGTGTGCCATGAGGCAAAGGAGAGACCGATGACCAAAACATAGTCATCCTCGCCCGAGTCGGGTCGGGTGCAGAAGGGGACCGCGAACGTCACCGGGACTGAACCGGTGGCCTGCAATAGCCGA
>Ga0182021_10004139_pt1 | contig 17001 bp, 14 predicted proteins | sample 612E3MmetaG_FD_120493 | JGI IMG/M metagenome (GOLD analysis project Ga0182021, IMG submission 120493) | Permafrost microbial communities from Stordalen Mire, Sweden - 612E3M metaG (Illumina Assembly) | ecosystem: Environmental > Terrestrial > Soil > Wetlands > Permafrost | place: Sweden...
GGCTCGCCGGTCTTGGTGGTGTGCTCGGTGATGACCAGGATACGCTTGACCCCGGCGACTAGGTCCATGGCGCCGCCCACCGAGGGCACGGCGCCGGGCTCGCCGGTGGACCAGTTGGCCAGGTCGCCCCGGGCCGACACCTGCATGGCGCCGAGGACGCACACGTCGATGTGGCCGCCGCGGATCATGGTGAAGCTGTCGGCATGATGGAAGAAGGCGGCGCCGGGGATGGCGGTGACCGGCTTCTTGCCCGCGTTGATGAGCTCGGGGTCCTCATAGCCCGGGGAAGGGGTCGGTCCCATCCCCAGTAAGCCATTCTCGGTCTGGAAGATGAACTCCCGGTCTTCGGGGACGAACTGGGCGACCAGTTCCGGGATGCCGATGCCGAGGTTGACATAGGCGCCGTCGGCAATGTCCTCCGCCACGAGTTGGGCCATCTGCTCGCGGCTCCAGCCTTTCACGGGCGGCGTGGTCACGGGTAGACCCGGCCTTCTCTGACCAGCACCGATTCCTGCTGCGGAGCCGGGATTACTACCACTCGGTCGACGAAGATGCCCGGGGTTACGACGCATTCCGGATCGATTCCACCCAGCTCCACCATCTCGCGCACCTGCACTATTGTCGTCTCCGCGGCCGTGCACATGACCGGCCCGAAGTTGCGTGCCGTCTTGCGGTAGACGAGGTTGCCATACCGGTCGGCGCGCTCGGCTCGCACCAAAGCGAAGTCGGCCGACAGACCCATCTCCAAGAGGTACTCCTTGCCGCCGAAGAACCGTGACTCTCTTCCGTCCGCAAGAACCGTCCCCACCGCGCTCGGGGTATAGAACGCGGGGATCCCGGCGCCCCCGCAACGGATGCGTTCCACCAGCGTGCCCTGCGGAACCAGCTCAAGCTCGATCTCGCCTCGACGGTAGAGCTCCGGGAAGACCACCGAGTTGGTGCTGCGCGGATACGAGCAGATCATTTTTCGAACCTGCCCATTGGCGATGAGCGCCGCCAAGCCCACGCGGCCGCTGCCGGTGTTGTTGCTGACGATTGTGAGTTCACGCGGGCCGGCGTCGATGAGCGCGTGGATAAGCTCGATAGGGCTGCCTGCCTCTCCGAACCCCCCGATCATGATGGTCGCGCCGTCGCGGATGTCGGCCACCGCGGCGGCCGCTGAATCCCAGCGCTTGTCGATCACACGTCCGCTCCCGCTTGCCGGTGCACCTCGATGAGCTTCTGCTCAATCTCGTGCAGTTCCTTTTCGAAGAAGAACTCCGGCGTGTCGAACGGCGTAAGGAAGTCGACGCGGTTGGTCTTCTCGTCATACTGGGCGAGGAAGACGCGGTCCATCCAGGTCATGTTCCGGCTCTCGTTGAACTTCAGCGCGAACGCCTTTCGCCCGCCGACCTCGGCCACCCCCAGGATGGAGAGCTTCCCAGCCGAGGTGGTCATGGTGATGTACCGCGACGGCCGGTTGAGCGACGGCACCGAGCGGAAGACCAGCTGGAAGATCTTGTTGATGTCGGCCAGCGGCACGGTGAAGTAGTGGTGCTCGCCGGTGGCGCGGGCGCAGTACATCGAGTGGAAGTGGATCAGCAGCATCCCGAGGATGTTGGCGAGGTCGATCCAGTTCTGCGCCGAGCGCTCGACGTCCACCTTGCCCTGCTCGTCGGTGAACAGGCTGATGTGGTTCATGATGGGGCTCTGGCTGCGGACGTCGACGCCGTGACGTTGGAGTCTGCGGACGGCGGCGATGGTGCTGGGATTGAGGATCTCACGGGGCGTGGAGAAGTGGGCCATCCAGGTCATGCGCAGGCCGTTGTCGCGCATCAGGTCGAACAGAGCGAGCATCTCATCGTAGTGCGGGGTGAGGATCCTCTCTGGCTGGTAGGTGAGCATGCGCGAGCCCAGGCGAATGGTGCGCACGTGCAGCAGCCGTGGATCTTCGAGGATCGGCATCACGTACCGGCGCAGGCGCTCGACCGGCATGTATCCGGCGTCACCGCCTGTGATCAGCAGGTCGGTCACCTCGGGATGGTCGCGCAGGTAGCTGTGGACCTGGTCGACCTCCTTCTGTATGAACATGTCCTGGTCGCCACGGACCTGCGCGTGGCGGAAGCAGTAGGCGCAGAACGCGAAGCATTCCTGCGTGGTCTGGTCGAAGATGAGCATGCACGGCGGGTACTTGTGCTGACTGCCCTCGACGAGGTCGATCCCGCCGTCATCGTCCTCGATCCAGGCCTTGTTGAGTAGTTGGTGCGCGTCGTGGGGGTTGGTCTCGTGGACGTAATCGCTGGCGATGCGCGACCGTTCTTCCGGCGATGTCTCGGCGGCATAGCGCTCGAGCAGGTCGTCGCGCATCATGCCCGGCTGAGGAAACATCAGCTGGAACATCGAATCGTGCTCGTGGTCCTGCCAGTTGATGCTGTTGAGCGCGTGCCGCGTCGCCTTGAACCGGTAGACCTCCACGAACAGCTCGCGCGCGGTCAGGTCGCTGAGATGGATGCCGTGCTCGGCGAGTATCGCCACGACCTGCCGGAACCCCGAGAGCGCGGAGTAGTGGTCCCGATCGAACAGCATCTTCTCTCGCTCGAGGAGCCCGGAGTGCCGCGGGAACGTCGCGTGGAGCCGGCTGAGCAGCCCGGCAGGTAGCAGGTTCTCGGTCGTGATGATCTGCCGCGTCTCCGGCGAGTAGCCATAGCGGTCCATCACGGCTTCGACGTCGGCCGGGGTGATCGTCGAGGCGATCGTCCCTTCTGCCGAATTAACGAGATCGACCCTTGGACTAGTCGACATGTGGCCCCCCTTGGCCGCTAGTGCCAGATGGTCAGCCCCGTCTGCTCGTCCATCTTGCGGACAACAGTAGGGCCGGAGAGCGTGGTCATCAAGATCTCCAGGTTGAAGACGAGCGTGTTGTTGCCCAGGTGGCCGCCGTAGCAATGACCTTGCTCGTCTGCGAGCACGATGTGGATGTGGACGATCGGCGCACCGTTCAGCAGGGACACATTTCCCCACAAGCCGGCCACTTCGAGATGCTGGTCGAGATCGAGGTCGATCCAGTCCTTCTTCTCTTGGTCGTAGTAGCAGATGGTGGCGCGTGACACCGCTCCCACTCCCGAGATCCAGGCAAGGTTGATGCCCTTGACCCGGACGAATGCTTCGAGTTCTCTCAGGAGGTCGCTCCCGAACGGGGGCTTGAGGATGTGGGCCGGGCCTACGGCTGCCTGCGCGTCGAACATGGCCTAGTCATCCCACTTGAATTCGGGCGAGATCTTCTGGTCCCACACTTCCTCAGTAGCGTCATCCAGCAACCTTGCCTCTTCGGAATTCATCTCGGTTATGAGCGCCGACGGGTCGCTGAGCAGCTTGACTTCCAGTTCCGAGGCGTCGAGCCGCCCGTCGTCGTTGATGACCGCGTTCTTCTCGCGGTAGTTGTACGCGATCTCGTCCAGGTCCATGCCCTCCCGGTAGAGTGAGACCCGCTCTGCGCTCGTGGAGAAGTCACGGCGGAGGTCTACCAAGTACTGGTACCAGACGATGTCCCAGGTCACGGTCACGATGGCAAGAGAATCCGGGCCGGGGAAGCGGCTGACGTTCGCCTTGGGCTTGCCCAGGCTGCGACGCACGTCGCGGATACGGTCGGTGAAGTGACTTTCGTTGAAGTAGCGCTGCGCGGCCTGGACTTCGTCGATGCGGAAGGAAGTGGTGTCCTCCGGCTCCGGGGCAGGTGTTGCGGCTACCGGCGCTGGGCCTTGGACGCCGGCCGGCTCCGCGGGAGCGACGGGCCGGATGGCGGGCCCCATGGCCGCGGATGTGGAGCCGGCGGTGTCTTTCGCGGGCCCGGGAGGTGCGACCAGACCGGGTGGGTTCGTCGGGGCCCAGACGATGGGGGCGACCGGTTCGATCGAAGCGAGAGCGGGAGTTCCCGGAATGCTTACGCTCGGCAAGCCATCAAGGCTCGCGCCCGCCGTGCTTAGCACGGACTCCGTCTCTGAGAGCTGCTTGCGGGTGTTGTCGAGTTCCTGCTCCAACACCTGGAGGCGGCTCTCGACGGCGGACTTGTCCTGTGATTCAGTGATCATCTCGACTGCAAAGCGCTCGAGAGAGGCCGCCAAGCGTTCCAGCGCGGCCTGCATCTCACCCTGTAGGGCGATGAGGTCCACCACCGGCAGCAGTAGTTCCCGAGTCTTTTCCAGTGGATCGTTATCGGCGCCGGAAGAGGCAGGCGCTGTCGGCGGGGCCTCCGGCCAGGCGATTCCGGCGTCGCGCCGCCCTTTCCGGGTGCCTTCGCTGAGATCGGCGCCGGCTGCGCATTCGGTGCACAAGTGGACCAAGCTGCCGTCCGCGAACTCCTGGATAACGACCTCGTCCCCAAGCGCTATGCCGCATATCTCGCAACAGGCTGTCTGGGGGAAGATGTCTTCGCTAGAAGCCATGTTTCACGCCTCCTGCCCGGGCTGTTCCCAGCGGCTGGGAACGCAGGTGTTGTTTGTTGTGATGGCCGCCTCAGTATAGCAGCAGGGCCGCCGGGTACCCCGGCAGGACGGGGGCTCCCCAGTCGTTGCCGGGCATCTCCACGCCCGCCGGCGGGCGGGCGCGCTCGCGATGAAGGGGCCCCTTCCTGTAAGATTCGGGATGGGCGCTAGGAGGCTGCTGAACAACGAAGCCACGGCCACCAGGACACGCTGGCCAGCGCGATACTGCGTCCTCGGTCGCGCGAATAGCGCTGCTATTCGCGCTTGCTGCGTCCTTGTCTCGCGCACGGCGATCGTGTCCTGACGGCGCAGCGTCAGTGTTCAGCAGCCTGCCAGCTCACGATCTAGTAGCGACGACCGTGGGGGACCGGAGTTCGCATGCTTTTCCCTACGGGGACCTTTGTGGCTTTCTTTGTGGTGGTTTTCGCGGTGAGCTGGGCCCTCGCGCGGCGGCCATCGGCTTGGAAATCGTTCATGGTGGCCGCCAGCTACTTCTTCTATGCCTTCTGGGGCTGGAAGTTCGCTCTTCTTCTCGCGGGCTATACGCTCGTCACCTATCTGCTCGGCCGCCTCCTATCGTCGGCTCGGCGTGGCCGTCGCGTCCTGCTCGCTTCCGCCGTGATCGTCGACCTTCTCCCTCTCGCCTTCTACAAGTACTACGGCTTCTTCGCCCTCAACCTCTCCGAGGTCTTCGGGTGGTTGAAGCTGGCTTCGGCGCCCTCGTTGATGCAGTTGGTCGTTCCGGTGGGCCTCTCGTTCACTACGTTCCGCGCGCTCAGCTACCTCGTCGACCTCTATCGGGGGCGGGCGGAGCGGGCTTCGCTGCTCGACTTCACGCTCTTCATGTCGTTCTTCCCCTACCTGGCGGCGGGCCCCATCACTCGCACCACGGAACTGCTTCCGCAACTCAAGAGCCTGAGTGGCAAGTCGCTGGATCGCGGCCGGCACATCGACGTGACTCGCGGCCTCTATCTCATCACCTTGGGGCTGGCGAAGAAGGTGGTCATCGGCGACTTTCTCGCGCGCAGTCTGGTCAGTGGCGTGTTCGGCGCTCCGGGCCAGTACTCGTCGCTCGACGTCGTGCTCGGCATACACGCCTACGCGGTACAGATCTACTGCGATTTCAGCGGGTACTCCGACATGGCCATCGGCGTCGCCTTGTTGCTCGGTCTAGTGCTCCCCGAGAACTTCGACCGGCCCTACACGGCCTCCTCACTACGTGATTTCTGGCGCCGCTGGCACATCACGCTCTCGCGCTGGCTCCGCGACTACCTCTACATCCCCATGGGCGGAAGCCGGCGCTCTCGTCTAGCCACCTATCGCAACGTGGTGGTCACGATGGTGCTCGCCGGGCTATGGCATGGAGCGGGGTGGACCTTCCTGGTCTGGGGACTGCTGCACGGGAGCGGAATGGCGGTGGAGCACTTCTTGGCCGCCCGGCGTGAGCGACGGGGACTGGGGCCGGCCACGCCCGGCAGAATCGGCTTGATCATGCGGCGGATAGCGACCCTCGAGTTCGTGTGCTTGGCGTGGATCTTCTTCCGGGCCGATTCTCTCGCCATGGCGGCCAGGATCGTGGCCAGAACTCTCACCGCCTGGAGCGTGGCGCCGACGGTGGGTTGGTTGGTTATCGTGGCCATCGTGGCCGGTATCGGCCTGCAGTACGTGCCCACGGGATTGACGGGGCGGTTGGAGGGCTTTCTGTCCCGCCGGCAGCCGCTCGTGCAGGGGCTCGTGTTTGGTGTGTTCCTGTTTGCGATCGTGGGGGTGTTGGGGGCGGAAGGCATAAGCAACTTCATCTACGTGGGATTCTAGATGGGCGGGGGAGAGGGTAACGACGTGTGCGGCCGCCGCCTGATGGGCTTCTGGTGGGTGGTGGCGGTCTTCGCGACCATCGCGGTCGTGATGGTGCTGTTGGGTGCCCAGCCGCTTAACGAGAAGGCGGAAAGCCTGGCGCCGTCCGTCTTTCGCACCGCCGCCCTCGCCATCACCCGTCCTCTCGCGAGCGCGAGCGACTTCCTCCACCTCGACTGGCCTCGGCAACAGGTGGCATACGGCGGCTCCGGCTCGAAGACCCAGACCTCCACGCCTGATACTACGGAGGCCCTTGGCGCGGACGCGTCCACGACCACTACGGCCGGTTCGAGCGGCAGCCTGTCTGGAACCACCACGACCACTCTGCCGCACCGCGCGAGTTCCACCACCACCTCCACCATCACGAGCACGACGACTACCACGGTCGTCCCGGTCTTCACCAAAGTGGATCCGCTGAAGGTTCTCGTGGTCGGGGACTCGCTGGTCAGCCCCGTGGGCTTCGCTCTCATGCGCCGAGACGACACATACCCTGCCCTGAAGATCGAGGCCATCTCCAAAGCCAGTTCCGGCCTGGTGCGGCCGGACTTCTACGATTGGCCGAAAGCGATGGGGAAAGCCGTAGCCGACTTCCATCCGCAGGTGACGGTGATCCTCTTCGGAGGCAACGAGAAGCAGCCGATGCGGTACCAAGACCGGATGCTGCAGCCCTTCTCCGAAGAGTGGAACGCCGAGTACGCCCGGCGGGTGCGAGAGGCCATTGAGATCACCACCGCGACGGGCGGCACGGTGGTCTGGGTCGGGCTACCGATAATGCGAAGCAGCAAGTTTTCCGAGACGGCGCGCACCCTGAATGCCTTCTATGCGACCGCCTGCGCCGAGCACCTGGGCGCCGCGTACGTCGACGGCTATTCGCTCTTCGCAGACGCCGGCGGCAAGTTCTCGCCCTACCTCACGGACTCCGCGGGGAAGAACAGACTGATGCGGGAGAGCGACGGCATCCACTTCACCGACGCAGGAGGCGATCGCATCGCCGAAGCGGTGATGAAGGTGCTCCTCGGCCGCTACCGGCTCGAATAGGCGGCCGGTCATGCTAGACTCTCGCCCGGGCGCGCGGCGCTTGGCGCCGGCGCGCGGCCCGTGACCGTGGGGCCCCTCATCACACCAAGGTGACTCAAGGTGATCGACGTTCGACTGTACGCCCATCTTCCGGCGGCCTCGAAGCAAGGCTTGGCGGAATTCCAGGTGGAGACTCGCCCGGGCCTCACCGTCAGCGACGTCCTGAACGACGCGGGCATACCGCCTGAGGCCGTCTACATCATCATGATCGACGGCGCTCCCGCCAATCTCGACTCGGCGCTCTCCGACAACCACCGTCTTGCGCTCTTTCCCGCCGTTTCCGGCGGCTGATCCGTCCCACTCCTCGACCGGAGGCCTCTCATGCCCGTAGCCAAGAAGATCGCCCAAGCCACTCAGAACTCCTCCTGGATCAGACAGATGTTCGAGGAAGGAGCGCGTCTGGCGTCGGCTCACGGCAAGGACAAGGTCTTCGACTTCAGCATCGGCAACCCCAACCTGGAGCCTCCCGAGGAGTTCAAGCGGGTCATGCACGAGCTGCTGAGCGACCCCCAACCCGGCCTCCACGGTTACATGTCCAACGCCGGGTACCGGGAGACGCGGGAAGCCGTCGCCGCTTTTCTCAGCGAGGACCAGGGCATCCCCGTCCCGGGCGAGAACGTCGTGATGACGGTCGGCGCCGGCGGTTCGCTGAATGTCGTCTTCAAAGCCATCCTCGATCCCGACGACGAGGTCATCGTGCCGCGGCCGTTCTTCATGGAGTACGCGGCATACGTGGACAACCACGGCGGCATTCTGAAAACGGTCCCGACCACGCCCGATTTCCACTTGGACATCGACGCCATCGAAGCAGCGATGTGCGCCAGGACGCGGGCCGTGCTCATCAACTCGCCCAACAACCCCACCGGACGCGTGTATCCGGCCGAAGCCCTGCAGGCTCTGGGTGACCTGCTCACTCGTAAGTCCCGTGACAGCGGTCGCATCATCTACCTGGTGTCCGACGAGCCCTACCGGCAGATCGTCTACGACGGGGTGCACGTCGCGCCGGCGATGGCCGCATACTCCAACACCATCGTCGCCTCGAGCTACTCCAAGGCCTTGTCACTGGCGGGGGAGAGGATCGGCTACGTGGCGGCCAACCCCGCCATTCCTCAGGTCTGCGATCTGATGGAGGGGCTGGTCCTTGCCAACCGGATCCTCGGCTTCGTCAACGCTCCCGCTCTCATGCAGCGGGTTGTGGCCCGGCTGCAGGGCGTCTCCGTGGACGTGGCCCCCTACCAGCGCAACCGCGACGTGCTGGTGAAGACCCTCACCGAGTCTGGCTTCAAGGTGGTCAAGCCTGAGGGGGCCTTCTATCTCTTCCCGGAATCACCGATAGAGGACGACGTGGCCTTTTGCCGAGAGATGCAGGAGCATCTGGTGCTGGTGGTGCCGGGCCGGGGCTTCGGGCTGGGTAGCCACTTCCGCATGGCCTTCTGTGTGGCGCCTCAAGTGGTCGACGGGGCGCTGCCGGCCTTCCGCGAGGTCGGGGCCAAGTACTTCGGCACGCACGGGCAGGAGCAGCGATAGTGTCGCATGTTGTGCTCGGCCCGTTGAGTTCCGATAGCAGCCATGTACTTCTGTGGCGAACGGAGGCTCAGTTGAATTCGTCTCGTCGATAGCGTTGGAGCGCTCTCATCATGCCTGACATGACCGAGTCGTTTGACCCGGGAAAAGCCCTGGCTGAGTTCGACGGCGCTCTGAAGTTGGAGCGACCTGTCGCAGACGTGACTCGCATCTGCACGGAAGCCGCGGGTGCCCTGAGGCTCACGCTCCGGTCCAAGTCCGATTCGCTGCTCGCCTTCCGGGAGCCTTGGCGCGTGATGCCGGCTGTTGAGATCGACGTCAAGATCACCAAGGATGGTCGGCAAACGCGCGTGTGGGCGTACGGCTGGTCCGCTGTACGGACCAAGATCAATCCGCGGGCGAACAAGTACGTGAGTTCGCTCGTAACCGCTTTTCTCGCCGATGTTGCCAGAAGGTCACAGGTCTTCAGTTCTCCTCAGGAGGGCTCGCGCAGGGGAGGAGGCTCGCGGCGAACGTGGGAGAGACTGCTGACCCTAGCGCAACAGGCTTCACTCCCCATAGCCCTGCTCGCGGTAATAGCCGCAGGGTCACAGGCGGGGTTCGCCCGTGTCATCATCGGGGTGGCCGGCGCTGGGTTTATGTCTGTGCCCTTTATCGGCGAGTTTGTGCGCAGGCGGCTTCTCGGCCTCGGCTCGAGGGACGCTATTCTGTTGCTGGCGATAGGCCTTGGGTTTGACTTGGCAGCAGTTGCCATTGTGGTACGCGCGGTGGTGCGGTAGACGCAGCAGGCGGCGACTCCTAGTGCCGCTCTCTGTAGCTGATGGTGTCGATCTCCACCGTGTACACCAGCGTGCGAGCCAGTGCCGCTTCATCGAAGGGCTTGGTGACGCCTTCCGGGTCGTGCTTGGCCACGATGGCGCGGAGCGCTCGGTCTCGTTCGCCGGGGTCTTCGATGAGCCTCGCCCGGCCCTCCAACAACACGGAGCGGAAGCTGAAGCCGTCCTCGCAGGGGCTGGGACCCTGAACGAAGGTTTCGTCGGCGGTGACCGCTACGCAGACGTAGGGGTCAAGCTCCAGAGCAGCCGACTTCCGTCCGGGGCCGGTGTGGAAGACAAGGCGGCCGGGAGGGGCACCCGCGCCTGAGGCGGGGCCGTCGCCGGGCACGTACGCGAAGTTCATCGGGACCACGTAAGGTCTCCCGCGGTCCACCAGGGCCAGGAAAGCGACCGAAACGCCGCGAAGCAGTTCGCAGGCCTTCGTCCATTCCTGGGGGTCGAGATCGAGCGGTCTGGTGCTGGTCAGCAGTCCTCCTCCGGAGGCGGTCGGCGGGAGAACGATACCGCATATAATGGTGCGGTGAAGTACGTGGTCCTGATCATCGACGGAGCTTCAGGGTGGCCCGTGACCGCCCTGGGGCGCCGCACCTCGCTTGAAGCTGCCCGCATCCCCAACCTCGACCGGCTGGCGAGGGAAGGCGTAGTGGGCGTGGCTGAGAACGTGCCTCCGGGGATGGAGGCATCGAGCGCAGTCGCCTGCATGAGCGTGATGGGCTTCGACCCGGTGGCCTACTACGCCGGGAGAGGGCCGATCGAGGCGATGGCCATGGGCATCGAGCTGGAGCCGGGTCAGGTGGCGATGCGCTGCAACCTGGTGACGGTGCTGGATGGGCGGATGGCGAGCTACTCGGCCGGGAACATCTCTTCGCCGGAGGCGGGCGAGCTTGTCCAGGCCCTGCGTGAGGGGTTGAGCGACCTGCTGCGGCCGCGGATGGAGCTACACGCCGGCGTGAGCTTCCGGAACATCCTGACGATCCGGGACGGAGCTGCGCTTCTCGACACCACGTTCACGCCTCCGCATGACGTCGCCGACAAGCTCGTGGCTCCGGCTTTGCCGACGGGGCCGGCGGCGCAGGTCGCGCTGGAGCTCATGGAGCGTTCCAAGGCCATCCTCGGGGGGCACCCCGTGAACGAGGCCCGCATCGCTCGAGGCCAGCTGCCGGCGACTCAGATCTGGCTGTTCTGGCCGGGCGTGCGACCGGCGGAGATGCCGGGCTTCGCCGAGACGTACGGCGGCAGGCGCGCGGTCCTCACGACGGCGGTCGACCTGTTGCGTGGCCTCGCTCTGCAGACCGGGATGGACGTGCTCGATATCGCGGGCGTCACCGATGCGGGCGACAACGACTTCGCCGGCCAGATGACGGGCGCCTTGGCCACCCTCGGCGATCACGACGTGGTGTTCGTGCACGTGGAGGCGCCGGACGAGGCTGGGCACGCGGGTGATGTTAAGGCCAAGGTGAGGGCCATAGAGCGCGCGGACGCGGTCATGGTGCCACAGGTGTTGGCGATGGCCAGGACCTACAGGGCACGTGCCGGTGCGAAGGATGGCGATGGGATCAGGTTGTTGGTACTCCCGGACCACCCCACGCCCGTGGAACTCAAGACTCATGTCGCCGAACCGGTGCCGTTTGTGATGTGGGGACCCGGGTTCGCGGCCAACGGCGCGAAGGCCTACAGCGAAGCGGAGGCCCGGGCCACGGGCTTCGCCGTGGCGCCGGGCCACCTGCTCATGGGGCGATTCCTAGACGGGGCTAGCTAGAAGGCTAGCTCGACATCTTCTCGAAGTCGTCCTTGCTCGCGCCGCAGTCGGGGCAGGTCCAATCGTCGGGCAGCTTCTCGAAAGGCGTCCCGGCGGGGATGCTCTGGGTGTTGTCACCCACGGCAGGGTCGTATATGTATCCGCACAACAGGCACTGCCACTTGTCCATCGGTAGGTCCTTTCCCTGACTGGCTCTATCGAGACGCTCGGTCTATCTGGACGTTGTATCTCCATTTGCGGTCGGATTCAATCCTAGGGCGCAGATGGCGCCGCCCTCTCCTCGCGTTTCACTGAGTGATACACCCACTCCAATCTAGCGATACACCCACTTCGGTTTTCTTGACTCGTCCATGGGCCGTTCTGTAGGATAGGACGTTGGATTTGGCCGTTTGGGGGCCGTTGAGGGGTTGAACTCCGCGTATTAATCGCTGTGTGCGTCGAGAAGGAGGCAATGCTGCATGGAAGTCAAACCACCTGGAACCCCGAGACGGCACTGGAGGAGGCTAGCCCTCTTCGTTGGCGTCGCGGCGGCTGCGCTGCTGGGGTTCGCACCGGCAGCTTTCGCTGCTGACTCAGCTGGAGGTGAGGCGAGCCTTGTCCTGCCGAAACTGGGAGACGTCACTTTTCACGGCGCCCGCGGCAGCGTGCTGCTCGCGCTGGGCCTCATAGTCTGCGGCCTGGGCCTGCTCTTCGGCCTCGTGATCTTTTTCAGCCTGCGGAGGCTTCCCGCTCATCGTTCGATGAAGGATGTCTCCGAGCTCATCTGGCAGACCTGCAAGACCTATCTGCTGCAGCAGGGCAAGTTCCTAGTCGGGCTGTGGGTCTTCATCGCTATCGTGATCGGCGTCTACTTCGGAGCGCTCTCTCACTTCGCGGCCCTCAAGGTGATCATCATCCTCATCTTCAGCGTCGTGGGGATCCTGGGCAGCTACGGAGTGGCCTGGTTCGGCATCAGGGTGAACACCTACGCCAACTCGCGTACGGCCTTCGCCAGCCTCAGGGGCAAGCCGTACAACATCCACGCCATCCCGATGCGGTCGGGCATGAGCGTCGGCATGATGCTCATCAGCGTCGAGTTGGTGATCATGCTCATCATCCTCATCTGGATCCCGCGTGACTACGCCGGCCCGTGCTTCATCGGCTTCGCCATCGGCGAGTCGCTCGGCGCGGCAGCCCTGAGGATCGCCGGCGGTATCTTCACCAAGATCGCCGACATCGGCTCCGACCTCATGAAGATCGTCTTCAACATCAAAGAAGACGACGCTCGCAACCCCGGCGTCATCGCGGACTGCACGGGCGACAACGCAGGCGACTCGGTGGGTCCCAGCGCCGATGGTTTCGAGACCTACGGCGTCACCGGTGTGGCTCTGATCACCTTCATCATCCTGGCGGTCACCGATCCGCTGATCCAGGTCTCTCTGCTGGTATGGATCTTCGCCTTGCGCGTGATCATGATCATCTCGAGCGGTGGCTCGTACTTCATCAACGCGGCCATCACCAAGGCGCGGTACAAGGACGCCAAGAAGATGAACTTCGAGGCCCCCTTGACCTCACTGGTCTGGCTGACCTCGATCGTCTCGATGATTCTCACGTTTGTCGCGTCCTACGCCCTCATCGGAGGTAGCACTCAGCTCGGCCAGGCGCACGGCAATTACTGGTGGATGCTCTCCATCATCATCAGCATGGGCACGCTGGCCGGAGCTCTCATCCCCGAACTCGTGAAGGTGTTCACCTCCACCAAGTCGGCGCACGTGAAAGAAGTCGTCGCTTCGGCCCGGGAGGGGGGAGCTTCGCTCGACATCCTCTCCGGGTTCGTAGCCGGCAACTTCAGCGCCTATTACATCGGCTTCACCATCATGGTCCTCATGGGCATCGGGTATGTCGTGAGCACGCAGGGTCTGGGCGACATCATGCTGGCGCCGGCCGTGTTCTCATTCGGCCTTGTGGCCTTCGGGTTCCTAGGCATGGGGCCGGTGACCATCGCCGTCGACTCCTACGGCCCGGTGACCGACAATGCTCAGTCCGTGTATGAACTGTCGACTATCGAGCAGATTCCGAACGTCGCCGCCGAGATCGAAAAGGACTTCGGTTTCAAACCTGATTTCGAGGTGGCCAAGGACAATCTGGAGGAGAACGACGGAGCGGGCAATACCTTCAAGGCGACCGCCAAGCCGGTGCTGATCGGCACGGCCGTCGTGGGTGCGACCACGATGATCTTCTCGATCATCATGCAGCTCACGAATCACCTGACGGAGAACGTGGACAAGCTGTCGCTGCTCCACCCGCCGTTCCTTTTGGGCATCATCATGGGCGGCGCCATGATCTACTGGTTCACGGGCGCGGCCACCCAGGCCGTGACCACCGGCGCCTACCGGGCCGTGGAGTTCATCAAGCGCCATATCAAGCTCGATGACGAAGAGGGGAGCGCCTCGGTCGAAGACAGCAAGAAGGTCGTGGGCATCTGCACCCAGTACGCTCAGGCGGGGATGATCAACATCTTCCTGGCCGTGTTCTTCGGTACTTTGGCCTTCGCGTTCCTCGACTCGTTCTTCTTCATCGGTTACCTGCTCTCCATTGCCACCTTCGGCCTGTTCCAGGCCATCTTCATGGCGAACGCCGGGGGCGCTTGGGACAACGCCAAGAAGATCGTGGAGACAGAGCTGAAGGAGAAGGGCACCGAGCTGCACAATGCCACCGTCATCGGCGACACCGTGGGCGACCCGTTCAAGGACACCTCGTCGGTGGCCATGAACCCGGTCATCAAGTTCACCACGCTGTTCGGACTGTTGGCCGTGGAACTGGCCGTGAAGGTAGCCACCGACCAGGGCAATCATGTGCTCACGTGGATCCTCTCCGCGGTGTTCTTCCTAATCTCGCTGTCGTTCGTGATCCGCTCGTTCTACGGCATGCGCATCAAGCGGCAGGCCGCATAGCGACGGAAACGTGTCCTGAGCGGCCGGCGGTCTTGGAGACCGCCGGCCAGGGCAGTGAGTCTCTAGCCGCCCGCCGCACTATGGTGCGGCGGGCGGCGTGTTTCCAGCTTGACGTGACAGCCCCCGCGGAGATTAAATGGGCCGTTCCGCAAAGCATTCTGAGGTGAGTCGATTGGCTCCTGGTTCTACGATCAAGCGAATACTGCTGGGGCGGCCGACGGCCACGGCTGAAGAAATACGGCAGCGGCTCTCCAAGAAGATCGCGCTGTCGGTGTTCTCCTCAGACGCTATCTCCTCTACGGCCTATGCTACCGAGGAGATACTGATCATCCTCGTCATGGGCGGGGCCGCGTTTCTGCACTACTCGGTCTACATCAGCCTCGCGATCGTGGCTCTTCTTGTCATCGTCGCGCTCTCCTACCAGCAGACCATCCACGCCTATCCCAACGGGGGCGGCTCCTACATAGTCAGCTCGAGCAATCTCGGGCGGGCGCCCGGGCTGGTGGCCGCGGCCGCGCTCATGATCGACTATGTGATGACGGTGGCGGTGAGCGTCGCCTCGGGAGTGGCCGCGGTCACCTCGGCCTTTCCGGGACTCTACGGCTTTCGGCTGTACATCTCGATCGGCGTCATCGTCCTGGTGACCCTGGCTAATCTGCGCGGGCTCAAGGAGTCCGGCAGGATCTTTGCCATCCCCACCTATCTGTTCGTGGTCATGGCAGGCGCCATGGTTGTCCTGGGGATCGTGCGTCACCTTACTGGGCACCTGCAGGTGGGACCCCCGCCGAGTATCGTCGGCCAGCAATACATGGGGTTTGCGTTCGTATACCTCATCCTTCACGCCTTCACCGCGGGGTGCACGGCCATGACGGGCACCGAGGCGGTTTCCAATGGGGTCCCGGCGTTCAAGCCGCCGGAGAGCCGGAATGCCTCCGTCACGCTGGGTACCATGGCGGCGATCCTGGGGACGCTTCTCATCGGCATCACCTATCTCGCTCAGGTGCTCCACGTGACCTCTCAAGCCAACGACACGGTCTTGAGCCAGATAGGCAGAGCTGTCTACGGAAACGGCGGCTTCTTCTACTACGTTCTCCAGATCGCCACCATGGCTATCCTGTTCCTCGCCGCCAACACGAGCTATGCCGATTTCCCGCGACTCTCGTCGATTCTGGCTCGCGACGGGCTCATGCCTCGCCAGTTCATGAACCGGGGCGACAAACTGGCCTTCTCGAACGGCATCATCGGCCTGGCGGCGCTCGCCATAGTAGTGGTGGTGATCTTCAACGCCTCAGTGACGAAGATGATCCCCCTCTACGCCGTGGGGGTGTTCGTGAGTTTCACCCTTTCGCAAACGGGCATGGTGGTCCACTGGCTACGGCTGAAGAGCCCAGGGTGGAAACGCCGGGCGTATATGAACGGAGTGGGCGCGGTCGCCACGGCGATTGTCGCTGTGATGCAACTCGTCACGAAGTTCACTGAAGGGGCCTACATCGTCATCATCGCCGGCGTGGTGATGATCCTCGTCTTCTCGTACATCCAAAGGCACTATTCCAAGGTGGCCCGCTTCCTCGAACCTCAGAGCGTCCAACGGCTGGAGCGTCTGGGAGTGCTCGCCTCCTCTAGGCCTAAGACGACGGTGGTGCTGTTCGTGGCTCAGGTGAACGAGCTCACGGCCCGCTCGTTGGCGCTTGGCAAAGGGCTTTCACCCGACGACTTCCACGCCGTCACCGTGGCTAGCGACCACGAGAACGTGCTTCGTCTCGAGCGGAGTTGGGTGGAGATGGGCATCGAGATCCCGCTCGTGGTGGTCGATTCACCCTACCGGGAATTCATCCGGCCGGCGGTTGATTACGTACGCTCGCTCAAACCAGGGTCGCGACACACCGTGACAGTGATAATCCCTGAGTTCGTAGTGGAGCACTGGTGGGACAATTTCCTACATAATCAGAACGCGCTCCGACTGAAGGCCGCCCTTCTGGGCGTCCCCTGGGTAGTGGTTATCAGCATTCCGTTCCACATAGGCGAACCACTCGATGAGGATATCCAGGCTTGAGTTCATTCGGTCTGATAAAGCGCGTGATGCTCGGCCGGCCGATCGCCACCGCCGAGGAGATGCAGGAGCGGCTTTCCAAGAAGCTCGCCCTGCCCGTCTTCTCGGCCGACGCCATCTCGTCCACGGCCTACGCGACCGAGGAGATTCTCCTAGCCCTCGGCGCGGCAGGGCTGTTGGCGCTTAGCAACTCCCTGTACGTGGCCGTCGCCGTGGCCGTGCTGTTGGGAATAGTCGCTCTCTCCTACCAGCAGACGGTGCACGCGTACCCCACTGGCGGCGGGTCATACGTCGTGGCCCGTGAGAACCTGGGGCTTCGCCCCGGGCTGGTGGCGGCCGCGTCGTTGATGGTGGACTACGTGATGACCGTGGCGGTGAGCACCGCCTCGGGTGTGGCTGCGCTCACCTCTGCCTTCCCGAGCCTCTACGGCTACCGGGTGGTCATCTGTGTGGGTGTCGTCGTGGTGGTGGCGCTAGCCAACCTGCGCGGGCTCCGGGAGTCGGGGAC
>Ga0182021_10004140_pt1 | contig 16999 bp, 17 predicted proteins | sample 612E3MmetaG_FD_120493 | JGI IMG/M metagenome (GOLD analysis project Ga0182021, IMG submission 120493) | Permafrost microbial communities from Stordalen Mire, Sweden - 612E3M metaG (Illumina Assembly) | ecosystem: Environmental > Terrestrial > Soil > Wetlands > Permafrost | place: Sweden...
CCTGACAATTATTTATTCCTTGCAAACCTTCATCCTATTTTTCAATTCGATCCTTCCCGACATGCTCGCATGATAGAAGACGCGGAGGTGATTCTTGTCATGGACACAAATCATCCCGATAGATTAGTAGATATGAAGTCGGTTCTCTTGTCCAGCAAAGCAGTAAAAATTTGTATCGATCACCATCTCGAACCGGGAGACTTTGCCGATCTTTACATTCTGGATGAATCTTCCACATCGACAGGAGAAATTGTCTTTCGGCTTTTGAATTATTTGAACAGCCGCAGTATCGATAATGAATCAGCTATTGCTCTCTATACCGCGATTATGACGGACTCCGGATCATTTCGATATCCGAAAACCGACTCGGAAACGCATAAAATCATTGCTCAACTCATTCAAATGGGAGCGGACCCCGTTGCCATTTACGAACATGTCTATGAGCATAGTCCCATCAATCGGGTGCGTTTGCTGGGTTTAGCGCTGGCACATATGCAAATTACTGACAATGGAAAAATAGCCTACATTGTTCTTACACGCGAGATGCTTGATTCAACTCATACATCAGAAATTGATACGGAAGCATTTGTACCCTTTACCTTGACAGTCGATAGGGTTCAAATCGGATTGATGTTTTCAGAGATCAATGGTGTTGTCAAAGTAAGCTTCCGGTCCAAAGGTGATATCTGGATTAATGAATTAGCAAAAGAGTTTGGCGGAAACGGACACAAGAATGCTGCCGGCGCACGTATACCGAATGCACGCTTAGATGAAATTGTTTCGCAGGTACTGGAGAATGCCGGTTCGTATATTATTTGATGAGAGCAGGAGAAATAAATAATTCTTACCAAAAAAAAGGTGCCTGCAATTTCTGTAAGCACCTTTTTGCTAAAAATTAGTTTTTATATTCTCACCCTGCCAAAAAGATTGATCTTTTATTATTGTGGTATCACTCCAATTTAGTATCATAAACTTTGATAACGGGTAACCTTTCGGTGCCGTGAACGCCAGATTATTATCATAATCATAACTCTTTAAAAATCCTTGCGTTGTACCAGATGCTACTGCCATTCGGAATGCCTCTTGAATCCCGCCAACAACTCTCAGCGTTCCATTATTTCCCCGGGTTGAATAATTCTCTGCACCAAATCCATCAGTTGAGCTATACATAGTTGCATGAATAGTCACATCGCCGGCATTATTATTATTTGCCAAGGCGTGATTGATGACAGTAGTAGCACCGTCAGACGTCTTGTTAGTCGCGTTAGGATGTTGTGTGTCTGTAACCCAAATGTTGTTTTCAGCTACAATTCCCAACAAACTATTGCTTACACCAGAAGGGTTTTGGCTACAAGGAGGACCCCCCGGGGGGATAGTTTTATAAACAACCGATGAATCAATCATTACTATACTCCCGGCACCGATGCAGCCAAGAGTTATTTGTACGTCCTTTAATTGTCCCTTCACATGAAGTTCAGCTCCATTAACAAGAAGAACGCCGTTCGATGTTAATGCAGCAACGTTCGCATACGTTGAACATGCTTTTATACTGCCGGTGGAAAATCCCGTTCCTGATGCGAGCCATCCATTCGCAGTACTTGCAGTTGTTATTGTCCTTACAGTAATTGTTCCATCTGGATTGAATTGAACAAAAACGTTCACACCGTTATAATTTGCACCACCCACAAGTCCATAGGCCTTGAGATCATCAAAATTTCCATCCAGCGGTACGTTCGTGTTCACACTAAGGGGATACTTAAAATACGGAGTGCCGCCTGTAACTTTCCCATCTGTTGACACATGGCCATAGAACCTGGGCGTCCCTGTACATTTTATATTATCCTGAGTATGATAAGGACCAAAGCATGTATCTCCTGTTTGCCATGTGATACCGTTTTCACTTGCAGTAAACATACCGTATGTAGCAAAACTTTGACCTTGCACCCTTATTTTGGTTATGACCGTGCTATTGTCGTCTGTCGCGGTTGAAGTGTAGTTAAAGCCAATAGTATCATTTGATAGAGATTGGATTGGAGTTCTCGTAATTGCGATTGTCCCATTTATCCCCGTCCCGGACGAAAATGCAGCAGTTGGAATAGAAGTCGTTTTTCCAAAAAATGCATTCGAAATAGCAATATTAGCCCCGCTTTCTGCAGCAAGGCTCGCTTGTTCAATGGAATAATATGTAAGATATTTATTATACGCCGACGATGCCATTGAGGATATTCTGAAACCAATTGTCATAAATATTATATTAAACGCTATGACCATCATTATTGAAGTGCGTCCCATAATTATTTCCCTCTCTCTTATTGACTTTGAACGAGTGTGGACCTAGCAATAGAACGTATTTGACGCCAATACATTTCGTATGTTGAAGTGTCGTTCATATATTGTTGCGGCCTTTTATATTGGCTCTCAATCTGGATCGAGACGTCCACCGGTCCAATCAATGAAAAATTTGATTGAGCAACCGGTGCAGGGATTGAATCGGTAGGAGAATCAATTCTCCAATACTTGAATGTCATATTTGTCACGCCAAGATTCAAAATGTGTTCTATGCCGTTGATATTCCTGCGTACATAGCGATCCAATGGATTCGGTGTTGAAGGTATTTCTGAAGGATCTCCAACTTTCCAATCAATTAAATCCGGTCCTATATAAAAAGATAATTCGTTGGTTGCAGCTGTCACGATAGCAGTTGGTTGAGCGTCTGATCGAGGGACATTTTTCCCCATGTCCCGAAGATCAGTTTCGAGCATTAACGTGAGTGTCAGCATATTAGTTTGAAGCATATAATTTGCATAATATGCATTTGTACTTTCGTTCGAGCCTGCATTTAACCGAAACATCGCAAGCATGAGCAATCCAAAAGTAGTGAACGAGCCGATGATATCAAGCAATCCTGTACTTCCCACAAGAATTCCTCTTAATAAAAACTTTTAATGTATGATATTTTAATTGTGTCTGTGCCTACGTCTTTGCCTGCAACTAAACCTGTAGCAACTGTGCGATTTATTGAGCTATTCACACTAATATCTATACGTTTGAGCCATGTTTGTGTTGTAGTGTACGTAGGAGTGGGTACAAGTGTCGTAGGCTGGGTAACATAATACACCTTCGCACTGATATGAAACATATCAACATGTGTAATAGCAGTATCAATGCTAAAATTATTATAATCATCAAAATCATCAAACGAAGAATCTTTTTGAGCGTATTCCGGGTTACCGCCCCATTTGTTCTGATTGGCTAGAGTACCGGTTTCGGGACCTAAACTATCATACCGTGTGCAGTACATCGAAGGTGGTGTAGTCCAATTTAACGTGCTTGGTCTGACAACTGTTTTTTCGTCAAAGTCCAGGCTCAATGCTTTTTGAATATAAGAGTTCGCTAAAGATACAGCATAAATACCTGATTGTGATTGTCGCAAAATAGTGCCCTGGTTGAGAGTGCTGCTATTCACAGATAAAACTGTTGCGCCAAGGAGTACCAAAGCACATATCGAAAGCATCATTTGTCCGGTTCCCATACTCTCTCCTTTACATCTTTCCCTTGTAACATTTCAATACCAATTATATTTTATTTTCTCGGCGTCGTAATCTCAAGAAGTTAAAAATATTTTTACGATCCATTTTCATGCTGATTGAGTGTACAAAAGCTCTCTCTTAAAATCAAGAGCTGCAACCGGTATTTTAAAAAATCAGCCTTTTTTACCTTCGCATCTCATTTTTCCAAAGAACAATTTTCCTCTATCCTCAAAAAAATTATCACTCTTGACAATAAATTAACATTATCCGATTTCAATCTACACTGACTATCAGAATTATCCTATTTCACATAGTCCAAAATTATTTTACCTATTCTAATATGTCACCGAGCTTTTACATTTAGGGTGATGCGTATCACTAAGACAATTTCCTTGAATACTCGTATTTTGAGACCATTATCTTACTTCATGAGAGCAAATCCTGTGCCTTTGTCCTCTATTAATATTAACAATCGGAATCATCGTATATTACGTCATCCAATCTTCTGCAGGGGTATACTATTATAGAATTTTCTACATAATGCCCCGTCTTTTTTACAATATATTCAAGAGGGCATCATCAAAATATTTTCAATGAGCGAATGACTTATGATGGTTCTCATGTGAAATGGAGATAAGAGAGTCGAGAAAAGAGAATAAGGAAGATAAGGAAGATAAGGAAGCTCAGCAATTTATTATAGACTGAACTTCCTTTGAACAATTCAAGCTACACCAATTCACCTTCCGAAAAGAAGAAGGCAACTTCGATTTTTCCGTTTTCAGGAGAATCAGAACCATGCACGATATTTTCGCCTTTATTGTCCGCAAATATTTTGCGGATGGTCTCTTCTGCTGCTTCTTTTGGATCAGTTGCACCAATAAGCGTCCGATAATCTGCCACCGCATTTTCTTTTTCTAATGCTATGGGAACGCACGGACCGCTGGTCATAAAATCTATAAGTCCTGCATAGAACGGGCGACCGTTATGAACGGCATAGAAAGCGCCGGCCGCTTTTTTTGTCAGCCGAATTTGTTTGAAACCAAGTACTTTAAAACCCGCTTTTTGAATTCGTGCGAGAACTTCACCTTGAAGATTTTTCCGTATACAATCAGGTTTTAATATTGCTAATGTGCGTTCGATTGCCATGTCTAAAATCACTCCTTCTCTCATGAATACTATTGCTATGAATTTCTATTTCTTTTTCTTTTTTTGGGTAATACAGGTTGAATGTTCTTCTTCACTTTCTTTTTTGCACTTTTTACTTTTCCCTTTTTACTTTTCTTTTTCACTCGCCCATGTTTTTTCAACACTTTCTCAATTGCATCGCCGATAACCGCGGGACTTTCAACGACGATGATGCCTGATTTGCGCATCACCTGCATTTTTTCGTCAGCTGTTCCTTTCCCTCCGGAAATAATAGCGCCTGCATGTCCCATGCGTCGTCCCGGTGGTGCGGTCTGTCCGGCAATAAATCCGACAACAGGTTTCTTTACGTACTTCTTGATGTATCCTGCTGCCTCCTCTTCTGCTGTTCCACCTATCTCTCCGATCATAACGATTGCATCTGTGTTCTTATCTTCGTTGAAGAGTTTGATGATATCTATGAAGCGCGATCCGATGATGGGATCACCCCCAATGCCTACACACGTAGATTGTCCAATACCATGTTGAGTAAGTTGCGAGACGGCTTCATATGTTAATGTTCCACTCCTTGAAACAATTCCAACGCGTCCCGATTTATGAATGAAGCCCGGCATAATTCCAATCTTCGCCGCTCCCGGAGTAATCACACCGGGACAATTTGGTCCTATAAGTCGCGCACCTTTTTTTACAACATACTCGTAGGCTTTTATCATATCACTTGTTGGAATGCCCTCTGTAATTGCAATAATGAGTTTTACTCCGGCGTCAGCCGATTCCATAATTGCATCAGCTGCAAATGCTGCGGGAACAAAAATGATCGAGACATTCGCCAGTGATTTTTGCACCGCCTCTTTGACAGTATTAAATACTGACACGGGACGAGGCAGCGGATCTTTTTCATTGCCAAGGTAACTTGTGCCGCCTTTTCCGGGAGTAACGCCGGCAACAACATTTGTTCCATATTCCATCATTTGCTTTGTATGAAACGTTCCTTCGCTGCCTGTAATTCCCTGAACGACAAGGCGAGTATTCTTACCAACGAGTATACTCATAGTGAGAGATATTCTTTGTTGTTGTTTTTTAATGACCGGTTTCTAAAAAATCTGCAACCCGCAAGATTGTTGATTCGCCAAATTGCGGCCCAAGAATTTGCATTCCAATCGGTAAACCTGTGCGATCTTCTCCGCACGGAATACTCATACCAGGTATGCCTGCAAGGTTTATCGACGTCGTGTAAATATCGGAGAGGTACATCTGCAAGGGATCGTCCATCTTATCGCCGGCCTTAAACGATGTACTTGGTGACGTTGGGGCAATCATACAATCAACCTTGGAGAACGCATTATCAAAATCTTCCTTAATTAGCCGGCGAACCTTTTGACCTTTGCGATAATATGCATCATAATATCCTGCAGAAAGAACATACGTGCCAAGCATAATCCGGCGCTTTACCTCTGCACCAAATCCTTCCGTCCGCGATTTGATGTACATTTCAGAAAGATCTGCAACGTTTTCTTTTCTAAAACCATATCGAGCGCCGTCATATCGGGCAAGATTCGAAGATGCTTCCGCAGTAGCAAGAATATAATACGTTGCAATTGTATATTCGGTATGCGGCAAACTAATTTCTTCAATCGTTGCACCATGTGTGCGCAACATATCGATCTTCTTTTCCACTGCCTGACGTATTTCTAAATTCAGTGCGTCTCCGAAATATTCTTTAGGAATTCCAACGCGAATCCCTTTCACATCTTGTGTCAACGTTGAAGAATAATTCGGCACCTCGACATCCGCCGAAGTTGAATCGTTGGCATCATGACCTGCAATGACTTGAAGAACACATGCTGCATCTCTTGTTGTCAGAGCAAGAGGTCCGATGGAATCGAACGATGAAGCGAACGCCACAAGTCCAAAACGAGAAACACGTCCGTACGTCGGTTTTAAACCGACCACACCGCAAAATGCCGCCGGCTGGCGGATGGAACCGCCTGTATCAGATCCCAAAGATGTAGTTGACATACCAGCACGCACCGCAACAGCAGAGCCGCCGCTTGATCCGCCCGGAACGCGGGTTTCATCCTGTGGAAGTTTCACTCGACCATATGCCGAATTCTCAGTGGAAGAACCCATTGCGAACTCGTCCATGTTATTTTTGCCGATGATAACGGCATCTGCATTGCGCAAACGCTGAACAACGGTTGCATCATATAATGAGACAAAATTCTCGAGAATTTTAGAGCCGCATGTCACTCGTTCGTCTTTTACACAAATAAGATCTTTGATCGATACAACCATTCCTGCCAAGACTCCAGCAGTTCCATCTTGCAGCTTTTTATCCACGATTTTTGCCTGCGCCAGCGCTTTTTCGGGAAACACGGCAAGCAGTGCATTCAAATGCTTCTTTTCTTCAACAACACGAAGATATTCTTCTGTAATCTTCTCACAGGTCGTCGTTCCTGCTGTAAGTTCTGAGCGTAATACGTCAAATGATTTCATGAAATATGTTATGCGATTTGTTTGTCTGTTTGCGGTTTCAGGATTCCGTCATTATGCCTGCGGTTTTGTATCGTTTTTCTCGCTCACATTCTTTGTTTCCTTCTCAATTTCTTCTTGCACATCGCGTGCCGCTTTACGGAACTCGCGTATTCCCTCACCAAGACCTTTCGCCATCTCCGGTATTTTCTTTGCGCCAAAGAATACAAAAATGACAAGTAAAATAAGTATGAGTTCTGGACCGCCTATATTACCCATTGTATTTTTTCCTTCACTTCAAATAGATATGATTGATTTCGTTTTACATCTCCATTCAATACTCAGCCCTTCGGCTTTGTATCGGTCTTCTCGTCTATTTTCTTCACTTCCTTTTCGACTTCCTCTTGGACATCCTTTGCCGCTTTTCGGAATTCACGAATTCCCTGTCCTAATCCTTTCGCTAATTCCGGCAGTTTTTTTGCTCCGAAGAAAACCAAAATGACGAGAAGAATAAGGAACAATTCGCTTCCACCAATATTTCCAAACATGGCAAGACTCCTTTTTTACACTAGTTGATACACAAAACTTTGTATTATCGATTCAAATATTTTTCTGCCGTCCGTATGTTGTAATACGGGATCAGAAGCCCGTTCCGGATGGGGCATCATTCCCAGCACATTCCCGGTTTCATTTATGATGCCTGCAATATTATTCAACGAGCCGTTTGGATTTGCTTCGTCGGTGAGACGTCCTGAACGATCGGAGTAGCGAAACACCACTTGTTGGTTACCTTCTATTCGTGCAAGTGTTTCAGGATCGGTAAAGTAATTTCCTTCTCCATGTGCAATTGGAATTTCGAGCACATCACCCGGAGTGCATTTGTTAGTGAATTTCGTGTTTGCATTCTCAACCCGGAGATGCAGATACTTACAGATGAAAAGTAATGATTTATTCCGCAGTAATACTCCGGGTAATAATCCCGCTTCGGTTAAAACTTGAAAACCATTGCAGATACCGATCACGCATCCGCCGCTGTTCGCAAACCTGACGACGTCTTTCATCACAGGTGAGAAACGCGCAATTGCCCCGCACCGAAGATAATCGCCGTAAGAAAATCCGCCAGGAAGAATGATGATATCCACATCACCAATTGATCCTTCTTTATGCCAGATGAGGCGAGCATCCTGTCCCATGATTGTCTGTGCCACATAATGCGCATCATGATCGCAGTTTGATCCGGGGAAAACGACTATACCAATCTTGAGTTTTGCCATGCTGTTTTTCCTCTTACTCTTTGACCGGTTCTGTTGTAGAAGAAAAACTTTCCATAACAAGATTTGCAAGAAGTTTTTCGGATATTTGCTTTGTTATGATTTCTGCTTCTTCATTCACATCCGTATCGATATCCATCTCGATGTACTTGCCAATCCTGACATTACTTACAGATTCAAAACCAAGCGAATGAATACCCTGTTCTACCGCTTTTCCCTGCGGGTCAAGAATAGATTTCTTCAGCGTCACATATACTTTCGAATGAAACACGTTCTTCTCCTATATATCAATACTAGAAAGTTTCCCTGCATGTATGGGTTCATCCGCTTTTTTTATAAATATTTTTTTAAACCAACCTACTGCTGCTCTTAGTAATCCGAAAATAACGTAAAGCATCAGTATATGGAAAAGAAGATTTTTATGTAAAAATAATCCAGAAAATACAACAACGAGAATTCCAATACACATACCAATAAATTTCCATGGGTGCGATTTCATCTGAAGCTTCGAGAGTTTTGGCATCGTGTCATACTTCACATGGCTGACCATTAAAAGAGAGAGGACAATGACAAGCACAAACAATACGGTACCTGCTAAACTGTTTGTACCGAATATTTCTCCGTCATATTGAAGTATAAATGCACAGACCGTTATGGCCTGCATAGGAATTGGCAGTCCGTTGAAATAAGCTTTATCGAAACCGATCAGCTGAACGTTGAACCGAGCCAATCGAATTGCACCAAGCACAACAGGCAACGCCGCAATAAGAATTCCCCACGGTTCTAATGCTCGGAAGTACATCTGATAGACCAGGAAGGATGGTGCTGCACCAAAAGAGACCACATCCGCAAGTGAATCGAGTTCAACTCCGAATTGGCTCGATGCATGTGTCAACCTCGCCATGACTCCGTCTAATGAATCGAAAATAGCAGCCAGGATAATGACCCATGCCGCTATACTGAATTGCCCCTGACTTGCGAAAGTAATTGATAGGAAACCGCAAAAGATGTTCAGCGTTGTAAAGAAACCTGGGACAGCCGTCCGAGTAATTTTCATTGATGTTATTTCTCCAATCTCATCTGAGGGAATTCCCCCAAGATCGTTTCACCAGCAATAGTGACATCACCAATCTTTGTTCTTAGATCAACAGACAACGGTACAAGGACATCGACACGAGATCCAAACTTGATCATACCGAACCGTTGTCCTGCAACAACTGTGTCGCCCGGTTTCAGCTGACAAACAATTCTCCTTGCAAGGAATCCTGCAATCTGTTTACAGAGTACTTTCCCATTAGCATTTTCTAGTCCCACAATCATCTGTTCGTTTTTTTCCGACGCTTTATCTTCGAATGCAGCGAAGTATTTCCCTAGTACATATCTTGTATGTTTCACGACCCCTGAAATCGGATTGCGATTGACGTGAACATTGAGTGGTGACATAAAAATGCTGACTTGCCAAACATCCGCATGGAAGAATTCGTTATCAAATATTTTTTTGACAACGACAACTTTTCCATCGGCGGGTGCAATAATAAGATTTCCACCTTTTGGCGTTGTACGTTCCGGATCACGAAAGAAATTCGTAATGAATCCGAGAACGGCAAGCGATACTATAATGACTGATACACGATACGTTTTCGGTTCAATAAAGAGAAGTGCCAGCACCATAGCAACAACACATACTGCGGCAATCGTAAAAAAAACATCATATCCATATTTAGTAATCATGAGATCTCAGACCTGTCCTGCTGCATGATAGGAACTGCGGACTAACGGGCCGGATTCTATATGTCGAAATCCCATCTTCATTCCTTCTTCCTTCAACATCTTAAATTCATCCGGATGTACATACCTCTCAATCGGCAGATGATCCTTTGTCGGCTGAAGATACTGGCCCAGGGTGAGAATATCACAAGCCACAGCACGAGCATCTTTTATCACTTCTAATATTTCTTCCGTGTGCTCACCAATACCAAGCATTAATCCTGTCTTCGTGACAAAGCCTTTTTGTTTTGCACGTCTTAGTACATCCAACGATTGCCGATAATTTGCCTGTGGTCTCACTGTCCTGTACAAACGAGGAACCGTCTCCAAATTATGATTGAGAATATCCGGCTTTGAACCAAGCACGATGTCGAGCGCTTCTTCACTGCCTTTGAAATCTGGTATCAATACTTCTATCTTACACTGTGGAACACGATCGTGTATGATCCTGACTGTTTCGGCAAATATCGGTGCACCACCATCCTTGCGCTCATCACGGTTGACAGAGGTGATGACTGCATGCCGGATCTTCATCATCTCAACTGCTTCTACAACACGGCGCGGTTCATCCCAATCCAATCCATAATCCGGCCGGCCGGTCTTCACTGCACAGAACCCGCATGATCGAGTACAAATATCGCCAAGAATCATGAAAGTTGCAGTACCTAAATTCCAGCACTCTCCCATATTCGGACATCGTGCTTCTTCGCAGACAGTATGGAGTTTATGGGAACGCATGATGCCATTGAGACGGGCAAATTCTGTTCCACCCGGGATTTTTGCTTTAAGCCACTCAGGCCGCTGCTGTCGCAATAGCTGTGCTTTGTTTTCCGTTATTTCTTGAGTATCAGTTGTCATTGTAGTACTAATTGAAAGTCAAAATGTTCCAAGTTCCATTTTATTCGAGACAAACATTGGCCGCCAATAGCGCCATCAATGATACGATGGTCAAATGTCAGTGTCAAATAAATCATAGAACGTATCTCGACATCATCGTTGCCCGCATCATCGCTTAATACCATTGGCCTCTTTTTAATTGCACCGAGACCAAGAATCGCCGCCTGGGGTTGATTGATGATCGGTGTTCCCATAATGCTTCCGAAAATACCATAATTCGTTATAGAAAATGTTCCATTAACGATATCGTCAGGCAATAATTTTTTAGCACGAGCACGGGCAGTGACATCTGTCAATGACCCTGCTAAACTTATAAAATCCTTTTCTTCAGCGCTGCGTACCACTGGAACAATTAACCCATTCGGTGCTGCAACGGCAATACCAAGATTGATGAAGTTTTTATATATGATCACATCGCCTTCTAGCGAACTGTTGACAATGGAAAATTCCTTCAGAGCATTTACTGCCGCACATGCAAAGAAAGGCATATAAGTCAACTTAAAGCCTGTCTGTTTTTCGAACTGTTGTAATATACTCAAACGAAACTTCACAATCTCTGTCAAATCCACTTCATCGATAATAGTCACATGCGGAGAAGTGGATATACTCCGCACCATATGCTCTGCCATTTTTTTCTGCATATTGTCCATGCGGGCAAGGCGATATTTTGGCTCCGGATATTTTTTGTTTAATTCCGAGATATCAACGGCGCGGATGCTGAAGGTTTTTGCGGCATCAGAACGAATTTTAAGATAATTTAAAATATCGTGTTTTGTCACACGGTCATGCGATCCTGAACCTGCAATTTTATCGAGAGCATTCTGTTCAATTCCTTCTTTCTTCGCTATCATTTTTACCAGGGGGGAATAGAATCGATGCCTGTCATGCTTTTGATTTTGAGGGTGCAATAAGATATTTGATCTGGGCGCACTTTTGTCATCCGAAATATCCAGTGCAGCAGCTGCCGCTTCAGTTTGACCAGCTGTTTCGCTGCCGGCTGATAGATCTGTTTCAACATAAGCAATAACTGTCCCCACAGGAACTGTTTGCTGCTCCTGTACGAGAATTTTTGTCAAAATACCTTGCGCCGGTGAAGGTATTTCAGAATCAACCTTGTCTGTGCTTATATCGAGAATCGTTTCATCTTTCTCGATTTTACTACCTACCTTTTTTAGCCATCGGATGATCGTTCCTTCAAAAATACTTTCACCCATCTTCGGCATAATAATTTCAACTTGCATAAGTATTACTCTCAATAACGAGCGAGCAGCTCAAGTGCTGCAAGTATTTTTTGTTTGTTAGGCAGAACAGCGTCTTCAAGCGGAGGACTATAAGGTATGGGAACATCTAAGGCAGCAATTCGAACAACAGGAGCATCGAGATATTCAAAACAATTCGTAGCTATGAGCGCTGCAATCTCTGCCCCAAATCCACCAGTAAGAGTATCTTCATGAATGATTGCAACTCTATTCGTTTTCTTCACTGATTGGTAGATTGAATCTTCATCCAGCGGATTCAATGTGCGCAAGTCAATGACTTCTACGCTCACACCGCTTGCCTCCATCGTTCGTGCTGCTTCTAATGATTGCTGTACCATTGCTCCATAGGTAATAATTGTTAAATCGTTTCCTTCACGCCGCACTGCTGCGACACCAAACGGCAGCATATAATTTCCATCAGGCTCGAGACTGGAAGCATATCCCTGCCGGTACAATGCTTTGTGTTCCATAAATATCACAGGATCATCTCCACGAATTGCAGACTTCAACAATCCTTTTGCATCGGCAGCTGTGGATGGAAAAGCCAAACGAATTCCTGGAATATGTGCCATAAATCCTTCGATGCTCTGGCTGTGATAAAGCCCTCCATGAATATATCCGCCAACCGGTACCCGAATTACCATAGGGCAGGACCATGAACCATTTGAACGATAACGCATCATCGCCAATTCGTTCCTGATTTGCATAAATGCGGGCCAAATATAGTCCCCAAATTGAATTTCTGTAACAGGAATCCAATCATTTAATGCCATACCAATTGCAGCGCCGACAATACTTGCTTCTGCAAGCTGTGAGTTGAAAGTCCGTTCGATTCCGTATTTTGTCAGCAATCCTTTTGTTGCAGTAAAGACTCCGCCTTTTCCATCGGCAATATCTTCGCCGAACGTTACCATCTTTGGATTGTTTCCCATTTCTTCATCCAACGCATGGTTGATAGCATCTATCATAACAATTTTGTTTCCCGTATGTTCTGGCTCAACAAATTCCTTTGGTTGATGAGAGTGAAAACTTCCATAGAGATTGTTCAAAACTGTTGAAGGATCCGGAAGCGATTGACTTTCTGCCCATTCTGCAGCATCATCGACTGTGCGCTTCACTTCTTCTTTCATCTCACGTGCTTCGTCATCAAACAAATATCCTTGTTCCATGAGAAAGCGAGCTAACCGTGGAATTGGATCGCGCTGACGGTCTCGCTCTATGTCTTCTGCCGTCCGATATTTGCGATGATCATCTGACGAGGAATGCGGCAGAAGGCGAACGACGTGTGCATGAATCAATGTTGGACCTTTGTTTCCTCGCGCACGTTGCACAGCTTTTTGCATAGTCACGTATGTTTCTACGATATCAGTACCATCACATTGAAAACGCTCAAGCCCTTTGAAACCCTTTGTCACTTCGTAAATCGAACCACCGGCGGTCTGGTCAGTCACAGGGACCGATATTGCTAATTTGTTATCCTGAATAAAGAAAATCACAGGTAAAGTTTCACGTGCTGCCCAGTTAATCGCCTCAAAAAATTCTCCTTCGCTTGTCGCTCCTTCTCCGGAAGAGACATAGACGACCTCATTCAACTTTTCCTTCTTTACAGTAAGCGCAACTCCAACCGCTTGTAGAAATTGTGTTCCTGTCGGGCTGGACTGCGCGATAATGCGCAGCTGCTTCATATTAAAATGGCCCGGCATTTGTCGAGCTCCACTCGCAGGGTCACTTTCACGATGCAATGCACCCAGAAAAATATCTTTAGGTGTCATACCATATTTTAGAACAAATGCCTGGTCACGGTAATAAGGAAAAACCCAGTCGAACCCCGGGCGTAATGCTGCTGCTGCCGCAATCTGTGCAGCCTCATGCCCCGCTCCCCCGATGTGGAAAAAAGATTTCCCTTGTTTCAGGATCATTAATTGCTTTTCATCCATCCGGCGGGAAAGAAGCATAATTCGATATGCATGAATCAAATCTTCTTTCGATAATCCAATAACATGCACATCACTTGTCTTTACTGGTTGCGTTGCACCTCTCACGTTTGCCGAGGCTCCTTATAAGTTATTAACACACTTTATTGCCGATATTTCAATCAGCTGACATACTCCGGGACAATTCATTCTCTTTGTGCGTACAAGAACAAAACTCCATAAGCGCCGACCTCAATTTATCTTTTTCTATCCAACTGGGTTGACATTCAAAAACAGCCGCGAAAGAATCAACTAATGCATTCTGGACAGATTCGATGGAAACATCTCGACCCATCGTTCGCTGCATCGATGTCACACCTTTATGAAAAATGCCGCATGGAATGATTCGATCAAATTTCGATAAGTCTGTATTAACATTGAGCGCGAATCCATGCATTGTCACCCAACGGCTCACTTTCACTCCGATGGCAGCTATCTTCTCGTTGTTCACCCAAACTCCTGTCATGTCTTTTTCCCGCTGCCCCAAAATTCCGAAAGCCGCAAGTGCACGGATAATCACTTCTTCCAGGCTGCGCAAATAGCGATGAATATCTAAAAAATAATTATGAAGATCGATGATGGGATAACCGACAATCTGTCCAGGGCCATGATATGTAATATCGCCGCCGCGGTCAGTATGGAAGACCTCTGTACCAGAGATTTTCAGTTCTCCTTCTGTCGCCAGCAGATGATTGTCATCAGTTGATTTGCCGAGAGTATAGACATGTTCGTGCTCGGTGAAAAGGAGTACATCCTGGATGCTGTTTGCATGCCGTAAAGTCCATACTTCTTGTTGAAGTTTCCACGCGTCTGCGTACCGTGTGCGACCAAGGTTAGAAATAAGAAGAGGGATCAATATATTTCTCTTCCTCTATTTTTATACATTAATCGCAACATCAAATGCCTGCCCCGCTGCTTCCATGACTGCTTCTGATAATGTTGGATGTGCATGCATCGTATTGTGCAGTTCTTCCCACGTTGTCTCCAGAGCTTTGGCAATTCCAAGTTCTGCAATCATTTCAGTTGCTTCAGAACCGATAATATGCGCACCGAGCAATTCACCGTACTTTTCATCAAAAACAAGTTTCACTGTTCCCTCAGTTTCGCCAATTGCCATTGCTTTCCCGAGAGGACGAAATGGAAAACGCCCAATTTTTACTTTGTAGCCTTTTGCAATTGCCGCATCTTCAGTTAATCCAATACTTGCAACTTGCGGCTGGCAATACGTGCAGCTTGGAATATTTGTTTTATCGATACCATGTTTTGCTTTTCCTGCAATGTGTTCGATCGATACTATTCCTTCATGCGAGGCAACATGTGCGAGCAACGGGGGCCCCGCGACATCGCCGACGGCATAGATCCCGTCTATATTCGTTTTACCAAATTCATTCACTGCAATAAAGCCGCGATCTAATTTAATGCCGAGTGCTTCTAATCCGAGATTTTCTACATTAGCTTGAACGCCAACAGCCATCAACGCTATGTCCGCAACGATGTCTTTCTTTCCATCTTTACCTGAAACCGTCACCGTAACCATGTCACTTATTTTCACTCCCTCAACCTTCGTGCTCGTGAGGATGTCAATGCCGGATTTCTTCAAGCTTGTGTCAAGAATCTTGGTAATCTCCTTATCTTCTATCGGCAATATCGATGGCAGCATTTCCACAATTGTCACCTTTGTCCCGAAAGAATTATAGAAATACGCAAATTCAACGCCTATGGCACCGCCGCCAATGATGATCATCGACTTAGGTTGCTCCGGCAATGTCATTGCTTCGGAACTTGTAATAATCTTTTTCCGGTCAATTGTAACTCCCGGAATAGAGCGCGGTCTGCCGCCTGTTGCAAGGACAATATTCTTCGTTTTGATAGTATCGGTAACTTTGCCGTCTTTTGTAATGTCGATTGAATTTTTTCCGGTCAGTTTCGCAGTTCCCAAAACAGTCTCAATCTTATTCTTCCTCATGAGATATTCAACACCTTTGGAAACGCGGTCCGCTACTCCGCGGCTTCGAGTAATAATTTTGGAGAAATCGTAAGACAAACCAGTATGAGTTATGCCAAACTCCTGTGACTTCTTCATAGTATTGTAAAGTTCCGCACTCTTCAAAAGCGCTTTCGAAGGAATACAGCCCCAATTGAGGCAGACACCGCCAAGCTTTTCCCGCTCAATCAAGCCGACCTTCATTCCCAGCTGAGCAGCACGAATTGCAGCCACATATCCGCCAGGACCGCCGCCAATCACCGTCACATCATATTCTCGTTCTGCCATAGGAATTCTTCCCAATAAGAGGATTTGACTAATTATAAATAATATAGCCAGAAGTGCCCCGAAAGGCAAAACAGCCAATCACTGCACTTCATGTGTTCTCGAATATTAAACGATGAAGAACAGTATCTAAGTTCCCGCGCATTGAACGATATTCTTTTCTGCAGTCATCAACATATTGCCGCTATCTGACAACAACCGAAACTCGCATCGTAACGTCTAGAGGACTGGCAATTTTGATTCTCATCATGACTGCACTTCCAATTCGAGAATAATTTTTTCTCTAATTTAATTATCGAATTCCGATTGATTCTTTTTTACTTTTCAGGTATGTTAAAATAAAAGCGGATGTCTGAAACACCACAGCGTATTACCATAAGCAACCGCAAAGCGCGGCATGAGTATTTTATTATCGAAG
>Ga0182021_10004141_pt1 | contig 16999 bp, 18 predicted proteins | sample 612E3MmetaG_FD_120493 | JGI IMG/M metagenome (GOLD analysis project Ga0182021, IMG submission 120493) | Permafrost microbial communities from Stordalen Mire, Sweden - 612E3M metaG (Illumina Assembly) | ecosystem: Environmental > Terrestrial > Soil > Wetlands > Permafrost | place: Sweden...
CCCTTGAGCGCTGCCGAGGGCGGCGGTCCGGCGGCCTGCCTCGCGTTTCTCGGCGGCTGGCTGCGCGACGCCACTGCGGGAAGCGAGCTGATAGGCGTAGGCCATCGCGTGGTTCACGGCGGCCCCAAGTATTCGGCGCCGGTGCGCGTCGACGCGCAAGTGCTCGCCGAGTTGGAGATGTTCGTGCCGCTCGCGCCGCTGCATCAACCGCACAACCTAGCACCGATCCGGGCGCTGATGGCGTCGCAGCCCGGGCTGCCGCAGGTAGCCTGCTTCGACACCGCGTTCCACCGCACGCAGCCGATCGAGGCCGAACTCTTCGCGCTGCCTAAGCACTACTACGACGAAGGCGTGCTGCGCTATGGTTTCCATGGACTCTCGTACGAATACAATGCGAGCCAACTGCCGCGGATCGCGCCCGAAATCGCGGCCGGCCGGGTGGTGGTCGCCCATCTGGGCAGCGGCGTTTCGATGTGCGCGCTTTCAGGCGGCAAGAGCGTCGGCACCACCATGGGATTCACCGCGCTCGACGGCTGCCCGATGGGCACGCGCTGCGGCGAGCTCGATCCGGGCGTGGTGATCTATCTGGCCCGCGAGCGCGGCATGAACGTCGATGAGATCGAGACGCTGCTGTACAAGAAATCCGGGCTGCTCGGCATATCGGGCGTGTCGAACGACATGCGCGATCTGCTTGCATCCGGCGCGCCGGACGCCAAGCTGGCGGTCGACTTCTTCGTTTATCGCATCGTATGCGAACTCGGTTCGCTCGCGGCGGCCCTGGGCGGGCTCGACGGCCTGGTATTCACCGGCGGCATCGGCGAGAACAGCGCGCTGATCCGCGCGCGCATCTGTGAGCGCATTGCCTGGCTCGGGCTTGAGCTCGATGCCAAGGCCAACGACGCCGGAGGGCCGCGCATCAGCCGCGCGGGCAGCCGCGTCTCGGCGTGGGTGATCCAGACCAACGAGGAACTGATGATCGCGCGCCAGACGCGCAACGTGCTCGCGGGTGCCGCGGGCGGCTAGGCGAACGCGTTTATGGTCTATTGCCTGCCGCCGCCCGGACGTGGGAACCCCTGACGCGGCAGACTCGCGCTCTGATCGGCTGTTCCGTCCATTGTGGCGAAATCGGCGCCGGGTGGCGCTATCTCGACTACAAGTTCAAGTCGTCGAAAATCCAGGACATGAACTTCAGCGGCCCGCAGATCGGGGTCGCATGGCGCTGATAGAGTGACTCGCCGCGGCGGCACCGCTGCACCGACGGGACGTCCATGAATACGGACGCATCGGTGCAGCGGATCCAGATGACACCCTAGTTCAGATCATCTTCCTTCCAGAACTTGGTGCCCGCAACTGCACCGCCGGCCTGCACGCCGTTCTTGGTCAGCAGGTAGTAGTCGGAATCGGCGATCGAGCCTCCCCCGCTGCCGGAACCGACTGATTTGCCCCCCGCGCCCGCGCCCGCGCCGCCGCTCCCGCCAACCTCCCAGCCGGAATTCACGAACTTGTCCATCAATTTCGCGTCTTTGAACACAATCAGCATCTTCGTCTCGGCGATGCCCGCCTGCAGCCCCGCGCTCGCTTGCGCCATCCCCATGAAAGTGTCTTTCTTCGTCGCATTATTGTGGACGACGCCTTTGCCGCCGGCGCCGCCTACGACGAAGGAGATGCCGAAGGTGGTGAACACGCCGTAGCCAGGCGCTTTCTCCACCATGCCTTTCAATTCCGATTTTTGCTTGTAGAATTCGTTCAGCGTCGCCGCCGCCGCCTTCTTAACTTCGGCCTGCTTCTTGGCCTTGTCGGATTGGGCAAACGCAGTCCCGCCCGCCAACGACATGATCAGCGCAACCACGGTGAGCACTCTGGTCAATTTCATGATATTTCTCCTTTGCTTGATGTTCCGACGTCGGTAGCAGCGGGCATGCCGCCCTGTGCACGCGCCAGATTTCCGCTGATTCTGGAGGCTCCGTGCAAAGAAATGTTACGCCGAGGTGCGTCCGCCGTGTTGATTATTGTCAACGCAGGGGGCACCTCCCTGGTTTCCTACTTTGCGAGGTGCTCATAGGCGGCGATGCAGTCCGGGCGGCCGTCCTCTGCGAGTTGCTTCGTCGTAACGGTGTCGAACAAAAAGGCATAGGCGAAGTAATAATATCGCGCCGCGGTCACGGCGAAACTGCCGGTCTGGGGCGCCACCTTCGGGTTCGCCAGCGTCCCGCCTATCCCCAAGGGCACCGATGCACTGAACAGCTCGGGCCGCTTGGATTTCGGTGCGAGCTGACCTTGCAGTGCCCCGTTCGCAAAATCGACCTCGAGTTCGTCGTGGACAACACCGAACCGCGCATCCGCATGGTGACGCACTACCAGGACAAGCTCGCGCCCGCGGTCATCCGCACCGCGCAATACTTTGGCGGGCTCATCAGGGCCATGCCGGAACCGCTCGAATTGTCGCGCGGCACCTGGGCGAGCGACCCCGGGATCAACGCGTTTTTCGCAACCGTCGACGATGTGCCGCGTGCGCTGGCGCGCAGCGCCGATCTGCGCGCGCTTTTCGACGATCCGGGGCAAAAAGGCGCGCAGGAAGTCTTTGCGCTGCTGGTGATGGAAAAAGCCGAACGCACCGTGTTCGGGACGGCCCTCGAGAACGGCATTCTCAAGAGCGACGTCGCGCAAGTCAACGTCAATTTCAGCGCGCACCGCATAGTGGCGCCGGCGGCAACGCCTATCGACCTGCGCGTCGAGATCGGATTGCGCGGCGTGCGCCGTTTACTGGACGTCGTGCTCGCGCGGATTGCCGCGCTACAGCAGCAGGCAACGGACCTCGATGAGCGCAAGGCGCTTCTCGGCACCAAGCTGCGCATGCTGAAGTCCGCCGGCTTCGGCATCGAGCCGGCTGCCGATCATACGCGCGAGATTGCCGAGACCGAGGCGAAGATCGCGCGTGACCACGAGGAACTCATGGAAATCAAGGGCAAGCCGCGCTCCATGGAACACTATCTCGAGCAGATCAGCGACGTGTTGCTGGTGCCGGAGCAACACCTCACCATGAGCGAGGCGCGGCTGAGGGTGAGCCGCCTCGGCATCAAGGTCGCGGAGCATTCTTCCGAAGCGGCAGCTGAACTGGTCCTAACCGAGCTGCGGCTGGGCGAGCAGAGCGGCATTGCCGTTCCGGTGAAATGCAAACGCAGCGACATGCTGCCGAAGGGCAGCCTGCTCGCCGAGGCGGAGAAATACCTGTGACGCTGTAGCGGGCGCGACTCTGCCTGCTGCCGCGGGATGTCCGGTAATATGCAGGCTGGTCGCTGCAACCAGATCGCGGCGGCGGCGCGCCGCCGGCGCTTGAGTTCGGCGGGCGACCCCGTGACATTGCGCTAGCGAAAGATTCCCCATGCAAAACTCACCCATCGATCCATCCGGCCGCTCCATGCAGGCCAGGCTGGCGGAAATCGTGCTGAATCTGGCCGTCCTCGGCGGGCTTGCCGTCGCCTCCTTCTGGATCCTGCGCCCGTTCCTGCTGGCCATGATCTGGGCCGCCACCATCGTGATCACGACCTGGCCCGTGCTGCTGGCCGCGGAGCACCGCCTTGGAGGGCGGACCGCGGCCGCAACGCTGATGACCCTGGGCTTGCTGTTTGTGTTTCTCCTGCCTCTCGGTCTCGCGATCGGGGCGGTGACGTCCAACTACGGGGCCATGGCGGAATTGCTGAGGTCGGCGCAAGACATGACCTTCCCGGCGGCACCGCAGTGGCTACGGGCGTTGCCTTTGGTGGGAGACAATCTGTCGGCCCTGTGGGACCAATTTGCCACCGCCGGCCTGGCCTCGCTCGTCCCGTATGCCAAGCGCGCCCTGGAGTGGATGGGCGGCCATCTCGGAGGTGTCGGCAGCGCGCTGCTGCAAATCGTATTCACGGCCCTGATCTCCGGCATCCTGTATGCGCAGGGAGACATGGCAGCGGCCGGGGTGAGACGGTTTTTCCACAGGATGGCAGGCGAGCGCGGCGACCGGTCGGTGGTACTGGCGGCGCAGGCGGTTCGCGGCGTCGCGCTCGGCGTGGTCGTAACCGCGTTGGCGCAGTCGGCACTCGGCGGCATCGGACTGGCCGTAACGGGCGTGCCGTTTGCGGGCCCGCTGAGCATCCTCATGTTCGTGCTCTGCCTCGCGCAGCTCGGGCCGGCCCTGGTGCTGGTGCCGGCGATCGTCTGGATGTACTGGTCCGGCGACGGCGGCTGGGCCACGGTGCTGCTGGTGATCGCGGTCGTGGCCAGCACCATGGACAACGTTCTGCGGCCCTACATGATCAGGAAAGGCGCCGATCTGCCGCTGCTGTTGATTTTTGCCGGCGTCATCGGCGGGCTCATCGGCTTTGGCCTGGTGGGCCTGTTCGTCGGTCCGGTGGTGCTGGCCGTTACTTATCGGCTCGTCGAAGAGTGGGTGGTCGGCGAGGCAACGCCCGCGGTCGAGGCGGCGACGCCGGCGAGTCCGCCGCCGAAAGCAGCTGGCGACTGAGATCTATTAAGGCTTTTGGGCCGACTCGTTCGCCAGCGCCTTGGTCGTGATCGCCTTGTACAACCGCATCATCCGGCCGGCGACGTCCTGATACTCCGGGCTCCTGTCGAGCAAGGGCTTGATCTCCCCGACGTTGCGGAACACCGTCTCGAGAAATTCGAGATCGTGGTCGTCGAGCACCTCGCCCCGGTCTACCCTGTCCTTCATTTCAATCGCCCTGGGAAGCATCTTCGTCTCGAGCCTTTGCGCGAGCGCAATCGGCACGCGCACGGCGCCCGCCCTGCCGCGCCGGCCGGGGCCGTACCACTTGGCCACGGCAGCCGCCGCCCACTGCGCCGTCTGCTTCGCGTGGCAGCCGTTGCACGCGTTGGGGGTGCCGATCGCAACCGACAGGTCCGGCCGCGGGATGCGGAAGTTGTGGTCGCGGCGCGGATCGACCACCATGTAGTCGCGTGACGGCGCATGGCAATCGACGCATTGCGCTCCGGGCTTGCCCGCCTTGTGGAAATGGTGCGCGGGGGTATCGTAATCCTTGCGCTTGAGGCCGCCCGCATCGATGTGCGTGCCCGCGGCCGGCGCGGCTGCGTTGTGGCAGCCGACGCACAAGGCATTGCGGGCCGCGCGAATTTTGGTCGAATGCGGCTCGTGGCAATCACTGCAGCGCACGCCCTTCGCGTGCATCCGGCTCTGCAGGAACGAGCCGTACTCGTAGTCCTCCTCCAGGATCTAGCCGTCGGCGTGGCAGTAGGGTTCGCTCAATAGCGACGGCAGATGCGTGTCCATCAGCAGCGCGCTGTGCCGGTAATCTGCCGACAACGTGGCGCGGCGCGAATGGCAGCGCGCGCAGGTGTCGATCTGCGGCCGCGAGTCCTCCGCCGCGAGGTCGACGTCGAAGTCGCGCATCACTTCCTCGCGCGGGCGCTTGGCCCAGTCGGCGTGACGCGACGCCGGTCCGCGGCAGGCCTGGCAGCCGACATCGAAGCGCGCCGCCGTGGTCTTGTAGCTGCCGGAGGCCGCATCGTAGTTCTTGCGGTAGTCGGTCGCGTGGCACTCGCCGCACATGTGGTTCCAGTTCTGCGACGGTTTGGTCCAGTGCAGCTCGTCCTTGTAGTCCACCCGCTCGCGCTGATAGAGGTGGAACCAGCGCTTGCGCTTGGTATCCCAGGCGATCGACAGGGCCTGCATGCGCCCGCCGGAAAGTTCGATCAGGTATTGCTGCAGCGGATCGACGCCGAAGACGTGCTTCACCTGGAAATCCGCCAGCTTGCCGTCCGGCCCGTCGGTGTTGACGAAGAACTTGCCATCGCGGCGGAAAAAGCGGCTGATCACGCCGGCATAGGTGAAACTCGTGTTGCGGAAATCCCCGAGCACCGACTGCTCGCTCGCTTCCTGCATAGCGAGTTGGTGATGCGAGCCGGTTCAGGCCTTGTGCTGCGCTGCGTGGCAGCCGGCGCAGGCCGATTCATCGACATACGTCGCGGCCATCGCCGACAGACCGAGCGCGAGGCCGATGGCGAGAAGAAAAAGCGACAGGTGGCGCCGCATCACGTTGCCGCCGACGCGATCTCGCGCTCTATGCGCTTCGCGCTTTCGATCCCGGCAACGCGCAGGACGTATGCGGCCTGGAAGTTCAGCCACGAGCGCACATCGCCGCCTCGAATTTGGCGGCTATTTCATCGGGCAGTCGTATCAGAATTCGTTGGGTTGCCATGTCCACAGCTCTTCTTGAGTGGTCTATTTTCGCACTTTGATATCAGTTATCAACAAGTAAAGCAGTAACAATCACACTATCGTTGCAGTTCGCCGTTTGACCGCGACAACTGGGCACGCGCTGCGTCGAGCGGGATGCCATATCCGTCCATTGTCGGGGATATCAAACAAGCGGATAATTTGGTTCTTGAATCGAACATCGGAGGGCGCAATGGGAACTACCGTCGTGATCGAAGGCGTCATGGCAAGCGAATTGCCCTAGGCCTGGCGCCAGCGCGTAAAAGCGAAGGGCAATGAGGTGCTGACCGTGACAATCGCCAAACACAAAACAGAGTTCGCCGTAAAGACGGCCAAGAAGCCCAATGCGACCTTCGGCATGTGGACTGACCGCGCTGACGTGAACGATCCTGCAGCTTACGTGCGGGCCTTGCGGCAAACGCGCGCCGGCTCGCGGCGCTAAGCGGACTAATGCGGCTCATCGACTCCGACGTAATCATCTGGAACTGGCGCAGCCAGGCGGCGGCCGCAACGCTCCTGGCTGCCGAGCCCTTCGCGATTTCGGCAGTGACCTACATGGAGCTTGCGCAACGCGCGCGAGCTGAAGAACCTGCAGGCTGATTTGACACTCTGGCAGGTGACTACCCTGCCCATCACCAAGGCGATTTCCGAGCGTGCCGTGCGGCTCGTCGAAGAACACTTTCTCGCGCATCACTTGCAGCTCGCCGATGCGCTCATTGCCGCCACCGCCATCGAGCACAAACTCGTTATCGTTACCTCCAATACCAAACACTTCCAGGCTATCAAGACACTTAGGATCGAAGCGTTCAAGCCCCGCTAGCTGAATAAAGTCTGGTGTGGTGTGCCGAACGTGAAACGCGCCTCTGCATTGACCGCTGCCTGAAATGCCACCAGACACGGGTCACCTGCCACTTTGCAGATCTGTGCAAACAGCACGGCCCTCCGAAATGACAGAGGGCCGTTCAATTTTCAACCAGTCAAGTTAGAAGTGCCAATCGAGCCTGGCACCTTTCTACCCGATCAGGACCTGCGCGGCTAGTTACCAACTCGGAACAGTGTTGGCGGTCCGAGGGACGCGAGCGCTGACAGGAGTTGAGGCACGAGTGGTTTAAGGAATTGGATACGATTGCTCTTCGCGACGAGGACAGCTACAGTGATCGGAAGAACCTGAAGGTTCTGCTGGTACTACAGGTTTTGGTCCGCGGTCACAAATACGTCGAACAGGTCGGCCGCGCGATGCAACAAGTCGCCATTCGTCAGCGCGGACCACCCCATCTCTTGGACAGTGCGAACGGCATGTTCCGCTAGCTCGTCGCGCAATTCAACTGGGAGGGACTCGTCAAGCAGGATGCGCATCGGGCACCAGCGCCTCCCGGGCTAGTTCCAGCGCGGCCACGGCCTGCTCCCTTGACACGGAGGGGAACGAGCGCAGGAACTGATCGAGGGAGTCGCCGGCTTCGAGGTAGTCAAACAGGTTCTTTACGGGAACCCGGGTACCGTAGAACACCGGCACGCCACCCTGGATCTCGGGGTCACAGTGAACAATCGGTTGCGCCATGAGTCATTCCTCCTGCCAATTAGACTAATAATACGTCAGACGGTGCTGTCGGTACATCGCGCCAACCGGCGCGTACGGCTTGGCCGAGGCGCCAACGCCGGGGCGCTGCTGACGAGAAAAGGAAAAGAAGGAAAAGGGCCAAGGAAAAGGGCCAGGCTCGACCAATCAACTGCAGCGATTGTCAAATTTGAAACTGATTGTGGTGATCACCCGCGCCGAGACTGGACATACGATTTACAAAATTGACGATCGTGAGACATCACGACTTGATCGCCCGCACCTCCGCGGCACGCTCATCCACCGGGATCACGGGCAATTCGCCCTTGCTCTTGACCGGCAGCCGGCGCAGGTAATCCATGATCGCCTGCCATTCCTTGATCTCGCGGCCTGTGCGGCGAGCATCAGTGCAATCGCGGCGAGACCGGCTCCGGTGCGCTTGAACATGCTTTTCTCCTTCGGTGAGGGCTGGAGACAAAAAAAAGCCCCGCGAGTCGATGAAACTCCCGGGGCTGATCTAGCGCTAATTTGGCCCGCTTGCGCGGGTCAAATTAGGGACTTGCATTTACTATTGCCTTTTGTCCTTGCCTCTTGACATTACTTCTTATGGCATTTGACGCAATCGGCCGGGGCCTTCACGCTGAACGCCTTCTTGCCGTCGTGGCAGGCGCCGCAGAACTTGCCTTCGTTCATGTCTTTCATGGTCAGCTTGTCCTGGCCTTTCTTCATCGCGAACAGCTTGGGAGTCGTGTGGCAATCCGCGCATTTCGCCCCCTTGTCCGCATGCACCTTGGCATCGAACGTCACTTTGCCGTTGCCGCCGCCGGCGAACTCGACCTTGCCCGCCGGAACCGCCATGGCATTGCCGATCGACAGCATCAGCGCCAGAAATACAGCCAAAATACCCGTCAACTTCATGTGGTCACCCCCTTGCACTGTTGAAAATGAACAAACCATCAATATGAACGCAACGCCGCAACAATCCGTTGACTGGCATGCGCGCCGGTACCCATTCCGATATTGTGGCTTTTCTATCGTCCGATGTCCACCGTGAAAAATCGGCTGGGGCCATAAGGCCCATTATTCACGCCTTGAGCCGCCTTTTGAGTTCCTTTGCCAGCAACTCGATCTCCAGGGCCGCCACCGAGCCCGCCGCGGGAAAACCGACGATGGGCGTCTCGACGAAAGCAACGCGCTGTCCGATCTGGGCCGACATGAACGGTACGCCGGAATTCTCCAGTTCCTCCCGTATTTGCGCCGAAACGGCGGTGCGCTGGGCCATGGTCAAGACGATCGCATAGCGCAAAGGCGCATGCTTGCGCTCTTTCGCGCCAGCGATCTCGCGCAGCAACTCCACCGCTTCCATGGCCTCCCGCAGGTCGAACGGCGAAGGCTTGCACGGAACGAGCACGAAATCGGAGTGGGCCAGGGCCTCGACGTTCTTGCGCCGCCTGTAGCCCGCAGTGTCGATCACGATCCGTTCGTATTCGACGGCAAGCTCCGCTATGGTCTTGCCTATGCCCTTGCTGGTGTCCTCGAACACGGGAACGTGCAGAACCTCCTGCCGGCAGATCGACAACGACGCCTGCGGGTCCGCGTCGAGCAGTGCGGTTTTCTTGCTCTGCGACCAATAGGCCGCGAGGCAGACTGCGAGCGTGGATTTTCCGCAGCCGCCTTTGGTCGAATACAGGGAGACGATCATTTTCCAATTCTGCCGGAGGTCTCGGCGGTTTTCCGGGGAAACGGATGCGCCGGGCGCATAGCCCTGCACCGGAACGCCGCCGGCTGAAGCGTACTACGAAGCCGCCCCGGATGAAAGCTCGAGCAGCGCGCGCCGGCGGCGGCTCATGGCTATACGCGGGTGCCTCGTCTATAATCTTCTCCGTCGACTCACCGTTGCGGTGCCGCCCCATGCGAAGAAAACTGCTCGCCCTGCTGATCTGCGTCCTCGCCGTGCCGGCGGCCGCCCTGGCGCAGGTGCGACAGATACCGGATAGCGCCAAGCGCGGCAGTATCGTGCACATTCAAGACGCCCTCGTTGAGATCGACGGCAAACAGATGCGCCTGTCCCCCGCCGCGCAGATCCGCAACCGCGACAATCTGTTCATCGTGCCGATGAGCCTGCCGCGCGGCGCGCTGGTGAAATACACGCTCGACGGCTCGGGCCAAATACACCGCGTCTGGGTGCTGACGGCGGCAGAAATCGCGGCGCCCGACAAGAGTCCGCGCTGAGCATGGCGCAGAAGCTCTATATCAAGACGTTCGGCTGCCAGATGAACGAGTACGACTCGGCCAAGATGGCCGACGTGCTCGCAGCGGCCGAGGGCATGGAAACCACCCTGGATCCGGCCGCGGCCGATGTCATCGTGTTCAACACCTGCTCGGTGCGCGAAAAGGCGCAGGAGAAAGTATTCCACGAGCTGGGCCGCGTGAAACACCTCAAGCGCGAGCGTCCCGGCCTGGTGATAGGCGTCGGCGGCTGCGTCGCCAGCCAGGAGGGCGCGGCCATCGTAGCGCGCGCGCCTTATGTGGATGTGGTGTTCGGCCCGCAAACCCTGCACCGCCTGCCCGCATTGATCGAGGCGCGCCGGCGCACGGGCCGGGCCCAGGTCGACATCTCCTTTCCCGAAATCGAGAAATTCGACCGCCTGCCGCCGGCGCGGGTCGCGGGGGCCTCGGCCTTCGTTTCCATCATGGAAGGCTGCAGCAAGTACTGCAGCTTCTGCGTCGTTCCCTACACCCGCGGCGAGGAGGTTTCGCGGCCGCTCGAGGACGTGCTCACCGAGGTGGCGGAACTCGCGCTGGCCGGCGTCAGTGAAATCACCCTGCTCGGCCAGAACGTGAACGCGTATCGCGGCCAGACCGGCGGCGACACAAAGGATGAGGATGGCTCGAGCGACAGCGCCGACTTCGCGCTGCTCCTCGAGTACGTCGCGGAAATTCCCGGCATCGAGCGCATCCGCTACACCACCTCGCACCCCAAGGAATTCACCCAGCGGCTGATCGACGCCTACACCAGCATCCCGAAGCTGGCGGACCACGTGCACCTGCCGCTGCAGTCGGGCTCGGACCGCGTACTCGCGGCGATGAAGCGCGGCTACACCGCGCTGGAATACAAGTCCATCATCCGCCGGCTGCGCGCGGCGCGCCCCGATGTGTCGATCTCGTCCGACTTCATCGTCGGCTTCCCGGGCGAGACCGAACAGGATTTCGAAGCGACCATGAAGCTCATCTCCGAAATAGGCTTCGACGATTCCTACTCTTTTCTGTACAGCCCGCGTCCCGGCACACCGGCGGCGGAACTCGCCGACGGCACACCGCAGCAGGTGAAGCAGCAGCGCCTGGCGCGATTGCAGGCGTTAATCGAGGCTCAGGCGGGCGCGATCAGCCAAACCATGGTCGGCAGCATCCAGCGCGTCCTGGTCGAAGGCGCGGCGAAGAAACATCCGGGCGAGCTTTGCGGCCGCAGCAGCAACAACCGCACGGTGAATTTCGCCGGCCCGCCCGAGCTCATCGGCCGCCTGGTCGACGTAACCATCACGGCCGCGCTGACGCATACCCTACGCGGCGAATGCCGCGTTCCAACTACTGGCGGCGAATGCCGCGTTCCAACGACGGGCGGCGAATGCCGCTTTCCACCATCGGTCGGCAAAGTCGGCGTTGCCGAAACGGGCAGCGAAATCCGCGCCGCGCAATGAAGCCCAAACCCGTCGAAGTCACGCTCTCCCCGGTCGACAACCAGCGCCTCGCCACCTTGTGCGGCGCGTTCGACGAGAACCTGCGCCAGATCGAGATCGCGCTCGATATCACCATCGCGCGCCGCGGTGAGCGCTTCGTGCTCAAAGGCGAGCCGCGGCAGACCGCGCGCGGGGCCGAAGTGCTGGAGCGCTTCTATCAACAGGCCAAGCGCGGCCTCACCATAGACGACGTGCAGCTCGGCCTGATCGAAGTCCGCCCGCCGGCCACGAACGCGGAAACCCCGGCCCTGCTCACGCGCAAGCCCGACCTGCACGGACGCACGCCGCGCCAGGTCGAGTACATGAAAAACATCCTCGCGCACGACATCACCTTCGGCATCGGCCCGGCCGGCACCGGCAAGACCTATCTGGCGGTGGCCTGCGCGGTGGACGCGCTGGAACGCGACGCGGTGAAGCGCATCGTGCTGGTGCGCCCGGCAGTGGAGGCCGGCGAGCGGCTCGGCTTTCTTCCCGGCGACCTGGCGGAAAAAGTCAATCCGTACCTGCGCCCGCTGCACGACGCGCTGTACGACCTGATGGGCTTCGACAAGGTGGGCAGAATGTTCGAGCGCGGGGCGATCGAGATCGCCCCGCTCGCCTACATGCGCGGGCGCACGCTCAATCACTCGTTCATCATCCTCGACGAAGCGCAGAACACTACGCCCGAACAGATGAAGATGTTCCTCACCCGCATCGGCTTCGGCAGCAAGGCGGTGGTCACCGGCGACGTCACCCAGATCGACCTGCCGCGCGGCAGCAAGAGCGGATTGATCGAGGCGCGCAGGATACTCGCCGATGTGCGCGGCCTCGCCTTCACCATCTTCCTGGCCGAGGACGTGGTGCGCCACCCGCTGGTGCAGCGCATCGTCAACGCGTATGAGCGCCATCAGAACGAAGCCTAGGGGAGCATGAGGGGAGGTATCCCTTCATTTTGAAATGAACTCTGAGCGCGCGGCAGTCGAATTGGAACTCACGGTGCAAAAGGCGGTGAACTCGCCCGGCCTGCCGACCAAGGCCGAGCTGCGCCGCTGGCTGACGGCAGCCCTCGAGCAAAGCGCTGCGATTACGCTGCGCTTCGTCGGCGCCGCCGAAGGCCGCAGGCTCAACTGCGCCTACCGCGACCGCGACTACGCCACCAACGTGCTCAGCTTCGCATACGGCAAGCCTGAACGCGGCGAGCCACTGAAGGGCGATCTGGTGCTGTGCGCGCCGGTGCTGCGGCGCGAGGCGCGCGCGCAGGGCAAGGCGCTCGCGGCGCATGTCGCGCACCTGGTGGTGCACGGCGCGCTGCACTTGCAGGGACACGATCACCAAAGCCCGCGCGCCGCGGCCCGGATGGAAGCGCTGGAAAAGAGGATACTGGCGAAACTCGGGTTTGCGGACCCCTACGCCGGCGACGCAGAATGAACCAGGTGCGGCGGATGGATAATGCCGGCTTGGCCCCGCGCCCCGGCCCGCACGCGCCACCGCTCAGACATGAACATGGAAGAAGAAAAAACCCATAAGCCCACGCTGCTCGAACGCCTCTCGGCACTGATCATGCGCGAGCCGGAGGACCGCGAGCAGCTGATCCAGCTGCTGCACTCGGCCTACGAGCGCGACCTGCTCGACGCCGAGGCGCTGTCGATGATCGAAGGCGTGCTTCAGGTGTCCGAGATGCAGGTGCGCGACATCATGGTGCCGCGCGCGCAGATGGACGTGGTCGATATCGGCGATACGCCGGACAAGTTCATCCCGACCGTGATTTCGGTCGCGCATTCGCGCTTCCCGGTGATCGACCGCGAGCGCGACAACGTGCTCGGCATCCTGCTTGCCAAGGACCTGCTGCGCTACTACGCCGGCGAGGAGGAATTCGAGGTGCGCGAGATGCTGCGCCCGGCCGTGTTCGTGCCGGAGTCGAAGCGCCTCAACGTGCTGTTGCGCGAATTTCGCGCCAGCCGCAATCACATGGCCATTGTGGTGGACGAGTACGGCGGCGTTGCGGGGCTCGTGACCATCGAAGACGTGCTGGAGCAGATCGTCGGCGACATCGAGGACGAATACGATTTCGACGAAACCGAAGACAACATCCTGCCCGAGTCGAGCGGCCAGTACCGCGTCAAGGCGCAGACCGAGATCACCGATTTCAACGAAGAATTCGGCACCACCTTCAGCGACGAGGAATACGACACGGTCGGCGGACTGATCATCAGCCGCTTCGGCCGCGTTCCCAAACGCGGCGAGAGCATCGTCATCGGCGGATTCAAGTTCCAGGTGATGCGCGCCGACAGCCGCCGCGTGCACACGCTGCTGGTGCAAAAGCCACGGGAGCTATGATTCCCGTCGCCGCGGGATCGATGAATCCCGGCGTCTCTGGACCCGCACACGCCTCGCTCGCCGCATTCCTGCTCGGCGCGGCCACGGTGTTGGGCTTCGCTCCGGCGGGCCTCGCGCCGCTGCCCGTGCTCACCGCCGCGGGCCTGCTCTGGCTGTGGCAGGGGGCGGCAGCGCCGCGCCGCGCGGCAGCGCTCGGCTTCGCCTTCGGCCTGGGCCTGTTTCTCGCCGGCGTCAGCTGGGTCTACGTCAGCCTGCATCAGTTCGGCGCCATGCCGGCGCCCCTCGCCGCCATCGCCACCTTGCTGTTCTGCGCCTTTCTCGCGCTGTTTCCGGCGCTGGTCGGTTACTTGCAGGCGCGCTCGGGCCGCCAGCTCGCAGACAGGCAATTGCTGCTGATTCCGGCGCTTTGGGTGCTCGCCGAATGGGTGCGCGACTGGATATTCACCGGCTTTCCCTGGCTGACGCTGGGCTATTCCCAGGCCGCCTCGCCGCTCGGCGCTTATGCCACGCTTATCGGCGTATTCGGCGTTTCATGGCTGGTATGGCTATGCGCCGGGCTGCTGCTCGCCCTTGCGCGCGGCGGTCGGCGCGCCGCGGCGCTCGCCGCGCTCGCGCTGCTCGCCGGCGCGGGCTATGCATTGCGCGAGGTCGAGTGGACCCAGCCGCAGGGCGCGCCGGTTACGGTAAGCCTATTGCAGGGGAACATTCCGCAGGAAATGAAATGGGACGAGGCGCGCTACGCCTCCACCATCCAGTTGTACCGGCGCATGACCGCAGACTCCGCGGCGCGCCTCACTGTCCTCCCCGAGACCGCCATCCCGCGCTTCCTCGACGCGCTCGATCCCGAACTGCTGCGCACGCTCGCCGCGACGGCGCGCAGCCACGGCGGTGATCTGATCATCGGCCTGCCGGTGCGCGACGGGCCGGGGCGCTATTACAACAGCGTGCTCGGCCTGGGGACCTCGGCCACGCAACGCTACGACAAGACCCACCTGGTTCCGTTCGGGGAATTCATCCCGCCCGGCTTCGGCTGGGTGCTCGCGGTGCTGCAAATTCCGCTCAGCGATTTCTCGCGCGGCAGCGCCGCACAGGCGCCGCTCGCTCTTGCCGGACAGAAGATCGCGGTCAACATCTGCTACGAGGATGCGTTCGGCGAGGAGATCATTCGCGCGCTGCCCGAAGCGACGCTGCTGGTGAACGTCAGCAACGTCGCCTGGTTCGGCGATTCGCTTGCGCCGCACCAGCATCTGCAGATCGCGCAGCTGCGCGCGCTCGAGACCGGCCGCACCATGCTGCGCGCGACCAACACCGGCATGACTGCCATTATCGACCATCACGGCAACATCGCCGCCGCTCTTCCGGAGTTCACCCGGGGCGCGCTGAACGGCAGCGCGCAGGGACGCAGCGGCGCCACGCCCTATGTGCGCTGGGGCAACGCGCCGGTGATGGCGCTGGCGCTCCTCGTCTGCGGCCTGTTTACGCTCGGCCGAACAAGAACCCGCGGCGCCGGGACGATCAAATAACATGTCCGCATCGCCGCCGGCGGCATCGGTCCTGCCGTTCTTTCTGAGTGCCTTCGCGTGGAATTTCGCGCTGGGCATGACCTATCCCCTGGTGCCCCTGTACGCCCACCAGCTGGGCATGTCGGGCGTGGGCATCGGCACCCTGGTCGCAATGCCGGTGCTGGTGCAAATCTGCTTCAACCTCATCGGCGGCGCGTACACCGACCAGGTGGGCGGACGCAGCCTGATGCTCACCTCCTTCTTGCTCACCGCAGGCGCGGGCACCGCGTTCTTTTTCGCCGCCGGCTTCTGGCTGCTGCTGTTCGCGCAGCTGCTCATGGTGATGTCGCGCGCGATGTACTGGCCGGCCTCCTGGACCCTGGGCAGCGAAATGCCCGGCGGCCGCAGCCTGCAGATGGGACGGCTCAACGCCATCACCAATGTCGGCCAGATCGCCGGCATGGCCGGAGGCGGGATCTTCCTGCTCTGGTTCGGCTTCGGCCCGTCGTTCCTGGTGCTCGCCGCGATGGGCGCGGTCTCGTTCGTGCTCGGCTATCGCGTGCCCGAAAAGCGCAAGGCCCCGGGGCGCAAGCCGCGGCGCCTGTTCTCGGGCTACGCCCAGCTCATCCGCCTGCGCGTGTTTCCGTTCGCCATCATGTGCGCCTACATTTCAGCCCTGCCATTTTCGCTCAGTTTCTCCTTCTATCCGATCCTGTTCGTCGAATACGGTTACGCCTCGGACGCAACCGGCACCATGCTCGCGCTGCGCGGCATCGGCTCCGCCCTGGCGGGTCTGGTCATCGCGCGCTATCTCGACTATTCGGCCAAGCTCGCCGTACCTCTCGCTTGCGCCATTGCGACCGCGCTCTCGGTGGGCTTGATCGCAAGCGCGCGCGAGGCCTGGATGATAGGCGCATTAATGGTGGCGGTAGGGCTCGCCTCCGGCATCATGACGCTGTTCTTCCAGATGCTGATCAGCGAAATCAGCAGCGCCGACAACCGCGGGTCGGCGCTGGCCCTGGGCGGGCTGGGCTGGGGGCTGTCGCATTTTTCCACGCCGCTGGTGATGGGCTATCTCAAGGACCACCTGGGCATCCTGCCCGCGTTCTATATCATCGGCGCCTTCGCCTTCACATGGGGCCTAGCGCTCATCCCCATGCACCGCTGGGCATTTGCAAAACCGCACACCAAACGGGACAATCAAGTCTACCCATGAACCTGCATCTCAGCGTACTCGACCAGTCCCCCATCATCAGCGGCCACACGCCGGCGCGCGCGGTGGCTGAAACCGTCAAATTGGCGCAGGCGGCCGAAGCCCTCGGCTATCACCGCTACTGGCTGGCGGAGCACCATGCGGTGGCCGCTCTCGCCGATCCCTGCCCGGAGATACTGCTCACTCGCGTGGCCAGCGCGACCGCGCGCATCCGCGTCGGCACCGGCGGCGTGCTCCTGCCCTACTACAGCGCGCTCAAAGTGGCCGAGGTATTCCGCATGCTGGAGGCACTGTTCCCCGGGCGCATCGACCTCGGCATCGGCCGCGCGCCGGGCGGCGACCTCGCCACCGCGCAGGCGTTGTCGAACGGCCAGTATTCGGCAGCGGACCATTTCGCGGAGCAAGTGCAGGACCTCGTCGGCTTCCTCGACGACGCCCTGCCCGCAG
>Ga0182021_10004142_pt1 | contig 16999 bp, 13 predicted proteins | sample 612E3MmetaG_FD_120493 | JGI IMG/M metagenome (GOLD analysis project Ga0182021, IMG submission 120493) | Permafrost microbial communities from Stordalen Mire, Sweden - 612E3M metaG (Illumina Assembly) | ecosystem: Environmental > Terrestrial > Soil > Wetlands > Permafrost | place: Sweden...
AATTTCAAAAGCCGTCAAAAGTGATATATTAGAACGATCAAATATTATTTCAGAGGTTATATACAATGGGATCCATAATGATATAATTCAAGTAAGGGAGAAGCAAACTTTTGTGCGAATATTCAAAATTGTGCAAATAGGAAGACTTGATCATGCAATTAAGGGACAACACCTTGTAATAGAGGCAATACATACTCTAAAGACACAAGGGCTTAACAACATTCAATTTGATTTAATTGGTACAGGCAACTCTGAGCTATTTCTGAATGAATTAGTCATAAAATATGAATTGGAAAAACAAATAAATTTCTTAGGCCTAAGAGATAGGAATTATATTTATTCACATCTCAAAAATTACGATTTATTAATTCAACCATCACTTTTCGAAGGATTTGGGCTCACTATTATAGAAGCTATGGCTGCTAAAATACAAGTCCTGGTTTCTGATATAGATGGTCCTATTGAGATTATTCAAAATGGTAAGTATGGTAATTTCTTTCAAAAAGGCAATGCAAAACAACTTGCTGAAAGTATAAAAAACATTATTCAATCAACTAATTATGATGAACAGGTTAGAAAATTGGAAAATGCATATGAATATGCAAAACAAAATTTTGATGTTTCAATTATGTCCCAAAAATATATTAAGGATTATAAAAGAATCATTGCCAATAATGAAAGGCTAAATAATCTATAGAAATCAAATCAGGCAATTTCCGATGTCTTAAAATCAATAACCTGTAAGTTTCAAATGGAAATAGGAATCTTCAAATTTTGTTTATTCCCGCATTAAATTAATTAATTTTAAAAGTTTATTTATATGAGCAGGATTCTTTCAAAATATATTGAAAAGTTATTTTTCAAAAAATGGATAATCGGGATATTCCGGGCTGATATTAAAGATATCATAAAAAGTAAAATGTTTGATCCTTATATTAATTGGTTGCCAATAAGATCGATTGATACATATTATGCTGATCCTTTTCTTTTATTCTCAAAAGATGAGAATTTAAAAATCCTCCTTGAAGATTTTTCATTTGATGAAAATTATGGGAAAATATCATTAATGACGCTTGATAGAAGTTTTAAGCAGGTAAATTGTAAAATCCTTTTAGACACAAAAAATCATATTTCATATCCGTTTATCTTTACAGAAAATAATAAAACCTATATATTTCCAGAAGCAGGCCGTAGTGGTAAATTGTCATGCTATGAATATGATCCTTTGAATGAATCCATTAATTTTTTGCAAGATATAGTGGACTTACCTTTGTGTGACTCTTCCATCTTAAAACAAAATGGTAAATACTGGATTTTTGGAACTTTATCTGAAATTGAAGCAGATACTAAAAGAATTACAGACTATAAATTATATGTCTTCTTTTCAGATAGATTGTTGGGTCCATATGTTCCTCACCCTGGCAACCCTATTAAAAGCGGATTAAATGGTACAAGGCAGGCCGGAAATTTTATTGAGGTTGACGGAATTATTTACAGACCCACACAAAACTGTGAAAGATTATATGGCGAGTCGATTACAATTAACAAAGTCACCGAATTAAACGAAATTAATGTTGTTGAAGAGCCTTATATGACTATTTGCATTAATAAAAAAAACAGGTACAATTATGGGATGCATACAATTCATACGATAAATGTAATGAATGATATAGTCGTTATCGACGGTAAAAGATGGACTTTTTCTCCTATAATTCAATTGAAATCTTACTTAAGAAACAGGAATAAAGTAAGACTACCAAAAAGGATTTAAATAGTTTATTGAGCTATGAGATTAAAGAAATTACCTTTTACTGAATTATTAAATAGAAAAAATATACCTATGGAAAAAGGCGGTACAGGAAGTCTGATTTTTGATACGATAGGTCTTAAAAAATTGGCAAAAGAATGCGGTTATAAGTTTTGTTTTACGGCTGAGACATCTAATCTTGATTTGACTAGAATTGATAGAAATTCCATTACACGAAGGTGTGTTAATAATGATGCGGGGTTTTTCGAAGCTCTATCAAAGATTTATGGAATATGGTATAAGATAAAAAAATAAAGAGCTGCCCTGGGTTCTTACTGATAAATAAAATTGCACCATCAAGTGTGTTTTAGGTGATCAAAAATAACCACTAAACGGTATGAACTATTAGGGATCTATTGTAAAATCAATTATATTTTAATGAGCACTAATGATAATTGATAGTTTTTAAATTTTATAATAATGTTTAAAATAGCAATTCTGGCACTTATTGATTTTGAAAATTGGAATAATCAAAAATCATTAAGTATGGGTGGGGCAAGTGGCGTAATTAAAAGTATTTTACCCTATCTTAAAGCTGATAATATTTATTTAATGGGTATTACTTCTGAAAAAAAGAATTTATATAAAGAAATATACTTTGATGAAAATATTTTTATAGTTCCCATTTTACATGTCCCCAGAGGATCAAAATTACCTGTCCGTTTTCATGCATTTTGTCATAGCAGAATAATAAACTCAATTCTTAAAAAATACAATATAAGTTCTGTTTACTCTCATGCAGAGGAAATATCATTTTGGATTAAATCTGGACCACATATTCTTTATCATATGCATGGCTCGACTAATGCATTAGTAAAAGCTAAGAATAAACTTTTCAGGAATAAGTTTTTTCAATATTTTTGGGAGTATGTAAGAAAGAAAAACATACAAAAAGCTACAAAAATTGTTGCAATCGATCCATTATGTTATAATTTGATTAAAAAGCAAAATGCGGAAGGAAAAACAATATTATTGCCAAATTTTGTTGATACGAAAGTATTTTTCCAAGACGACACCCCCAGCAAATTATTGGAACACATAAATGAGAAAATTTTACTTTTTATTGGAAGGCTGGAGGAGGTAAAAGGACTGGAGTTGTTTATTGATACTATAGTTGAAATAGATAAAAGGGAATCAGGAAGTTGGAAAGGTGTTTTTGTCGGACGTGGCACCTATGAATCAGTTATTCAGAAATATATTAGCGATAAGTCGGCAAGTCATCTTTTTCATTTTACCGGGCCTGTCTTTGAACAAGACGAACTAAGGAAAATATATAATCGAGCCTCAATTCTAATGATATCGTCTCATTTTGAAGGGATCCCAATGGTAATTTTAGAAAGTCTGGCATGTGGAACGCCTGTAATTTCAACGAATGTAGGAGGTGTAAAAGATATAATAGCAGATAATAAAATGTGTTTTGTCAATGACCAGAGAGATCCTACTGAATTTGTTGATATAATACAATCTATTATAATTAAAAAAAGTGCTCCTATTGAAGAATTCAAATATTCATCTTCCAAAGCAGCTGTTATAATTAATAAAATATTAAGAAATTAATTTAACTAACGAAAAGTATCATTCCAAAATGCTGAAGAAACAAATAAAGAGAATACTTTTTATTGTACAACTTACACCACCCATTCATGGAGCAAGCATAATGAATAGTTATGTAGTTAATAGCGAAATAATTAAAAGAAACTTTAATATCAGCATAGTAAATCTTCAATTCGCTAAATCTATAAAAGAACTTAAAAAGTTTTCTTTCTTTAAAATATTTAAAGCGCTTTTATATTGTTTTGAGATTGTGAAAAGAGTTCTTTCTTATAAACCTAATTTAGTCTATTATACTCTTTCTCCAACGGGTTATGCATTTTATAGAGATGCATGTTACGTTTTTCTTCTAAAATTACTTAATCAAAAAATTGTCTTTCATTTACATGGTAAAGGCATTAATAATAATGTAAAAGATAATATTCTTAAAAAATATTTATATAGGTGGGTGTTTAAAAATACTTATGTTATATGTTTATCGGAAAGTCTAACATTTGATATTCAGGAAGTTTATTTTTCTATCCCTATTATAGTGCCTAATGGAATTAAGTTGGAACAATATTTAAATAGAGCAAACCATAAAACGGATAGTATACCTCAAATTCTTTTTTTATCAAATTACAAACGTGACAAAGGAATTTTGATATTGATAGAAGCTTTAAGTATTCTAAAAAATAAAGGATTTGATTATTCTGCAAGACTTGTTGGGGCACCCGGAGATTTGTCTATTGAATTTCTTGAAAATTTAATTAAGGGCCAACATTTAACAGAATACATTCAGGTGTTAGGCCCCCTTTATGGAAATGACAAAATAAACGAATTCCAAAATGCAGATATATTTGTTTTTCCTACCAAAAATGAAGCTTTCCCTTTAGTAATTTTGGAAGCTTTTCAATATGCACTACCCGTTATTTCAACATTTGAGGGCGGTATTCCTGATATTGTAAGTGATAATAAAACAGGATTATTGGTAGAAACTCAAAATCCTGAAATGTTAGCAGATAAAATTGCTATATTATTGGAGAATAAAAATTTAAGAATTGAAATGGGAAGGAAAGGACATGAAAAATTCATTAATAATTTTACTTTAGCTCATTTCGAGAAGAATATGAATAAAACATTTCAATCTATATTAGGTATTAATTAAGTTTGACAATTGAAGTAACTGATTTTTAATAAAAAGAATGAAACAATTAATACAAAATTTTAAAACCGGCGAATTATACGTTGATGAAGTACCCATGCCATCTATTTCAAGCGGAATGGTAATGGTAGAGAATGAATTTTCATTAATCAGTGCAGGTACAGAACGCAGCACAGTTAAAGTAGCCCAGGCTAGTTTATTAGGTAAAGCAAAGCAACGCCCTGATCTTGTTGCCCAGGTATTGCAAAATATAAAGAAAGAAGGTCTGGCTGCAACTTTAAGTAAAGTAAAGACCAAACTGGATTCTTTAAAAGCTTTAGGCTATAGCACATCAGGCATTGTGATGGCATCAATGGATAAAAATGGCATATTCAAGCCGGGCGATCGTGTTGCTTGCGCCGGCCAGGATTATGCTTCTCATGCTGAAATAGTAGCTGTTCCACAAAACCTGGTTGCAAAGATCCCTGACAATGTCACTGCTGATGAAGCGGCATTTACAACTTTAGGAGCTATCGCTCTGCAGGGTATACGTCAATGCGACCCAAAGCTTGGAGAGAAAATATGTGTCATTGGATTAGGTCTCCTGGGTCAGATAACATGCCAGATTTTAAAAGCGAATGGATGTGCTGTTCTGGGTATAGATCTGAACGAAGCTTTAGTAAAAATGGCCTATGAAACAGATGCAATTAAGGCTCTTAATCGGAATGATGCCAATCTGGTTTCTGCATGTGAAAGTTTTACTAATGGATATGGATTTGATTCTGTGATCATTACTGCGGCTGCACCTTCAAATGATCCTGTTGAACTATCAGCTGCAATTCTTAAGAAAAAGGGGAAAGTTATAGTTGTTGGTGCTGTGAAAATGGATATCCCGAGAGACCCTCATTTTTACCGAAAAGAATTGGATCTGAGAATGTCGTGTTCATACGGCCCAGGCAGGTACGATGTAAATTATGAAGAAAATGGGTTTGATTATCCTTTCTCTTACGTGAGGTGGACAGAACAACGGAATATGGAAGCTTTTCTGGACCTTTTATCCCGGAAAGCCATTGATGTCAGGCCATTAATTACCCATGTTTTCGATATTACTGATGCAGAAAAAGCTTACGATATTGTCCTGGGTAAGACTAAAGCGCTGCATATGGGCATTTTATTAAAATATAAACCAAATGAATCTAAAAAGAATACTTTAACACAAATAAGTAACTTTCCTGTCAATTCAATCAATGTTGGTTTAATAGGAGCTGGCAGCTTTGCACAAAGTTATTTAATACCCGTTGTAAAATCATGGGGAGCATCGTTAGACGGAGTCGTTACTTCAAAAGGCATTACTTCGAAAAATGTATCTGATAAATTCAAATTTAACTTCTGCTCATCCGATGCTGATGATATTCTTAAAAAAGAGGATATTAACACAGTTTTTATTGCTACTCCCCATTCTTCACATGCTGAACTTGTTATAAAAGCTATAAAAGCAAATAAAAATGTTTTTGTAGAGAAACCTTTGGCAATAAATCAGGAACAGCTTAAATCAATAATTGAAACTAAAGCTGAATCCCATAAACCTTTAATGGTCGGCTTTAACAGGCGCTTTGCAAAGATCAGTGAAACTATTAAAAAAGAATTTAAGAATATAGATGAACCACTTGTTATAAATATGCGTATTAATGCAGGATTAATTCCAAAAAATCATTGGACACAGCAGGCTGAAATAGGAGGGGGAAGGATTGTTGGAGAGGTATGTCATTTTATTGATCTGATGCAATATTTCACAGACGCTGAACCTGTGAAGGTTTTTGCAGAATCAATAAACACGGGTAATACCAAAATATCACCGGAAGATAATATAGCCATTGTGGTGAAATTTACTAACGGTTCAGTTGGTAATCTGACCTATCTGGCTAACGGTGACAAATCAATGCCTAAAGAGAGAATTGAAGTCTTTGGAGGAGGGAATATTGGTATAATAAATGATTTTCGGGATGGCATGTTTTTCAGAAACGGCAAAACAATCAGGCTGAAATCTTCAGGCAAAGGGCATAAAGAAGAAATTACTGCTTTTTTAAATGCAGTTAAAGACGGTAAAGAAAGCCCTATCAGTTTCAGGTCAATTTGCCTTACTACGCTGACTACATTTAAGATTCTAGATAGTCTTTACACAGGATTGCCGCAACAGATAAGCTTAGATCTTCTTTGACAAATTAGGTTTAGACTTTGCCTTTTGTATATTGTACTTTGCACTTTACATTTTGCAATTTGATTTTTGCACTTTGAACTTTGCATTTTAGTTCGATGTCTGAGAAAATAGAACAATCTTTTATAAAGCTTAAAAATTACTGTACGAGCGAATCTTTTAAAGGCTATGATCCGTATGATGGTTTAAACAGCACTCTCTTTAAGGCAATTCCTTTCATATCAAAAAATCGACTTGCAAGATTAGCCTGGATACAATTATTTAAACGATCACCTTTGAACCTCCGGGTAATTGCCGGGGTTAAAAAGGATTATAATCCAAAAGCTCTTGGATTGTTTCTTTCCGGATACTGTAATCTCTACAAGCAGGTTAAGGAACCGGAGTATCTTGATAGGATAAATTTTTTCTCCAGACAACTTTCTTCTCTTGTAAACAAATTGTATAGCGGAGCATGTTGGGGATATAATTTTGACTGGCAGGCGAAAGCGTTTTTTCAACCTAAAAACACACCAACCGTAGTCGCAACATCTTTTATTGGCAGCGCTTTACTGGATGCTTATGAAATTACCGGGGAAGATCAATTGCTTAAGATGGCAAGGAGCGCTTGTGATTTTATCCTGAAAGACCTAAATAGGACATATGACGTAAACGGAAACTTTGCATTTTCCTATTCTCCGTTAGATAAAACTGTTGTTTTTAACGCTTCTTTACTGGGTAGTCGTCTTCTGGCCAGAGTTTATAGTTTTAATCATGAAAAAGAGTTGCTGGATCCTGCAAAGAGATCAGTAGTATTTTGTTGTGATTATCAGAAAAATAATGGTTCCTGGAGTTACGGAACATTAGACTTCCATCAATGGATAGATAACTTCCATACCGGATATAACCTGGAATGTATTTCAGATTACATGAAGTTTTCCGGTGATCATAGCTTCGAAACGCATTTAAATAAAGGCTTTGAATATTACATTAAAACATTTTTCACTGACGAAGGAATACCTAAATATTACAGCAATTCTGTTTACCCCATTGATATCCATTCTCCTGCACAAATGATAATCACTTTAACTAAACTTGGCAAATTTCATGAATACAGGAACTTAGCAGTCAAAATTTTAAATTGGACGATTGATAATATGCAATCGGACGAGGGTTATTTTTATTACCAGATAAATAAATATTTTTCATCCAGAATTCCTTATATGCGATGGGCACAGGCCTGGATGTTTTATGCTTTAAGTGAATATTTATTACAATCAAATGTTGAATGATCAGAGTGCATTAGATAAATGATTAGTCATCAAGCTCATTTCTAACTCTCAAACCTTCTGTTATTTATATCTGAACTTTGTTTTATATTAGAATTAATAAGAAATGAAGATTTTATCTGTCGTAAGTGCTCGTCCTAATTTCATGAAGATTGCCCCATTCATCCGGGCAATTGAAAAACATAATCATGAAAATGGAGGAGGGATACAACATTTTCTTGTTCATACAGGCCAGCATTATGATGTACGGATGTCGAAAGCTTTTTTTAAAACCCTCAATATTCCTGATCCGGATATTAATCTTGAAATCGGATCAGGGAGCCATGCCGAGCAGATAGGATATACCATGGTGGCGTTTGAAAAAGTACTACTCGAACAAAAACCGGATTGGGTTATCGTTGTTGGTGATGTAAATGCGACGCTATCTTGTTCAGTGGTTGCTAAAAAATTAAATATTAAATTGTGTCATATTGAAGCAGGTTTACGTTCGAGAGATATGACCATGCCAGAAGAGATAAACCGTCTGGTTACTGACAGACTTTCAGATCTTTTACTTACACCGGATACTCTCTCTTCAGAGAACCTGAGAAAAGAAGGGACACTTGAAGAAAAAATCCATTTCGTGGGTAACATAATGATTGATACCCTTGAAGCTAACAGGGAAAAGTCAGGAGATCTCCAACTTGAAACTATTATTAAAGAAAATCTTGTCGCTGGATGTCCCTCTCAAAACAGATCACCTGTTGATTTCTCCTATGCTTTAATTACTCTTCATCGGCCTTCAAATGTGGATCCCGAAGGAGTCTTCATTCCTTTGATAAAATTTTTGTTAAACGAAGTTACAAAAGACCAATTGCTCATATGGCCAATTCACCCTCGTGCCAGGAAACAATTAATTAAGCTTGGATTGTGGGATAGCTTAATTTCCAACCCTTCGTTAATTATACTTGAGCCTGTCGGTTACCTTGAGATGGTACGTCTTAATATGGGTGCTAAAATTATGATGACCGATTCAGGTGGCTTACAGGAAGAATGCTGTGTCCTGGGTACTCCTTGCCTCACGCTACGGTGGAATACAGAACGACCGATTACATTACGCGAAAATGGAGGAGCCAGTGTGTTGGTGGGAAATAACATAGAAAGGATACGAAAAGAATATTTTAAAACTCTTACTCTTGACCGTATACCTTACAGACCTGAATTATGGGACGGACATACAGCTGATCGAATTGTAGAAAAATTGGTTGAAACAGATCAACTTCTAAAATATTAAGTTATGAAGACAGATCTTTTAGGAATTCCGGTCGATTCTCTCACAATGGAAGAGACTATAGATCGGATAAATAAAGCAATTAGGCAGAATATTCGGATCAGGCAAGTTTCTGTCAACGCAGGGAAGATAATAATGATGAGAAAAAACAAAGAACTTTACAATAGTGTTTTATCCTGCGATATTATTAGTGCTGATGGTCAAAGTGTTGTATGGGCAGGTCGTTTTCTGGGAAAACATTTGCCAGGCAGGATTGCTGGTTGTGATCTGATGCAGGAACTCGTAAAACTGGCATTTGAAAATAAATATAAATGTTTTTTCTTTGGAGCTAAAGAAGCTGTAATAAAAAAGGTAGTTGATCTTTACAATCATGAGTATGGCCCGAATATAATAGCAGGTTACAGAAACGGTTATTATGACAAAGACGAAGAACCTTTAATTGCCAAACAAATTGTAGAAAGTGGTGCTCAACTATTGTTTGTTGCATTAAATTCCCCTTTAAAAGAAAATTTTCTATGTGAACATGCGGAAATATTGAAAAAAGTCAATTTCACCATGGGTGTTGGTGGCTCTTTTGATATAATTGCGGGAGTTACAAAAAGAGCGCCAAAATGGATGCAAAAAATAGGCATGGAGTGGTTTTATCGTTTTCTGCAGGAACCCAGACGAATGTGGAGGCGATATCTCGTAGGGAATTCAAAGTTCATCTACCTGGTAATTAAAGAGAAGTTTAAAAGAGGCAAAAACTGAACGATTAATCACTCTGGAGAATATAAATAAAGTCACTTATGCCAACAAATAACAAGTAGCATGACATCAGACAAATTAACCATCGGTTAATTCATAATAATTTTTTTCGTAACTAATATTTCTTTGTAAATAATCATAAGTACATAAATACCAGATTTAATGTGAGATAAATCAATTTGTTTTATTGTCTCTTCTTTTAATACATAGCCATTATAAACCTGTTTCCCTGCTAAATCGGTAATTATTATTTCACTTTTATCATTTTGCAATGGATTTATATATTTGATCGAAAAACGACCGTCACTGGGATTTGGATAAAGATTTATAATTTCAGAATTTGCGTCATACTTAATATTAGTTCCTACAACAAATTCAACCGGTGATGAAACAGTTGTACCATTTAAGTTGTCCGTTGCGATTGCCGTTATCGAATAGCTTCCTACAGCAACATTCTTCCATTCATATGTATAAGGAGCCGAAGTCAACTCAATAAGTTTAACAGAATTACTATAAAATTCAACCTTGCTTATAAAACCATCCGGATCCGAAGCTATTGCTTCTAAAGTAATTGTAGAATTCGTTTCATACTTGTCCCCTTTGAGGGGATTAGAAATTTCAACAACCGGAGGCTGATTTGCATTGGGAGCAATATAGGTACAATTATTAATCACTGTCTGGTTACTTATATTCCCAGTTATTCCACCTGAGGTTGATTGCAAAGGATTCATTGCAGGTTTTGAGTAGGAGAATGTCACAACATTGCCATAAACGATAGGACTTGCCAGAATTAATTGAACCTTGGTTCCTGATACAGCAACTGCATTAACTGCTCGGACGGCCGAATTAACTTGAACTGAAAAGGAGGAAGCTGAAGGCACAATATTAGCAAGAGCCATATTATAGGTAATTACCAGTAGAGAAGGAGTGGCATTTTCAACAACAGAACCTGTATAGACCGGGATAACAGGTTGAGCCGGATTAGGATCGACCATCAAAACCACGGAAGTAAAAGGCAATAAAGTTATACTGTTAACATATTTTGTGCTTTTAACATCTATCATAGGCTGTTCTAATGTAATTATTTTGTTTGTCTTGGATGCGTTGTATTCAAACCTTATGTCATTGTTATTAGTTATAGCAATAGGCGATTTATGAGAATTTGCATCTTTCCCTGTATATAACTGCCAGTTTGCTAAAGTTCTGTAAGTAAAAAAGTTACCAAGTGCATTCTCTGCTGTTGCGATCGTAGTGTTCTCTGCAATAGGTCTTGTGTAATAATTTCTATCTGCTGTACCCCAAGAATTACCAAAAGTTCCAACATTAACCTGAATTTCCATTGCATATTCGCCCGCTGTTTCAGCAAAGAAAATATTATCTGTCATAGAAATTCCAGAGATTGTATTAGCATCCCATTCTAAAAAATACATTTCTGCTGATCCATTATTATAACAGGTATTATATTGTAATGTGATATTATTTGGATTTGAAAGGAAAATTCCTTTTAAGGGGTTATTAAATAACGTATTGTTAGTTACTGTTATACCACTTGCGTATGAATCCAGATAAATACCATTAGCAGCATGGCCGTATGAGGCAATACCCGGATTTCCTTTACCATTGAATACTATATTGCCATCAATAACACTGTTTGTTAAATTAATATGATTGCCAGACCAGTCTCCCCCTGTATTAATAGCACCCTTATCATTCATAGTTAAAGCGAAATTACTAACTACGTTATTCCTGATAGCAACATTATTACCCATAAAATGTATCCCATTTGCACCAACGGAATCTATCTTATTATATTGAATCAAAACGCCCGCTTGTGAGCTCTCTATTCCAGATGTCATCCACCCTGTTAGTGGAATACCTTCTATGATACCAACATTTTTAATTGTATTATTTGTTATTGTTGCAGTAGCACCATTTAATATTCCACTTTGATTAGTATGATTTATGACATTATTATCAATAACAACACCGGGTGATTCTCCTGTACATATCCCCTCAGCACCAGCAAAATTAATATTACAATTTTTAACTGTTCCATTAGCTGAATTATTAAAATATATAGCCTTCCCATTCGCACCTTGAAAAGATAGCCCATCAATAGTTATATACCCATAAGAAGAAGAAGCATAAAACAACCTATCAAGAGTAGGAAGTTGGACTGTTTTTGTAGTAGGATCAACTGTACCAAAATATACATATAATTTAGTCCCGTTATAATACCATTCCCCAAATTGAGGTGCAACACCATTAATACTACCGAGCGTTCTTAAATCATTCTGAATGAAATAATAATAACCATCTGTTGCCTCAGCACCACCACCTGTATATGTTAATGTTTGAGCAGTATGGTTAGTAATCACACACCTGTCTATATCACTTTCACTCTCTCTAACCACTACTTCTGCTCCCGTCCAGTTTATCGTTGCCGAGTTTAAGTTTGGATCTGTAATTGAAACATCAGTAGAATGAGAAGTATAAATAGCATTGGTTCCTGCTTTAGGATATCTGCCCATCGCATATTCTTTCCCATTAATCACAAGTAAATTAGGATTGCTTTGACAGCTTATAGTCTTTGAATATATTCCTCCTCCTTCATTTGTCCATCCGGAAATAGTAGTGAAGCCGGTAATTATTGGGCCTGTACCTGTTCCGTAAGCTCCAATAGTAATAGGGTTTCCTGCACTTCCTGACTTAGTAACAGTTAAAGTTCCATAAAATGTATCACCACGGTTAAATAAAATTCTGTCGCCTGGTTTCATAAGAGAAAATGAGGAATTGACTTTTGCTATCGTCTTCCATGGTGTTGAAGAAGAAAGACCATTATTTGTATCATTTCCGGCTGAACTTATATAATAGTCAGTAGCTGAGGCTATTGAACTAAAAATAAGGAATACTATTATTAAGGCATTTTTCAAAGGCACATTTATTTGACGAATATAGAGTTTTATTTGACTAATCGCATTAATTTAAACGATCAATATCTCATTTTGTTACACTAAGAGATAGTCTTCTCGCAATTATTTATTAATAAAACAAATATAAATTATAAAAGACTCCGAACCAAAAGTAACTATTCTTAATTGTTCATATCAGATACTCTCTATTCTTCGGCAATGGGTTTTCAAATATAAGTTTTTTTTCTAATGATTTTTCTTTTTTGAATATTTCTTCAAAAAAGTAGCGCGGTTTTGTCAATGATTACTCAATCTTTCCATTGGAGAGGATGGTGAGACGTGAGATGTGAGACCTGAGAAATGATATATTATATTTACGATCTGAGATAAGTATTTGCTAAAGAAACACATTATGAGTAAAGTAGGAAGTTTTAAGGATTTGATTGTTTACCAAAAGGCCTATAAATTGGCTATGGAGATCTTTGAAATTTCTAAAAGTTTTCCAAAAGAGGAAAAGTATTCTCTTACTGACCAGATTCGTTGTTCATCGCCATCAGTAACTGCTTGTATTGCAGGGTATTGGGCAAGGAGGAGATATAAAAGGGCATTTGTTAATAAACTGACGGATTCGTTGGGTGAAGAATTTGAAACAGAAGGCTGGCCCTATGAAATACGCTTAAATAAATTACATTAATTGATTATGAGAACCATTCCTGATAGAAAACTATTTTTATTGATGTGATGAATATTTCATAGGGCTGGCTTGATTATTCTAAGGGCTGTAAGTAGTGCGATATGGTAACTAAGTTCCGGGTTTAACATTCCAGAAATACATACTATTTTTAATGTATAAACATCATGATAAACGATTCTGACAAATGGTATCTTTGAATCCCCGCGAGCGCATTCTCCGTTGCTTGCTGCGGAGTCAGCGAGCATTAAGAATTTGACTTAGGGGATCGAAGATTAGCTGCGCTGAGCTCCACTTCGTTCCGGTTCTTCGTAGCTTGCTGCGAAGAGCTTCAATACTCACAACTCATGTCTCTACGCTCAAATCTCATCACTTGTTTAATTTTTAACCTCATTATCTGGAAGAGGCTGTCTCAAAAGGGCAGCCTCTTTTTTTAAATTATAAGGATTTTACTGCAAAAAGTTAAAAATCTTGCCCGTGGAATTAAATTTTATCCTTATAAACCTTCTATTTGTCAAAATAGCGACTCTTAAGATATTAAATATAATACTTGTCTATTATTCAGATAATTAGCACTATAGGATAATATATATGTCAAAAATTCTTATTTCTCCTTTATTCCTGGTAAATATTTATCCTTTTTTGACCAATATACTCATTCTGTATATTAATTGTTTTTATCTGTTAATAATCCTCGGGATTTTATTGACAGGGAGCTTGTAAAACTCTCTCATTTCCTCATTATTCAGGCTTTAGCGGCTTGACAAGAGTATTCTTTTACATTACTTTTAACAGTTATCTAAAACTTAAAGCGATGAGGGAAAAATTAGTTTTAAACAACACCAATATCATTTATGGCAATATTGAGGAGACAAATATTAATAATGTTAATATCTCCTCAAAGAACACTGGTTCTGTTCCCGCCACATTAAAGATTGTTGCCAATGCCGAAAATAAATTTTTACATAACCTGCATATTATTTTTCTGTCCGGGAAATCTGATTTTAGGTCGCTCTCTTCAATATTCCATTATTCAGTTATAGTTATAGAAGAAATTGTTCTTCTCGTGCTTTTAATCGGTTATTTTATAATTGGAGCTACAACAGTTATTCTGTACGTAATATTTTATGAAAAAATTTATAAAAGCTTTTTAATAAGCGGAGAAAAGAGAAACATAATTCTACCTGTGATCACAAGTTGAAATATCAACATCTTAAATTAAACTGGGACTAGTTATAGGCTCACTTACACTAAACACTTAACCCTCAATTCTGAACGATATATGCGTTTCGCGTTTTGGGTTCTGTGTTCAGCGTAGAGTTTTTTTTAACCTCAATACTTTCTGTAAGAGGCTGTCTCAAATGGGCAGCCTCTTTTCTTAAATTATAAGGAGAGGTTAAGATTCTGTGATAATATTGATTATCTGAGAGTAATCTGTCTTTTGTGTCGGACCTCATTTATAGAAATAGTTTGAATTGCTTTCTATATTTGGTAAGTTTGATTTTTCATTTTAGAACAATTTCAAACTAATGATGGATAATTTTAAATACCATTTTAATAGAGGATTACCTTTTATAATCATGATTTTACTTTTAATGTTTTTCCCTGCTCTCATGTTTCTCAGGAAATATCGATTCTCATTCTTTGAGAATAAAGTTCGAAAAGAGGCATTATTGTGGGCATATCAGGACAGTATTCGTGTCGCCGACTCATTAAAAAGAATTAAGATTGAATCTAACCTGCCGCAAGATAAACAACAAGATTCCACAGTTAAATCAAACAAGGAAGAAAGTCCTGCGCTTGCACGGGATATCAGAGATACTTATTGTATTATTATTGGCACCTTTTCCAATCCTGAAAACGCCAAACTGGCGGCTGGAAAATATCGCAGCCGGGGATATAAAACAAGTATTATCAGTATGACCAACCGAAATGGAATAAAAACTGAACTAGTTTCAGTTAAATCTTTTAATAATCTTAATGAGGCTACCAGTTATTTAAGAGAATTCAAGATTAAATTTGATCCTAAAGCCTGGATATACTCGAAGAAATAGCTATCACATTGCTTGTTTCGTGTTTCGCGATTAGCGTTTCGGGGTGAATCCCCGCGAGCGCATTGGCTTCGCCGAGCTCTCCCGCTTTGCGGGATCGGTTCTCCGTTGATTGCTGCGGAGAGCTTCAATCAAATGCATTTTCTCACGAATTGAATTAAATATTGCGGTGCTCTGCACCTTTGGTTATGTCTTTCAAATATATTTCTAAAAATATTTTGCAGCTCTGCTGCATAAAATAGACCAAAAAGGTGCGGAGCGCCATAAATATTAATAGTAGACAAATGATTATTGTGCAGATTAAAGGTATAGAGCACCAAAAATATTTGTACTATATAAATGATTATCGTGCAGATTAAAGGTGCGGAGCACCGCAATATTTGTAGCAGATAAATGTTCTTTGTGGAGATCAAAGGTGCAGCGCACCGCAATATTTACACAAAATAATTATAACTAAGTAAATTTATAAATTAAGATAATTAAAGCACAAATTACGATATCGATTTATGATTATCAATTGTGTTGACATAATAACACTGTATATACTTTATAGAACAAGAAAAATAGAAGAATTATGCCAAATACTTATACGCTTATTCACATTCAATAGGTTTTCACTGTTCAAAACAGGGAGTGTATAATTAATCCAGAATGGAAAAATGATCTCTACAAATACATTAAAGGGATAATTCAAAATAATAATCATAAAGTTTTGGCAATAAATGGGATGACTAACTATTTGCATGTTTTATTTGGGATGAGACCAACACAATCATTGTCAGATCTTTTACAAGATATTAAGGGAGGGTCATCAAAATGGATAAATCAAAATCATTTCGTTCCTGGACATTTCTCCTGGCAGGAGGGATATAGTGCATTCTCGTATAGTAAGAAAAATCATATATAAAAAATATCCCGTCCTGTACGGGACGGAACAATTTCCATCGGCTTTCTTCTACCAATATCTGGTTCCTATGGGACCTTAGAAAGTTCGCAGAAATATGTAAATAATGTAACTTTTTTGAAGAATAATGTTGAATAAAAAGAATGCAATGACTTAATATTGAATTTCAGAATGTTTTCTATAATTTCAGCAATTGATATCGTTTTACAGTTACAAAGGAGGTTGTATGGATAAAAATGCTAACAGGATCACTTTACAGAATATTGCACGGAAAGCAATGATATCAAGAGGGCTGGAACCCGATTTTCCGTCAGCTGTAATTGTCGAATTGTCGAAAATTACCTCTCCGGCCATTTATAAACCTTCAATGGCAAAAGATCTTCGTGATAAGCTATGGTGCTCGATCGATAATACTGATTCACTTGATCTTGATCAGTTATCCTATGCAGAACAGTTGGCTGAA
>Ga0182021_10004143_pt1 | contig 16997 bp, 11 predicted proteins | sample 612E3MmetaG_FD_120493 | JGI IMG/M metagenome (GOLD analysis project Ga0182021, IMG submission 120493) | Permafrost microbial communities from Stordalen Mire, Sweden - 612E3M metaG (Illumina Assembly) | ecosystem: Environmental > Terrestrial > Soil > Wetlands > Permafrost | place: Sweden...
CAGAGCCGCGGCGAAGTTCAGCCCGATATCTTCATGCATCTGAACCTGGTTGATGCCGGGAAGGTTGTACTCGACCGGATCCTCGGCCGTGCAAATGTTGTCGGAGAGGGTGTTGAGCTCGGAGAGAGCCGAGTACAGGGTGGTGGTCTTGCCCGATCCGGTGGGTCCGGTGACCAGCACCATTCCGTACGGGCACTCGATGGCGCTCTTGAAGTCGGCCAACTGGTCCGGTTCGAAACCAAGCTTGGTCATGTCGAGCTGCAGGTTGCTCTTGTCGAGGAGCCGGAGGACGATCTTCTCCCCGAACAACGTGGGCAGCACCGAGACGCGGAAGTCCATCTCCTTGTCTTCGCCCACCTTGAGCTTGATGCGGCCATCCTGGGGCAAGCGGCGTTCGGCGATGTCGAGGTGGGCCATGATCTTGAGGCGGCTAGAGAGCGCAGCCTTGAGCTTGACTGGCGGTGACATCTCCTCGTGAAGGACGCCATCCACGCGGTAGCGGACCCGGTAACTCTTCTCGTAGGGCTCGACGTGGATGTCGGAAGCGCCCTTCTGGATGGCCGAGAGCAAGAGGTGATTGCACAACTTGACCACCGGCGCGTCCTCGGCGGCACGCTCGAGATCGACCAAGTTGATCTCGCCGTCGGTGGAGCTTCCCACCTCCACCGAGTCCTGGATCTCGTTCATCACCTTGGTGAGGTCGAGTTCTGCCTTCCGGTTGTAGTACCTTTCGATGGCCTCCGAGATGCCGACATCGGAGGCCACAACGGCTTCGATGTTGTAGCCGGTGACGAACTTGAGATCGTCGATGGCGAGGATGTTGGAAGGATCTGCGATGGCCACGATCAGGGAGGAACCGGCCCGGTTGATGGGCACCACCCGATGCCGGATGGCTACATCCTTCGGTACCAGAGCGATGACCTCGGAGTCGATATCAAATTCCGCGAGGTTCACCGCCGGAACGCCGTATTGCTTGGACAGGAATTGGGTCAGATCCTCCTCCGGGATTGCCCCGGTCTTGATAAGGGCATTCCCCAGTCGGTCGCCCGACTTTCTGCTCTCCTCTTGCGCGCGTTGGAGCTGCTCCGGCGAGATGATTTGGTCTCGCAGTAAGAGCTCTCCGAGTCGACTCATGTTACCCCCATGAGCCGTCGACAGATCCGAGCGGCTCCTTTAGCAATTGTAAAACAGTAACAGGGGGTTAGCAGCGAGGCAAGAGAGTCCCCTAGTCTGGGGCTCCGGGGATTGCGGAGAGTCCAGATCTCTGCTCGACCCAGGTCAGGCGCTGGAACAGCTACTGGGCGAACGGATCCACCCAGCCGCCCTTGGCCGGTTTCTTGGTCGCCGCGGGTTTGGCCGGGGCTGCCTTTGGCGCAGCGCTCTTGGGTGGTCGAGGTGCTTTGGCCGTGTGATGCACCTTGGGCCTCGCCGCTGGCCTGGGTTCGCCCGCCACGGGCTCCTCCGGCGAGGACTCGGCCGTCGCGGTTTCACCGAGCGGTTTGGCTTCGGCGGTGGCAGCAGGCTCTGCTCCTGCGGGGGCAGGTGTGGGTGACTCGGTGGGAGTGGGCAGCGGCACCACGTGCGGCGCGGGATTTGCTGGCTGCGTCGGCTGTGCCGGGACCACGGGCCTGGCCACCAAGGTCGGGGCCGGTGCAGGTGGCTGAGTCACGACCACTCGTGTCGGAGCCATGAGCCGGGAAAGCACCCCACCCACCAGCACCGCGGCGAGCATCATGAATCCGAACATCGGGTAGGAGATCTGGATGAACTTGCTCGGGGCTAGGCCGGCGGCTGGCAGATTCTGCCGGACCGGCTGCGCGACGATCGGTGACTCCACGAATGCGGGCGGGGCCACCGGAGCCGCAGGGAGAATGTAGTTCTCGGCCTCGCGGGCGGCGGCCTCCTGTTCTTCGGCCAGCAGCGGATTGGCCGTGACGACCGTGCGCTCGTCGGAAACGGTTTGGATCGATTGCACACTCGGTGGGAAGAGATTGGCCAGGGGAGAGGGCGTAGGCTGCGCCAAGCTGGGCTGGGGCGAGGCGAACGGCGGCGGCTCCTCGGCCTCCTCCACCTCGTCAGGGGCGGCGGGCTGTGCAGGCAGGACCAGCTTCTCGAGCAGATCCTCGTAGGCCATGTTGGTCACCGAGGCGGACTCCGGTTCGGGCGTTTGTCCATTCGGAGGCTCGTCGCCAACGGGAGGAGGAACCAGATATGAATCCACCTTTGCGGGGCCCGGCGTCTCCAGGGAGACATCGAGATCATCACCCACGGCTGCCGTGGCAGCGTGCGCGGCGTCAGCCTCCGGCTCTTCGGAGTTGCCGGCGGTCTCCGACTCGCCGGCTTTCAACTCGTCCATTTCCAGGAGTCCGGAGATCTCTTCAATGGCTTCGTCTGGGGGCACATCAGTCTTCCCTGTCGCCCCGGGCCCACTCGTCATGGGGAATGTCCTTTCTTTCGCATCACAAGCAATTCACCGCGCTAGACGTACATAGCTGCAGTGGCAGTTTCCCGGCGAGCCAGTTCAAAGTCAATCCCCTGTGTGGGCGTGAACACGTTTGGCAAGCCGAGTGCCCGCTCCCAATGGCTCGACCCCCTGCCCCGCCTGTTCTATTGTGCGCCTTCATGTGCCCTCTCGCTGGTTGCTGTCTCGGAGTGTCAGTATGAACCCCCCAAAACGCCGTGCGTCCAGGATTCCCCGGCCCCCCATGCCTGGGCTGTTCGTCCGCGCGGGGGCGTATCGGCTTCCCGATGACGTTTCGCGGCGTTTGCGTGGCGGGCACCCCTGGGTATTTCGTGAGGCAATGGCCGGGCGGGCCATCAGCGAGACGACCGGCGCTGTTGTCGATCTGATGGCAGGAAACGGCGCCTTCGTCGCGCGCGGGTACGTCGACAGGGACCATTCGGTAGCGGTGCGCGTGCTCTCGCGCGATCCAGCCGAGCCAGTGCACCCAGGAGCGGGAACCATTGCCAGGCGCTTCCAGCGCGCCGTCCAACTGCGCTGGCTGCTGCTCGGACCGGACAGGCCCACCACCTTGCGCCTGTTCGCGGGCGAGAGCGAGGGCCTGCCCGGCGTCACCGTCGATCGCTACGCTGACTTCGCGGTCGTGCAGTGGTATTCGGCAGGCGCCCTACCCTGGCGCGAAGAACTGCTGGACGCGATCACGGAGGCGATCCATCCGCGTGGCATCTACGAACAGAAACGGCTGCGGCCCTTGGGCGGCCAGGCACCCGCGGAGCCCGCAACCCGGGCGCGGGGCGAAGAGGCCCCTCTCGAAGTTGTGGTCGACGAGGCCGGCTGTCGTTTCGCGGTCGACGTGACGGCGCCTCTCGGCGTAGGCTTTTTCCCCGATTTGCGACTCGGGCGCGACAGCGTGGCCCGGCGGGCCGCTGAGCGTCGTGTGCTGAATCTCTTCTCCTACACCGGGGCCTTTTCCGTGCGCGCGGCGCGGGCTGGCGCGACCGAAGTCGTTGCGGTGGACACCTCGGCCAAGGCGCACGCGCGCGCGCGGCGCAACTACGAACTCTCGGGCCTGGACCCGGCGCGCATGGAGCAAGTCACAGGCGAGGCGAGCAAGCTGCTTGAGCGTTTCTTGTCGCGCAAGCGGCGTTTCGACATCGTGATTTGCGATCCGCCGACCTTCGCCCACGGCCAGGGCCCAGGCCGAAGCTTCTCGGCCGCATCCGATCTGGCTGAGCTGGCCGGCGCTGCGGGAGCCGTGCTCGAGCCAGGTGGGCTGCTGGCGTTTGCCAGCAACGCAGCCAAGCTGTCCGCCAGCGAGGTGGACAGGGCCCTGGCCGAGGGCGCTGCCCTGCGCGGCTTTGAGCTGCGGGTCATCGAGCGCCAGGGCCTTCCCCCTGACTTTCCCGTGCAGCCCGGCTTCCCCGAGGGCAACTACCTCAAGTTCGTGCTGGCGGTGCGCGTGTAGTAAGCCCTTCGCGATCCGCCTGGCGAGATCTGTCGAGACATGGAATGCCGACGCCGTTCAAACTGAGGACCGACCTTACACCCACCGGCGACCAGCCGCGCGCCATCGAAGAGCTGGTCGCAGGCGTCAGACGTGGCGACCCGGCACAGGTCCTGCTCGGCATCACGGGAAGTGGCAAGACCTTCACCATGGCGCATGTGATTGCCCAGGCCCAGCGCCCCGCCCTGGTCATGGCTCACAACAAGACGCTGGCCCACCAGCTCTACGGCGAGTTCAAGATCCTGTTTCCCGACAACGCGGTCCATTTCTTCGTCAGCTACTACGACTACTACCAGCCCGAGGCCTACGTCCCGTCGACCGACACCTATATCGAGAAGGATTCACTCATCAACGAAGAGATCGACCGCATGCGCCACGCCGCCACCTACGCCCTGCTCACCCGGCGCGACGTGATCATCGTCGCGTCGGTGTCGTGCATCTACGGCATCGGGGCGCCCGAAGCCTATCTCGACATGAAGGTCGACCTGGCCAAGGGCGTGGAGGTGCGGCGTGATGCGGTCCTGCGCCGCCTGGTCGAGATCCAGTACGAGCGTAACGACGTGGACTTCTCGCGCGGCACATTCCGCGTGCGCGGCGACGTGGTGGAGATCTTCCCCGCCTACGAACGGGAAAAGGCCCTGCGCGTGGAGTGGTTCGGCGACGAAATCGAGGCTATCTCCGAGGTGGATCCTCTGCGGGGCAAGGTGCTGCGCAAGCTGGACGAGGTCTCGATCTTCCCCGGCTCGCACTACGTGACCCCGAGCGAGCAACTGGTGCGAGCCATGACCAGCATTAAGGAAGAGCTGCGCGGACGCTTGACCGAGCTGCACGATCAGAACCGGCTGGTGGAAGAGCAGCGCCTGCAGCAGCGCACGCTCTATGACCTGGAGATGCTCGAGCAGATGGGCCGCTGCAAGGGCATCGAGAACTACTCACGCCACCTCTCGGGCCGCAAGCCGGGCGAGCCGCCCCCCACTCTGCTCGACTACTTCCCCGAGGACTGCCTGACCTTCGTGGATGAATCACACCAGACGGTTCCCCAGATCGGCTCTATGCACAAGGGCGACCGCTCGCGCAAGGAGACGCTGGTGGAATTCGGCTTCCGCCTGCCCTCGGCGCTCGACAACAGGCCGCTGCGCTTCGAGGAGTGGGAAGCGCGCATCCGCCAGGTGATCTTCGTGTCTGCCACACCCGCGACCTACGAGATCGACCGTGCGGCCGGGGTGTTGGTCGAGCAGATTATCCGGCCGACCGGGCTGCTCGATCCCGAGATCGAGGTTCGGCCGGTGGCCTCGCAGGTCGACGACCTGCTGGGTGAGATCCGCGCGCGGGTTTCCGCGGGCGACCGCGTGCTGGTCACCACCCTGACCAAGCGTCTGGCCGAGGACCTGACCGAATACTACGCCGATCTGGGCGTCCGCGTGCGCTACTTGCACTCGGACATCGACACCCTGGAACGCATCGAGATCCTGCGCGATCTGCGTCTGGGCACCTTCGATGTGCTGGTGGGGATCAATCTTCTGCGCGAGGGGCTGGATCTGCCCGAGGTGTCGTTGGTGGCCATCCTCGACGCCGACAAGGAGGGCTTCTTGCGCGCGGAGCGCTCGCTCATCCAAACCATCGGGCGCGCGTCCCGCAACGTGCGCGGCAAGGTCATCATGTATGCCGACCACGAGACCGATTCGATGAAGCGAGCCATCGGGATCACGCAGGAGCGGCGCAAGCTGCAGGAAGAGCACAATCGCAAGCACGGAATCACCCCGAAAACCATCAGCAAGGCCATCCAGGATCTGGCCGGCACGGCCCAGGATGATTTCGTGGACCTGGGCAAGTTCGCCCTGTCCAAGAAAGGGAAGCGAGCCCTACCGCTCGACGAGTTGCCCAGCGTGATCGCCCAACTGAAAACCGAGATGATGGACCTGGCCGAGAAGCTCGAGTTCGAGAAGGCCGCTGCCATCCGCGACCGCATCCTGGAGCTCGAACAGCTTCAACTTGATATTTGAAAGGGGAACCCTGGGAGGGTTCCCAAATCCGCGCTCTGGCCCCGGCGGGCAAAGCCCGCCTTCGCCAACGCGGTCAGGCAACCTTGGGATCGAGATTCAGAATTTCCGATAGCCGAGCCGCCAGATGTGGATGCCCGCAGCTTCGCACTGGCGTTCACGGCGCGAGCGCGCAGCAAAGGGACTCTCACGCAGAAACGTCCACGGCTCGCGCAGGTTGACGAACCGTCGCGAGACGTCGTGTTCCAGAACCGCCATGGCGTCGAGCGCGATGTCGAAGACGTCGGTGGCCAGGTAGATCTCGCCGCCCTCGGCAAGCAACCCGGATAGCTCGGCCACCAGTTCGGGCGACATCACGCGCCGCTTGTGCTGGCGCGCCTTCCACCACGGGTCTGGAAAATTGAGGAAGAAACGGCTCACCCGGCCGGCAGGGAAAAGGCGGGGGAGGTCGACCGAGAGGTTGGCAAACACGCTCCGCACCTGATTGAGCCCCCGTCGCTCGCAGGCAGCGTTGGCGAGCGCCACATGGTCGCGGCGGATCTCGACGCCCACGTAGACGCGGGCGGGATCCTCCACGGCTCGGGCCATGAGGAAGTGGGCCTCCGCCGAGCCCAGTTCCACCTCGACCGGGACTCCGGCCGGCAGCTCGGGTGGCTCGACCGCGATCTGAAAGAAGTTGGCCTTGAGCGGATTGACGTGCTGGCGGATGCGCATCTAGGCAATGGCCGCCGCGCGGCGATCAGCCCAGTTCACGTAGAGCTGCTGCAGGATCCCGAGCAGATAGCTGGTCAGCGTGTAGGTGGAAAGACCCGCCGGCAGGAAGAGCGAGAACCCGGTAAACATGATCGGCATCATGAACGCCATCATCTTCTGCTGCTGGGGATCCGCGCCGGCCGGCGACATGCGCATCTGCAGAAACATCACCGCGCCCATGAGCAAGGGCGTGGCGTAGTAGGGATCCTTGGCCGACAGGTCGGCGATGTAGAGAAAGGACGAGCGGTGCAACTCGACCGCGTAGTTGAGAGTGGAGAAGAGCGCAATCCAGATGGGCATCTGGATCAGGCTGGGCAGGCAGCCACCAAACGGCGAGACGCCGTGGGCCTTGTACAGGTTCATGGTCTCCACGCCCAGCTTCTGCTTGTCCTTCTCGTACTTCTTGCGGAGAACCGCAATTTTGGGCGCCAGCCGCTGCATTTTCTTCGCCGAGAGCAGCGTCCGCTGCGTGGGATAGAAGGTGACCAGCTTGACGAAGATGGTGAGAAGGATAATGGCGATGCCCCAGTTGCCGGAGAGCCGATGGAAGATCTTGAGCAAAGCCAACATCGGCCGCGACAGCACCGCGAAGGTGACATCCACGTCGTCCGCCAGGTGCGCATCCTCACCGCCAGGACGTACCTTCAGCAGATCGCTGTTGTACTTGGGACCGGCGAAGACCTCGAAGGCGTAATCGGTCTTCTCGCCCGGCGCCAAGGTTCGGCTGGCGAGCGAAAGAAAGACCTCGCCAGTGAGCGGGTCAAGCGCGCGAGCGCCGCACCGGCGCTCTTTGGGAGGGCTCTCCGGGAACGGGATCGCCGCCAGGGTAAAGAACTTCTCGCCTGCAGCTGCCCAGCGCACGCCGCCCACCAGGTCGATGGACTCCTTGGCCAAGGGCTCCACCGCGGAGCGGTGGGCCTTGTCGTTGGCCCAACAAACCAGCTCCGCCAGGTTGGCCGAAGCATAGCTCATGAAGCCGCCGCCCTTCTTTTCGGGATCCTGCTGGGCATAGAGGTGCACGATTAGGCCGTGTGACTGCGGCTTGTCGCTCTTGTTGTGCACGCTCATGCTGAGGTTCAGCCGGTAGCGGTCGCGCTCGGTCCGGTAGCGCTTCTCGATTTCGACCACCTCAGTCTGCGCGCGGAAGACGACCGTGTCCGGGGCCGGCTGCTCAGCTGCCCAGACCGTGTCATCGGGAAGCGAGAAATCCGCCTTGGCAAACGTGGTCCGCAGAGGCGCCAGTTCCGGCTTTCCTGTGTTGACGAGCTCTATGCCGCTCTCCGGGTCGCGGCGGTTGAGCAAGAACTGTCGATCCTTCAGCTTGACTTGGCGGAGCGTGCCGCCCCAACTGGACATCAGATAGCGCGCGTTCGGTGTGTCCAGCGCGAGCTGCTGTTCCGGTGGGCGCACAGCGGGCTGGGCCACGGGCGCCGCTGGGCTTGGCGTCGCCTTTGCTTGCTCCGCGGGCCTCGCTGGTGCGGTTTCCTGGGTCGCGTTCTGCTGGGGCGGGGCTGCCGGGGGTGCCGGCTGCGGCGGCGGGTAGAGCTTCCACCAAGCCCACAAGATGGCGATCGAGACGACTATGGCCAGGCCGAGCCGCTTGTCCATGGGCGTCTCCTAGGTCCTCTCTCCGCGATCTGATATGGGGGCAAGAACGGAAGGAACCGGATCCAGACCACCGCGCGCGAAAGGGTGGCAGCGAAACACGCGGCGCAAGGCCAAGTAGCCGCCCCGGACCACGCCCCATCGCTCGACGGCCTCTTCGGCGTAGACCGAACATGAAGGCGTGTAGCGACAAACCGGGCCGATGGCCGGCGCGATGGCGGTTCGGTAACCGCGCAGAAGCGCGCGCGTGAAAGCACGGCCTATCCGACTGCCATGGGAGAGTTCGGGTCTCATGGCACTCCTGCGCGTGCAATGAGCTCGCTCAGTTCCTCGGCAGTCCGCTGGTACGTACTGTTCGCCGTCGCGGGACGAGCGATGATCACAAGGTCGGTACCGCCAGGCGCAGATAAGGCCATGCGACGGTAACCTTCGCGCAGCCACCGCTTCACCCGATTGCGAACCACGGCATTGCCGACCTTCTTGCTCACGGTGATGCCCATTCTGGCTCGCTCTTTGCGTTCGTGCTCGGCACGGGAAAGCGCATAGACCACAAGGTTGCGTCCTGGAATCCGACGCCCTCGATGCTGCACCGCCAGGAAGCACGATCGCGCTCGCAAGTGATCCCCGCGGCTGAGCCGTTCGTGGCGGCCTTTTTCGGTCACGGCGCCTACTTCTTGGGCACGCTCACCGTGAGCTTCTTGCGCCCTTTGCGCCGACGCCGCCGAAGAACCTCGCGGCCGGCCGGCGTGCTCATGCGTTTCCGGAAGCCATGGGTTCGCTTCCGGCTTTTTCGGTGCGGCTGGAAAGTCCTCTTCGACACTTGTTCCTCCGGCTCTTCAACCGTGTGGGACCGCTGAACTAGCACCCCGGGTGAGCGGTGTCAACGCCGCCATGGTTCATTCCGGCTGTTCGGTCCTCGCAGAAATATCCATCGTTCTTGTCAGACTTCGAAGCGCGTGAGTGCTTGGGAGCGCCGGATTCTCCGAGGCTGGGTGCCTCTGGTTCCAAGTCGCGGGCGCCGCTCGCCCGTCGAGAACTTGTGACCGCACGTGGGTGTACGATTTTCTTCTCGACGGGTCTTTGGCACAGGGTCTAGCTGGTGAAGCTTTCCGCCCGTCGGAGAGTTCCCCGCTTGCTCGCTGGCGATTGCTCCAAGCCGCATCCTGCGCTGGTTTCCTCGCCCGGTCGTGCGGCAAGCCCGCAGATCTCGCTGCGAGCGGGATGCTCCAACTTCGCGACACAAAATTCCTCAGCAATCGCGAACGGTTTGCGCGCAGCCGAGACACGCCAGAGAAGCTTCCGGCAGGCTTCCCGATCCAGCCGCGAGAAAAACCGCCCTGATCTTCGGCACCTTTGCAGCTCGCGGTTTTTGGTCTTGTCGGTGAGATGGCCGGTTGATAAACAAACCGCCTGCCATCGGGTCGTCTCGCTGGGCCCTCACGCGAGAGGGAAATCTGGGCGCAGTGCCGATGGGCCTGTTGATGAACAGGGGGGAACGGCCTCCAACGTGTTGAGATTGTTTGATTTTCTGTACTGACCTTGTTGTGGATAGAACATGATTGAGCTCTGGGGCGAAGCTGTTCGTTCGATAGAGGAAAGGGTCAAGCCGGCAAACCGCGACCAGTGGTTGCGCCCGATAGAGTGCTTGGCCATCAGCGATGGTCGCATCCGACTGCGGGCGCCCAATCGCTATCACAAGGAATGGTTCGAGGACAACTTCCTTCCCTCCATTCTAGAGAATCTACGAATACGCGCACAGAGGTCGTTCGCTGTCGAGTTCGAAGTCCCGGAGGAGTCGCCAATGCCAGCCAAGACACCGGATGCCGTGGGCGAGTCACTGGGGGATGTCGCCGCTTGGCGTCCGACGCCAGCCGGCCTGGACAGCCGCTACACCTTCGAGAGCTTTGTGGTCGGCGCGAGAAACCAGTTTGGCCATGCGGCAGCACGCATGGTGGCCAGCTCTCCGGGATCAAAATACAATCCCTTGTTTCTCTACGGGGGTGTCGGGCTCGGGAAGACACACCTTCTGCACGCCATCGGGCACGAGATTCACCGCCAGCACCCAGACTGGAAGATAACGGTGGTGACATGCGAGCAGTTCGTCACTCACTTCATCCGGTCGATGATGATGAACCAGCGCAGGCAGCCAAGTAGCGTCAGCCTGATGGAGGAGTTTCGCTCGTTCTACCGCGAGACACCGGATGTTCTCTTAATCGACGACATCCAGTTCCTTGCCAACAAGGACAGCACGCAGGATGAGTTCTTCCACACCTTCAACGCCCTCCATCTCGCCCAGAAGCAAATCGTCCTGACTTGCGACAAGCTGCCAGCCGAGTTGCCGGGGGTCGAGGAACGGCTGCAGAGCCGGTTCGCCTGGGGGCTGATCGCGGAGATTGGACATCCCGACTTGGAAACGCGGGTTGCCATTCTCAAGCGCAAGGCTGAGCGCGAGAAGATGGCCCTGAGTGACGAGGTAGCCTTGGCTGTTGCCACAGTGATCCGCTCGAATGTTCGCGAGTTGGAAGGTGCGTTGCTGCAACTCTCAGCTCGCTCTTCGATTACCGGCCGCAGCATCGACAAGAAGTTTGCTGATGAAGTGCTTCAGGATCTGGTGAGCGCGACCCCACAGGGGTTCAGCATCGAAGCCATCCAGCGCGAGGTGGCAACCTACTTCGATATCAAGCTGCACGATTTGAGGGGGCCGAAGCGCCTCCAATCTGTGGCCCGTCCACGCATGATCGCCATGTACCTAGCGCGCAAGCTCACAGGATCGAGCTTCCCCGAGATTGGCGGCCGCTTTGGTGGCAAAGATCACTCCACCGTCATCAGCGCGGTAAAGAAGATCGAAAACCTACTCGCGCAAGACCCCAACCTGCGCAGTGTGGTGAGCACGCTCGAGAGTCACCTGCGCCAGCGCTGAGCGCTGTGTTCTCTCTCTCAGGCCAGTCCTTCTCTTATCGCGGGACTGGCCCGCGTACGCTATGGGGGAAGCATCTCCTTCCGTCCACCTCGCCGGGTGGTGCACCGTGCCTCCTCTCTCCCGGGCACAAAGTCTCTGCTCTCCTCTCTCTCAACAGTTGACTGTCTAAGTCTCTGGTACAAAGCTGTGGGTCAGAACTTGAAAACTTCCTATCCACCCTTTCCAGGCTTTTCTCCCCTCCATTCTCCCAGCTTTTCCCCAAGGCCTATTCCCTCCTCTACCGACGAGAAACCAATTCTTTCAAGGAATCCACAGGGCCTTATACTTCTGCCTTCTTTGATCAGATCTTTATAGATTCAGAGCGACTGGTGACGAGACAACAGGACGAGGATGATTGATGGACATTCGGATTGAAAAAAGCAAACTGCTCAGGGGCCTCTACCTGGCGCATGGAATAGCCGATCGAAAAAGCACCATGCCTATCCTTTCCAACGTGCTTATTCGCAGCGAGGGAGTGGATCGCGTCTCGTGTGCAGCGACAGATCTCAAGGTTGCGATGGTGGTGACGCTGCCTGCCAGGGTTGAACAGGAAGGAGGAGTGACGGTTGGAGCAAGACAAGCCTTCGAAATAGCCAAAGGCCTGGCGGGGGAAGAGGTTCATCTGCGGAGAACCGAGCACAACTGGCTGGAGATCCAAAGTGGGCGGGCGGAATTCAAGGTCGTGGGGATGAGCGAGAGGGACTATCCCAAACTTCCAGCGGTAGCCGATGCGGAGCTGAGCGCAGTTGATCCTGCGGTCCTTTCCGAGATGATTGGCAAGACGATTTTCTCCATTTCCCAGGACGATACTAGGCCTCACCTTGCCAGCGTGCTCTTCGAGGCAGATGGAGAGATCGCCCGGATGGTCTCGACCGACGGCCATCGTCTTTCCAAGTTTGGCAAGGCCCTTGCCAATGGACCCAAGCTGGCGAGCGGTGTGCTTATCCCGCGCAAAGGGGTCGGGGAGATCAGGCGAGCGATCGAGGGTCGCGAGGCGGCTTGCGACATAGGAATCCATCAGGGGTACTTCGTGCTGCGAGCCGACGATATGACGCTCACGGTGAAACTGGGCGAGGGACAATTTCCACCTTATGAGCAGGTCATCCCGAAAGAGAACGACAAGATCCTAGCCATCGAGCGAGAGGTTCTGTTGGATGCGCTTCGTCGAGTGTCGGTTATCGCATCGGACAAGACCTGGGGCATTCGGCTTAGCCTGGAAAAGGGATCACTCGCCATCGAGGCGGACAACCCGGATCTTGGCAACGCGCGAGAAAAGCTGGACGTGGAATACAAGGGATCGCCACTGCAGATTGGCTTCAACGCGCGTTACTTCATCGACCTCCTCTCCGAAATGGCTTCCAAAAACGTGCGGCTGGAGTTGGGCGAAGACTTGGACCCGGCAGTGATCCGTCCCGCCGATGACAGCGACTACCTTGGCGTGGTCATGCCCATGCGGCTCTAAAATGGGAACCCTGACCCTCCCGCGATGGTGCGCGGCGAGCGAACCTCGCCGGCTCCCCACTCGACGCTGACATGATTCTTAGGGAGATGCGGGCGCGCGGTTGGAGAAACCTCGCCAGCGTGGCCCTGCAGCCCGGGCCCGGCGCCACGGTTCTTTTCGGCCAGAATGGGCAAGGAAAGACCAACCTCCTGGAAGCAGCCTACACGGCGCTCTGCTTTCGCTCCTTTCGGACCAGCAGCTTGTCGGATCTGGTCGCCTGGGGCAGCCAGGAAGCCATGGTCGAAGCTGAGATCACGGTGTCCGCACTCGACCGGGCCCTCAAGATCCAGATCTCGCAAGGCCGAAAGACCACGCTTCTGGACGGCAAAGGGGTTCGGCGTGATTCGTCTGCCTTGCTGGGAGTCGGGGCCGTGCTGTTTGGGCCGGAAGACCTGCGACTTCCCAAGGCCGCGGCAGCAGAGCGAAGACGGTTTCTCGACCGGGCCGTGTTTGGCGCGCATCGGCCGTACTTTCGCGAGGTTCTGACTTTCGAGCGTGTGCTCAAGAGTCGCAATGCCCTGCTCCGCCGCGGTCCCGTGGAAGCAACGCTGCTCGCCAGCTACGACGAGAAGCTCGCCGAGGCGGGAGCGCGCATCGTGATTCGGCGACGCGAGACGGTGCGCTCGCTCTTGCCTCGGCTCGAATCCACATTTCGACAGATTCACAGCGAGGCGGCCGTGGGAATGCGCTACCGAAGCGACGCGCGCGTCGAGACGGCGGAAAGCGAAGCAGAAGTCCTCTCGGCCTTGCGAGAAGGGTTGCTTGCAAATGGCGAGGCGGACAGGAGACGGGGCTTCACCGGTTTTGGGCCGCAGACAGATGATCTGGAGTTGGAACTGGAGGGCCACTTGGCACGCGAACACGCGTCGCAAGGTCAGCTTCGCTCGCTCGTGCTCGCGCTGAAGGTGGCGGAGATGGAATACTTGCGAGAGGTGCTGGGAGAGCCACCTCTCTTGCTACTCGACGATGTGGCGAGCGAGCTAGACGAGGAGCGACGGCGGAGGCTGTTTGAGGCCATGGCCGCCCTCTCCTGCCAGAGTCTCGTGACGGTGACCGAGCGCGACCACCTGCCTCCGCTGGCTGGTTGCGTCGACTACGAGGTCAAGCACGGGACGGTGCGGCGTCTTTAGGCCTCAAACACGCCAGTTCGGTTTTCCTTTACACCCCAGATTCCTGGTGCTATGTAATTGTAACTTCTTGGTTTTTTGTCATGGCGGCGGATCTCGATGATGCCCAGGGTCAAGAGCCAACCCGGGCTGCAAGCGAATACAACGAGGAGAGCATCCAGGTCCTCAAGGGCCTGGAAGCCGTGCGCAAGCGGCCGGGCATGTACATCGGCGACACGGATGATGGCACCGGCCTGCACCACATGGTGTACGAGGTCGTGGACAACTCCGTGGACGAGGCGCTTGCTGGTTTCTGCAATCGCATCGACGTAACCGTCCACTTCGACGATTCGGTGTCGGTGGATGACAACGGACGCGGTATCCCCGTCGGCGAGCACCCCACCGAGAAACGGCCGACGGCCGAGGTCGTCATGACCGTGTTGCACGCTGGGGGCAAGTTTGATCACTCGAACTACAAGGTCTCGGGCGGGCTCCACGGCGTCGGGGTTTCGGTAGTCAACGCCCTGTCGGAGTGGCTGAAGCTGGAGATCAAGCGCGACGGCAAGGTCTACTACCAGGAGTACCGGCGCGGGGATCCCGCAACGGGCCTCGACGAGATCGGCGTGTCGGAGAAGTCCGGCACCAAGGTGACGTTCAAGCCTGACACCACTATTTTTGGGGGCATCACGGAGTTCAGCTTCGAGGTGCTCTCGCAGCGACTGCGCGAGCTGTCGTACCTGAACCGTGGCTTGACCATCACGCTGGAGGACGAGAGGAGCGGCAAGTCGCACGAGTTCACGTTTGTGGGTGGCTTGGGCCAGTTTGTGGCCGACCTAAACGCTTCCAAGGTGCCTGTGCACGAGAAGCCCATCGTGATCGAGGGTGAGCAGGAGCAGACCCAGGTCGAGATCGCAGTGCAGTGGAACGACTCGTACCAGGATGCGGTGTACTGTTTCACCAACAACATCAAGAACAAGGACGGGGGCACGCATCTGACCGGGTTCCGCGCAGCGCTGACTCGCACGATCAATGGCTACGCCCAGTCCGCGGGATTGCTCAAAGATCTGAAGAACGGGTTGGGCGGCGACGACATCAGCGAGGGGCTTACCGCGGTGGTGTCGGTCAAGCACCCGGATCCGAAGTTCAGCAACCAGCCCAAGGACAAGCTGGTTTCCTCTGAGGTGAAGGGAATTGTCGAGCGCGTGGTCAACGAGCGCCTAGGTCGCTACCTGGAAGAACATCCACGCGAAGCCAAACAGATCATCGAGAAGGCGGTGCTGGCCGCACGCGCCCGGGATGCGGCTCGCAAGGCTCGCGAGTTGGTGCAACGGAAGGGCGCCCTAGACATATCGTCGCTTCCAGGCAAGCTCGCCGACTGCCAGGAAAGGGATCCCGCCCTTTCCGAGTTGTACATCGTCGAAGGCGACAGCGCTGGCGGTTCAGCCAAGCAAGGGCGGAACCGAAAGGACCAAGCCATCCTTCCCCTGCGTGGCAAGATCCTCAACGTCGAGAAGGCTCGCCTCGACAAGATGCTCTCCTCGCAGGAGATCGTGGTTCTCATCACCGCGCTTGGTTGCGGCGTCGAGAAGGAGAAGGAGATTGACAAGATTCGCTACCACCGCGTGATCATCATGACCGACGCGGACGTGGACGGCAGTCACATCAGGACCTTGTTGCTCACCTTCTTCTACCGGCATTTCCCCGAGATTGTGGAGCGCGGCTATCTGTTCATCGCGCAGCCGCCGCTCTACCGAGTCAAGAAGGGCAAGCGGGAACTGTATCTGAAGAACGAGCAGGCCATGGAGGAGTTTCTGCTTGAGAGCGCGACGGAGAATCTGCTGCTCCGACCCAGCACGGGCGGCGGGGCGGTCACGGGCGACAAACTGCGCCACCTGGCGCGGCAGGCCGGTCGCTACAAGCGGCTGCTCAGGGTCTTGGATCGCAAGTGCGATGCGCGTCTGATCGACGCCATCGTCAAGGCAGCGCGGCTGGCCAAGGCCGATCTTCGTGATCCAAAGATCCTGGCGAAGGCGCTGACACGCCTCGAAGAGTATTTCGATTCGTATGCCCCCGAGCTGAAGGATGTAGTGCTCAGGTTGGCGCCCGACAGTGAGCACGGCGGCTACAAGATCGAGGCTCCGGTACGACCCGCGGGCATCCGGCGGCCCACGGTGATTGATTTCCAGTTCCTCGATTCGCCTGAGTTCGCCGACCTGACCGCGCTCTACCAAGAGCTGGCTGTGCTGGGTCCCCCACCCTATCGCCTGGAGGCTGGGTCCGAGGCCGTTGCCTTCATTCGTCTCGAAGATCTTGCAGAGCGCGTGCATGAGGTTGGCAAGAAGGGCCTGCAGATCCAACGCTACAAGGGCCTCGGCGAGATGAATCCGGAGCAACTTTGGGAAACCACCATGGATCCGGCGCGGCGCACGCTGCTGCAGGTGCGGGTCGAAGATGCCTACGAAGCCGACCGACTCTTCTCGACTCTGATGGGCGACCTGGTTGAGCCACGCCGCGAGTTTATCGCGCAGAATGCGCTCAACGTGCGCAACCTGGACGTCTAGCCCGAGCCGCCCATGGGGCGCGCGCTCCGAAAGACGAAAAAGGAAAGCCCCGGTCGGGAGTCCAACCGGGGCTTTGCGAAATGGGAATCAGCTAGCAGGCGAAGATGCGGTTCAGTCTTTCCTCGATCTTCCCCTCGTTGGACTTGGTTGCGACTGCAATCTCCTTGACGAGGAGGGTACGGGCGGTGTCGAGCATCTTGCGCTCGCCGAAGGACAGTTCCTTGTCCCCCTTCAGGCGTTGCAGATCCCGCAAGACTTCCGCGATCTCGAAGACCGAACCGGTCTTGATTTTCTCCATGTACTCGCGGTAGCGCCGATTCCAGGTCTGTCCCTCCACGGAAACCTCTCGACTCTTGAGAATCTCGAAGACCTCGTCGACCTCGTCGGCGCGGATGAGCTCACGCAGACCGACGGCGCCGGCGTTCTTCGTCGGAATCATGATCTTCATCCCGTTGTCGAGAATCTTCAGGATGTAGAACGTCTGCTTGCTGGACGAGATCTCGCGGGTTTCAATACCGGTGATCTGCGCCACCCCGTGAGCCGGGTA
>Ga0182021_10004144_pt1 | contig 16997 bp, 16 predicted proteins | sample 612E3MmetaG_FD_120493 | JGI IMG/M metagenome (GOLD analysis project Ga0182021, IMG submission 120493) | Permafrost microbial communities from Stordalen Mire, Sweden - 612E3M metaG (Illumina Assembly) | ecosystem: Environmental > Terrestrial > Soil > Wetlands > Permafrost | place: Sweden...
ATAACGGTGCAGGCGGCCGCGCAGCGACGCGATGCTGGCATCGGTGTCGAGCAGCGTCTGGCAGGCAAAGCGCCCCATGGCGACGACCAGCCTGGGCTGGATCAGTTCGACCTGGCGCACCAGAAACGGCGAACACTGCGCCACTTCGAGAGGCTCGGGATTGCGGTTTCCCGGCGGACGGCATTTGAGCACGTTCGCGATGTATACATCCTCGCCGCGCTTCAAGTCGATGCCCGCCAGCATGCTGTCGAGCAATCTTCCCGCCTGGCCGACGAAGGGTTCGCCGCGCGCATCTTCTTCCGCGCCTGGCGCCTCGCCCACCAGCAGCCAGTCGGCTCGCTCGTCGCCGACGCCGAACACGGTCTGGGTGCAGGTCTTGCGCAGGCCGCAAGCCGTACAGGCCGCGACGGTCGCCTTGAGTTCCGCCCAGTCCATGTGCGCGATGCGCCCGGTACGATCGCCTGCGTCGACCGCGGTTTGCGCTGCGGCCGGCTTCGTGAAGACTGGCGCAAGCGCGGCGGCGGGCACGGCCCGGTCCCGCTTCTCGCCCTCTCTTGCCTCGCCATCCCTGGATTTCAGCCGCCAAAGCGGCGTCAACCCGATTTCCTCGAGGAATAATTCCCGGCGCGAACTCATAGCGGCAGGCCCAGAATCAGCGCGTCCTCGCGCCCCGCCTGCGCTGGATAATATTCGCGCCTCAGACCGACCGTCTGAAAACCATGGCGCGCGTACAACTGCAAGCCGGCAGCATTAGATGGGCGCACTTCGAGGATCATCAGACGGGCGCCCCGTCCGCGCGCAGATTCGCACAGGCGCTGCAGCAACTGGCTGCCGTGACCCTGCCTTTGGCAGCCCGCGGCAATGCTGAGATTGAGCAGATGCGCCTCGTCCGACGCCAGCATCACAACGGCATAGCCGATCAGCTCGCCATCGCGCACATAGGCCCAGCAATCGTAGCCGGCAGCGAGGGAATCGCGGAAATTTCCCGGTGTCCAGGGAAACGCGTAGATTGCGTTTTCGATCGCCATCACGGCCGGCAGGTCCGCCAGGCTCATCGGGCGCAGTTCGATCACGGGTTTGAGTACGGCGCTCATCGTTCGCTCGTCTTCAGCGCCACCTTGTCGCGCACATAGAGCGGCGCGGCCGCGGCCGCATCGACGCCCTGCCCGGCCGCGAACACACCGAGCGCAAGCCGCAGCATCGCCTCGGCATTCGGGATGGCGTCGGCATCGGTGCGCGCGATGTTGCCCTCGTAGCACCGCGCGAGCGCCGCGCCATGCACGCGAAAACCGCTGCCGCAGGCGATCCAATCACTGCCCTGGACCGGCGGCACCGTGTCCGGCTTGTAAAGCGCAGGCGCATGCATTTCGATCCATTTGCCGCCGCTCTTGCCATAGGCGGCATGATACACCTCGCCCATGCGGGCATCGAGGCAGGCGATCACTTTGTCGGCGCCGCAATCCTCGGCCAGCGCGAGCAAGGTGCCGATGCCCGCCACCGGCAGATTGCGCGCCAGGGCCAGGCCCTGCGCGATGCCGCAGGCGATGCGCAAGCCGGTGAACGAACCGGGCCCCGCGCCGTAGGCGACGCCTTCTATGGCCTGCATATCCAACCCCGCTTGCAGCAGCAACTCGCCCAACACCGGCAAGGCGAGCTCGGAGTGCCTTTGTCCGGCATGGAAGCTGCGCCCGAATACCTGCGCGCCGCGGGACACCGCGAGCGAACAGTATTCGGTGGAGGTTTCGAGCGCGACGAGGTTCACGGCAGGCAGCGGAATGCGATGCCGCATTCTAGCGCATCCGCCGCGCCACCCTTGACACCCATCGGCGCCGCGCCCAAGATGCGCCGAACTCAATTACCACATCGGGACGGCAACATGAAACGGATTCTTTGCGCGCTTGTATTGGTGTGGCTCGCCGGCACCGCCGCGGCCCAGGAGGCGTATCCCAGCCGCCATATCACCATGGTCGTGCCCTTCCCGCCCGGAGGCGTCGCCGACCTCACCGGACGTCCCACCGCGTTCGCCATGGACAAGGTGCTGAAGCAGCGCATCGTCGTCGAAAACAAGGCCGGCGCCGGCGGCGCGATCGGCATGGCCTACGTCGCCAACGCGAAGCCGGACGGCTACACCATCATGATGGCGCTGTCCTCGATTTCCATCATTCCCGAAGCCGAGAAGCTGTTCGACCGCAAACCGCCCTACCAGATGAACCAGTTCGCGCCGATCGCGCTGATCTCGGCCGACCCCACGGTGCTGGTGGTGCGCACCGACAGCCCCTGGAAAACAGTGAAGGATCTGGTCGAGGACGCGAAAAAGCGCCCGGGCAAGATCAGCTTCAGTTCATCGGGAATTTACGGCACGCTGCACATGGCGATGGAAATGTTCGCCCAGGCCGCAGACATCAAACTCTGGCACGTGCCCTACACCGGCGGCGGCCCCGCGATGAACGCCCTGGTCGGCGGCCACGTCGATGCGCTTGCTTCCGGCCCGTCCGCGGTGATCGGCCAGATCAAGGGCGGCAAGCTGCGGCCGCTGGCCACCTGGGGCGATAAGCGACTCGCGGCGCTGCCCGACGTGCCCACGTTCAAGGAACTGGGCTACGACGTCGAGTTCTACATCTGGTCGGGGCTGTTCGCGCCCGCAGGCACGCCTGCGCCGGTGATGGCGGCGCTGCGCAGCGCCGCGAAACAGGCGGTCGAGGACGCGGAGTTCAAGGCGATCATGACCAAAATAGAAACGCCGATCCATTATCTCGATGCACCCGAATTCCAGAAGTTCTGGGACAAGGACGCCGCCATGCTCGCCGCGGCAGTCAAGCGCGTCGGCAAGGTGGAAGAGAAGAAGTAGGCGCGCGCCTCACCATGCCGGGACCAGGGCAGTTGCACAGCGCGCCGTCACGGTCCAGCGCCTATGGCGCCGGCTCGGCGTCCAGCCGCACCGCCACGCCTTCGAGGCCCGGGCCGGCCACCGGATAGCGCTGCATCACCAGCGGATCGTGTCCGGGCACGACGTGGCGCGGACCGTCGGCGAGCTCGCGCAGGCGCCGATACCCCTCGACCATGGCGCCCACGCTATGAACGATGGGGAACGGCCGCACCTCGTCCATGTTGGCGTAAAGATGCGTCGCATCGGAGGCGAGCACGATCCAGCCGACTCGGGTATGCACGCGCACCGACTGTATGCCCATCGTATGACCCCCGATGTGGTGCAGCGACAGCCCGGGCGCGAGCAAGGCGTCGCCGTCGTGGAACAAGACCCTGCCTTCGTACACCCGGCGCACCATGCCCACCACCTCCTCCACTTCGTACGCGTGTGCAAATATCGGCTGCGCCATGTGCCGGCCGGTGGCGAACTGCATTTCCTTGTCCTGCAGGTGAAACGTGGCCTTGGGGAACATGGCGAAATTGCCGACATGGTCGTAGTGCAGGTGGGTGATGATCACATCCCGCACCTCGGCGGCATCCACGCCCAGGCGCTTCAATCCGAGATCCGGCGACAACAGCATCGTGCGTCCGCGCCGCTGGGCGACCTGGGCTTCGAACCCGGTGTCGATGACGAAGGTGCGCGACGCGCTGCGCGCGAGCCAGACGAAGTAATCGAGCGGACTGGCCTCCTCGTGCGGGTCGCCGCCGATGAAATTGTCGGCTGCCTTCCGCGCCAGCGTGGCGTAGCGGATCGCATAGACTTCGTAGGTTTCAATCGGCTCCATCAGCTTCTCCTTTGCACCCGGCAGCGGTGCAGTCTCACGCCATTTCCGGGCAATACTCTGCGGGCGCCGCGGCGCATGCTAGATTCTTTTTCCTGCGGAACGCGAAGTCTGAATGCGAAGTGTGAGAGTTGCCGTACTGCGCGTCAAGCAGACCGGTTGCCAGGAAACGAATACAATTGGCGGGACGAAGCCGGATGCGCGACGAGCGCTCGCAAGAACACAGGTTGGCGCATCGGGCAGTCGCAACATGCAATCTCCGTGCTTCAATATTTTCCCTGAAAGGCAATGATGAAGAAATACAGCATCGCCGTCATCGCGGGTGACGGCATCGGCAAGGAAGTGATGCCAGAGGGCGTGCGCGCGCTCGACGCGGCGGCGCGCAAGTTCGGACTCTCGCTCACGCTGGACCATTTCGACTGGAGCTGTGACAACTACGACAAGCACGGCTGGTGGATGCCGCCCGACTGGAAGGACAGGATCGGCGGCCACGACTGCATTTTCTTCGGCGCCACTGGCTGGCCGGCGAAGGTGCTGGACCATGTCTCGCTGTGGGATTCCCTGATCAAGTTCCGGCGCGAGTTCGACCAGTACGTGAATCTGCGCCCGGTGCGGCTCATGCCCGGGGTGGCTTGCCCGCTCGCCAATCGCAAAGTCGGCGACATCGACTATTACGTGGTGCGCGAGAACACCGAGGGCGAATACTCTTCCATGGGCGGGCGACTGTTCGAGGGCACCGAGCGGGAGATGGCGCAGCAGGTATCGACCTTTACCCGCAAAGGCGTAGACCGCATCATGAAGTTCGCGTTCGAACTCGCGATGCAGCGGCCGCGCAAGGAAATCACTTCGGCTACCAAGTCGAACGGCATATCCATCACCATGCCCTATTGGGACGAGCGCTTCGCCGCGATGGCGAAAAACTACCCGAAGGTGAAGACCAGCCAGTACCACATCGACGGACTCACCATCCAGATGGTGCTCAATCCGCAACGCTTCGACGTGATCGTCGGCTCCAATCTGTTCGGCGACATCCTGTCCGACCTCGGTCCCGCCACGGCAGGCACCATCGGCATCGCGCCTTCAGGCAACATCAATCCGGAACGCGCCTTCCCCTCGCTGTTCGAGCCGGTGCACGGCTCGGCGCCGGACATCTACGGCAGGAAGATCGCCAATCCCATCGGCCAGATCTGGTCCGGAGCGATGATGCTCGAGCATCTCGGACACGCCGACGCCGGCGCCGCGATCCTGCGCGCCATCGAGCAGGTACTGCTGGACGGTCCGCGCACACCGGACCTGGGCGGCAAGGCCAGCACCGAAGACGTCGGCAAAGCGGTCGCCGCGGCCATATAGCAGCAGAAGCCGACAGCGGGTGGACGCAGCTCCGCGGCGGCGCGCATTTTTCTGCGACAATGGCAAAATGCGACCAGGAGTGCCGCCCCCCAAAGGAGCCGTGACGATGGAACTCAAAACGCCGACACCGTTGAAGTCGGAACATGAAGCGCTGTACGCCGAAATCAACCAGGCGGTCAAACTCGAAGGCCGCACCGGCAAGGCCACGCGGCTGGTGGCGCGCCTGATCGAGCGCCATTTCGCCAAGGAGGAGGAATTCGTCCTGCCGCCGCTCGGACTGCTGCCTGACTTGGCGCAGGGGACGATCGAGCCCGGGATGGCGGCTGCGATTACCATGGCGGCACGGTTGCACGACGAATTGCCCAACCTGCTCGCCGAACAGCGCGTCATCGTCGCCGCGCTGGAGGAACTGATGGCTGCGGCCGAAAGCGAAGGCCATACTGAACTGGTCGGGTTCGCCGAGACGCTGATGCTGCACGAAGAAATCGAGGAACATGTGTCCTACCCCACCGCGATTCTGGTCGGAAAATACCTGCAACTGCGGCTCAAGACCTAACAGACTGTTGAAGAACGCTTCCCCAACGTAAAAATGCATTCCGTCTTCATACGCTCGCGGAGGGAAGCGTTTTTTAACAGCCCTAACTTGGGGGATCTAAAAGTGGGCGTCGCCTCCTTTTTCAATACCCTGCTAACGGAGGAGACCACGTGAATATCGCCAACCACGTCGAGCGCATCGCGCGCACGGCCCCCGGACGCAAGGCCATCGTGTTCGAGGGACGGGACATCAGTTACGGCGCGCTCGACGCCTGCGCCGGCGCCCTCGCCCATTCGCTCCGGTCGAACGGTGTGCGCCGCGGCGACCGCGTCGCGCTCTACTTGCCCAACATTCCCGCCTTCATGCTCGCCTACCTCGCCGGGCAGAAAGTCGGCGCGATCGTGGTGTCGATCAACTCGATGTTCAAGGCCGAAGAGGTGAAGTACATCGTCAATGACTCCGGCGCCAGGCTGATGTTCACCACGGCCGAACTCCTGCCGAACGTGCCGCGCCGCGAATGCCCCGCGCTCGGGAAAATCGTGAACTGCGAAGGTGCGGCCGCCGACACCATCCCGCTCGGCGAACTGCTCGCCGCGGGGAAGACGCCATTCAAAACCGAGGACATGGCCCCCGGCGATCCAGCCGCGCTGCTGTACTCCTCCGGCACGACCGGATTCCCCAAAGGGGTCACGCTCACCCACAACAACATCATCACCAACACCCAGGCCGCGGTGAACTGCTCCGGCCACAGCAGCAAGGACCGGCTGGCGATCTTCCTGCCGCTGTTCCATGTCTTTGCGCAGAACTACATCATGAACGCCGGCTTCGTGGCCGGCGCGACGCTGGTGCTGTTCCGCCGCTTCGTTCCAGACGTGGTGCTGGACGAAATCCGGCGCCAGCGCGTGACCATGTTCTTCGGCGTGCCGACCATCTACATCGCACTGCTAGGCGCCAACGTACCGAAAGAAAAGCTCGCCTCGATACGCTACTATTTCTCCGCCGCGGCGACCATGCCGCAAGAGATATCGCGACGCTGGACCGACACCTACGGCCCCGCCGTGCACGAAGGCTACGGCCTCACGGAATGCTCGCCCTGCGCCGCCTACAACCACGTGTCCAGGCACAAGTTCGGCAGCGTCGGCACGGCCATCGAGGATTTCGAGGTCAAGATCTTCGACGAGAACGACCGCGAGCTGCCGCGCGGGCAGTGGGGCGAAATCGTGATGCGCGGCCCCGGCGTGATGAAGGAGTACTGGGGCAAGCCCGCGGAGACGGCGCAGGCGCTGCGCAGCGGCTGGCTGCATTCGGGCGACATCGGCAGCATGGACGAGGAAGGCTATGTGTTCATCGTCGACCGGGTGAAGGACATGATCAACGTGTCCGGCTTCAAGGTCTGGCCGGCCGAGGTGGAAAACTACCTGTACCAGATTCCGCAGATCAAGGAAGTGGCGGTGTTCGGCATACCGGACCCGCTCAAGGGCGAAAGCGTCTGCGCCGCGGTGGTGCTCAAGGATGGCGCGCAGTTGACCCCGGAATACGTCATCGACTGGTGCAGGGAAAAGCTCGCCGCCTACAAGACGCCGGCGCGCGTCGACATCGTCAAGGAACTGCCGAAGAGCGCCACAGGCAAGATCCTGAAGCGCATGCTGCGCCAGCAGTAACCGGCCCTCCCCGCCAGGGCCGGCATGAGCACCGTCACGCTGCCGCTGTGGCCGGTCGTGCTGGCGCAGTGGTCCGGCGGCGCGGCGCGAGCGCCCCTATGACGCCTTGCCCGCACCGGGCCGCCATTCCTTCACCAGGCGCATGAGCTTCATCGCATCGCGGCCGAGCATCGCGCTGGTGGTCAGGAAGCCGCCCATCAAAGCGCCGCCCACGCCGGCCGAGACCACGTCCTGCCCGGTGAGGTACAACCCTTTCACCGGCGTCACCGGGTGCAGCCAGTCCTGGTTGAAACGCCGCACGTCGTGATCGAGTCCGTAGATTTCGCCATGGCTGCTCTGGTCGAACCAGCGGGTCGAGAGCGGCGTGGACAGTTCCGCGTAGACGAGCGCCCCGCGCAACTGCGGCAGCTGCTGATATAGCGCCTCGAGCAGGCGGCCCTGCAATTTCGCTTTTAGCGCCTCGTAATCCGCCCCGCGCTTGTGCCAGGTGGTCCCCGCCCATCGCGCGAACGGCTCCCACGGCCCCATGGTCAGCACTTCCACCGTGCTCTTGTCCGGGTAGCGCGCGTCCCATTCCGGATCCTTGGCCGAAGGAAAGGAGATGTAGAGCATGGGGAACGGCGCATCGAGGTCCTGCGCAAACCGCGCCACGTTGCCTTCGTGGTCGATCGAGGGATAGACCCAGAGGTTGGTGCGCGGCAGGCCGAGCGCGGCCGCGCTGCCCCTGAATCCGGCATACACGCAAAGATGCGCGGCGGAAGACCGCACCTTCGCCAGTTTCCCTGCATAGCCATAGCGTTCGCGCTCGGCCTGCGGCAACAATTGCTCGAACGTGAGGCGCGCGCCGGCATCGCTCACCACGGCATCGGCGTGCAGCCGGTCGCCGTTGGCCATGAGCACGCCCGTCGCGCGTCCGTCCTCGACCAGGATTTCCTTCACCCGTGCATAGGTGAACACCTCGCCGCCGGCCGCGCGTATCACCGGGATGATGCTGTCGGCGATGCGCCAGGACCCTCCGACGGGATAGTTGCCGCCGTCGAAATAATGTTTTACCACCGATGCATGCATCATGAACGCAGCGTCGCGCGGCACCATGCCGTAATCGCCCCACTGGCCGGCGAGCACGCTGATCAGTTCCTGGTTGCGCGTGAGTCCCTCCAGCACCTCGCGCACCGTCTGGAAGCAGGCCTTGGGAACCACCAGCGGACGCAGCGCGTTATAGGCCCTGGCGGCAAGGCGCGGCATCGCCTGGCCGGCGAAGAATTTCTGCGCCGAGCGCGCCGTGCGCTCGACCAGGGCGAGATAGGCGTCTATCGCCTGCGCCTCGTCCGGGAAGTGGCCCTTGAGCGACGCAGCGAGCTTATCGCGGCCGGCGACGAAATCGACGCTGCGTTTGCCGATGATGATGCGGTCGTACACCGTGTCCATACACGCCCACTTGAGCCGCCCATCCGAAATCACGTCGAAAATGCGGCGCAGCGTGTTGTGCGGCTTGTGCACTTCGCCGATGTAATGCACGCCCACGTCCCATTCGAAACCCTTGCGCTCGTAGGAGTGGGTGAAGCCGCCCGCCGTGTAGTGCTGCTCGAGTACGCAGACCCTGCGCCCGAGCCTGGCTTGCAGCGCGGCGGAGCACAGGCCGCCTATGCCCGAGCCGATCACGATGCAGTCGTAGTGCGCCGCCGCGCGACCGCTGCGGTAGCGGTAACCTGTGCGTTTCATGCGGATCCTCGGTTGGCAATCGAAAAACCGGTTGCGGGAATGCGTGGACCGCAAGCGGCGTCCGCGTGATGCTGACACGGGGCAATGTTGAACACAAGCCCGTTCCGCTTGATGTTTGAGTCGGCACATGACTGGAGAATGGCTCCCCGAGCCGTTCTCCAGGCTTTTTGCGTCCGCACGCCTATCCGTTTCGCCTCGTCCGCCGTCGCGGTTCCGATCCCAGCCGGCCGCTGACGCCGGGCGGCAAGCGCATCCTGATCGACAGCCGGGGCGATCGCTTCGAGCCTCGTTTCGTGGGATAGTGCTCACGAGCGCCGCGAACGCCCAGCCGCTGCCCGTCTTGCAAGGCGCGGGCCGCCGGCGCGACGCGGAAAGGCAACGCAGGCCTGAGCGGTGATGAAGAAGATCGACTCCATGATTCCAGAAGCTGAAGGCCTGCGCCGCGCCGTGGCCTGGTTGGCAGAGCAGACGATCCGCGATGCCGGCGCTGTCGAGGAAGCCAGCCGGCGCTTCAATCTCTCGCCGCTGGATGAGCAATTCCTGCTGGACCACTTCCGTGCGATCAAGCAAGACCCGCGGTAGTTGGGCCCGAACTTTCGCGTCCGTGATCTGTGATGACGGCGTTCACCTGGCGGGACGACATTCCGCCGTGCCGGGATACTGTTGCGCGCGGCGAAGCGCAGCTTTACCATCGCAGCGTGGTCGCCGACAGCGCTGACTGGTGCCGAAGGCGCCGCCGGCCACCGTCCCGCCCGTATTCCTGAGGAGCTGCGCGCCATGACCGCTGCCTACGCCGGCGTCTTTCCCATCGCCCCCACGCCCTTTACGGACGCGGGCGAGCTCGATCTCGACGGCATGCGCCGCGTGCTCGACTGCATGATCGACCAGAGCGTCGACGGCATCTGCATACTCGCCAACTACTCCGAGCAGTTCCTGCTGACCGACGAGGAGCGCGACACGCTGCTCGCGTTGAGCCTGGACCACGTCGCCGGCAAGGTGCCGGTGATCGTGACCTGCAGCCACTACAGCACGCGCATCGCGGCAGCGCGTGCGAGCAAGGCCGCCAAGGCCGGCGCGAAAATGATCATGCTCATGCCGCCCTACCACGGGGCGACGCTGCGCGCCGACGAGAAGGCAGTGTTCGAGCACTACGCCAGGGTCGCTGACGCCGCGCCGCTGCCGATCATGGTGCAGGACGCCCCGCTGTCGGGCGTCACCCTGCCGGTGTCCTTTATGGCGCGCCTGGCGCGGGAAGTGCCGCAGGTCCGCTATTTCAAGATCGAAGTGCCCAATACCGCGGCGAAGCTGCGTGCCCTGGTCGAAGCGGGCCGCGAGGCGGTGCTGGGCCCCTTCGACGGCGAGGAATCGATCACGCTGATGGCCGACCTCGACGCGGGAGCGACCGGCACGATGCCCAGCGCCCTGCTGCCGGACCTGATCAGGCCGGTGCTGGAACGCTACCGCCAGGGACAGCGCAAGGAGGCGATGGCGGCTTACGCGCGCATCCTGCCGCTGATCAACTTCGAAAACCGTCAATGCGGCCTGCGCGCGACCAAGACGGTGATGATGGAAGGCGGGGTGATCAAGAGCGACGCCGTGCGCCATCCGCTCGAAGCACTGCACCCGGCGACGCGTGACGGGCTGCTGGAGCTTGCGCACGAGGCCGCTCCGCTAGCGCTGCGCTGGGGGAAATAGCGCAGGACAACAGCGGCGGTGCCAGCCAAGCACCGTCCAGATTGTCGTCGGGCCGGCTGAATCGAATCCGGTTGACTCAGGTCAAAAGTCCCGCGCCGGACGCGTGCAGAATTTTGCTATGCAACTCAGCGGGCGGCTAGTCTGGCGCATTGCCGCGGCCGCATTTCGTTTGCAAGCAATGGCGGAGTGGAATCTCATGGCGCAATTCTCCTGGACCGATGATCTTTACACGGGAAGCAGCTTGATCGACGGCGACCATCGCAAGCTGATTGAATCGCTCAACACCTTCTTTCAAACCATGCAGAACGACCAGGGCAACGGCCGTATCAGCGCGGCGATGAACGATCTCATCGCATACACCGGGGAACATTTTGCCCGCGAGGAAGCGGAGATGAAGCGCATACAGTACGTCGCCGTGCTCGCGCATAAGGCCGAACACACCAAGCTGCTAAAGCAGCTGGCCGAACTGAAGCAGATGCTGGATGCGGGCGGCAGAATGAACGCCCCCGCCGTCGCCGATTTTCTCAGCCAATGGTTGCGCGATCACATTCTGGCGACGGACATGAAACTGGCCGCCGCCCTGACGCAGCGGCACACCTCCGCGCCAGCAGCGCGGCTGCGTTAGCCCGCCACGCCGGCGCGGCGCACCCGGCCGCTGAACCCCCAGCCAGCGCGGCACCTGGCAGCTCGCGCTGCCATGTCCGAAAACGGCCAGACAAGGCTGGCGGGCGCGTTTAAACTGCGCCCATGGAACTCGATCCCCGCCGTTGCTATTCCGCCCTCAAGGCGCGCGATGCGCGCTTCGACGGCCGCTTTTTCGTCGCGGTTTCCACCACCGGCATCTACTGCCGCCCGGTGTGCACGGCGCGCATCCCGCAGCGCGAGCGCTGCAGTTTCTTTGCCAACGCCGCCTCGGCCGAGCGCGCCGGCTATCGTCCCTGCCTGCGTTGCCGGCCCGAACTTGCGCCCGGCCACGCGCCGACGGACGCCGTGCGCACGGCCGCGCGCTGGGCGGTGGCGCGCATCGAGGCGGGCGCCCTGAACGAAGGCGACCTGGAGCGCCTGGCAGCGGAATACGGCATTTCCTCGCGCCAGCTGCGGCGCGTGGTCGAGACCGAGTTCGGCGTGACCCCGGTCGAACTGGCGCAAACGCGCCGGCTGCTGCTGGCGAAGCAACTCCTGACGGATTCGGCGCTCGGCATGACCGAAGTCGCCTACGCGAGCGGCTTTTCCAGCGTACGCCGCTTCAATCACCTGTTCAGGACGCGCTATGGCCTGAATCCGACGGCGCTGCGCCGCCAAGGCAAGCCGGTGGCGCATGCGGACGTGATCACGCTCAAAGTCGCGTACCGCCCGCCGCTAGACTGGCCGCGGCTGGTCGCGTTTCTCGTCAGTCGCGGCGCGGCCGGCGTGGAAATCGCGCAAGGCCAGCGCTACCTGCGCACGGCGCGCCTGGACGCCGGGGGCACGACGCATCGCGGCTGGTTCGCCGCGCAGCCGCTGCCGCAGCAGAGCGCCCTGCGCCTGGAAATTTCCTGCAGTCTCATGCCGGTACTTGCGCCACTGCTGGCGCGCGTACGCCGGCTGTTCGACCTGGACGCCAATCCGCGCATTATCGAAGAACATCTGTCGCGCGACGCACGGCTGACATCCGTCGTGCGGCGCCAGGCGGGCCTGCGCGTGCCGGGCGCCTTTGATGGATTCGAGTTGGCCCTGCGCGCGGTGCTGGGACAGCAGGTGAGCGTGAAAGGCGCGACCACGCTGTTCGGGCGTTGCGCCGCCGCGTTCGGCGAGCCCGCGATACTCGAGCCCGGCGCGACGCCGTGCGAGGAGTTGAAGTACTTTGCGCCCACGGCCGAGCGCGTCGCCGCAGCGAACCCGCGCGAACTGGTCGCGCTCGGATTGACGAAAAAGCGCGCCGAGACCATCCACGGCCTGGCGCGCGCTGTCGCAGACGGCGAACTCGAACTGGAGCCCGGTGTGGATATCGAAAGCACCATGCAGGGCCTGCAGGCGCTTCCGGGGATCGGAGAGTGGACTGCGCATTACATCGCGATGCGCGCGCTCGGCTATCCCGATGCGTTCCCGCACGCAGACCTCGGCCTGATGAAGGCGCTCGGCTTGCGCAAGGCAGCGGAGATGCTCGCCGCCGCCGAACCCTGGCGACCGTGGCGAGCGTACGCGGCGCATCATCTCTGGGCGAGCCTGAAATAGCGCGCACCATGGCCTGCCAGCGAATATTGAAAGGAGACTGACATGAACAACGCGATTCTCTACAGCACCGTCACCAGCCCGATAGGCGAACTGCTGCTGGCATCCGACGGCGCGTCCCTCACCGGCGTCTACATGCAAGGACAAAGACACGGCGCCGGGCGGACCAAAGACTGGAAGCGCGACGATGCGGCGCTGGAACAGGCGCGCGCGCAACTGCGGGCCTATTTCGCCGGCGAACTGCGCGATTTCGAACTGCCGCTCGCTGCCGAGGGCACGCCGTTCCAGCAGCGAGTCTGGCGCGCGCTGTGCGATATACCTTACGGCGAGACCACCAGTTACGGCGAACTCGCGCGGCGCATCGGCCAGCCGGCGGCTTCGCGCGCGGTAGGCCTGGCGAACGGCCGGAACCCGATTTCCATCGTCGTGCCCTGCCACCGCGTGATCGGCGCGAACGGTTCCCTTACCGGCTACGGCGGAGGCCTGGAACGCAAACGCTGGCTGCTCGCGCATGAGGGCAAGGGCAGCCTGGTCTGAGCCATCGCGCTCAGCTGCGGTGAGCTAAGCGCCCGGCCGCGACATCGGCGTCTGTGCGCCACCCGCGGGCTGGCGCTCATTTGCGGCCCGAGCGCTGAGGCGGCGGCCGGTCGCGGTGATAGAGGTCCTTGCCCGCGTCCTGGATATCGCGCCGCAACTGGCGCCGCTCATCCGGGCTCATGCCAGGGCTCATTGCAGGGCTCATGCGGCCGCGATCCGCCTGCCCAGGCGGGCGTGTGTCACGCTGCGGCGGAGGTCTGTCCGCTTCGCGCTGCGGCTCGGGCCGAGGGCGTTGATCCTGGACGAAAAGCCGAAACCCCAAACCCGGCTCGAACGAAGCTGCCGCGGCGGGATACGCCACGACGGCTGAGACCAGGCCGAGGCACGCGATTAGTAGAAACTTCATGCCTTGCATTTCCAAACGAAGCAAGCGATGGACGAATACTAGCGCCGCGGCGCGAAGAAAGTGTGTTCGCCAGGCCTGAATTTGTAATAATTTGTAACCAAGCCGGGGTTTGACATGGTTTCTTACCTATCGGCCATTGCGCGCCGGCGATATTGAGTACGATACGCACATGACAAACGCAAAAACCAGAATTCTCGTGGTCGATGACGACCTGCGGCTGCGCGAGCTGCTCAACCGCTACCTTTCCGAGCAGGGCTTCAGCGTCCACGCCGCCCAGGACGCCGCCGCGATGGACAAACTGCTCGGACGCGAAAGGTTCGACCTGATCGTCCTCGACTTGATGATGCCCGGAGAGGACGGCCTGTCGGTGTGTCGGCGCCTGCGCGGCGCCAAGGACACGATCCCGATCATCATGCTGACCGCCAAGGGCGACGACGTCGACCGCATCGTCGGCCTGGAAATGGGTGCCGACGATTACCTGCCGAAACCGTTCAACCCGCGCGAACTGGTGGCGCGCATCCATGCCGTGCTGCGCCGGCGTACCGCGCCCCTGCCGCCGGGCGCGCCCGCGATCGAGGAAGGCCAGATGAGCTTCGGCCAGGTCACGATCGATCTCGCCACGCGCGCGCTGACCCGCGGCGGCAAAACCATTTCCCTTACCACCGGCGAATTCGCCCTGCTGAAAGTCCTGCTCGCTCATCCGCGCGTGCCGTTGTCGCGCGACAAACTGATGGAACTCGCGCGCGGCCGGGAATACGAAGTGTTCGATCGCGCCATCGACGTGCAGATCTCGCGCCTGCGCAAGCTGGTCGAACCCGATCCGGCGCATCCGGTGCACATCCAGACGGTATGGGGTTTCGGCTATGTGTTCGTGCCGGATGGCACGGCGTGACCTTGCTGCCGCGCACGCTGCTGTGGCGCTCGTTCGCGCTGATCAGCCTGCTGATGATCATCTCGGTCACGGCCTGGTTCCAGATTCTGCGCAGCTACGAGCGCGAGCCGCGCGCAAAGCAGCTGGCGCAAATGGTGGTGAGCGTGGTCAACCTCACCCGCGCCGCGCTGGTCACCGCGCATACCGATAAACGGCGCGCGCTGCTGAGCGAATTGTCCGACCGCGAAGGGATACGCGTTTATCCGACCGAGCCAGGCGAAAGGTTGCTGCCCTCGCCGGACACTCCCTTCGTACACATGCTGCATGCGGAAATCCGGCGCCAGCTGGGCGAGGATTCCCGCTTCGCCTCGGGACTGGGGGAACTGCACGGCTTCTTCATCAGCTTTCACATCGATGACGACGAGTACTGGGTGATGCTGCCGCGCGAACGCGTCGAACGGCAGTTCCCCTGGCAATGGCTGGGCTGGACCGCGCTCGCGCTGCTCCTGTCGCTGGTCGGCGCCTGGCTGATCGTGTCCCGCATCAACCAGCCGCTCAAGGCCCTGGCCGCCGCTGCGGCCGACATCGGCAAGGGCAAGCGGCCGGCGCCGTTGCCGGAAGCCGGGCCGATCGAGATCGAAACGCTGGCACGCTCCTTCAACCAGATGTCGCAGGACCTGGCGCGGCTGGATGCCGATCGGGCGCTGATCCTCGCCGGCGTGTCCCACGACTTGCGCACACCCCTGTCGCGCCTGCGGCTGTCGACCGAAATGAGCGGCAGCGACGAAGCGCTCAAGCAGGGCATGATCGCGGACATCGGGGAGATGGACTCCATCATCGGCCAATTCCTCGACTTCGCGCGCACTCAGAGCGAGGAGCCGCTCGCTGCCACCGACGTCGCCGCCCTGGCGCGCGAGGTGGTGGAGCACCAGCTGCACCTGGGCCGCGCGGTGCAGGCGAACCTCGAGCCGGTGCCGGTGCTCGCGCTGCGCCGCATGGGCATCAAGCGTCTGATCTCCAACCTGGTGGATAACGCCCTCGCCTACGGCGAGCAGGACGTGGGCGTAGCCGTCCGCAGCGAAGGCGGCAGGCTGATCCTGGAGGTGACGGACCGCGGCCCCGGCATCCCGCCGCAAGAAGCCGAGCGGCTGAAGCAGCCGTTCACGCGTCTGGAGCAGGCGCGCAGCGGCAAAGGAGGATCCGGGCTCGGACTCGCGATCGTCGATCGCATCGCGCGCCATCACGGCGGCACGCTGGAGTTGCTGCCGCGCGAGGGCGGCGGCTTGATTGCCCGCGTCAGCATTCCTTTGCAGCAAGGCGCGGCCCCGACAGACAGCTGACGCGCCATTCGGTCAGCATTCCGCTGCAGGAAAGCGCTGCAGCACCCGGTAGCCGACACTGCCCTCGATCCGGACCGAAGTCACCAGCGCGAAATCCGCGGCCTCCCAGGTGAGCGGAACCCAGGCGGGCGCGCCCTCCAGTCCGTGCGCGTTGCGCACCAGGGTCACATGCGACACGAAGGGTTTCTTGTCATAGGCGATGCCGGCCGCGTCTAGCCGCGCGCGCAAGCCCTCGACCAGCTCGGTCAGCGCGGGCGGATCCTGTCCGGCGCCGCACCAGATGATGCGATTGTGCTTCCAGTACGCGACGCGATCGAGCATTAGGTTGAATGCGGGAAAGGCCACGTCTTGCGCGAGCGCTTCGAGCGCGGGAACGAGAGCGGCATCCGTGTCGCCCAGAAACGCGAGCGTCAGGTGGATGTTCTCGCGCCGCGTCGGCCTCCCTTTGCCCGCGGCCTGCCGCGCCCACGCCGCCAGCCTTGCCTGCAACGCGTCCTGCGGCCAGAGGGCGAAGAACAGCCGCGCCGCTTCGCCGGCAACGGCCATGGGTTCAGTCGGACAAGCGGCGGAATATCAGCGCGGCGTTGGTGCCGCCGAAGCCGAAGCTGTTCGACATCACCGTGTTGAGTCCGGCCTTGTCGACGCGCGCACGCACGATGGGCATGCCCTCGCCCGCCGGGTCCAGATTCTCGATGTTGGCCGAGGCGCAGACGAAGTCGTGCTCCAGCATCAAAAGAGAATAGATCACCTCGGTGACGCCGGCCGCGCCTTGCGCATGCCCGGTGAGCGACTTGGTCGAACTGATCAGCGGCATCTTGTCGGCGAATACCGCGCGTATCGCTTCGAGTTCCTTCGGATCGCCGACCGGGGTGCTGGTGCCGTGGGTATTGAGGTAATCGACCGGCGTGTCCACGCCGGCCAACGCCATGCGCATGCAGCGCACCGCGCCCTCGCCCGAGGGC
>Ga0182021_10004145_pt1 | contig 16995 bp, 8 predicted proteins | sample 612E3MmetaG_FD_120493 | JGI IMG/M metagenome (GOLD analysis project Ga0182021, IMG submission 120493) | Permafrost microbial communities from Stordalen Mire, Sweden - 612E3M metaG (Illumina Assembly) | ecosystem: Environmental > Terrestrial > Soil > Wetlands > Permafrost | place: Sweden...
AGGGAAGAAGAGGGCGTGCGCGCCGCGGCTCACGGCCTCGTCCATATCGCCCTTCATCAGGCCCAGGCTCTTCAGTCCGAGGGCGATCGTCCGGGCGGCCAGCAGATGGATGTCCTTGTACATCACCCCGGGCTTGATGGACTTGATGGCATTCACGTTGGCGGTCAGAACGATCTCATAGATCTCGCGCTGGCGGGCCGTGAATTTACCCCCGACCGGGATGGTCCGGGTGATGTCGCCGGCGTAATGGAGCGGCGATTCGGCCCCGGCGTCAACGACGAGCAGGCGGCCCTTGGCCAGCTTGTTGACGTGGGAATGGTTGTGCAGGATCTGCCCGTTCATCGTCAGAATGGTCGGGAAGGCCGTGGCCCCGGCGTCGGCGATGGCCAGCCCGTCGATGCGGCCGACGATGTCCTTTTCGTAGACGCCCGGCTGGGCCATGCGCATGGCCGTCTCGTACATTTTATACGTGGTCGTCAGGGCCGTTTCCATCTCGGCGACTTCCTCGTCGGACTTGACCGAGCGCTGCTTGATGACGGCCTCGATGAAGGCGAAAGAAATCCCGGCCTTGGCCTCGGCCGGCGGAATTCCCAGCAGGGACTCGAGCTTGAGGCTGTGTTCGTCCCGGTACGGCGGCAGGAAATGGATTGTCCGGCCTTTGGCCGCGGCGTCGCGGAGAGCCTCGCCCAAGGCCTTAAGGGGACGGGTGTCCTTGACGCCGACCTCGGCCGCCCGCTCCTTGAGATTGGGCAGAAAGCCCATCCAGATGATGTCCTCAATGCCGATGTCGTCGCCGAAGAGGATGTCCCGTCCGTCCTCGACGTCGATGAGGGCGGCCAGGCCGGGCGTATCGAGGCCGAAGAAATAGAGGAACGAGGAATCCTGGCGGAAGTGAAACGGATTGGCCACATAATTCATCGGGCAATCCTCGTTGCCGAGGAACAGGATGAGTCCGGACTTCAGGTCCTTGGCCAGCCGACGGCGGCGCTGGGCATAGGTTTTGGCGTCAAACATGAGCAGGCCTCCCGGAAGAATGATGCGTTCGGATGAACGAGAAAGAAGATTAACAAAGACGCCCGGGGAAGTCAAAAGGGGCCGATCAGTTGTTGGATCGGGGCAGGTAGCGGCTCAGGACGAGGGCGATGTCGCTTTCGGTGAACGGTTTGATCACCCGGGGCGGGCCGTTCTCGGGGACGAGGCGCCCCGGCAGAAATTCCTCCCCGTAGGCCGTCATAAAGACGACGGGGATGCCCCAGCGGGCTTTGATCACCCTGGCCGCCTCCAGCCCATTCATCGAGCCACGGAGGCGGATGTCCATGATGACCAGGTCGGGCCGCCCGGCGCCGGCCAGGGCGATGGAGTCTTCGCCGGTCGACGTCGTTCCAATGACCACGCAGCCCTGATTACGCAGGGTGGCGGCCAGGTCCATGGCGATGATGGCCTCGTCTTCGACAACCAGAATGCGGGCCGCGCCCCGACGGACGGATTGGGGCAGTCCACTACAAACACGCTCCTTTTCCTTCACGTCCATTTAGTCGCCGGAGATGAAAATAAATTGAACTTTTTCGGGCAAAAAAACCTCATCCGCCTTGCGGCGGATGGGGGCGTGATCAATCTGCGATCGAACGGGAGCTTAGAAAAGGTTGGTTCGCGCCTCGCCGGGCGTTTTCCGCTCAGTTGGCGAAATAACCGCCGCGGTTGGTGACCCGAAATCGCTTTCCTTTGACCCTGACCTGAATTTCCTTGAACTTCCCGTCGGCTTGATAGCTCTCCGGGACATAATATAGGAGATAGTAGTTTTCCGTGGCCGTCGCGGCTTTCTGGAAAGCGGCGAAGGGATTCCCCGAAGCTTCGGAGACCCCGCCCGTGGCCCTGGCCATGTCATTGAATATATTATAGATGGAGGCCGACACGTCCTTGGTTTCGAGGCCGTTCACTTCATCTTCGATGTCCGAGGCCGACTTGGTCAAGAAGATGAAATGGACCGTGATGGAAGCGTCGGAAAAAATCTGCTTGATCGTCTTAGGATTGCCGGTCAGGTCCCTCTGCATCTCCGCCGCGGCCATATCGTCAAGGTTGCTTTCCCCCGCGGGAAGGGACTCGTCACCGAAGCTTCCCAACGAGGCCGAGGGGATCAACTCCTTTTCGTAAAACAGGAAGACATATTTTTGCCCCTCCAAAGCCTTCAGCGTCTGGGCCGTCCGCCGCAGGCTTGCCCCGTCGATGCCGATCCGGTCGCGCAGCTGCCGAATGACATCTTGAAGCATGAACAGTTTTTGGTCGGGGTCAATGGACAATTTCAGCGTGTCCCGGAAGTCGCTCAACAATTTCTTATATTCCCTGGCTCCCGCGAGGATATCCTTCCGTAGTTTGGCCTTGAGCTGCCGGGCGATCTCCTTCCGCGGCAGACGGGCCAGTGCTTCCGGCTTGAAGCGATACGTCGCTCTCGGGGTGATAATGATCAGCGAGTCCTTCGGCTCGAGGACCTGGTCGAAGAAAAAATCCAAGGCTTCGTCCAGCTTGGGCGAGGGGCCCAAGACCTCGAACTGCATGACGATCGTCCGTCCCGTCTTGGGAGCGGGCTTGTCGGCCGCGTCTCCCGACGTTTCCTTTTTCTGGATATTCGCTTTTCGAATCAGGTAAAGGGCCGCGATTTTCTGGGGCTTGCCGTTTTCGAAAACCTCGAAGTCCTTGATCGTCAGGTCGTCGACGAATCTTTCCCCATCGAAGACCCGGACCGGGACTTCGACGTTGACAACGCCAACGGCGTGGCGAAGCTCCTGGGGATCGAGAAAAAGGATCAGGAAAGCGCCCACGCTCAAGAGGGCGAGCGTGGGGATTTTTGGAATCTTCATCTTTTGCCTCAGCAGCTTGCGGATACGATGACCCGCATTTGGGGATCATGATATCCCTCCGTCCTGATCCTGTCAAAGAAACGCTCTTCGCGACCGGCTCAAGGGAAAGCTCCTTCTCATCGTCGCCGGGCGAGGTCGGCGGCGAGGTGATTCCGCTTTAGGAGTTTTTTCTCTCGGCCCGCGCTTTCGATACCATGTCTTTGACATCCCGCATCAACGTGGATGTATGGTATACGATGCCGTCTTTGATCGTCCACTTGATTCCGCCGCGAACGATTTCCTTTCCGTCTTTGAGATCGAGGACCCCGGTCGGATATAGGTACTTGAGGTTGGCCAACGGATTTTCGTCGATGAGAATGAGGTCCGCCAGGAAACCCGGGCGCACCCGGCCCAGCTGGTCCTCGAGCCCCATCAGCTTGGCATTGTTGCCGGTTGCGCATTGGATGACATCGATGGGATGGAACCCGGCTTCCTGAAGAAGTTCGAGCTCCCGGAGGTATGTGAAACCGTAAAGTGTATAGATGAAGCCGGCGTCATCGGCCGCGCCGACAAGCCCGCCCTTGTCGGCGAAATCGCGCACGGCCTTCATCCAGATCCTGTAATTTTCCTTCCAGGCGATCTCGTCCTCGGTCGACCAACCCCAGGAGAAGGCCCCGTGGCGGGCCGGGCTTGGTTTGAAGTACTCCTCAAGAGCCGGATGCAGATACTCTTTGAACCAGGGCAGGTTGCGCGCCAGGGTCATGTCCCGACAGGCCTCGTAGGTGCTGAAGGTCGGATTCCAGGCGACGCCCTTCGCGACCATCTCGGTTAGAATGGCTTCGAGCTTGGCGGGGTCGGCCTCCCGCCAAAGGCGGCCGGCCCAACGGAAGCGGTCGCTTTCGTTGTTATAATTGTAAGACGGCGGAAAGTTCTGGGAGCCTTTAAGCGCGGCGTCCGGGACGCCGTACCAATGCTCGACCGTGGAAACGCCGAAGGCGACGACGTCCCGGGCGTCCGTTTCCTCGACGCCGACATGGTGGGCCACCTTGAGGCCGAGTTTTTTCGATTCGTCGACGATGGCCTCCATGATATCGCGGTCCATGCCGAAGATCTTGACGCCGTCCCCGCCCTGTTCTTTGATCGTCCGGACGGCCCGGCGGCCTTCCTCGGGCGTATCGCCGGCGGCAACCATGTAGATATAGAGGCGCGGCGCGACGATGGAGCCTGCCTGGCTCTTGCGGCGCTCGACGAGGGTCTTTTTCGGATCGCTGCCGACGTCGCGGATGGTGGTGATGCCGCAGGACAGCCAGACCTTGTATTCATACTCGAACGGCTGGGGGATCCCGGCCCGCTCGTCCTGGAGATGGACATGGCTGTTGATGAAACCGGGCAGGAGATACATGCCGGTGCCATCGAGGACGTGCTTCTCGTTTTTGAACGCGTCCGGCCTGGCGTCGGCGGCGCTGACCGCCGCGATCTTGTTCCTTTCGACGACGATGTCCAGGGGGCCTCGGGGCGGAGTGCCCTTCCCGTCGATGACGATGACGTTGCGGATGACGAGACGGTCATAGCGCTGACCGTGCTCGATGCCCCGGCTCTCGGCCTGAAGGCCCAAAGCCGTGAGCGGTATGATGACCAGAACGGCAAGAATGGCAACGAACATCGCAATCTTTTTCACGCGGGCCTCCTCCGGTTATCAAGATGGAGTATTCATATATAAAATTGGGCGCGCTGTCCATTCCTACTCCCCCATTCCTACTCCCCCATCGGGATCCGAATAGGACTTCTCGCCGGATCAACTCGGCATGTGGTAGCGACTGCGATCAAAGAAAATAATATATTTATGAAAATGATTGCTTTTTGGGAAATTGGGGTAATATATCTAATATCAGGTATCCTATCGCCGATCATGTTTGCAATAACATATGCGATCCGATGAGCGCTTTTCCCGATGAGGTTTTCAGGCAGAGTCGGATGGCAGGATAAGCCAAGCCTTGACTCGCCCATGCAAACAAAGCCGCCAATCAATATGGAGGAGGGATTCATGAACATTTCGAAACGCCTTGTTCTCTTATTGTGTCTCGTTCTCGCGTTTTCGATCTTCGTCATCTCGAGCGCTCAAAAAACGGCCTCCGCGGCCAAGACGGCCGTAAAAAAAATCGAGAGCACTGATCCCGCTCTCCGCTCTAAATGGTTCGACCAGTATCAGGCCATGAAGATCCAAACGCCGCTCAAGGACATGAAGTGGCGTCACATCGGTCCGTTCGACGTCGGCGGCAGGTGTACGGACGTCGAAGTCCCCAAGGGAAGTCGGCTCACGATGTACGTCGGGACCGCCACGGGCGGCGTTTGGAAAACAGACAACGCGGGCGTCTCCTGGACGCCCATTACTGACGAGCTGCCCACTCTTTCGACCGGTGACCTGGCCATCTCCGAATCCGACCCGAACATCGTTTGGATCGGGACAGGCGAGGCCAATCACTTCCGGGCTTCGATCGCCGGGATCGGAGTCTATAAGTCCACGGACGCCGGAAAGACCTGGACTCCCATGGGGCTCGCCGCGACGCAGACGATCGGCCGGATTCTGGTGCACCCCGCCAATCCTGACATCGTTTATGTCGCCGCCACGGGCCACGAGTGGACCGCCAACCCCGACCGTGGCGTTTATAAGACGATCGACGGAGGCAAAACCTGGCAGAAGGTTCTCTACATCAACGAGAAAATTGGGGCCATCGACCTGGTCATGGATCCGACGAAGCCCGACATCCTCATCGCTTCGATGGTCAACCGGATCAGGCTGCGCTGGAGCGATCCAACTCCGGGCGGTGAAGGACTCTTCAAAACCACGGATGGGGGCAAGTCCTGGAAACCCGTAACCGCCGGCCTGCCCGCCGACAAAACGAAGCTGAGCCGGATCGGACTTACGCTCTGCCGGACCAAGCCCAACGTTGTGTACGCTTTCGTCGATAATCATACTCCCACCCGCATGCCCCCTTCCGGCGAACGCGACTCGTACGGCCGGCTGAGAACTTATTCCGACATCGTCGGCGCCGAAGTCTATCGCTCCGATGACCAGGGCGAAACGTGGCGGAAAGTGAGCCCGGCCGACCAGATGTTCGAGCGCTTTGGCGGGACCTACGGCTGGGTCTTTGGACAGATCCGGGTCGACCCCAAAAACGCCGACGTCGTTTATCTCATGGGCCTCGGTCTTTACCGGTCGAGCGACGGCGGGAAGACCTGGGAGAGGGTCGGCCAAGGCCTTCACACCGACCACCATGGTCTGTGGATCGACCCCGCCGACTCGAACTATCTCATCAATGTCAACGACGGCGGGGCCTATGTTTCTTACGATTACGGAAAAAATTGGAGGAGTTTCCAGAGCGGCATCCCGGTGACTCAGTTTTATAACGTCGCCTACGACATGCAAAAGCCGTTTGCCGTCTACGGCTCGGTTCAGGATTTTGGCACTTACCGGGGTCTGGGAGTCGCTCCTTTGGCCGCTCCGACCCCCGGCCAGCGCCGCCGCCCGCAGGCCGTTCGGTGGGAAACAGCCCCTGGGGGTGAAGGGTCTTTGATCGGCGTCGATCCTAACGATCCCAATACGGAATTCGCCTCGGGCTATTACGGGCGGGTGGAGAGATCGGTTTATATGAACGGCACGTGGACGAGCAAGGAAGTCTATCCGAAATCCCCTGAAGGCGAAACCGTATATCGGGGCCAGTGGCTCGCCGGCCTGGCGCTCTCTCCCCACAATCCCCAGATCATCTACTGCGGCTTTCAGTATCTCTTTCGATCGATGAACAAGGGCGAAACCTGGGAAAAAATAAGCCCGGACTTGACGACGAATAATCCCGAGTGGCAAGGGAAGCTCCCTTACGCTATCCCCTACGAGACCATCACGGCCATCGCCGAGTCGCCACTCAAGTTCGGCGTGGTTTATGCCGGAACCGATGACGGTCGCGCGCACGTGACGAAAGACGGCGGATCGACTTGGACCGAGATCACGGCCGGACTTCCTTATAACAAACACGTTTCCAACATAGTCGCGTCGAAATATGATCCGGCGACGGTCTATATTGCCCAGATCGGACGGGAAGACGACGATTTTGCCGCCTACATCTTCAAGTCCACCGACTACGGCAAAACTTGGGTCAGCATCGCCGCCAACATTCCCGGGGGCCCGACCAACGTCATTCGGGAGGATCCGAAAAAGCAGGCCGTCCTCTATTGCGGCACCGACCAGGGAGTTTTCGTTACCACGGATGGAGCGAGAACCTGGAGCTATCTCGGCAGCGGGCTGCCGAACGCCCCGGTTTGGGACCTCCAGATCCACCCGCGCGACAACATGCTCGTGATCGCCACGAACGGACGCGGCATGTGGGTCATCGACGACGTTTCTCCGGTGCAGAAATAAGCTTGCGCGGGGGTCGGGCCAAGACCCGACCCCTTTTCTTTTCCGCTCCGGACGGCGATTCCCGGCTCGGAATCCGAGGGACGGATTCCGGACCATCGGCATGAAGCTATTTCTTCTGATTCCTCGGCATCTCGACAAGTTCGACTTCGTAAACCAGGATCGTGTCCGGGGAGACGTGGAATCTTTTTTCGCCTTTGACTTCTTTGGCGTAGAAGCCCGGGCTGCCATAACCCTGGTCCGCGGGAACGATCAGGAGTCGTTTCTCTCCCTTCTTCATCTGGGCCACCGAGGCGTCGAAGCCGGGAGTGACGTGAGTCGAGCCGACGACATATTCAAACGGCTCGGGCTTATCGCCCCAATAGGGTTTGCCCGCTTCGGCGGTGCTGACGAAAGCCGTCCCGCCCAGTGTCTTTCCGGAATAAGAAAGCTTCAACCGGGCGCCCGCGGCCGCTCTCTCTCCTTTTCCCTCATGAAGGACGATATATTTTAAGCCGTTTCCCCCCGAGACCGCTTTGGGCCAGTTTTTGGCGATCGTCTCCTCTTCGGTTTGTTTCCTTTTGGCATCGTCCTCTTTGACCCGCGCTGTCGCATCATCGACCATGCGTTGGAACGACTCGGTCGTCGGCCGGAAATTCTCGGCGGCCTTTCCCCTGCGCACAATCTTAATGGCTTGGATCTCGTCGCCCTGGACGATCGAAAAAACGATATCCATTCCCTGATGGACGTGGCCGAAGACCGAATAGTCCCCGTCGAGATAGGATCGATTCCCGAGCATGATGCACCATTGGCTGCCGTTCGTATGCGGGCCCTTATTGGCCATGTTCACCATTCCGGCCTGGTCGTGATTGAGTTCCGGATGGATTTCGTTCGGGAATTTATATCCCGGCCCTCCCTCTTTGGATCCTTTGGCGATTCCGGTCTGTATCACGTGCCCGGGGACGACGCGGTGCCATTTCGTTCCTTCGAAATAGGGCGTTCCGAACGGAACGGCCGAATTCTTGATCGTGCCTTCCGCGAGGCCGATGAAATTGGCGACGGTCATCGGCGTCTTCTCGAACTCAAGCTGAAGGACGATCAGGCCCCGGTTGGTCGTGACCTCGGCATATACGCCTTCGGGATATTTCGGCGTAGCGCATCCCGCGGCAACCCCCACGATCACGACCGCAAGGACGTAAGCAAAAACGACGCTGAATCGTCTCATTTTCATCCTCTTCAATACCGAGAGCACGGCAAGATCGACATCGGGACCTTTCGGAACCTCGATACCAGAGCGACTGCCGCACCGTTTTCGCGGCGGCAGATTCACGCCGCGAATTCCGGGGATTCCTTTCCTCGAGCGACTACTTTTGCAGATCCTGGACGATCTTCTTGATGTCTTCCTGGGCGGAGTTCATTCGCAGGGAAGCTTGGAAAGCGTCCAACGCATCCCTGGTCCGTCCGGTCCGGAGATAGCAATTCCCGAGAGTGTTAAGCAGCCGCGTGTCGCTGTTGTAGATCTTGTTGGCTTCAAGGAGGCTGGAGGTCGCCCGCGGGTAATCGGACTTGCCGAAGAAAGCGAGGCCCTTGAGGAGAAGATAATCGTAGGGGCCCTTGGCGGAGTCCTGCAGGCTGTCGCTGAGCGTCAGGGCCTCGTCGTACTTCTGGATTTTAAGGAGAAAATTGACGTATTCGATGATGCCGTCCTTATATTTTGGATTCAGGGCGTAGGCTTTGGCATAGGCGGCGCCGGCTGCCGGGTCGAGCCCCAGAACGTCATATTGATGGGCCAGCTGATAATGAAAGGCAAACTGGTTGGTCAGAGGAAAAGCCTTCGTTTTGATGATCGGATGGGCGACGGCCGCCTCCGGGGAGATGACAAAGTGCTCGACTTTCTGGTCGAGGACGGTCCCATCCTGCGCCCGCAGATTCAGCTGGACATCATAATAATCAGGGGTGAAATCCTTAGCCGGCAGAACAAGATCGAGACTCATGACCTTCCCGAAGCGGCTGTCCGCGAGTTTGAGGACCGAACTTTTAGTGACCGGCTCCTTGGGGCGCTTGCCCTTCACCGTAATCTGGACGTCTCCTCCCTGCCAGAGCTCGGTCGAGGGATCCAGAACGGACCAGTGCACGTGGATCTCGTCCGAGGCGGAAAACAGATTTGTCGGATCGAAGACCAGCTTCCGGTCGGCGAATTTGAACGGCATCTGGACGTCGCTCCGCGCCTGATCGAGCTTGTAGCCGAGGAAAGGCCCGTCGAGACGAGGGCCCAAGGCCGGCGCGGCGTCGCCGATCTCCTTTTCGAAGAGGCTGAATTCCTTGCCTGTCGCATTCTGGAGAAGGACGGAAAGGTGAAATTTCCCCTCGACGACCGGGAATGTATCTTCGAGGGCGATCCCGAGTTTTTTCGTCCGGTCCAAGTCGCGAGCGGGGACTTCGAGGGCGTAGTCCTTGGTGTATTGGTAGACGACGGATTCCCCTTTGCGCAAACTGACGGAGACCTTTAAGGCGCAGAAATATTGATCTTTTGGTTCGAAGTAATCGAAGGTCAATTTCTGCGGAACGATCGAGAAGTGGACGAAGCGCATGTCCAGAACGGGATCCTGAATCTCGGCCGCCCAGCCCTGGGTATCGATGTAATTGGTCAGGTATTCGGTGCTGACGATGCCCTTGTAATCGAGAAAATGGGTGGCATATGTCGGCCGAATATCGGCCTTGGGCGACTCGATGATGTTGGCCAGGATTATGGTGTTGCGGGGGGACGGCTGGAAGGCGTAGCCATCGTAATCGCCCGGGGTGAGAGAAATCGTCATGGAGGCCAGGGTGGGAGCCAACTCCCGGATCTTGTTGTAAAGACCCTCGTAGTCATCCGCTGTCAGTTGGGAATTGCTGGCCATGTTTTGGAGGAGCGCCTTGGGGCCATCCATGAACGGATCGTACAAGCGGTAATCCCCGGATCCGCCTCTTTGGTAAAAGATCAAGCCGAAATGGGCGGGCAACCCCTTCGTCCCGTCGGTGAAGTAATACCAGACTTCGCAGGGGTTGAGGCCGAGGGTTCCCCAAAACCGGTCGTAGCTCCTCGGCTCGCCGAGGATGACATAGAACTTGCCGCGGTCGGTCCTCCAGCCCGGCTGGCCGGACCCGAATTTCTTATTGGCGTAGTTGAATCGCCGGACGATCTCTTCCCTGTATTCGTTTTCCGGCGTGCCGGGCGTCGGATCACGCAGCTTCCAGAAGTTCTGGATGAAGATGTCGCGATCGCGATTGTTGGTCAGTTGGAGGAAGACATCCTTTTCGGCCGAGGTGATGATATAAGCGGTCAGATCGAGAAAGTCCCGGTATTGCACGGGGAGGGATTTTTCGTTGAGTTTAGGGGATTTGGCGACCGCAGGCGCGGCCTTATCCTTCTGGGCCGCGACCGCCGGGCCGAGCGTCAGGATCGCTCCCAACAGCAACAGGGCGATGCTCCACTTTTTCATGGTTTGAACCTCATTTCGGACATTCATCCGCCCTCCGGGACCGGGGTGGAAAGGCGGCTCGTCGTAATTTTTATTCTATCATTCATAACGGGAGTTCTGAAAGCGCCGTTGCATGGGCGGCGCCATATTTCCTCAGCGGCATTTCTCGAGGTCGGAATCGAGAGCCGCCTTCTCGGCCGCCGACAGCGTCCGATAATAAAGATCCTTGTATTTGGTCAAGTAGGTCCGCGCCTTGGCCTTGTCCCCTTTATCGAGGTAAACGACGCCTAGATTGTACAGAGCCAATTTGTGGGCCGGATCGATTTCAACGGCCTTCAGCCAGCAGGCGATCGCTCCGTCCGCGTCGCCGGCCATCAGGGTCGCCGAGCCCAGTCCGTTGTAGGCCGGGGCATAGCCGGGATCGTGCTTGAGGGCGGTCCGGAACGATTCCATCGCCCGGCGCAAAGCCGCCCTATCCTTATTCTTCACCGCCAGGGTAAAATCGACGGATCCCAGGTTGTTCAGAACAACCGCATAGCCGGGCTCCAGCGCCAGGGCCTTTTCATAAGAGGCCCGGGCCCGCTCGAGATCACCCTTATTCCAATAGGCGACTCCGATGTAGTTCCAAAGCTCCGGGTCCCACTCGATCATACCCGAGGCCTTGGTCAAGATGTCCAGGGCCGCGTCGTTCCGGCCCGTCTCGGCCAAGGCGATGCCGTATTCCATGGCCAATTTGTAAGATCGGGGATTGTCATTCACCCCTTTCTCCAACACGGCCGCGGCCTCTTCAAGCCGGCGCCGCGACTGAAGAATGGTCGCCAGATAGAGATAGGCATTGTCAAAATCCTTGCGTTCGGAGAAGAGCGCGCGGAGGAGGGAAATGCTCCGCTCCGTATCTCCCCGAATGTTCAGATCCACCGCCTCCTCGAATTTCCGGTTGAACGGCAGGAGCGTTTTCAAATCGTCTCCGGGACCGAATTCCTCCCGCGCCGGCGGCTGGTAGCCTCCGACATAGCCCAGGCTCTGGAGCTTCCTTTGGGCCGCGGCATCCAGTCGAGGCCGGACAGCGCTTTCCTTCCCCGATTCTTCTTTCATGAGGCGGGCCAGGACGGCCCGTTCGCGGCCCAGGTCCCGCCCGGCCAGATTTTTCGATTCGCCAAAGTCGACTTTCAGGTCATAGACCTCCGGGAGGGGAGATTCAATGAATTTCTTGTCGTTTTCGATAAACCCTCTCAATGGCGCCCATCCCCGGCGATAATACGGATAGAGCGATTCGAAATAGATGGGACGTCCGGCCAGTTTCTTCCCGCGGGCGGCCGGAAGAAGCGATACGCCATGGAGACCGGGGGGCGGGGCGATCCCGAGAAGTTCACAGGTCGTCGGGAAGATGTCGATATGGCAAACGTCCTGATCCACTCGGGCCGGGGCGAGGCCTGGGCCGGCCATGATGAGCGGAACGCTCAGCGTTGAATTATAGGCAAAATAGCCGTGTGTTGATTCGCCGTGTTCCCCCAGGGACTGGCCATGGTCGCCCGTGAAGATGACGGCGGTGCTCTCAGCCTGTCCCATCTCCCTCAGTCCGGCGAATAGTTTTCCCAGCGCTGAATCCACATAGGCCACTTCGCCGCCGTAAGGATCGTTCTTATAGCGTGTCAGGAACGGTTCCGGCGGCTCGTAGGGCTGGTGAGGATCGAAACAATGGACCCATAGAAACCAGGGCCCGGGCCGGCCCTTAAGCCAGGCCAGAGACCGCTCAACCACCGCTTCGGCTTTGCGCTCGACGAACTTAAAATCGAGGGCCGCCCCCGTTCCGTAGTCGTCATCGTAGAGGTCGAATCCGCGGTTGAGGCCGAAACGGGAGTCCAACGGGAAGGCGCCGACGACGGCCGCCGTCGCATAGCCCTTCCGCTTCAGGTGCGTGGCCAGGTTTGGGAACTCGGACGGTACTTTGAAGAACCCGTTATCGTGGACGCCGTGGCGGAGGGGCGTCGTTCCGAGCAGGATATTCGTATGGGACGGCAAGGTCGTGGGCGTGTGGGCGAAAGCACGGGTGAAGAGGACGCCCCGTCGGCTCAGTTCATCGATGTTCGGCGTGGCGATCGTTCGGGAGCCATAGCAGCCCAGGCGGTCCGGACGAAGCGTATCGATAGTGATCAGGAGGAGATTCGGGCGCGAGGCATCGGCGCGCAAGCCACAGGTGAACGCTCCGATCATTCCCGCTACGAACGGGAAGATCATCATTCCAAATCTCTTCATCGTTGATCTCCGTCAGAGCTTTTTATTCTAACACGACGGCGAAATCAGGACAAAACGCCTTCCGAAAAAAAAAGCCCCTCCCCCGGTCGGGGGAGGGGCAGCGATCTTTCGTCTCGGGAAAGAGCGCGTCAGAACTGGAAGCGGACGCCGGCCCGGAAGATTCTCGGATTCAGAACTTCGTTGATCTTGTAGTTGTTGGCGTAGGGTGCCAAGTGGTCGGTCGTGAGCTGGTAGGTTCCGTAGTTCTGATCGTATCTCCGGTTGATGAGGGCGGTGTTCAGCACGTTGAACGCATCCAACATGATGTAGGCGCGTCCTGTGCCGATCTTGACCATCTTCTCGATGCGGAGGTTGAGCTGGTAGAACGTCGGCAACGTAAGATTGCCGAACGTGCTGAGGTAGACCGTGGCGCTCTTGGAGAACTGGTTCTGCAAGCTCGAATCGGCCATGGTGAAGTACTGCGGAATAATGTGGCCGGCGCGGGCATTGAAGGTGGCGGAAATGTTGAAGTCGTACGGGAGCTGGTAGAGGCCTTCGATCTTGAACATCCAGTGGGAGAAGATATACTGCCCGATCTTGCCGCTGGCCCCGCCGAGGCTCGGCGCCCAAACCTGGTCCTGCGTCGCCCAGAGGTTGGTGGGATTGAGGTAGGCGTCGCTGCCGTAGTGGTACCACTGATCCATGTAGGATGCGGACCCGTCGAGCATCCACTTATTGGACAGCCGCTTGGTGAAGCGGAAGTCCAGGCCCCAATAGCCGGCATAGTTGCTGACCGCCGTGTGGTGAGTGAAGGGGGTGTAGACCGTGTTAGGGCTGAGGACGTACCAGGTTTTGCCCGCAGCGGAACCTGTGCTCCCTATTCCGGGAATGTTGGAAGGGACCGTCCCGGCGGCGACAAAGCTGGCCTGGGACCGGTCAACACCGTCCGCGGTCATGGGGACATCCTGGCTGAAGTTGTTGTATTTCCGGTAGGTGAAATCGAGGCCGATGCCGAAGTCGGCAAAGAGCTCGTGCTCGACCGAAGCCAGATACTCGGTCGTTTTGCTCGATTGGGCGCTGGAATCAACCTTGTAGGCATTGGGGCTGAGGGTCGTAGCGCCGGGGGTGAAAGAACCCCAGTTCACGCCCGCGTTGGCGGCATAGTCGCCGATAAACTGACCGGCGTCGTTGATGACGCGCTGGGGGGCATACGTAGTGGGGTCGTTCCAGAACAGCTCGTTGTAATTCGCCTTGCCGTCTTTGTTGGCGTCGAGCCACCAGAAATTCATCCATCCGCCGGGTCCGAGGAGGTTGAAGTACCCGGCCATGCCGGTGCCCATGAAGTCGCCATACTGGGCGAAGTTCAGCTTGAAGATCGTCTTGCCGTTGCCGAAGATGTCGTAGGTCAAGCCGAGCCGGGGCGAGAAGACGTTCCAATGGTAATCCGGGTTGATGTTGGGCATCGTGGTGCTCTTGAGCTGCCCGGCTAAGGCGTTCGCCGCGGTGGAGTCGACATACTGCAACCAGATCGCGTTGGTCGGATCGACCGTATGGTAGATGCTGGAATTGACGGAGGGCGTCTGGCGATCGTACCGCAGGCCGAGGAGGAGGTTCAGCTTGCCGATGGTAACCGTGTCGCTGAAGTAGAGGGCCAGCTGGCTGACCTGGTAGTCCAGGTTCCACTGCGTAAACGCGCTGAGCTGCTTGATTCCGGGGACGATTTCCGGAACGCCGCTGCCGGTGGGGCTGATGGTTTCGTAGTTAAAGTCGGTGTATTGAACGATGTTGCCGGGAGTCGACGAATCCGTTGTAACCCGGCGGGTCGAATATTCGACACCGACCTTAATGTCATGCTTGACCCCGAACAGGCTGTCGTTGAAGTAGTTGAGGGCGGCATGGTAGTCATACATCGGCCGCGTCGTGACATAATAGTATTGAGATCCGGTCCAGAGGTCATTCCCGACATCGTACGAAGCCAGATTCGCCAGGTTTTCGTCCATGCCCGGGAACATGCCCCAGGAGTTGCCGGAGTAGCCCCACTTCAGGGACAGCAGGAGGTTGTCTCCGAACATTTGCTCGTCCTGCAACTTGATGATGGGCGAGCCGAAGGCGAAGCTGCTGCGCTGGTGAAGGCCCGTCGGAAACGATGCCGATGCGGACCGGCCGATAAAATCCTTGTCGCCCGAGGAAACGAGGACTTCGAACCGGTTTGATGGAACGATCTGGAGGTTAAACTTGGCGTTGTAATCCTTCAGGACCGGTTTGATGGGCGTCCCGACGATGGACAGGTTATCGATTTCCTGAACACCAAAGGATCCCCACAGCCAAGCATGGTCCTTGACGATCGGCCCGCCGATGTTGACGCCGAAGTCCTTGATGGAATTAATCTTGTTGATTTGGGTCAGGCCTTGAGCGGCCAGGGCGGGCGTAATGTAACCCTTGTCGGATTCGAGGTGATTGTCCGTATAATAGACGCGGCCGCCGATGCTGGGTAGGTTGCCGCCGCGGCGGGTAACCATGTTCAGGGCGACGCCGCCCGTCTGGATGGTGACGTCCGAGCCGCCCGTCGTGATGTTCATCTCCTCGAAGGAGTCGAAATCCCAGTAAGTAGGCGACGCACCGATGGCCGAAGGATCGGTGACGACGACGCCGTCGAGCGACCAGACGTTATTGCCGCCGCCGCTGGCATCGCCTTTGGCCACGTAACCGGCCTGCTGACCTGATTCGTTTCCGCCGACGTTTTCCCGGTCCATGATAATCGAGGGCGCCATCTGCATGATGACCCAGGGGTCGCGGGCCGTCGGAAGCGATTGCAGGGTTTGCTGGTCGACGTTCTTGCCGGTGGACGTCTTTTTGGTGTCGATGGTGGGAGAGATCGCGACTACCGTGATTTGCTCGGCAACGACGCCTTGCTCCATTTTGATGACGGCATTTGTGCTGTTGCCGAGACTGACAACGATTTCTTCTTCAGTCCGGGTCTTGAACCCTGGGAGCTCGGCCTTGATTTTATAGTCCTTGGCCGGCGGAAGGGAGATAAAACGGAAGTCGCCGGTCGCGGATGTGATGACCGTCGTCGGGGCCGAAAGGCTGCTGATGAGAGTCACCGAAACGCCGGGCAATCCGTTTCCCTCTTGATCGAGCACTCGGCCGTATATATTCCCCGTGCGAATCTGTGCGCCCAGAGATACGGCCAAGGTGAGGACGAATAGAACACTTAAGAATTTCTTCACGTCTCTTCCTCCTTTGAATATGATGATGTCCTCTTTCCTTGAGTGAGGGTTCACTCAACATAAGGTACAGTCCAGTCTTTATCTAATCGATTTACTCCTCCTTTTTCCCATGCGTGTTTTTAAACTAAGTGCAGTCGCTAAACTTTTTAACACCAAACTTTGCGATTCCTTCCTGCCAGATTCATTCATATGCTCAATTATAAAAGCAATATATGTGCCAATATTTATTCAAAAAAATTATTATTAAATTATTTATAATCAACATATTAATAAACCGACAAAAAGTCATGTGAAATCTTTAATCCGATATTTTGGATAATATCCAATTTATTGGATCGAGGAATTTTTCTCTCAGGATTATGACGATCCCTCCTCTATAAAGTCTCGAATAGCGGGAATTAGCCGCTTCCTATGCGGAAGAGCTCTCGTTCGAGGAACCGGAAACCATGTTTCCCAGACACTTGTGAAGGCGCACGATACACCGGGGGATGATCTTCGTCGGCCTCATATCACTCAAGCCAGAGACTTCTTTTTTATCGGAGTCGGTGATAAAATAATAACCATTAGAATGTTTAATGCGCCAATAAATATGTGAGGAGGCCATCCATGAAAAAGGCAATTTTTCTGATTTTATGCGCCGCCCTGGCGGCATCCTTCCTGACCGCCCAAGACTACAAAGGCAAGGGCCGGGTGAGCGGTCTCGTCCTCGATCAGGACAACAAGCCCATCGAAGGCGTCCGGATCAAGCTCTTCCTTCCCAAAGCCAGCGGCGGCTTCGAAATCGTCACGGACAAGAACGGTCAGTTCCTGGCGGCATGGATGGCCAGCGGAGCCTGGAACGTGGA
>Ga0182021_10004146_pt1 | contig 16994 bp, 12 predicted proteins | sample 612E3MmetaG_FD_120493 | JGI IMG/M metagenome (GOLD analysis project Ga0182021, IMG submission 120493) | Permafrost microbial communities from Stordalen Mire, Sweden - 612E3M metaG (Illumina Assembly) | ecosystem: Environmental > Terrestrial > Soil > Wetlands > Permafrost | place: Sweden...
CATGGGTTTCGTCACGGCGACTGGGAATCTGCGGCGCTTCGACTCGACGAGATCATCTGCGCCCACAGCGGTGAAGACGCTTTCGAAGAGGCATTGAAGCTGCTTGTGGCGAAGCTGGCGCACGAAAGGGACGGGGCCCGCGCAGCCTTTCTTGCGCGGCAGCGCGATGACCGAGCCGTGTGCGAAGTCAACCGGCTGTTGCGGGCGGCCGGCGAGCGATGGCGCGGGATTCTCGAGCCCGGGGCCACGACTTGCCTGAGTGGGCCCGAGCTCGTGCGCTGTGCCTCGGTGCTGAATCGGGTGCGCTTGCTCGCGGATGACTTGGTCGGGCTCGATGCCATCTTCGAGTTCATGGTCACAAGGGCCGCCAAAGGCCAGAAGGGCCAGTACTTCACTCCCCGGCATGTGATCGCCGAAGTGGTCGCCATGGTCAAGCCCACGCCCGGCGAGCGCGTGGTCGATCCGGCCTGCGGCTCGGGCGGTTTTCTTCGCCACGCCCTCCTGCAGGAGCCCCGATGCTCGGTGTGGGGCTTCGATCAAGATCCTCGGGCCCTGCGGGTTGCCCGGGTGATGTTGGCCGCCAGCGATCAGGAGACCGCGCGGGTCATGCGCGTCGACAGTCTGCGGCGCCCGGAGCGTAGGCGCCGGCCCAAAGCAGCCGCAGTCTTGGAAGACCTCATGCGCACACAAGAGCCAAGCTTTCGGGGCTTCGACGTTGTGCTGACCAATCCGCCCTTTGCCGGCGACGTGGGATCCGACTACGCCGATGCCTATGAGCTTGCGCGCGGCCATCGCGTCGAACGCGATGTCTTGTTCCTCGAACGCTGCGTGGAGCTGCTCAAACCCCACGGACGCCTGGCCATCGTGCTTCCCCACAACAAGGTTGGCGCCGAGCAATGGGCGTACTTGCGTTCCTGGCTGCTCGAGCGTGTTGCCGTCGTGGCAGTGCTCGGCCTGGGCAGGAACACCTTTCGGCCCCATACCAGCCAGAAGGCCTGCGTGGTCATCGGCAGCAAGCGCCCCAAGCCGACCCGTCACTTTCGCGACGAAGAGATCCTGTTCTTCATCAGCGAACGTGACGGCAAAGACCATCGCGGGCGACTCGCGTACGCAGCGAATGGCACGGCGATTGACCATGACCTCGTGCAGGCCACGCCGCTGGTTCGGCGCCGCTTCGAGCTTGTGCAAGGGGGCGCCTGAACCATGGGCATTCCCGTTCTGCGCCGTGTGGCCGACCTGGGCGACGGGCTCGTGCTGGCGCCGGAGCGCTTCGATCCCCGCCGGCAGGTCGAGGTCGTCGCACGGTGCTGCCTGTCCGACCTGGTGGACATCGTCGCGGAGAACGTCTCCGCAAGATCGTGGAAGTCGCCGGGAGCGGTTCTCATTCTCGACACCACGCACGCCTACGAAGGCTTCGTGGTGCTTCGCCACCATCCCGTGCCTCCGGCGAGCATGGGCAGCGCCAAGCGTCTGGTGCAGGCTGGTGACGTCATCATCTCGCGCTTGCGGCCCTACCTTCGGCAAGTGGCCCTGGTTGATGAGGCGCTCTTTCAGCTGTGTCGGCGCGGGAACGCGGTAGCAGCAAGCACCGAGTTTTTCGTTCTCCGTGGGCGGACTGGGTTCGAGGCTGCGGGTTTGGTTCCCTTCTTGCTGTCGCAACCCGTGCAGGCTGCGCTGGCCGCTGGCCAGGAAGGCGGCCACCACCCGCGTTTCCGTCAGGAGCTGCTGCTTTCATTGCCCGTGCCTGACCAGGTGACCCGCGGGAGCGACAAGGTGGCCCGGAAGATGCGGAGTTTGGCCGCGGCAGTAAGGAATTCCCTGCTCGCCTCGCGATCGATGGTGGCAGCAGTGGAAACGGCGTTGGCCGAGCCATGATCAGCGCGCCGGAATCCGCGATCTGTGCCGCATCGTCAGCGTCCAACCGACCACCACCCAGAGTCCCACTCCCTTCGCCAATTCCCTCGCGATCAATGTCCGGCCGCCCATCGTCAGCGCGCGTGGGCTGGCCGCAACCGCCCCTGCCTTGTTCATTCTGCCCGGACAGTCAGGCACTCGAGGATTGCCTCGTGAATGTTGGCCAAAACTTCCTCGTCAGTCCGGCCCTGGCTCACGCATCCCGGGATCGCCGGGCACTCGGCAACAACCGTTCCGTTTTCGTCTCGTTGTTCATTTTCTTCTGACACTGGTACCCTAGCTCTTCGCGGCGCATGCACGGCACCCACGACTACCTGGCAGGGCTTGCGCAGATCCACACGCGGGAAAGCGTGGAGGAGCGGCGAGCACTGTGGCGGCAGGGCTTGGCCAGCTTGGCAGTGGCGGCTTCGGATCAGCAACCCACGCCGCTCGAAGGCCTGGCCACCGAGCCGCTCTTGAACAGCGTGCGGGTGGCTGTGTCGAGCGGGCTTCTCGACGACATGAGCTTCCTTTCGCGGCCGGTGGCCATGGCTGCGCTTTTCGAGCTGGCAGGGGCCTTGCCTCCTGGGCCCGAGAAGCGCGAGCTGGGCCGGCGGGTGTTGACGGCCCTGCACGAGGGAGACGCGGCCACCTTCGTGACCCTCGCGACCTCGCTTGCTCTGGCGTCGCCGCGCGCCCTCGGAGGCGCCTTGGTGCGCGCCCGCGTGGCGCTTTCGCTGCGCCTGCCCATCGCGGCGGGTACCGGCGCGGATACCTTGGCCCTGGCGCTCATCTCGCGCCCCGAGTTGGAACGCGAATGGCTGACCGCCCATTCTCTCGGCGCTTTGCCTTCTCGCCGCTTGGCCGGGCGCTTGCTGGAACGGGCCGCGCGCGAGGCCGCCCGTCGTGCCGAGGAGGGGGATGACAGCGGCGTGCGGGTCTTCGAGCGCCCGATGGTTCGCGCGGCGTGGAGCCGGCTTATCGGCGATCGCGAGTCGCTGGTGTGGCGGCACGTGGCCGCCGCGCGTGGTCTGCTGGCCGCGGCCGTGCCCATGCGCGCAGAAGAAATCGATCGTGACCTTCAGCCTCGCCTGGGTCCCAGCGAATGGCGGCGCGCCGCTACCTCGCTGGCCGCCACGGTTGCGCATAATCCCGACAAGGCCCTGGCACGCTGTTTGGAGATCCTGGCCGGCGAGATCACAGCCAAGGATCCTGGCGTGGCTTCGGTGATGATCTTCGGCCTTTCTCGCGCGGTGGAAGAGGAGCCCGAGGCGTCGGAGGAGCTTCTGACCAAGCTGGTCCTGGTGGGTGGTATCGAGGCCATCGAGGCGCTCGTCGATCTGCACGAGGAGCATGCCGGCAACCCCATCGGAGCGCAGGCGGCGTTCAGCGCTGTGCAGACCCTTCGCGCGACTGCGCCGACCGATGATGACGGGGCCGTGGCCCTCGTCCAGGCGCTCATGGACGACTTGGACATGAGTGCAGCCAGCCCGAAACCCACGTTGCGCACCACACTCGCGGCTGCCTTGCGCGTCTTCGCTGAAGGAGGCGATCTTGGCCCGGCCGCCGACGCGGCACTGGCTGCGGCCAACCAGGCGATCTCCACCCTGGAGAATACCGGGGACTCCACGTCGGCGGATCGGCGAGCCCTGTTCCGCGCCCTGCGCGAATTGGACGCCGGGCTTCTGCAGACCTCCACACTTTCCGATCTGCTTACCGTTCGCAGCCGCGAGGATCCAGGCCCCGACGGCCCGCTGGCCGACATGCTGTGGCTCATGGGAAGCTGGCTGCTCGGTTGCGAACAGCAGCCTCTGGTCGAGAAAACCATCCCGCACGTGACGCTTCGTTTTCGTCAGCTGCGGACCTTGCTGCACCTCGTGGATGCGGAATTCGGCGCCCAGGACGAGCCGTCGATTCCTGTGCGCAGCCGTTGCACGCACACCTTCCGCATGTTGTGCGAGCGGGTGCGCGGCGACACGGTCACGCCGCTGCGTCGGCTGACATGCGCCATCCTGGCCCGCGCGGCGGACGCGGTGGTGCGCGAGCAGGTGTACGAGCTGTCCGACGCCTTCATTGCCGCGTGTTGGTGCGTACGAAGCGCCGTGGACTTTCGCTGTCTGGCCGAGGCGTGCATGGTGCCAGAGTTCAGAGAGTTGTTCGCGGCCATGGCCGAGGTGGCTCTGCTGGTCGGCGAGCGCAGCGGCCGCCACGCGGATGAGTCGGCTTTGGTACAAGGCCTGCGCGGTGTCGCGGAGGCTCTGCCGTCGGGCAGTTCGGCGCGCGTCGAAGGCCTGCGCCGTGGCCTGCTCAGCATCACGGGTGCGCTCGAGGCCTTCACCGATGCCCAGTGCGTGTCCGACTTGCGGCGCGGTGACGACGGCACCGCGCTCGACCGACTGGCCGGGGCCATCACCTACGCGGCTCGTCTCATTGCCGGCGCCACGCGGAGAACCGGTCTGCGCGAGGGCTTTTTCCCGTCGTCATCGACGCGTGGCTTGCGCAAGCTGGACGCCTGGGTTGAACGCGCCTTGCTGGAGAAAGACGAGGGCATGGGCGCTGCCGCGGCGGTCGCTGCCGAGGCGGTGCGCCAGGATCTGCCGCCGCTCTTCGCGGAAGTGGTCGGCCGGGTGCTCCTGCGCATCGGCCGCCTGCCGCGCGATCTGTCGGCCTCGGACGAGATGGCCCGCATCGTCAGGGTCGGGCGCCAGCTTCCCCTGCCGGCCTGGCTGCCGCCCAGCCGCACCCTCGGTGGATTCTACCTGCTGCGCCCCATCGGTACCGGCGCCGGTGGATCGGTTTTTGTCGCCCGCCGGGCCGAGGAGCGCCACGAAGAAGCCGCCGAGAACTTCGCACTCAAGGTGCCCGCGTACACCGGCGCCGCGGCTCATACGCTGTCCGAAGAGGAGTTCCTTCGTCTTTTCCGCGAAGAGGCGGGCGCGCTTCTCACCTTGCCCGGCCACAAGAACCTGGCCGGGTTTGTCACCTTCGACGCCGGCGCCAAACCCAAGCCGATTCTGGTGATGGAGCTGGTGCAAGGCCCCACGCTGGAACGTCTGCTCGACAAGCGAGCCATGTCCATGCCCAGGGCGCTGGATGTTCTCGACGGAGTGGCGGCTGGTCTCGGGGCGATGCACGGCGCGGGCATTGGCCACCTGGATGTCAAGCCCTCCAATGTGATCTTGCGCTATCCAAACGAAATCGGCCTGCAGACGCGCGGCCAGCAGGCCCCCAGCGTCGCTCCAGTGCTGGTGGACTTCGGCTTGGCTGGTCGCAAGGTGCGCCCCGGCTGCGGCAGTCCTTACTACGGCGCGCCCGAGGTTTGGGACACTGCGAGCTTCGGCGATCGCGTAGACCCCCTGGCCACCGACGTGTACGCGTTTTCCTGTCTGGCTTACGAGATGTTGACTGGAATCACACTCTTTGGTGGGGACAGTCTGCCCGCGATCATTACCGCACATCTGACCCACGAAGAGGGCCCCGAATCGTTGCGCTGGCTGCGCAAACACGGTCAGGCAGCAGGCCTTGCCGACCTCCTGGCCATGGGATTGCGTCGCAATCCGCGCAAGCGCATCAGGCTGCCGGACATGCGCATCGCGCTCGGCGAAATCGGCCGAAGTCGTTTGCGCGATCTGAGCTGGCCGCTGCGGGCGTAGGACCGCCTCTCGTAAGTTCGTAGCTGGTTGGGCGGCCGGATTGACGGCGGCGGAGCCGGTGGCCGGTGGCCGGATCCGACGGCCGGTCCCGGATTCGAATCCGGTTCCGGCCCCCGGCCCGCCGGCCTCCGGCCCCGCCAACCTCTAGCTCGAAATGTCCTTCGACAGCGCCAGCACGCGGCTCACCACCGCATTGGTGCCGGCGCACTTGGGAACAAAGTCGTCGGCGCCTGTGGAGTGCAGGCAGTCCTGCAGCTCGACATCCGAACGGGCGGAAACCAGGACGATCCCCGTGCGCTGGCCTTGCGTGGCCTCGCGAAAACGGTCGCACAGATCGGACACATCCACGCCGGGCATCTGCACGTCGGTCACCAGGATGCTCGGTCCGAACGTCGCGCACAGGTCAAGTACTTCGCTGATTGTGGTGGCGGTGCGAACCTCGAACCCGTTGCGTTCGAAGACGTGGGACAAAGCCCGCGCGGCAAATGGGCTGTCGTCCACCACCAGGACGCGGCAAGGACGCCCTTCGAGGGCGTGCCCCGATTCGTGCTGCGCGGTCCAGCGTGCCTCCTCGTCGTCCAGCCCTTCGCGCATGGCGCGAATAGCTGCGGCGCAGGCAATACGAGCTTCGGCCGTGTCTTGCGTGCCCAGACGCCGAGCGGCCGCCTCTGCCTCTCGGGCCATTTGTGCGATTTTGGGCAGGTCGAGCATCGCGGCCTCACCCCAAATCAAGTGGACGTCCACGGCCAAGGCCCTGCCGTCTGCGTGCTCGGGAGAGGCAATGACCTTCTCTGCTCGTTCAAGCCTTCTCCTGGTCGAAGCGATGAACCTGGTCAGGAATTCCTTGTTACCGCTAGATGGCATTGAATCCGTGATCTCCAATACCAAGCAAATGTCGTGCACAATCTTGCCTACAGCGATATTGATAATCGGAATCGACAAAATGCGGCGCGTAACAGCAAGAAATGGCCTAGCCACGCCAATTTCACGTCACCTTCAACTGGCTGCCAGAATAGATGGGAATCAGAGACGCAGAGCGTGGTGTCAATTTAATGACAGACTCCTCTCACAAAACCGGCACAAAATTGACGCCTGTGCGGGCGTGAGCTGCAGTCCTAGGGAATTGCCATGAACGACCCAGCCCTGGATGGAATCATCGATTTTCACGCGCATGCTTTCCCCGATGCCCTGGCCGAGCGGGCCATTGCGCACCTTGAGAAGGAAGGCAATGCCAAGGCATTCCTCGATGGGAAGGTCTCCTCCTTGCTGGCTTCCATGGACAGTGCGGGCATCGAGCGCGCGGTGGTGTGCTCTATCGCAACCAAACCCGACCAGTTCGCGCCCATTCTCAAGTGGTCGCGCGAGATCGCCTCGCAGAGGATTGTCCCGCTTCCCTCGGTCCATCCCAAGGGACCGGATCCGGTGGGCAAGGCGCAGTTGGTGGCGCAGGCAGGTCTGCCTGGCATCAAGTTGCACCCCTACTATCAAGACTTCGAACTCGACGACCCCACGCTTTTTCACTTCTTTCGCGCGTTGGAGCAGATGGGCTTGCTGGTCGTCTGTCACACCGGATTTGACTTCGCATTCCCACGCGACCGCAGGGCCGATCCGGTGCGTATCGTCCGTCTGCTCGACAAGTTTCCCAACCTCAAATTCGTGGCGACTCACACCGGTGCGTGGGACGACTGGGACGAAGTCGAGCGCCACCTCCTCGGCAAACCGATCTACATGGAGATCTCCATGTCGTTGGAACAGCTCGGCCCTCAGCGGGGGCGTGAGTTTCTCACCGCTCACCCACCGGAGTACATTCTGTTCGGCACCGACTCGCCTTGGACCAGCCAGGCTGAGACGCTTCGACTGGCCCGAGCGCTGGAGCTCGGTTCGGAACGCGAGCGCCGTCTCTTCTGGGAAAACCCGCGGGCGCTGCTTGGTTCTCAGCCACGACAAGTCCGCTAGCGGCCTCCCTGCGCTTGCCCAGGAATTGCGTTTCGTGCGGACGACTGGAATCGATCGCCCGAGCTTGACATAATGAGGGCCACGCCTGCCGCCGTCAGGGGTGATAGAAGGCGATGCAGATGGCCCCCCAAATCGCGGATGAGGGGTATATTCAGCCCTTGGAGATGACCGTGAACTCAACCGTCAAGATCTTCCTGGTGTTCGGACTGATTCTGACCACCCCAGTCGCCTGTGTGCCCCGCCGAGGTCCCGAGGCCCCGGTCCGGGTCGCGCCGCCGCCGCCGCCGCCGCCTCCTCCCGCACCGCCACCCAAGAAGGTGAAGCTCGTCCTGCTGCCGGCCGAAAGGTTCTTGTTGCCCAACGCTGCCACCGCGCTCAACGAGAAGCTGGTCAGGGCCCAGGTGCTCGGTGTGGACGAACGAAGCGTGGCCGCGATCAGCATGGAAACGGCGCAGGGGCAGGCCGAGTGCGTCCAGGCCAATGACGAATGCTACGCGAAGGTGGCCAAGTTGCTGGGTGGCGATCGTCTGCTGTGGGCCGAGATGGAGCGCGTGGGCAAAGGCAAGAAGAAGGGCCCGATCAAGATCCTCGTCCTGCTCTTCGACGCCGAGAAGGGCACGCTAATCAGCCGGGCCGAGGAAGTCCTAAAGAGCGACGTAGTCGACGACTCGCTCGACAGACTGATCGGCAGGGCTCTCTCCGACGGCGGGCCGACAGCGCCGCCGCCCCCGCCACCTGCGCCGGCACCGACTTCGGCCCCGTCGCCGTCACCACCGCCTTCATCTCCACCCCCAGCGCTCGGTTCGCCTCCTCCACCTCCACCAGCTTCACCTGCCAAATGACACCATCAAAGTGCCCCTATTGCCAAGCCCCACTTCGGGCCGCCAAGCCTGGAGTGATGCAGTCGGTTATCCTCTGCCAATCCTGTGGCAGGGCAATTGTCACGGCAGGCCCCGCGGTCGGCAGCCCAGGTGCGGGCAAGCCAGCCTCGCCCGCCAGGACCCTTATGTGGACGGGCGGTCCTGTGCCTGGAGTCCCAGTCAAGCCCGGCGTCCCGTCAGCCGCTGTGCCTTCGCGGCCGGGCACTCCCGCCACTGACAAATCCGTCTCGCCGGGATCAACCGCGTCGCCACCAGGCTCGGGTGTTGCACGTGGCGATGCCAAGCCCGCAGCCTATGCTGCGGCCAGCAGCGCAGCGGCCAACAAGCGTCGAGTGGAGACTGCGGGGTTCGCGGTCGCCCCAACCATGGTTCCGCCCGCTCCCGGCTCAATCGACACGGCTGCGCATTCCCCGAAAAAACCCGCGGCCGACGCGAGTGGGCCGGCCCCGGGCGCCGTGGATGTGGACATCTCATTCGAGAGCAGCGTGGCGCCGGCAGGTGGTGCCGTGGCCGCGGCAGCGCCTGCCGCTGAGCCGACCTGGGAAGCAGGCGCCGCGCCCAAGCCTGAAAATGGGCCGCCAGCTGAGCGAGCCCACGACAGAGGGCAACAGGGAGCCGAGGGTAGTGGCGGGTCCGAGGCCGTCCCAGAATGGGCTGGTTCCGCGCCTTCGGTGGGAACGGTAGCGCGGCTGAAAGGCGGCCAGCACAGGCCCTACCTTGTTGCCGGCGGCGTGGGCGTCGTGGTGCTGGCGGCTGTGGGCGTGGTCCTCTTCGGGGTTGGTGGCAAGAAGCAGGCCGGTTCGGAGCAGAAGCCCGCCCCGGTCAGGGCGGTGGTCGGGTCAGACAAGGCCGCCGCACCTGCGCAGCCTGCGACCGTCGAGAAGCCGGCCCTTTCCGCTGCAGCCGTGGAACCGGCCAAGCCTCAGCCGGCGGTGGTGGAGAAGTTTGAGGCCCCGGCGGCGGCCGAGAAGCCTCGGGCTCCGGCCGAGAGCAAGCCGGCGCTGCCGGAGAAGGCGGCTCTCGCACCAAGGCCGACGGCGGAAAGATCGCGGCCCGCGGAAAAGAAGGTCGCGGCCGAGAAGCCGGCGCCTGCTGAACGCCCTGTCTCTGCAAAGCCGGTGGCTTCCCCCAAGCCAGCCGTCGAGAAACCCGTCGCCGCGAAAGCGCCGAGCGAGCCGGCGCCGCCGCCGCCCGAGAAGAAGCAAGTAGAAGCCGCCGCGCCGGCAGCCCAGCCTGCCACCAACAGGACGCAGGAAGCAGCCGAGGCCTATCAGCGTGGGAATGCCAAGCTCCTCAATGGCGCCTTGCCCGAGGCCATTGCAGCCTTCTCAGAGGCGCTGAAGTTGAATCCCAAGGATGCCCAGAGCCAGCGCGGCCTCGGCATGGCCTATGCCCAGTCCGGCAACGCGGCCCAGGCCGTGCGCCACTTCAAACTCTATCTCAAGGCTTCGCCCAGCGCGCCTGACCGCGCGCTTATCGAAAAAAGGATCGATCAGCTTGGCGGCCGTTAATGGTTTCCGGCGACGGTCGCCGGGCAAAGCCTCATTGCTTTTCACCTAGTGGCGGGCAATCGAGCCGCGCAGCCAAACATATTGATGATGACTACCATTGCTTGCCTCGAACCTGCGTGAGCCGGCTCGAGGGAGCGACCGAGCGGCAAGACGAAATCACAAACCATCATCCGCAAAGGGGCCATCGTGGGCTTGAAACTGACCATTCGACATTGTCTCTTCGGTAGCTGCGCGCTGTTGCTCCTTGCGCCCGCGTGCGCGACGTCGTCGAAGACCGCGAAGCCTTCTTCTGCGCCAGCCTCGCAGAAGAGGTTCGCATCGAAGTCGGCTGCGAAATCATCGAGCGACAACACGAAGAACACCAAAGCAGCGGATTCCGCCAAGGCGGCGCAGGCGAAGAAGCCACCGCCACCGCCGCCCGAGCCCGATCTGCCATCCCGTCTCCCGCACCCGCTCCATTGCCCCATCCCTTCCGAGGTGCCGGCAGACACCGAACTCACGATCCGCTGCGCAGTCAGGCCCGCCTTGGCCACCCGATCGGTTGTTGTTTCCTACCGGCTCTCGGGGACTGAGCACTTTTCCACGACGGATGCGACCCGCTCGCCCAAGGGTTGGTACGTGGTTGCCATCAAGGCTAGTGAGGTACGGGGCAGCTCGTTGCAGTTCTACGTCCAGGCGTACAACGGGAACAACAGGATGGTGGCCTCCAGTGGCAACGACGAGAGTCCGAATATCGTGCTCATCCGGAAAGCCAGCACGGGAACCGGCGGGCCGGACCAGCCTGTGGCGGAGGAGGACCCGCTGGCCCGCATTCAGAAGGAGCGCGCGGCCGAAAACGGGGAGAGCAATGAAGTCCGTCGGCGGCCACCGGGGAGAGTGTGGGTGGCGATGGGAATGGGCTCAGGCTACGGCTGGTTCCCGACCCAGGTTACGGATGTCTACAAGGCGAAGGCAACCGGGTGGGCAACGGGCGGCATCCTGCACCTGCTGCCCGAGATTGGCTATCAGTGGACCGATCATATCGCGTTTTCCTTGCAGGGGCGCTTGCAGTTCGTGTACACGCAGACCGGTTCTGGGAGTCTCCAAGCCGAAGGGCCGAAGACTTTTGCCTGGGCCGTGCTCGGTCGTGCCTATCTGTTTTCCGACAGACTCTTCGGGCCCGCGAGCAACCTGCAGATATTCGGGACTGGCAACCTGGGTTACGGCACAGCCTTTCGTCTCTACGTGGCACCCGCCGCCAAGGGCGGCTTTATAAACAGCGATACCGTGAGCGGCGGTCCCCTTGCGGTCGGAGTGGGCGGCGGTGTGGCCTACCACTTCACCAACACTCTCGCGCTCGCTGCCGAACTGCGTGCTCTTGCTGGCGTGTGGAACTTCGCCACCGTGATCGAGGCTGGGGCGTCGGTCCAGTGGGCCTTCTGGTCCCCGGGTGAGCATCGCGCTGCCGCGGCTGCGCCCGAAATTGCGCCCGAGACTGAATACACTCCGCCCGACTAGAACTCGCCAGCGGCGGGTGGCGGGACGCCGCTACATCTCGTCCAGAATCTGCCGGACGACCTCGGCAGCAGGCTTGCCCCGCGGGGTGTAGCTGGTGGTCGCTCGACCACCCCAGCCGTACCAGTTCCACACGTACAGGCCGGCCAGGCGCGAGGGGGGCTGCCCGCGTGCGGTCCAAGCCTGTCGAAAGGCTTGGAAGGCGCGCGCTTGTTCGTCCACGTCGGGCACGCCACCTTGGACTTCGTCCCAGGGTGCAGCGGTCGCGCCGGTGCGCGAGCGGTAGCCCAATTCGGTCAACACCAACGGCTTCGCGTGGGCGCTCAGATTGAACTCGATTTCGCGCCGCAAGCTACGCCAGCGCGCAGTCAGTGCAGGCAGGTCGCTGGGGCCGTCGTTCTCGCGCAGGTTGAAGTAGGCGACCACGCCGATCTCGTCCACCAGGTCATAAAGCCGTGCGTGCTGATAGTGGTCCCAGTTGGCGGAATACATGAGCGTGCCCGTGAAGAGGGCGCGCATGCGTTCAACCAGGGGGCGCCAGCGCGCCAGATCGCCGTCCAGCGACGACAGCTCACTGCCCACTACCAGGCGCGAGGCGCCGGTCAGCGCGCCCAGCGAGGCGAGGTCAGCCAGCAGGGCGCCGTAGCTGGCGAACCACGCGTCCCGATCCGCGGGCGCCAGGGTGCCCCGCCATTCCTTGGGGCTGCGCGGCTCGGACAACCGCACGATGGGGAACAGGGTGACCTCCAAGCCGGCCCGGCGCGAGAGCCGAATGGCATCCGCGATGGCTTCCAAGGTGGGCGACAGTCGCGTGTGCAGTTTCAATGCGGTCGAGGCTCCGTTGCTTTGGTACAAGGGTACGACCAAGGAAACATGGGTCGCACCCAGGGCCGCGATCTCCTGGAGCAAGGGCGCGTAAGAAAAGCTGATGTCCTCGGCGAATAGGCCCAGCGCCACCCCGCGCTGTTTGACATCGGCCGCCTCTGGTCCAGGCGCGGTCTCAAACGACGACGAGTTGGCTGACTCGCCCGGCTGGCTGTGTGCCGGCAGCGAGCGCGCGGCGGGAATGCGCCAGGCCATGGCCAGCAAGACGATCAGCGCAAACCCAGTCAGGGCCGCGAGGGCTGGACGGGAAACCATGGCTGCCCAGTCTACCGTGGGCGCGCGCGTTTCGCCCTTCGCAGGTCGGACAAGAAATGAAAATCCGTGGTAGACCGGCGCGATGGCAGCGCCGACTCGCTTTGATCGCGTGCTCGCCATTTTGGCCGACGGGGCGCGCTGGGATGTGCTGGAACGCATGGCGCTGGCAGGCGATATGCCAACCCTGCGCCAGCACTTCGTCGACTGCGGTGGCTTGCGTCCCGCCACCTCGGTGTTTCCCACGGTCAGCGGCCCGGCCCACTTGCCTCTGCTGTCCGGCCTGCATCCGGGGCGCGCCAATCTCCCCGGCATTCGTTGGGCCGAGCGCCCCGTGGGCCAGCGCGGCCGCTTCCTGTTTCGCACGCGCTCGTACATGGCGCCCTGGCGCGCGGCCAAACTGGAACGCGACATCCCGTCCACGGTGCGCACGCTCTTTCACCACCTACCTGGACTGGCCGACGTGAACACCTGGTTCGTGCGTGGCTGCCCGTCGCGCGCACGCATGACCCGCTTTTCCAAGGGCGCGAGCTTTGTGAAAGCGCTGGCCACCAGCGACTGGTATGCGTCGAACTTGCAGGCCGAGTCGGCGGTGGGGCGCGCCTGGCAGCGCGGTTTCCCGTCGGTGTATGCCGTGTTTCCGGCCATCGACGAATTGGGGCATCGCTTCGGACCACTGACTGAACAATGCTACGAAGCCTACCGCCGCTTTGATGCCAGCCTGGGTCGCCTGATCGAGGAGTTGCATCAGCGCGGTAGCTTGGCGCGCACGCTGGTCGTGATCACCTCGGACCACGGCCAGACGGGAACTCACACCCACGTGGACATCGACGACCTCATGCGGCCCCTGTATCCGCGCACGTTGGTCTATCCCAAACTGTGGCGTCACCTGTTCTCGGCGCAGGCAGCGGCCATGGTTTCGGGAAACTCGATGGCCAACCTCTATTTGCAGGGCGAGACCGGCTGGCAGGAACGACCTGACTTCGAGGCGGCCGGCCAGAAGCCGGCTGATCTGGTGGCCGCGTTGCTTGCCCATCCCGCCATCGCCCATGTGATCTACCGACGCGCCCCTGGGGTCTATGTTTTGGCGGGAAACGTGGGCAGGGCGGTGGTCGATGCGCGGAGCATTTCGGCCGACGACGCGACCCCGTCGGCCCGCATGGGATTCTCCGTCGAGGGTGAGAACCCGCTGGGCTACGGTGCCTTGCCTGATCGCATGACCCGTGACGAGGTGGCTGCCCTGACTGCCGGCACGGGGTTCCCCGATACACCCTGGCAGCTGGTGGAGTTCTTTCGCTCGCCCCGTGCCGGTGATCTGGTCGTGTGCGCCCGCGCTGGGTTCGACCTGCGCTCGCGTTTCGAGTACCAGCCGCACAACGGCTCGCATGGGGCGCTGGAACGCGACCACATGCTGGTGCCGGCCGCAGTCAACGCGCGCTGGGCGAGCGATCGCCCCTTGTGCACGACCGATCTTTTTCCCACCATACTTTCAGCGCTGGGTTTGCCTGTGCCCGCGGGGCTTTCTGGCCGGAGCGTCGAACTGACTCGCTAGATCCGCCGCCTCCAATCGTCGGAGATTGCACGGCGGCTTGAGCTCAGCTAGCGTGAATCACCCGATGCAACACAACGCCACAGCTTGGGTCCTGGGCCTGTCGTTGCTGCTCATCGCGCCGGGCGTTGCGGCCGAGCGTCCATCCTACAATCGCCGCACCGGCCTGCTGGAGGTGCCCCTGCAAGGGCTGCGCAAAGCGGCCGCACGCGGCGATCGGGCCGAGCTCGCCCGTTGGGCGGCGCGCATCGGCGTGGCACGATTGGCGAAGGCCTTGGCTGACCCGGATCACAGCCTGGCCCTGGCCGCGCTCGACAGCGTGGTCTACTTGCCGGAACGCCTGCTGCTGCTCGACGGCGTGCTGGCTCAGTGCAATTCGCGTGACGCGCAGCTGGGCGAGCGAGCCCTGCGCACCACAGGTGCGCTGCTGGGTGACGCCGATGTAGGCCTTCTCGACGCGTGGGAAGTGCCGGATGAGGTCGCTGAGCGTGCGTGTCGCGTGCTGGCCGCGGCGGCTGGCAGGCAGGATCGTGCAATCGAGGTGCGGCTGGCTGCCCTGCAAAGCTTGGCCGACGCCAACCCGATCTGCGCTGGTAGGAACGACCTCACGGCTCTCATGCATGATCCTTTGTCTGACATACGCCGCGCCGCCATCCTTGTCCTGCCGCCCAGCGGTGTGCGCACGTCGTCGGCTTTGCGCGAGGCGAGCAAGGATGCGAACCCAGGCGTGGTGGCGGCCACGGGCGTGGCCCAGTGCCGGCAGCAGCTCGCCCCGCGTGCCAAGCCCACGCCGTCGTCCACACCGGTCCGGCCTTGGCGGGAGCTGGTGCTGGCGCCGAGCACACCGGCAGAAGACGCAGCCGAGATGCTTTCCTGCCTGGCCGATTCCAGCGATCCCACCGATGCCAAGGCCCTGCAAGAGCTGCGCGGCAAGGGAAGCCCTCTGCTGCGCGACCTCGCCAAGCCTGTGGCCGATCATCCCTGATGCCGGCGCAGATGCCACAAGAGTCAGAATTCACTTGTTCACGCGGCGGTCAGGAGTACGCTGAGTCCAGAGAACGCATGGCGCTGCTGGCAGGCCAGCTTTTTGGCAATTACCGCATCGTCCGGCTACTCGGCGAAGGCGGGTTCGGGGAGGTGTATCTTGCCGAGAACCCGCTCATCGAGCGTCGCGCCGCCGTCAAGGTCCTGCACAAGACCCTGGCGCAGGATGCGGAGTTGGTTCGGCGTTTTCTCAACGAAGCGCGGGCGGCCAGTGCCATCCGTCATCGCAACATCATCGAAGTCTTCGACGCCGGAGTGACAGCCGAGGGCGCGCCCTACATCCTGATGGAGTTTCTCGAAGGGGTGTCGCTGCAGAAACGCCTGGCGGACAAAGGCCGTCTTGCCCTGCCGCAGGCCATGGAGATCGCGCGCCAGGCCGGGTCGGCCTTGGCAGCGGCCCATGCCGCCGGGATCGTGCACCGTGATCTGAAGCCGGAGAATCTGTTCTTGGTGCCGGATGCTGCCGCGCCTGGTGGCGAGCGGGTGAAAATACTGGATTTCGGCATCGCGAAGATAAAGCGCGCAGGCGGCACGGGTGGAACCATGCGGACGCAAGCCGGACTGATCATGGGCAGCCCAGCGTACATGTCGCCGGAGCAGTGCAAGGACAGCGCGGACGTCGACCTGCGTTCGGACATCTACTCGTTTGCGACCATCATGTACGAGATGCTAGCGGGGCGGACGCCGTATGTGGCGGCATCGGGGACCGAGATGCTGGTGATGCATCTGACGGCGACGCCAGCGCCCATGCGCGAGTTGGCGGTCGATGTGCCCGTGCATGTGGAGGCGGCCGTCAAGCGCGCGCTGTCGCGTTCGCGCGATGACCGCTTCGACGGCATGGAAGCATTCCTGGGCGCGCTGCGGGGCGAAACGGATACGGGCCTGGTGGGTCGGCTGTCGCCCTCGGGAGAGCTGCTGGCGGTTGGCGGAGGCCGTGTGCCAGGTGTCGAGCGCACAGTCGCTGCCCCGTCGATCACGACATTCTCGCATGCCACCGGCGAGATGGGGACGGCAGCCAGCGACGATGTGCTCTTGCAGGCCTCGCGAACTCGGCGCTGGCCGATCTTCGCAATCGGGGGAGCGGCAGTGGCCGGGCTCGCACTATTTTTGCTGGTGCGACCCAGCCACGAATCTGCACCGAGACCGACGCCAGCCACGCTGAGGGTTGAGGTCGCGGACGCCGCAGTGGCCCGCGCAGCCAATGGCGGGGCGGCCCCAACCGAGCCGACCAGGGCTCCGTCTACTGCAAGGCCTCCGGACGCAGCCGTGCCCTCGGTCGCAGACGGGGTGCGGCCCAGCCCGAAGCGACGCGTGCGCGCGTCTGCCACACCACCCCCCATCAACAACAGAAGAACGGAAAACCCCTGGGTCGTTCACTAGTACCGCCTCTCGTATTTTCGTAGCTGGTTGAGCGGCCGGATTGACGGCGGCAGAGCCGGTGGCCGGTGGCCGGATCCGACGGCCGGTCCCGGATTCGGCGAGGGCGCGAAGCGCGCCGGGGCGGGTAGGGTTGGGTGGCGGTCCCGAAGTCCCCGCAGGGGGAACCGGATCCGGCTGCCGGCTTCGGCCCCGGAACCGGCAACCCGATCCAGTTCGGGCGTTCGCTTCGAGTCACTGGCCTGCCGCCTGACCTGGCACTCAAGGCCCGGCGGCACCGCTTCCGCCCAGGGAGAGGCCCCGGTTGTCGGATGGCGAGGTGGGCCAGAATCAACTTGTCCGAGCGGTCGCCAGGAGTAACCTACCCAAGGACCATCCATGCCGCTCGAAGCAGGCCAGCTCTTTGGCAACTACCGCATCGTCCGACTGCTGGGCGAAGGCGGGTTCGGAGAGGTGTACCTGGCCGAGAATCCGCTCATCGAGCGGCGCGCGGCCGTCA
>Ga0182021_10004147_pt1 | contig 16994 bp, 11 predicted proteins | sample 612E3MmetaG_FD_120493 | JGI IMG/M metagenome (GOLD analysis project Ga0182021, IMG submission 120493) | Permafrost microbial communities from Stordalen Mire, Sweden - 612E3M metaG (Illumina Assembly) | ecosystem: Environmental > Terrestrial > Soil > Wetlands > Permafrost | place: Sweden...
GACGAGGCGCGACGGGTTCTTCTCCGCCATGTTCTGCAGACGATCCACCCACGAGTCCGCAAGATCGCGGTCCTCACGGGCGATGGTCAGCCGGGTGGTGATGCGCTGCAGGTTCTCAATCAAACCCAGGCGCAACATGATTGGGATGGCCCACAGCTCGCCCAGTTTCAAGGAGCCCGCCGTTTGGTAGGCGGCGATGAAGGCGCTGAGGGGTTCCGCATCGATCTGCGCATCCACGTGCGAGATCAATTCGAGCACGATGTCGTAGACGCGCGGCAGTCCGGCGGAAGGGCTGTTCACGAGGCGGGGCAACTCGCGGCTGTAGCCCCGGGGCAGATGCCGCCTGGCCATTTGGATCTGCTCTTCGATCAGGTAGAAGTTGTCGAGCAGCCATTCGGCGGCCGGGGTGACGCGCCGGCTTGGGTTTACGTCGAGGGTCGCGCGATTGAAGGCCCGGAGGCTCTGCTCGTTTTCGCCCAACCGAGCCAGCAGTCGATCAGAGCGGTGTCGGTGGGGGACGAGCCTATGCTCCGCCGCCAGCGCACGGGCATGACGCTCCAGTTGTTCAATGCTGAACAGTTCGGCGCGCAACGGCGGCGGGCTCCCGCGGGAGCGCGGGCGCGCTTGCCTGGCGATCCAGGGTACTGGTTTCAATTGAGCGTAAATATGCACGATCGCCAGAAGAACGATATGGGGTATTATTCCCAACGATTTCAGGCAGGAATGGGTCGGCAGGCGGCCCGTTTCGACGGGGCCTTTCGATCGGGTTATGCCCTATGCCCTCCGTACGGATTATCGTCTATGCTCTTGCCGGAGAAGCCGTGCGCTGCCCCGAGAGCGGAACAACCGTTCCGCTTCTTGCAGCCCGCGCGACGGCGGTCGCAGCTTCCTCTTGCCCGAGTCAAACTGATGCTGAAGATCCATGAAACTCCAGTTATCAATTCTCGTTCGCGGGTTCATCGCCAGCGTCGTCTCACTCTCCACTTGGGCGCAGCCCGAAACCACCCATGTGCGCCTCGGCAGCGGGAGTGAGACCCATGAATTCAACCGTATCCGGGTCGAAAACGTCCAGGAAGAGAGCCTCGGGCGCATCAGGGATCCGAGCATCGATCCGATCAGCGACCGCATCGTCGAGTTGCTGGTGGCCTCCGACAATTCGCTCGATGTCGGTTCGAAGATCGTGGCAGTGTCGCCGCGCGCGCTGATTTCCGATCCGCTCCGCGGGGTTAACCAGCTCACCGTGCGAATCGACGTGATCAAGTCCGCCCCCGGCATTCGATCTTCGAAGTGGCTCGACTCCAACCGGAGTGATCGGGTCGCCGCGGCCTACCGCATTTTTGGGCAGGAGCCCTGTTTTCTGGAGGAAGGTGACACGGCTGGCCAGACGGCCAACAGGCGCAAGTTGTTGTTCGACGATGTCGAGCGCTCCGGGAGGATCCGGAGGCTGGTGGTCGGAAACCTCCGAAATCAGAATTGAGTCACACGCCCGCTAGCCTGCGAACATCTTCATCCAGATGTCCCCGCCGGGTTTTGCCCGCGGGCTCCTGCGGTCCCGGCATGGCGACTTCCGAGGCCATTCTGGCCTGACAGATATCCACCGGTTTAACGCCGGTGAAAAAGCCGGAGCGGATCGGGTAGCCAAGACCGCACTGGTGGCCCCGTCCGTCTTCCTTCAGGTTCGGGCACCCCCGGCAGCGAATGGCGTGGAAACCGGTTTCGTCCTCATAGCCCACCGGGGCATCCCTGAGATTCCTCCAGGTTATGTTTGCGGCGACGGCCGCAACGCCAACAGTGATGGACAGGATGATGATCACGCGGGGAGGGGCAGCTTCGCAATTCAATCGCGGAAACTCGGGACCGGGCAAGCAATAATCCGGAGGGTGACCTCTTTTCCGGCCGATGTTCGACCACGTCTCTGTTCAGCCGGAATCTCGACCGAAGCCTGCCGGCCAACGGAGATAGCGTCCACGCGGCGGCGGAACTGCCCGTGCTGGGCGATCTGCCGGGACCGTCGACCGCGTTCGCGGTCAGGCCGCCAGACGAGTCCGCAAGGTGCTCTGGCTCGAAGACATCCGCGCGCGATGCGTATCGCGGATTTGCAGAAACAGGGCCGGCACGGTCATGAACATGATCTTCAAATCCAGCCACAAGGAGATGTTTCGGGCGTAGCGGATATCCAGACGGAGCATCTCCTCGAAGGTGGTCCGGTTCTTGCCGGAAACCTGCCACAGCCCGGTCAGCCCGGGAATGGCATCGAATCGTTCCCGCTGCCAAGGAAGAAACCTCTCGTATTCGTACGGCACACAGGGGCGCGGTCCGACCAGACTCATGTCGCCCCGGAGCACGTTGATGAGCTGGGGCAGTTCGTCCAGGCCCGAGGCGCGAAGCAGCCAGCCGCCGGGAATGACCCGCGAGTCGCTCCGGGAGTCCATTTTCACCATGGGAGCGTTGGAGTGGATCAAGTCTTCGCAATGCCTCTGGTGGATCCTGTTGTCTGCGCCGACGATCATCGTCCGGAACTTGTAGCACATGAATCGCCGTTGCCGGTACCCGACGCGCGGCTGGCAGAAGAAGACCGGCCCGGGAGACGCGATCTTCAGCACGATGGCCATCACGAGAGTGACCAGAGCGAACACTGGCAGAGCCAGCAGGCAGCAGGCGATGTCGATTGTACGCTTCCAGACCGGCATCGGATCTGGGCGGTTGATGGATGGTGTGATGCTGGTCATATTCGTCCTCGGTCTCCTGGCCCTGGGTTTTGCGGCCGATGGGCATGGTTGATTGCGAACCAAGGAAACCGGAGTCCTCTCTCTTCTGGCAGTCGGCCTGCGGCGGTGGCGCAATTTCCCATGGGGGGCGAATTTGCACCCGAAATGCAGCGGGCGCCATGGGGTCTAACCCTGCCGGAGAAGGAAAGCGCTTCGGTATTCACCGCTCACACACAAGAAACCAATTTGCGCCACAGTCCGACGCTCATGGAGGGCATGGTCGGGCAATACCCCATCGCGCTTCCGGCGTTTGCCGGGGGTGACCGACCCATCATCCGTGCCGGTGCACACGTGTTTCGCGCTGCATCTCAATCTTCGGAACGTCATTCCATAAGGCCGGGAGCACAGGAATATCACGGTAGAAAAAGGAAAGCGGGAAGGCAGCCGAAATCGGCCGCTGGGACGAACTGTGCATCCGCGAAGGAATATACCCGCCCTGGCCCGGCAGTAGATCACCCCATATCCCCCCGGGCTTGATAACGGTAAACTGAATCATATTGATCGCGTTTCCATGCCTTCGACGGACTGTGCTTGTCCTAACGGTTTTGGCGCTTTTCACGTTCAATTTCGGCCGGGCCGCCACGGGAACCGCGACAGTGGGTCAGACCGTGACCTTCTCCGTCACCGCCGACGGCACGACTCCGTTCGCCTACCAGTGGACCCGAAATGCCGCGAACATCGCCGGCGCCAGGGCGGCGACCTACGTCATTAGCAGCGCGCAGCTGACCGACGCGGCGATCTATCGCGTAGTCGTTTCCAATTCTGCAGGGTCCACCACCTCCGACAGAGCAATCCTCACGGTCAAAAGGCCCAGATCCTCGGCATTGGCACAGGGGTCCACCATTTCCAATGGCATCACGCTCGAAGTCACCACGGCGCCAGCCACCATGATCATGCCAGCGTCAACGACGGTATCGGCGACGGCGCAGGTCTATGCAATCAACGTGACCTCGAACCCAAGGTGGACGGCCAGTTCGAGCCAGCCCTGGGCAACCGTTTCACCGGCCAGCGGCGGCAACAATGGCACCGTGACCGTGACCGTCGCGGCCAACACATCGGCCGGCAGCCGGAACGCAATCATCACGGTTGGCGGACAGACCAATACCCTCACCCAGACCGGTGCTGGGACCGTCGTCATCACACTGCCATTGACCGTGACAACGCTGGCAGGTTATCCCCTGAGCAAGGGCAGCATCGACGGCATCGGCAGCAGCGCCCGTTTCTATTATCCCACTGGCATCGCGGCAGACAATGCGGGCAACCTGTACGTTTCTGACACCGACAACAACGCGGTTCGCAGGATTGTCGCCTCCACCGGAGAAGTGACCACCACAGCAGGCCTGGCGGCCAGTCCGGGCAGCACCGACGGCATTGGCAACGCCGCCCTTTTCAGCAAACCCTCCGGGGTTGCCGTTGAGAACGTGGGCGTGGCCATCGATAGCGAGGGCAACGTTTTTGTCGCCGACACCTTGAACCATACGTTGCGCAGGATCACCTCATTGCATGCCGTCAGCACCATCGCCGGTACGGCCGGACAGAGCGGCTACGTCGATGAAGCCGGCGCCGCTGCCCGCTTCCAAGGACCGCAAGGTCTGGCGTTCTGCCGGGTCGCGAGCGCAACGGGCACGGAATCCGACCTCTACATTGCCGACACCAACAACCAGACGATTCGGAAGATCAATCTCTCAAACGGGCTTGTGACCACGGTGGCCGGCCTGGCTGGCGAGTCCGGAAGCAGCGATGGCATGAGCGGTTCGGCGCGGTTCAACTCTCCAACGGATGTGGCGGTTGACAACAACGGCAATCTCTTTGTGGCCGACTCCGAGAACCATACCATCCGCGAGATCCTGCCGTCCGGCCTGGTGAGCACACTGGCAGGCCAGGCGCTTGCCAGTGGTTCCGCCGACGGCGTCGGCACAGCCGCCCGCTTCCACTCGCCCTCGGCGGTGGCCGTGGATCTGTCACATAATGTCTATGTGGCGGACACTGCCAACAACACAATCCGCATGATCATTCCCCTGACCGGCGTCGTAAGCACTCTGGCGGGGTTGGCCGGAGCCAGCGGAACCGCCGATGGATTGGGATCCGCCGTGCGGTTCTACAATCCCACCGGCATCACAGTGGATAGCACTGGCAATCTCTATGTCTCCGATACAAACAACCACACCATACGCGTCGGGCTGCTGCCGAGCATGCCCTCCGTTCAGACGCAGCCGCAAAGCCTGTCTGTGGCCATGGAGAACAACGCCCAATTCTCCGTCACGGCCACGGGACGCCCTGCAGTGACCTATCAGTGGTACTTTAACGGCGCGGCCATAACCGGCGCAACCGGCAGTACCTACAGCCTTTCGAGCGCGCAGTCTGGAAACGCGGGGAATTACACTGTCGTGGTTTCCAATCTGGTGGGTTTTGTCACCAGCAGCCAGGCAACACTCACGGTCGGTGCCGCACAGACCAGCGGTGCAAGCAGCAACGATGGGGGTGGCAGCAGCGGAAGTGGTGGCGGGGCAGGGAGTGCACCCGGCATGTGATTCTATCGAGCACTTTTTTTGCTTGCAATGGTTCGTAGACACCGAAGGTCATCCAAATAGTCAAATGACAACAACATTAGAAGCCACAGTCTCTTGCGCAGATCCATCGAGACGATCGTGCGGTTCTGGTCGTCGGACACAATGGATGGTCTTGGCGGCCGTCGGGTGTGGGTTCCTGGCGCTCGTCACCGGCTGTCAGACGCCTGAACCAACCGCGGCGATGCAGCAGACTCGGGGTCAGGCTGAGGGCAGCCGGCCGACTGAGGCGCAGACCGTGCGGGAAGGCGACACCCTGAGGATCTCCTTCCCCGGAGTTCCGAATCTGGACACCACGCAGCAGGTCAGGCGGGATGGCAGAATCACGCTGTCCATGGTCGGAGAGGTGATGGCCGCTGGCCTCACGGCCGGCGGGCTTGAGAAAGAGCTGCTCAAAGTGTATTCGTCGCAGCTCGTCTCAAAGGAAGTCACGGTCACGGTGGTATCTTCGTCCATCTCGGTCTTCGTTACCGGCGCGGTGATGCACCCGGGGAAAGTCGTGTCGGATCACCCCATCTCCGCCCTCGAAGCCGTCATGGAGGCGGGTGGATTTGACAGCGCGAAAGCCGATATGAAAGCCGTCGTGGTGATCCGGCAGGAAGGGGGGCGGACCCAGAATTATACCTTGAATCTGAGACTCGTGATCGAGGGGAAACAGAACGAGCAGTTTCTCTTGAAACCGTCGGATATCGTCTACGTGCCGGAGAAGTTCTCCTGGTTCTAGTGCGTGACGCGATCCCGGAGGTTCACTGGAGACGCGACGCCCCCGTCGCGTCTTCGCGTGACGAGGGCGTCGCGTCTCCAGCACACAGTCTGCGCCACCGAGCGACGCGGAGTGGGAAACATCCCACTATTCGTGCTCTGGCTTTTTGACGCCGAGCTTCTCCATCAGCTCGTAAAATGTGGGACGGCTGATCCCGAGTCCGACCGCGGCCGCGGTGATGTTGCCTGAATGTCTCTTCAAAGCCTGCTGGATCATTTCGCGTTCGAGCGCTTCACGCGCCTCCTTGAGGGAGGTGCCCTGTGCCGCAACCGCAGATTGAGTCAGCTCGAGATCCTGAACGGTGAGACGCTTCCCTTCGCACATGATCACGGCGCGTCTTACCCGGTTTTGCAGCTCGCGCACGTTGCCCGGCCACGAGTGTTGCTGGATGGCGCGGATCGCCTCGGGATGGAAGGCGAGCCCGATCTTCCCGCTTTGGGCGGCGAACTGTTGCAGGAGTGACTGGGCCAGCAGATTGACGTCACTCTCCCGGTCTCGCAGCGGCGGCAATAGGATCTGCACGACCGCCAGCCGATAGTACAGATCTTCGCGAAGGGTGCCATCGGTCAGGCCCTTCTGGAGATCGGCGTTGGTTGCAGCGATCACGCGCGTGTCCACCTGGATTTCCTGCCGGCCGCCCACGCGTTCGATGCGTTGTTCCTGCAGGAATCGCAGCAGCTTCACCTGAAGCGACAGAGGGATCTCTCCGATTTCATCCAGGAAGAGCGTTCCTCCGTTGGAATTCTCAATTCGTCCCTTTCGCTGCACGTGAGCGCCAGTGAAGGCGCCTTTTTCGTGCCCGAACAGCTCGCTTTCGAGGAGTGTTTCGGGAATGGCGCTGCAATTGATGGCCGCGAATGGGCCGTCCTTGCGGGCGCTTCGTTGGTGAATCGCCTGGGCCGCCATCTCCTTTCCGGTGCCACTTTCCCCCAGCAGGAGCACAGGAGCGTCGGTGGTGGCCACCTTGCGGATCGTATCAAACACGGCCTGCATGCGGGAGCTTGTGCCCAGCATTCCCTCGAAGGAGTCCTCTCGGAACCGCTGCTGCATTTCCCGGTACTCCCTCTCCAGGTGGGCGACATGGAAACACCGCTTCAGGAGCAGCTTCAGCTCGTCCATTTCGACTGGTTTGCCGAGAAAATCATAGGCTCCGGCTCCGACTGCCTGGAGCGCAGTCTCCTTCTCTCCCTGTCCGGAGATGATCACAACCTTGGCCAGACCGTCCAGCGCGAGCAGATCCGACAAGGTGGCAAGACCTTCGTCCGGCGTACTGGCGTGCGGGGGCAGGCCGAGGTCCAGGAGCACCACGGGAGGGCGAAAAGTGCGGAACAGTTCCGTTGCCGTGGCGCGATCCCAGGCCAGTTGAACCTCGTAGTCCGAGGCGAGCGCCCACCGCAGCTGCGTGCGAATTCCCTCGTCGTCGTCGACGATCAGCAATCTGGGTTTCATGTGAGTTGGTTGGATCCCGGCAGGAACACTTGAAAGGTCGTGCCCTTGCCCGGTTCGCTCTCCACCGCGATCCGGCCGCCGTGAGCCTCCACGATCATCTTGCTTTGAAACATGCCAATACCGAGCCCGTTTTCCTTCGTGGTTTGGAAGGGGCGAAACAGCGCGCGGTGGAGAAACTCGGCACTCATGCCGCAGCCGTTGTCCGTGACGGCGAGAACGGTCCAACCGTTGCGCTGGCTCGTCGCGATGCGCACCTGGCCGTCCCGGGGCACCGCTTCGGAGGCGTTCAACACGAGATTGGTGACCACCTTGACGATCTGCTCCTGGTCGAGCAGCAGCTTCGGCAGGGGAGAAAGGTCTTTGATGACGATGAGGTCGGGCCGCTTCTCCAGAGCGGCGACGGCCTTGGTGATCAGTTCATTGAGATCCGTCTCGGCGGGCTGGATCTTCAGCTCGTGACGAAGCAGGCTCAACCGTCCGATCAGGCGATTGATGTGGTCCACCGTCTTGGAGATTCCCCGCAACGCGTCCTCCCGGAAGGCGGGATCATCGAAATGCACCGGCAGATTCTGCAGCATCAGGCTGAGAGTCGTGGCCGCATTCTTCAGGTCATGGACGAAAAACGCCGCCATGGTCTGAAAAGCTTCGAGTTCCCTGGCGCGCAGAAGCTTTTGGGCGAGCTGCACGTTGAGCAGGCTCGCGGCCGCCTGGTCGCCGACACACTTCAGCAGGTCAAAATCCTGCAGGGAGAAGGACACTCCGCTCACCCGGTCACCCAAAGTGATCACACCGAGCACCTCGCCGCGATCGATCAGCGGCACGCAAACGCGGTGTCCTCCATGTGGAAACTCCCCGGGCTGCCACCGTCGCAACGCAACCGCCCAGCTTTCCTGCGATGACTCAATGTCAAGTGGCTCAGGATGATCATGAAAGTATCTGATCGCGGCTTCAGCGTCCGTCCCTTGCGTGCCCAGATCGTGGGTTTGGGCCTGTGAGAGGGAAGTTGAAGCGACGGGCATCAGCCGTTCGCCCCGGTCGTCCACCAACCAAAGGGTGACCGAAAGCGCCTGAAACATGTCGGCGACGATCCTGACGATCGAACGGCATAAGTCGGTCTGCTCGACATGCAACGCCGTGCCTTCGGTGAACCTTCTCCAGGCCGTGCGATAATCGTATAGGGGCCGTTGAAAGTGTCGGCTGACAAAGCGCCGCAGGTGCAGGCGGACGCGATCAGATTGGAGCAGGATCGCAAGCAGCACGAGTGAGACGAGCGCAAGAAAGGCCTTGAGCTGAAAGGTTGGGTCGCCGCCCAGATAGGTGACCACCTTGGCGAACACCCCGACCATGAGCAGGTAGATCCCTGCCAGCAACACGGTGAGTGATCCCTGGAGGACTGATTGGGACGGATAGATGTCGAGTTCAAAATGCCCGACGCGGAGGAGCGAGCGCAGAATGAGCGCCGCCGCCACCACACAGGCGCCGGAGTTGACATCCTCAAGCGTCAGGTCAACGCCGTGAAACAGCAGCGTCTGGCTGCTGGTGTAGGCCCGGACCAGGAAGAGCAGACCGACGCCGAAAACCATGTATTTGATCCGCCATCGCATGGTCCCAACCGACGCGCGAAAGGTGCGCTCAAGATTCGTCAGCACCAAAATGGACCCAACCAGCAGAAAAATATACAACGCGATTCCAGGCCATCCGAGGCGCAGCATCCAGTGGTCTTCCGCGGTGTCGTGCAGCAGCGAAACGATCAGGTCCTCGCGGAACACCGCGGCAAGCGCGACCGGCAGGAGGAATGCCCCCGCCAGCGGCAACCGCCATTTGATCAAGAACTCCCGGGCGTTCCCCCGGGCATAGCTCAAGCTGAAGGCGAGCCAGATTCCCGGCAGCAGAGACTGCGCCAGCAGCCTCCACCGCTGCCAATCGACGATGCTCCCCGGTGAGGTCGCGCCCGCCGTCAGGCCGCCGCAGACAGCCTCGACTGCCAGCACCGCCATGCCGGCGGCGAACGTCCAGCGGGCGATCGAGCGGCGAGACCGAAGAAATACGCCGATCGCGAGAGCGCCACTGCAAGCCGCGCTCACGAAGGGCAATTGTGAAGCGAGATTCACGATGATACCGGTCAAGGGCATTCCGCTGGAAAGCACAGCGGATCCTGCCAGAGGGCACAGATTAAACAGACAAAAAGCTGCATTGGCGGGTGCCAATGCAGCTCTCGGAGCTGAACTTTCTTAAAGGATGTTTACGATCTCTTGAACCGGCGGACAGTCCAGCACATGCCGAGGAGGCCGAAGCCGAGCAGCAGCGCGGTGGTGCCGCCATCGGGGACCCTGCCGCTAATGGTCGCGGGCCCAATGATGAGCATCGTTGCGCCGCTTCCGTCGCGAACGCCGCCCGTGTCGTAATCCCAAGACGTCGCATCGCTATAGATCACAACCCAATCGCTCGTGATGCCAATGCGGACCAATCCCGTGCCGGCTTCCGGGTTCTGCCATCCGAATGTGACCGTATCTGCGGCCAGGCTGCGGGTGGCGAATTCAGGATGGATCACGCCGCCGCCCTTCGCGATATAGGCGACATCGGTGTTGTAGCCAACCCAGCCGTCGATCCCAATTCCGGTGATCGCGTCAAGGCTGTTCGGCGAATTGAAGATCTGATACTCGAAGGTCAATCCGCCGGCGCTGGCCCACGGGTTGTTGGGGTCATTCTTCAGCACCGCCGCCGTGACGGTTCCGCTGACCGTTGCGCTAGAAAACGCATCGGTTTCCAATGTCACGTATGCCGCCGGCGGGCTGTTGAGCAGCGCGACCAACGACACCGTAGTGTCCGGCAGCAGTGCAACTGGACCTGCCGCGACACGCATGCTGAGTCCGAAAGCCATGACGGCTCCGGCAAGCAAGATCTTGATTAGTTTTGTGTTCATTAAAACTGTCCTTTTTCCCTGAATGTTTAGCTGATTCAACTTATCGCGTCCCTCGAATAGCGCTTCTCATGCCAAAGCACTTTATGGTCGGATTGACATCACATAAGTAACTAACAACCAATATAAAGGGAAAGCAGATTTCATTGAGTTCCATCCACAATCGCATCCGAAATCGTAAAGGTTTCCGACATTCCGGTTGGCCTGGAGGCAAACCGAAGTCGCAAACGTCGAACAGGTAATTGTTTAAGTCGCATTGGGCCGGTGTAAAAGGGCCTGACGGAGCGGAATAATGGTGTAATAGCCAAGGGGAGAATGAGTAATGAAGCATGCGATGCGATCGACGCCGTCGGCGCCGAAGAACGTCGCGCCGACTGAATCTGGCGCTCGCTGCTGCGCAAACTGACACCAGAGTCATTGAATGCTGGAACATTCCCCGCAGCTTGCTGCGGGGTTTCCAAAGTGAGATTAGGACGCCGCCCGGCCAGCCCCGCGCGAGCCGGGCTGGGCAAGCCGCGCGTAGACTCCCCGGGGCTTGCCCCGGGGAAGTGGCGCTGGCGAAAGGGCGGCGTTCAATTGCGAAACACGGTGCTGTCAGGGCAGCACCTACTTTAGCGAGGCGAGATTCTTGCGGGCGTCGGCTGCGAGTTCGTCTTTGAGGCCGAGCTCCAATGCGCGTTGAAGCGTCTGTTTGCTTTCCGCGCGCTTGTTGAGCCGAAACTGGGCCATCCCCAAATAGTACATCAGCTCGCTATCGCGATCGAGTTTTCCGGCGCTCTCCCGCAGCAGGCTCGCTGCTCTGGCGAAATCGCCCTGGCGATAAACGATGATCCCAAATGCCTTGGCCAGTTCTGCGTCGTCGGGGAATGCCTTGCGCGCCTTGGTGGCGGCATCCAACGCTTTCTGTCCGTCGCCTGGATTCGACGCATAGAGAATCGCGAGGCGCTTTTGCGCCGGCGAGAATTCCGGGTACCGGGCCAGGATTTTTTCGTAGGTTTGTTTCGCTGCGGCGACGTCGGGCTTTTGCTCGGCGACAACAGCCATGACCATCAGTGCGGGAACATTGCTTGGGTCCGACTTCAAGATCTGTTCGACCTTGGCCATCGCCGTGAGGGCCTCGGAAGGATTGGCGGACAGCGCGAGCATCTCCAGAAAGCGTTTCGCCTCGTCAACCCGGGGGAACGCGGCGTTCGCCTGGACTGCCTGGTTCATCGCGGTCCGCGCTTCCGCCACCCGGCCTATGCTGTAGGCGGCCTCCGCGTAGGCAAACAGCACCTCCGGGCGGTCGGGCTGTTTGCGGGCCGCCTCCTGGAGCAAGCTCGCTGCCCATGGATAGTCACCCGTTTGAAATGCCAGGGTGCCGAGTTCGTAGGCTACCGCCGGATCGTCGGGCGCCAGTTTGCGCGCGTTCTTGGCCGTATCGAGGGCCTTGGCTATGTCGCCCCGGCCGGCGTAGAGCCTGGCGAGCCCCAGTGTTGCAGCAGCGTTCGTGGGATTCGCGCGCAGGGCGGTTTCGTAGGTATCAATCGCTTTGCCCGGGGCGCCACTGAGGGCGTACAAAGATGCCAGGCGCTCCAGGGCGATCGGGTCGTCGGGCCATTGCGCCACGGTTTTCTCCAGACTCGCGCGCACGTCCGGCCCAGCGGTCTTTACATCAATATCGAGAATCGCGAGGCATCGATGTGCTTCATCAGACCCTGGGAAACTCTGGTTGATTTGGAGCGCGCGCTGCAATGCAAGACGCGCCGGCACTTCTTCTCCCATCCGGTAGCGAGTCATGCCCAGATGAAATTGGACCACCGCCTCCGTCGGGAGTTTTTCGGCGTTCTCCTGGAGCAGCGCCAGGGCCCGCGGATACTGGCGTTGCCGCGAGAGAATCCAACCGAGGGTGTCCGCGGCGCTCGGGTCGTTCGGCATCAATTCCCGTGCCCGTTGCGCCAATTCGCGCGCCTTGTCCAGTTGGTCGAAATGTTCGGAATAAAGGTAGGCCAGATTGTTCATGGCGACGCCGAATTTCGGGTTGATGGCCAGGATTTTTTCGTAGGTGTCGCGGGCGGCGGAATAGTCTCCTTTTTGGTCCTGTACCATGCCGATCAGTGCCAGTGCGCTGACGTTTTTCGGATTCTTGGCGAGGAGCAGGTTGAGGTCGGCGAGGGCCTTGTCCTGCTGGTTGGTGCCGGTGTAAAGCGGGGCCAGGAGGATGTAGGCCGTCGGAGAATCAGGCTGCAGCTCGATGGCTTTCTGCAGCGCGGCGATGGCCTGGGGGATGTCGCGTTGCGCGGCGTGGATCTTGGCCAGCAGCAGTTGAAGTTGTCCGGCCGACTCAGGACGCCGGGCCATCTCGCTCTCCACACGCTGCCGGGCCGCTGGATATTGTTTCTCGATCAGATCAAGGTTCACCAACTGTTCCAGGGCCGGCAGGTAGTCGGGCGCCAGTTCCCGCGCCCGGTCGAATGCTTTGCGGGCGTCGTCGCCCTTGTTTTGCCGAAGCAACACCAGGCCGCGCATCAGCAGTATTTGCGGATCTCGCGGGTACTGCTCCTCCAGTTGATCATAAACCGTCAGCGCGTCGTCGAAATCGCCGTGCCAGGTGTACGCCTGGGCCAGCAAGAGGCGCGCTTGGGGCAGGTCGGGGCGCTGTTGAGCCAGCCGTTTTAGCGATACGATGGCCCCGCTGAGGTCGCCCTTGAGGATATTGATTTTGGCCAAGGCCACGATGGCATCCGCGAATCCCGGGGCCAGGGCGATGGTCCGGCTGAAAATGTCCGCGGCCTTCACCAGGTCGCCGCTGGCGGCGTAGGCTTGGCCGAGCTGGATTGATGCCTGCGGCGATTTGGGATAAATGTTTACCATTTTCTCCAGTGCCGCGACGGCCTTGGCGTTGTCGCCTTGCGCCATCGCGATCCGCGCGCTCAGAAGCATGGCTTGCGGCTGAATCGGATCGCGCGCCAGCGCCTTGTCCACGAGCGTCTGGCTCTCGTCGAGTTTCTTCTCGGCCGCCGCGATCTCAGCGAGCCAAACCCATGCCGGCAGATAATCCGGAGTGTTTCGCGTCACTTCCTCCAGGAGGCGTTTGCCGGTCGCGAGGTCGCCGTTCTGGATCTTGAATTGGGCGTACTGCAGCTTCTTCGGAGATCGCGCAGGGGAAAGCTCGGCCGCCTGCTTGAACGCGGCCTCCGCCTGTACCAGGTCTTTTTGTGTCCAGTAGAGACTGCCCAGCGCGGTGTAAGGCCCGCTCGAATTGGGCGCCAATACCCGCGCCCGTTTGAACGCAGTCTCGGCCTCCTTGAGCTGGTGCTGACTCATGTCGAGCACGCCCAACGCGACGAGCACCGGCGCACCCTCCGCTGCCGGCTGCGGCAGGCTCTGCAGGCGCTTGCGCGACTCTTCGATCTCTTCCGGCCCAGCCGATGTCTCCGCCAGCAGCAGCAGCGCCTGTTCGTCCTGTGGTTTTCGGTCGAGGACAAAACTTGCCTCGGTCCGGGCATGCTTCAGGTCGCCGACTGCGAGATAGGCCAGTCCCAATTTCAGCCGCACATCCAGGTTTTCCGGTTGAAGCTCCCGGCCCTTGACCAGGTAGACGATGGACCGCCCCACCCGGCCTTCGGCTTGAAAGAGGATGCCGAGCCGGCCGATCGCGTCGGGATTCTGCCGGTCGAGCTGAAGGACGTTCAGGTATTCGACCTCTGCCTGGTCGTACTGGCCGGAGTCAAAGTAGCGATTGGCTTGTTCCAAATGGCGTGTCGCGCGCGCATGGCGCGTGCAACTCGTGCTGACCAATGCCGCCAGCGTCGCGACCACAATGAGCGGGACAGAACGGATGAGATTTTTCAGGTTTTTCATTTTAGGCTCCAAGATTTCGGGGTGCAGGCTGCCGAAGCAGTCGGTCGGATTTCATCAGGAAGAATAACAGAATGCAGAACGGGACCAGGGACAAGATGAAGAAAAACGGCCCGCCGTGCCGGTGAATGTAGGAATCGATCATCTCCGGACCGATGTGGACGCACAGCTGTCCGATCGTGAACACCCGGAAACCGTTCCGTAACAGCGCCAGCGGGATCACCGCCAGCGCGAGGGTGGCCCGCTTCCAGCGCGAGCGGAGGAACAGGTGGCCGGCCAGCAAACTGAGGATGAACAGAGCCAAACTGGAATGGATGCCGCTGCATTGTGGAGCGACTTCCATACTGAATCCGGGCAGCTGAAAAATCAGGTCCCGATAGAACACAGGCGTCCAGGACAGTTTGAAAAGGCCAAAGGCCACCGCGGCGGAACCGTACTGCAGAAAGGTCTCCATCCAAGTCTGAAGCAGCGTCGGAATCGGCACCAGGAACACCAGGAAGCCGAGGGGAAAAGCGAGGGCGCGGAGAGTCTGTTTTCCCAGAAACAAGCCGCAAGCGGCGCCGAAAAACATCAGGAAAGAGAGTGTGGTCAGGGATAGGGAGTCCTGCCGGCCCAATTCCGTCCCGGAGAGTGCGGCGGCCCAGTAGGCGGCGAGCAATACGGCGCCGGCGATCAACGGGACCACCGCTGCTTTGCGGTCTGGCAGGGAGCAGGGCGGCAGACTCCGTCTTCTCAACCAAACCAGGTACCCGCTGATGAATGGGATCAGGACGATGTGCGAATAGAGTTCGCTCTGGATCGCAAATCGCACCAAGCCGTACAGCGGCAGGCTGAAACAAAGCAGCAACGCGGCTGTCGTCAGGACGAGACCGCGAAGCCGGTCGGAGATTTGATCGAGTATTTTCATCGGGAAAGCGCCTCACGCCAATGCCTTTCAAGTCGGCTCCGGCCCCAAGCGGCCGGAATTACCGACCGGCTTGCCTCCTCGCCGTCGCCTTGCGCGAAGGAGTGGGTCGTACTTGCCGCTCTCAGAATCGGTATCCGATCTGCAATCCGATCTGGTGGCTCGAGAATTCGTAGACCCGGACATTCGAGGAGTTGCGGCTGATCTGATAAAAGGTCGAGACGCTGCCGCGGCGAAGGAAGATCGTGCTCAGGCTCACGTTGAACGAGTCGTATCGGGTGCTACGACCGGCGGAGAGACTGTTGATGACCGAAACGTCGCTGGCCTTTTGCTGTCCGACGCCCACGCTCAACTGGAGTTTCCCGAGCAGGCGCTGCTGCACCGCGGCATTCCAACCCGTGCTCACCGTGACGTCGTTCGCGAAATAGGAGACTGCGACTGCGCGCGACGCGCTGAAGCTGAAACTCGTGGTCTCGATCAGCTGGTACAACACCGCGGCATTCAGGATCGGGTTGGTCAGAACCTTGGCGTCGATGGCCCGGGACTTCCGCCGCTCCACGCCGCCCTGGACATTGAAGGCAATCTTGTCGGTCGCCTTCCATGCGATCTGCAAGTCGGGTTTCCAATAGGTCATGTCCGGACCAGGGCTGATGCCGACGTAGCCGTAGCTGAGGCCGAGGGCGGAGGTGAGCCGCGATGAGAGCTCGTAATGCAGCCACTCCTGGGTGGACCACTCGCGCGTATTCGTAAACGTCTCGGCGAACCGGACATCCTGACTGACGGACATTTCAAATGCCGTGCGGGAGCCGAGGTGGTCCGAAGCGTTGATCCGGGTTGAATAGGTCTCCTGCGTGGTTTGCTGGCCCGTTTCGATCAGGGGCAGGGACGAGTGGGAGTAGTTCTGGGAGAACCCGAACGTCCAGTCGTCATGTGCAAGGTTGCCGTTCAGGTCGGCCACGTGGCCCAGCGTGTTCTGGAACGCTCGATCCGAATAAAAAGTCCATGTCGGTGTGTAGTCCAGGGTCCAGGCCTTCCCGAGCCCGAAGAGGATTCCAGGCGAAATCTCCTGGATCCCGGTAGTCACGGGCTGGCCGAGGCTCGCCTGGATGCCGTCGCTGTAGGTGAATCGATACGTCAGCCGGGGTTGGGCACTCATCGGGCCCCACTGCGCGAGCGGAGCCTCCGCCGGGGTTTGGGGAACTGCGCTGCCGGAAGGCACCACCGGGGTCCCTCCGATCGGTGCGGGCGCCAGCGCCGGTGGAGACGTGGAAGCCGCGGGAGTCGGGGCCACCGAATCTTGTGCATTCGTCACGGAGCCAATCGCAAAGAAACAGAACATCGCGGATGCCGGCAAGATCCTCCCCACGCAGGGACTCCCCGGGAAACGGGTACTCGTGAACAAGGTTGAGAACATGGTCGGTTTGGCGCGACAGACTCTATTTCGGAGGTACAAAAAGAAACCGGGCATAACCATAGGCGATGCTCTCGCCGATCACCTCCCGCACACCCTCGCTATACCGCCACCAACGCCGGGAGTCATAGTCGGGGTTCGGCACTGCGATGATTCCGACCGCCACGCCGTCGCCGAACGCTTCGTGGAAGAGGAGACGGGTGCGCCGCGCGTGAACATCCTCCGTGATGACATTGATGCCCTGCACGGGCAGGCGGTGCTCGCGCAACCAGTCTCTCAACGCGACCGCCGAGCTGTACGTCCGGTCCCGCCCCACCACGCGGGCCGGAACCATCTGGACCAACCCGCTGGCGATGCCGCCGCGCTTCAGCC
>Ga0182021_10004148_pt1 | contig 16990 bp, 15 predicted proteins | sample 612E3MmetaG_FD_120493 | JGI IMG/M metagenome (GOLD analysis project Ga0182021, IMG submission 120493) | Permafrost microbial communities from Stordalen Mire, Sweden - 612E3M metaG (Illumina Assembly) | ecosystem: Environmental > Terrestrial > Soil > Wetlands > Permafrost | place: Sweden...
AAAGAGAAAGAGAAGATGCTTACGGAGGAATAGGATAATGGTATGGGAAGATTCACCATCACACGTATGTAGAGGAGGGGACAAGCGTGCATTAGCATTTTGCTGTCCACCAGTAAAACCATGCCCAGTTATTTACGCCCTTGAGGATGCTAAACTAACACCTCAAGAATACATTGAAATAAAAGAAGAATTTGCTAAAAAAACCAAACTCGGCCAAGGAGAAGGAACCTGCTTCGGCTCACTTGTTTGGTGTTGCAAACCTTCAAAGCCCTGCCCATTAAGAGATATGGTAATGAGAAGAATAGATATGAGTGTTGATGAGTATATGGAACTCAAAAAGCAGCTTTCAGAGGAACTAGTTGGTAAACATGAATCAAATACCAAAGAGAGTGTTGAAGCCCTTTCTGAAACATTCAACGTGTCAGAGGAAGAAGCATATAAAGTACTAAAGGAATGTGACAACGATCTGAAAAAAGCGGCACGACTGCTAAAAATGAAGAATTTGGAGTTGTAAGATGGGTTGGACTCCCCTCTTTCTTGAGATGAAAGACAACAAAGTTTTAATAGTAGGTTCTGGAGAAGTAGGGAATAGAAGAACCAAAAAATTTCTAGAAGCAGGGGCTAATGTTGTTGTGATAGGAAACCATGTTCCAGAAGATATCTTGAAACTTGGAGCTACTCCCAAACCTATTGGAGAACTGAAAATATGGGTTAAATGGGCAGAACTCATTGTAACGGCTTCAGCTGATCATGAATTAAACAAAAAAGTTGCAGAAATGTCCGGTAAAAAACTTATTAACCGGGCAGATGAACCCGACAAAGGCAACCTAATAGTTCCATCGTCTTTTTTCATAGGAGATGTGCAGATATGCATATTTACTAGGGGTAAGAGCCCTCTGATGTCAAAGGAGTTAAGAAAAAAGATAGAAAAAGTAATAAAAGCTGAAGATGTAATGCAGCTTGAACTACAATTCTTTGCTAGGAATATTCTCAAAAAAAAGATAAGCGACCAGAAATAAAGGAGAGATTATTTATACAGAATTTTAGAGAACCAACATATTCAAAAACTCTTAAAAGAGAGCAAGTTGGAAGATGCTAAGGAACTTGTTAATGAATGGATATCCTCAATGTAATACTGAATGTTAAGAGTTTCAGATGAATTTTGAATGCTTAAAAAATTAGTAATTTCCAGGTGGACGAAAAGTGATTTTAAACATTAGGGTTGATCATAAAACAGCCGACATCAGTAAGATGGAAAGATCAAGCCAGAAGCTTGAGGTTGTATTCAATGATATCATGGAAAGATATCCTGTTAATGAATATCTAAAGATAAATACTTGTAACAGGGCCGAAATCTATCTGGTTCTTGGGGAATGTAGTATAGAAAACCTCCAATGCGATGATTTTGTGGTTGAATCCAATGATAATGCTATGGAACATCTTTTGAGACTTTCATCAGGTTTAGAATCTATGATCTTAGGTGAAGATCAGATACTTGGACAGATAAAGGATGCTCAAAAAAGAAGCATAAAAGAAGGGTGCTGTGGGCCAGTGCTCCAAACTATTTTTACCAAAGCGGTCCATGTAGGCCAAGTTGTGCGAAAAAAGACAAAAATAAATGAAGGTTCATTATCTATCGGTTCTGCTGCAGTCGAACTTGCAGAATCGGTACATGGAAATCTTAAATGCAAAAAAGTTCTAATAATTGGTGCGGGTAAAATGGGAACACTCGTTGCCAAAGCATTAGTTGAAAAAAACCTTAAAGCAATAGTCGTTGCCAATAGAACCCATGATAAAGCAGTTGAACTTGCAAAGGAATTAGGAGGATCGGCAATACATTTTGACAAGCTAGATGATGCAATTAAGGATGCTGATGTTGTTATAAGTGCTACAGGTGCACCACACCCTATTTTAACTTATGAAAAGGTTAAAGAAGTGGTACCTGCTATTAATATTTCAAAAATGGTTATGGTTGATATTGCAAACCCACGTGACATTGAAGAAGATGTTTCAAAGCTTGGTGTGAAATTATTCAATATTGATGACTTAAGGGTTATTGCAAAACGAAGCAGGAAAATGAGAGAAACAGAAGCATGCGATGCTGAAAAGATAGTTTCTGAAGAAATAGTACTTTTAAAAAGATCCCTTAAACATCTAGAAGTAGAACCAATTATTTCAAATATTAGAATTAATGCAGAAAATATAAGGCTAATTGAAACTCAAAAAGCATTTAAAATGCTTGGAGAGATGAATGGTAATGAAAAAATTGTAGATGACCTTACTAAAGTTGTTGTGGAACGTATATTTTTTAATGTTGTAAAAAATCTTAAGGAAGCAGCTGAAAATGATGAAAAAAATATTATTGAAGCTGCAGAAACAATTTTTTCGAGGAAAAATTAAAATACTTTTTTTTGAATTTATTATAGAATTTAACTTATTAAAAAAAATATTTTTTTAATGCAGTATCTTAATTAAGATCATTTAAATTCAAATTTAAGGTGTATCTATTAGTCCAAGAACTCTTGCTGTAAATACTAATAGAAATGGAGCAATTAAAAGATCAGTTATCAAATCACCAATCAATGGAATGATTCCGGATATGGTATCTGCAAGAACAACTTCCACTATTGTAACAATTATAAATATACCAAGATAAACCACAACCAATCGTTTAACACCTACAGTCCTGATTTTGTGATATATTTTTCTAAACTCAAAGCCAGATTTAAATTTTCCATTGTTATGTGCTCTGTGTAAGATTACAGCAGGGAAAAATGCATAAATTATAGCTGCAAGAAACACAAATCCCAAAAAAATAATTGCACTCTGTTCTGGGACATCGTTAAGATCCATGGAAACTAAAAAATTGAAAAAATAAAGAGATAACAAGAACAATGGAAGTGATAAGTATATAATTAAGATTAAAATCTCGTTAAGACCATGAGAAAACATTAATCTAAAATTATTGAATTTTGGAAGTTTTTCAGATCCTTGAATTGTTTCTTCAACTATCCTAAATACGTAACCAGCTTCAAAAATAGCAATTAAAATAACTATTACAAAAAGAACCAATTTCAATTCGTTTGCCAATTCACCCGCACCAGATAACTCATCTGCCAAATCAGCTAGTAGGAGTATTATTCCTAGAAGTGCTATTATCTTAAAATCAGAAGCAGAATATCTGAATGCATCCTTAATTATCTCTTTTAGATCCATATACCCATATTTACATCCATCCCCTACTTAAATTTTTTAATGGACATATATACATACCTAGTTATTTTCTTGTAACTCAATATACTCAAAATCAAAAAAAATTCAGTATTCAATAATCGATGTGTTAATAAATATATTATCTCGATTATCAACGACCCTATTAAATATGAAGTGTAATTCTCACAATATGGAGGATATGATCTATTTTATATCAAATGAATTAGGAAGTGCATATCAAAATTCAATGAAGTTAATAATTTGGACTGAAGATTAATTTAAAAAAATGGATATTAAAATTTAGTTATGCAAACATGCCCTTTGGTTCATTTTGCTTAGTTTTATGTTGTTTAAGAGCGTATTTAACATGTTCCCATTTAATAATATCTGCATCTTCAAATATCGCCTTGTGAAGAGCAACCTTCAAAATTCTGTCCTTAATATCCCTTCCTGACATTCCTTTAGTACATTTAACAAGCTTTTCCATATTCAGATCAACAGTTAAAGGCATTGATCCAGTATAAAGCTCTAAAATAGCCATTCTTTCCTTTCCATCAGGAAGTGTGAACTCTATTTCTTCTTCAAATCGGCTCCTTATTGCAAAATCTAGTAAATGAGGATTGTTTGTTGCTCCGATTGTCACAACACCCTTATGATAATCGATACCATCCATCTCAGTTAATAGAGCATTAACAACCTCTGAAACATCCCCCCTAAGTGATTGGTATTTCCTGTCAAGACCTACTGCGTCCATTTCATCGATGAAGATCACCGAAGGAGCTGTTGCAGATGCCATCTCAAATAGTTCGTGAATCTGCCTTGCACCGTCTCCCACATGCTCCCCAATAAGACTAGTTGCTTTCACCAGGAATAAAGGCACTTTTAATTCATTTGAAAGGGATTTTGCAAGCATGGTTTTGCCTGTTCCGGGTGTACCAAAGAAAAGAACGTTTCTTGGTGCCCATTCCTTGAATTTATCAGGTTCCTTCAGATATTTCATTATTATTTTGCACTTGGTTTTTGCACGTTCCTGACCAATTACATCCTCCATACGAATGTTGCTTTCTATCTTCTTGATTTCATGAGATTCTTGTGTTTCTATAAGAAGAATTGAAGTATTGTTTGTTATTTTAGAATTGTCAGGATGCGCCTTTACAATTTTAAAAGCATAATCTGGGAGTAATTTTTGATCGAATAGGAATGACCCCTCATCAACAACGCACCCATCCCACTGTTCTTGGGCATACAGCTCAAAAAGCTCTTTATCGAATATCTCAATTTTAGGATTTTCAACTAGGTTACATAGAAATGGATAGCCAATTGACTGGAGAACTACCAGTTTAGCCTCTTTATTAGGTTCATTCAAATTATTTGAAGTTTTTTTATCTGATACAATCGGATCAGGAGATATATTATTCAGTTTCACTAGAATACCTACCGTTCTTATATTATAAATTTTTCTAAATAAATTTTTGTAAGATTTTTTTTACAAATTTATCTTATTTTCTAAAGATTTGCTATACTTTGGAATCAATACTATATGAACATACTTGTATAATGCTATTGATAAAAAAGTTTTGGATGCAAAAAAAAGTCGAAAGTATTTTTATTATCCTTTACATTTCAACTTGGATTCAATAAATAATATTCATAGGACTATTTTCATTTCAAATGATGTATAATTAATTTTAATGCTATATACTGGATTCAAACTTATAATAAAAAGAAATATTGGCTATTGAAAGTTTATTATTTAATCATAATTTTTCAGCTAAAAGTTTTCCATACAGTTCTTTCATTAATAAAGCATCTTGGTCAATTAAGGGGCTTTCACAGATCACTGTAATATCCCATCCACATTCAATAATCTCTTCTATGAATGGTTTTAATGGAGGCCCATAATTTTCATCTGAAAGAATGTGATGCTTCCTTTCTCCTGAATCAGTGTACTCTATGTGGGTAAAATGAGAATGAAGAGATTTAATTCCCAATTCATTTTCAAGTTTTAAAAAGATTTGTCGATAATCTTCCCTACTGTTTATCTTGCCTCTTGATCTTGCATAAACATGAGCAAAATCCACAGTTGGTTCAAAGTGATCGAAAGATCTACAAATTTCTATTATCTCATCTAAATTGCCAAGTTGAGACCTTTTGCCTGTTGTTTCAGGTGCAAAACAATATTCTTTGACACCAAATCCATCAAGTTCCTCCATGATCCTATTAATAGCTTCTTTACATCGTTTCATAGCCTCTTCAGAAGTATAACTAGTATAAAATCCTGGATGAAACACCGTTCTGTACGCTCCCATCCATTCTGAAGCCTTTGCTGATTGAACTAATCTTTTAATAGATCTTTCTACAACATCCTTTTTGTTTGATGAAAGATTTATGTAATAAGGTGCATGCATTGAAACTAAAACATCCTCATCCTCAGAGTTCTTTTTAAGTTCAATAGCAGATTGTTGTGAAATCTTCACTCCATATGTGGCCTGATACTCATAGGCTTCAAGTCCTTCAGCCTTTATGTAACTGCATGCATCTTTTGCATTTCCAGAATAATTAATAGGTCTTCCAGCAGGTCCAAATCTGATATCTATCATAATTTTTCCTCTTAAATCAATATTATTGTATGAGAATATACTTTAATTCATAAAAAAATTAGAAAGTTTGAATCCTAAACTGTGATGTTTTTAATTTATTCTAACATTTTCACATAGATGTATGCATTTACAGCGGCTGCAGCACCCTCTCCACAAGCTACCACTAATTGATTTACACCACCAGTTACATCACCTGCAGCATAAACACCATCCATATTAGTTTTCTGTTCTTTATCTGTGATTATATAACGATTAGAATCGATTTTTACTCCGAATGAATTGGCAATTTTACTGTTTGGTTCTTCACCTACTGATATGAAAATTCCATTAACTTTAAGTTCTTCATCAACCCCTGTTTCATTGTTGTGGATCACAACACTATCCAAAAACAAGTTTCCCTTAATTTCTGTTAGAACTGTATTCCATATGATCGGTATACCTTCCTCAATTAATTTATCCTTAAGGTACTGTTGAGCTCTTAATTCATCTCTTCTATGGATAATCTTCACATTAACTCCTATATCATTTAAATGCAATGCATGTTCTGCTGCGGAGTTTCCTCCCCCAACTACAATTACATCCCTGTCTTTAAACAACATCCCATCACAAATTGAGCAGTAGGAGATTCCCTTTCCTACAAATTCCTTCTCACCTTTTATACCTAATTTTCTATATGTAGTGCCTGTAGTGAATATAACTGTCTTTGTAGAGTATTCAGATTTGTTGGTAGTTAAAATGAATTTATGACCTGTTTTTCGGATATCCAGTAGTTCTTCGTTTTCCCTAATTTCTATATATTTCTCAGCCTGTTCTCCAATCTTTTTCAACAACTCTAAACCTGGTATTGATTTAAAGCCCGGATAATTTAAAATTACCGGTGCTGTGTTCGCATTTCCACCCCTAACACCCTTTTCAACTATCAATGATTTCAATCCTTCTCTACCTGCATATATACCTGCTGTGAGACCTGCAGGTCCTGCACCTATTATTAAAATATCGTATTCTTCCATAAAAACCACCTGAAGCTTAGAATAAGAGATTTTTCTTATTATAGCGATCCCTGAATAAATTTTTTTTAAACAAATAAATAATTTCTATTTTATATTCTGTATTTTATCCCTCAAAAGTTTATTCACAAGTTTTCCATCTGCCTTGCCCTGAAGTTTCTGCATGGATTTGCCCATTAAAGTACCCATTGCACCCATTCCCCTTTCTTCGATGATTTTGATATTTTCTGATACTAATTCATCTATTATAACTTCTACATCTTTTTCTGAGAGCATTATAAGGTTTAATCTTCTAGCTGTATCCTCTGGAGAATCATTTTTTAGGCATAAGCCCACAAGAACTTCTGCAACTGCTTCTTTGGTTATTTTGCCACTCTCTACCAGTGCAAAAGTATCTTTTAACACAGCAGCATTAAGTTTCGAAACATCGTTTCCATCTCTTCTGAGCTCTTTAAGTGTGTATGCAAGTATAGATCCAACAATTGTTGGATCAATCTTTGATGTAGACATTATATCTTCAAAATCTTCGACCTTATCCAATCTAACCAGCTGGGATGCAATATCTTCGCTCAATTTATATTGCTTTATGATTCTAAGCTTTTTATCTACTGGAAGTTCTGGTAAATTTGATTTGATTTCTTTAATCTTTTCTCGGGTAATTACTGTAGTAGGTATGTCTGTTTCAACATACATCCTGCTGGCAGTAGGTAATGGTCTTAAATATTCGCTGTTTGCATCTTCAAGAGCCTTCCGTGTTTCTTCAGGAACCTCGGTTATTGCATATTTTGCTCTTCTCTGTACCTCTGTAATAGCATTTCTAGCCTTTTCCTCTTCATCTGCAACAAGAATAAATGCATCATTTGGGGATAAATCAAGACGTCTTGAAACTTTTAATACTTCATCTGTATTTATACCATATGCAGGAAGTTCATCTGAATGAAATATTCCAGATACTCCCATTTTCTTGGCATAACCTGCTAGTTCAGTTCCAAAACGTCTTCCTGGCTGAACTTCTTTTCCTATTAAACCATTAAATCCCTCAAGTTTAATTGCAAAAACATTTCCACCCCTTGAAATTGCCTTGGTTATTATCTTGGATTTTGTTTTTCCAAATAGATCATCAATATTATGTATCTGGTTGTCAACCTTTGCCCTTCTACTTTGTAGTTCCTTCATTAGTTCAATTAGGTTAATTTGTCTTTTAACTTCATTTTCAACCATTTTAGGCATTAAATCAAGATCTTGCACTCCCTTTATCTCGACTCGTGCTCCTTCGGCTATGGATATATTTAAATCTTGACGTATTGTTCCTAGCCCTCGTTTTACCTTTGTACTTCGAAGAACTTGTCCCAGTTGATATGCAACTTCTTTGACCTGTTCTGGATGTTTCATGGAAGGATCTGTAGTTACTTCCAAGAGTGGAATTCCGAGTCTGTCCAACCTAAAAACTACTTTACCCTTTTTCTGGCCCATACGTCTTGCTGCATCTTCTTCAAGGCAAAGATTTTCAATTTTGACCGTTCCATACTGTGTTTCAAGAGTTCCATCTGTTGCTACGAGTCCTGTACGTTGAAAACCTCCAGTGTTACTACCATCAATAACTTGTTTCCTCATTATGTGGAACTCATCTACAACATTCATATTAAGGATTGATGCTATTATTAGAGCAATTTCAAGTGCTTCCATATTCAATGGATGTGGTGGTTCATCATCCGCTTCAACAAGACATGTTTCATAATCATAAGATTCATATGTAAATTCCAATTTTCTTCTGGATTCTTCAAACGCTGCCCTGTCTATCTTCCCCAGCTCACTCTGAGTTGGTCTCAAATATCTTAAAAGTTTATAATCCGGCTTTTTATCCGTAAGTTCGCATTTACAAGGGCAAAATAATTTTTTTTCGGTGTTAAGCTGCTGATGTATCTCAAGACCCAATTTCAGACCCAATTTTTCGTAATCCATAAAGATCCCCCTCTAAATAATAGTAAAAATTTTAAATTATCAATTTAAAAAGAATTTTTCCGATGATTTCTCCCCTATCTCACCTGCTATGTTGGTCTGGATTAATTTTTTAACCTCTTCAATGTTTTCTGTCTGACCGAGTGCCCAAACCAGTTTTACATAGGCAGTCTCAGGTAACATGTCTAGTGCAGAAATTACTCCTGCAGACAAGATCTTTCTACCTGTACTGTATACATTCATGTTAATCATGCCATAAAAGCATTGCGAGGTCATAATAACTGGAATATTCATATCTTTTGCCCTTTCAATGGACTTAAGTAAATCTTCAGGGCAATGCCCTAGTCCTGTACCCTCCAAAACTATCCCCTTATATTTTTTGTCTATATGGTAATCAATTATATCTGGCTGAATCCCTGGATAACTCTTTATAAAGGCTACCTTCTCTTCGATTTCATCATGAAGTTTTACTTCTCCACCACGTTTTTTATATTCAATATTTTTATCAACTAGTTTTAATTTGCTATTTTTTATTTTAGCAATAGGTAGTGCGTTTATGCTTCTGAAAGTATCCCTTCGTGTTGTATGCATCTTACGGACCTTTGTTCCGCGATGAAGATAACAGTATGAATCATCTTCCTCTGCGTGCATACACAGTGTAACCTCTGCAATATCCGATTTTGCAGCTACTAATGAACTTATAAGGTTCATGAAAGCATCAGACGAGGGCCTATCAGAACTCCTCTGGGCACCTGTAACAACTACAGGAACTGGGGTATCTAACATGAAGTTGAGTGCAGCAGACGTGTAGTGCATAGTGTCGGTTCCATGAGCAACAACAACACCATTTGCACCATTATTAATTTCATCTGCAATTGATCGCGCAGTTTTAACCCAGTAATCAGGTTTCATATTTTCACTGAGAATATTTAAAATAGCTTCGCCCTTTATGTTAGCGTGAACAAGGAGTTCAGGATTTGCTCGTATGAGATCATCTGCAGTGAATGCAGGATGAACCGCACCCGTTTTGTAATCTACTACAGATGCAACTGTACCTCCTGTGGATACAATTGATATATCCAGTTTATCAATATCCTTTTTAATATCTAACGGAGTGAGCTCTATTTTAGGTTTATCTCCCTTCAATATAAGTTCTGCATCAGCATCAACAACATCAACACCAACATTGTAACCACTTTCAAGTTTTATTACAAGATGTTTATCATCCGGATCTTCTGCCCTATCAAGTAGAATTCCCTGGTAAGTTGTACCGTTTTTTGTAATAATTTTGATGATGTCTCCAATTGATATACTTGTTGAATCCATAAATTTCTTTGAAGATCCTTTGTAACCCATATAATATCCCTCTAAATGTTGATCGATCCTTTTTAAGTCTTAATTAACTCTCAATAATTATACAAAAAAGCTGTATAATAATTATGTGATTTATTTTAGTTCCACATCTATTAAAAACTTTTAACTTTTGTATTTTATTCATTATGAAAATTAGAAGATCATATTATTTCTAATACATTTTTTCTAATACATTTTCTAAAAAATGATAATCATAAATCTGATTATTAAAGAGTGATTCGATTTTTTTTAATTTTTGATCTTTATATCAAGACCTACAGGACAGTGGTCTGAGCCCATGACATCGTATAGTATATATGAAGCTTCAACTCTGTCCATAAATTCTTTGTTAACAAAGAAGTAGTCCAATCTCCAGCCCACATTTCTCTCCCTTGCTCTGGTACGATAACTCCACCATGTGTATTGTTCAGGTTCCTTGTTGAATTCTCTGAACGTGTCCACATATCCATGGCTGAAAAATTCGCCCATCCAAGCTCTTTCCTCGGGTAGAAAACCGGAAATCTTTGAATTTTCCTTTGGATGTGCCAGATCTATCTCCTTGTGTGCTGTGTTGACATCTCCACATACAACAATATTTTTCCCCTGATCTTTAAGTTTATCAGCATATTCTAAAAATACATCGTAAAAATCCATTTTGTACTGCAATCTTTCGGGTGACATCTTTCCGTTAGGAAAATAGATGTTCATTAAAACGAAATCTCCGTAGTCAGATATTATGGTTCTTCCTTCAAGATCGAATTTTTCAACCCCAAATCCATAATCAACCTTATCTGGTTCTATATTAGTGTAAGTGGCTGTTCCACTGTAACCTTTCTTTACAGCCTCTGATATGTAGAGTTTGTATCCATCTATAGCCCTTATGTCTTTAGGAAATTGTTTTCTTGTTGCTTTAGTCTCCTGAACACATAGAATATTGGTTTTTTCTTTAGTAAACCATTCCAAAAAACCTTTTTTGTGAACTGCCCTAATACCATTGACATTCCAAGATAATATCCTTATTTTATCCATTTGATCCCTCGAAAATCTTAGTCATTTAATATTAATGAGTTTTTTATGTTTGATCTATTACTGTTAACAGGTTTAATTTGATTGATATTTCTCTTTGTTTAGATATATATCAATCCATTTGTATTACGAACTTCTTAATCATATTTTAGAGGCGATGAGTTTCTTTAACCTATCCATATTCAGATCCCTCTGATAGAGGGGTGATTGATCTGTTTTGTAAGATGTTAAACTTTCGTTGAATGTTTTATTGTCATTGTTAATATAAAATATCCCCAGGGGATATTTTCCTGTTTCTATCGACCGTTTAAATGCCTCTTCTCTATTATATGGATCGTGGGATTCATCAAGGTAGTATGTGTTGTTTTTAAACCATTGAAAAGTGTTGACCTTGTTGAAAGTAACGCAAGGTTGGAATATATCGATCAAAGCATATCCCTTATGATTAATAGATTTTTTAAGAATTTCTTTCATTTCTTTTGGATCACCACTAAACGCCCTCGCCACAAATGATGCATTCAGGGCTATTGCAATTGCTAAGGGGTTGAATGGTTCTAAAGCTACCCCCTCAATCTGCAAAGGTGTGTTGAAATCTCTTTGACTTGTTGGAGAAGCTTGTCCCTTAGTCAGTCCGTAAACCATGTTGTTATGAACAATATTAGTGATGTCAGGGTTCCTTCTGATGTTATGTATGAAATGATTTCCTCCTTCACCATAGGTACATCCATCTCCACTTACGTTAATAACAATGAGCTCAGGGTTGACTGCCTTTATTGCTGTTGAAGCAGGCAAAGACCTACCATGAAGACCATTAAAGACATTAGCCTTAATATAATGCGGCAATTTTCCAGCTTGTCCTATCCCAGACACAAAAACCAGTTCTTGTGGACTTATTTCCATTTCTGCTAATGTTTCCTTAATAGTTTTAAGTATTGAAAAGTCCCCGCATCCTGGACACCATGCAATATCAGCACCATCAACATCAAATAATTTAGGATCCATTATTTATCCCTCCAGAATTCTTTGAGATTTTTTTCAACTTCTTCAACAGAAAATGGCATGCCATTATACTTTAAAACTTTTTTATCGATTTTAACCCCAGTTTTAAGTCTGATAAAATCTGCAAATTGTCCTTGAGCATTATTTTCAAATATTATTGTCTTTTCAGCCTTATTCAAAGATTTTAATGTAGAATTGTGTAGCGGATATAGTTGTTTGTAATATAAAAAGCTTGTATCGTCTTTATTGAGATTATCCAAAGCTTCCTTTATTGGGCCGTATGTAGAACCCCATCCAATTATCAATGTGTTATATTCCGAATTACCTACCAATTCAGGCGCTACAGCTTCCATCTCAATTTCTTTTAACTTTCTTAGACGTTTATCAACCATCTCAGTTCTTATATCTAGATCTTCAGTTAAATGTCCTTCTTCATCGTGTTCATCTGAATCAATAACAACCAACCCATCTCCAAATCCTGGAATTCCACGTGGAGATATTCCATTTGATGTAATTTCATATCGTTTATAATCCGAATTTGTCTTTATTATGTGTTTTTCAACTTCAAGTCCGTCTAAATCAAATTTTGGCTGGTTGTAAAAGATGTCTGCAAAGTATTGGTCTGAAAGTATGAAAACAGGAGTTTGGTAATGATCTGCAAGATTAAATGCCTTCTGAGAAAGATAAAATGCATCTTCAAAATTCCCTGGTGCAAATATGATCCTTGGGAACTCGCCAGGACCAGAGTAAAGTGCCAAATTAAGGTCTTCTTGTGAAGTTCTAGTCGGAAGTCCAACGGCTGGCCCGGGCCTCTGACCGATATATACGACTACAGGCGTTTCAATCATACCTGAAAGACCTACAGCTTCTTCCATGAGTGCAAATCCACTTCCTGATGTCGCAACCATTGAACGTGCCCCTGCGTAGAATCCTCCTATTGCCATGTTGATAGCTGCTATTTCATCTTCGGCCTGTTCAAATACTATGTCAAAGTTTTCTGAATTGGCAGCTATAAAAACTTGTAGAGGTGTTGATGGTGTCATTGGATAAGAAGCCATGAACTTACAGCCTCCAGCAATACAACCCAAACCAACTGCCTCTGTTCCATCTAAAAGTAGTTCTTCAAGGATATCTGGATTTTTTTCTATGTCTATGTCTATTCTTCCTGAATCTACCAGTTCTTTTCCAATTTCATAACCTTTCATACCTGCGTCTGTATCCTTTTTAACTATTTCTTCACCTTTTCTAAGAAATATTTCTCTGATAATGCTTTCAAATATGGTTTTAGGCACCTTTAATATACATGCAATAACACCTGCAGCTATTACATTTGAAAATATGGCACCACCCATTTCTTTGGCCATTTCAAAAAGAGGAATTTGAAGGAGATCATATTCATCGTCTGAAAGTGATTTTAAATGCATTTCATCCCCCATAATGAGTGTATCCGAGGTTATACGATTTTTTAAATGGGAAACTGCCCCTTTACTTAAAGAAAGGAGGATATCAATCCTATCTACATATGAAAATACTCTTTTTGAGGATACCCTAATCTCTGTGGAATTTTCACCTCCCCTTACTCTAGACATATATTCCTTGGTTGAAAAAACATTATATCCACTCTTTTTTATGGCCTTGAAAAGTATAGTTTCAACAGTTTGAATACCTTGACCAGCTTCTCCGCAAAGGACAATACTAACATCCTTTCTTGATGAATCTATCGTCATTTTAACCTCCTTAAAATAACAAAAAACACATTTATTATATATATTTATATAATTTGTTTTACTTAAACTTTGTTTTAAAAGGAAATTGAATGATTTTAATGATTATAATGTACATTTAAGGCCTTAAATTGATAATTTTAAACTCCATTTATGTAAGTTTATTAAGATTATCCAAAAAATATGCCTAATAAGGAGTAAATGAAAAATTAAGTGTATAATTTATAAATTCCAAAGATTTGAGATTTACTTAGTATAAAAAAATAGAAAAATAAACGATTACATAGCTAACCTAAATTAGTTAATTTGTAAATTTTTTCGAGCCCATTCTGCACCGGACTCGAGCACACTAAGGTTAACAGAAATCATTTTAGGTTTTTTTGCAAATGCTTGCTTAACTGCATCCCTGAAAACTTCCTCTGAAATGTCTGTTGATATTGCCATTAAAACTCCCAACATAGCAGTGTTAGCTGCTTTTCCAACACCATTTTCCTTTGCGATCTTTAACGCAGGAACTCCAATAGCTTGGAAATCTCCAGAAGATTTGAATTCACCAATTTCAGAATCGTAAAGGATTATGCCACCTTTTTTAACTCTTTCTGCAAATTCTTCTAATGACGGCTTGTTAAGTGCAACTAAAATATCGGGCCTGTACACAACAGGGGATCCTATCATTTCACCTGATATTACCACAGTGCAGTTTGATGTTCCTCCACGCTGTTCTGGTCCATAAGAAGGGTACCATGAAACGTGGCGCCTAGCTTTGCACGCTGCCTGAGCAATAATGAGGCCCATACTCAAAACACCCTGCCCTCCAAATCCTGATATCTTGATTACTTTAGTTTCGAAATCTGGATCATCAACTGCCTCCAGTGCACTTTCTACTTCGACTTCAAATATTTTATCAAGTGACTCCTTAGAAAAGTCACTTTCGCCACGACATAATGGTTCCACCTCGGATGTTCTATCCCTGAAGTTTGCAAGAGGGAATTCAACTTCCATTTCTTCGTTTAAGAATTTTTCAGCGCCTTCAGCATCCTGTCTAAGATTAGTTGGACATGGAGAGAGTAATTCTACAAAAGCATATCCCTTACCATCTTTTTGAATTTCTAAGGCCTTTTTAACAGCCCTTTTAGCTTTTCTGATATGTGAAGGGTCTGAAAGAGAAGCTCTTTCAATGAAAACAGGTGCTTTAAGGTTGTTTAAAAGTTCACTCATGTGTAGAGGGTATCCAGTAAAACGGGGATCTCTTCCCTCTTGACATGTCACAGTAACCTCTCCTACTAAAGTAGTTGGTGCCATTTGGCCACCTGTCATTCCGTAGACAGTGTTATTTACAAAGAAAACTGCCATTTTTTCTCCACGATTTGCAGCTTGTATTGTTTCGTTCAATCCAATTGAAGCTAAATCACCATCACCCTGATAAAGTATTACAATTGCATCATCCTCTGCCCTTGACAATCCTGTTCCAACTGCAGGAGCTCTTCCATGAGCAACTTGAACATGACCGCAGTCAAAGTAGTAGTATGCAAAAACTGCACAACCTACAGGACTGGTCATAACCATCCTTTCTTGGATGTTTAATTCATCCACTGCCTCCCCAATAAGTTTGTGAAGGATCCCATGGCCGCAACCTGGACAGTAATGGGTTGCTGTAGGTGCGCTTCCACCTTTACGAGGAAATTCGTTGAGAATTGATCTGGGTTTTTCTAAAACCTTTTCTCCGACATTTTTAATATTATTTGACATCTATTTTCCTCCAGCAACTTCTACTATTTTTTGGGTGATAATCTCAACATCAACTAGATTTCCACCCATTCTGTTTACTAGTTCCACTGGGCGGCTGCAACCTATCGCCAGAACTATATCTTCGAGCATTTGACCATTGCTCATTTCTACGGATAAAAATTTACATTCCCTTTTATTAGCAATATTTTTAAGGGCTTCTTCAGGGAATGGGAAGAGTGTTTTAGGTCTGAATAGTCCGGCTTTTATTCCACTTTTCCTTGCCTTTTCAACAGCAGATCTTGCTATTCTACTGCTTATCCCATACGAAACTAGGATTATTTCAGCATCTTCCATTTGATATTCTTCAAATGCAACTTCTTTATTTTTTATTTCCTGATATTTATCTTGTAATTTAAAGTTAAAATCTTCTAACTGATCAAAATCCAGAAATATGGATGTAATAAGATTATTTTTTGTTTCTTTGTTTCCACAAACTGCCCATGATGTATCAATGGTTGGTTTTATAGCCTCTTCAGGGAATTGTAACGGTTCAACCATCTGGCCAAGTACACCATCTGCCAGTACAACAACAGGATTTCTGTATTTATTTGCAAGTTCAAATGCTTTTATAGTAAAATCACACATTTCTTGAACAGAATTAGGAGCTAAAACTATGTTTCTGTAGTTTCCATGTCCTCCACCTTTAACTAGTTGTGTGTAATCTGCTTGTTCAGGACCAATATTACCCAAACCTGGTCCTGCCCTCATTATATCAACAAGTACACACGGTAATTCTGCTCCTGCTAAAAAAGATATTCCTTCCTGTTTAAGACTAATACCAGGTCCGGAAGATGCTGTCATGACTCTGTGGCCAGCAGCAGATGCACCATAAACCATGTTTATTGCGGCTTCCTCTGATTCTGCCTGTACAAACTTTCTTCCAGTCATTGGAAAGTATTTGGATGCTTCATGGAGGATCTCTGTGGCAGGTGTGATTGGGTACCCAAAGTAGCAGTCGCATCCTGCGTACATAGCCCCGATTATAACGGCTGTGTTTCCTTTAATGAGCTGCGTTGCCATTCGATTTCCTCCTCATCTTGTTTCTTTTTTTTATCTTTAGACTTTTTAGGTATGTGAACTTCAATTGCAAGGGGTTCTGGGCAGGTATAATAACAATCACCACAACCAGTACATCCCTCTCCAGTATACTCCACGTAGTGGTATCCCCTCTCATTTAAAGAGTTACTCATCTTTAAAACACCTTTTCTACATGCTAAAATACATCTTTCACATTCTTTACACTCTAAAGTGTTTATTACAGGATATGGTTCCTTTTTATCCTTATCTTTTGCCATATTATCAATCTTTCTCGATTAAATTA
>Ga0182021_10004150_pt1 | contig 16990 bp, 13 predicted proteins | sample 612E3MmetaG_FD_120493 | JGI IMG/M metagenome (GOLD analysis project Ga0182021, IMG submission 120493) | Permafrost microbial communities from Stordalen Mire, Sweden - 612E3M metaG (Illumina Assembly) | ecosystem: Environmental > Terrestrial > Soil > Wetlands > Permafrost | place: Sweden...
GCGAGCGAGCCGGTCAACCTCAGCCACTGCATCTATTGTTAAAACACGCACCAACGATGGAGCAGATGCTTGAGGCTCGACGCAATGATTGGCATCTTGGCGCATATCTCAATGACGGCGCGGTGAAACGCGATTCTACTCCGGTCACTATTCACAGCTTCTCACGCGATGCTTGCCCAGAGGGCAGAATTTTTGAACGGTATCCCGACCAAGTCCGACATTGCGGCAAACGGTGGATTGAGGACTCCGAATATTCCGGCATCTGGATGCTCTACTCTCCGGCGTTTTGCAAAGAAAAAGTTGAAGATGCTGGTTTGCATATCAGCAGCATTGACGGCTATATCCGCAAATCGTGGCGACGCCGGTTGAGCAACCGGCATTCGCCAGATTTCATGACAACTGTTTCATTGTCAGAACTTGAAAAGTTTTCATACGGAACTGGAGGCATCCGTTTTACCGGACGCACCCACGTCATCGAGAGCAAAACTTTTTACGAAATTGATTTGGTTCGTCGGCAACCACTTTTTGGCTCTGACGTTGAGAATCCATTTGTCGAGCTGGTCGAAGAAATATTCAGAGAAGCTGAAAATCTTTTACGGGAGCGGCACGGATTGCCGCGTATTGGAGAGGGTTGGATTTCGGAAATGTTGATGTTCCGGCTGATTCAGCAACGATTTGCAGATGCGGAGTTGCACGCACAGCCCGATTGGTTAAGACCGCAGCACTTGGATTGTTACGTGCATTCAATACGGGTCGGATTTGAGTTCCAAGGCCAACAACATTTTGAGCCTGTGGCCGTCTTTGGTGGAGAAGAAGGTTTGGCGCAGACAAAGCAACGCGACAAATTGAAAGCTAAGAAGTGCGCGGATAACAAGGTCACTCTCATCTACTGGACTTACGCCGAATCACTAACCTCAAACAGCCTCTTTGAAAAACTTGCTGCCGTCGGCATTGCCATTGACGGCTGACTTTAGCCTCAGCGCTCACGCGCCGGACGTCGGCAGTAATTCCAGCCCGATTTTTTTCGCCATCTCCATCCCGCGCGGGTTGTCCGGCATGGCCGCGGGCGCGGCTTGAATTTTTTCCATCCGGGTATATTTTGCGGCACGTCAAATTATCATGTCACACCACGGCCATCATAGTCATCCGCCGGCCAAGCACGAGTTGGGCAAGCGCTCGGGGACGTTCAGCAAAGTTTTCCGCTGGCAGACGGAAAAGCCCGGGCCGCAGCCGGTGTCGGTCGCCCTGGTCGGCACGTTCAATGGCTGGCAGCCGGTGCCGCTGAAATTTGACCGGACGCAGGGGGTGTGGCAGCTCATGCTCCATGACATTCCGGGAAACACCACGCATCACTATATGTTGCTGGTGAATGGCAAGCCGGCGAACGACAAACACGCCGACGGCCTGGCCGTGCCACACACGGAGGCGGAAAAACAATTCGCCATCACCACGCCACGCGGACCGCGGGTGTTCGTGTTTTTCAGCCAGACGAAGTAGGTTTCGGGGTTGGGAACGAAACTTTCCGGCTTGCGGACCCGTGTGGAGAGCCAGCCAATTCATCTTACCTTATTTCTCCAGCAAATTGTCGCTCCCACGCGCTGGTTGGCGGCAAGAATTCCCGCCCGAATTTTTCCGCAATCTCCATCCCGCGCGGGATGTCCGGCGGTGGCTGCGGGTCTTGGCAGACGGCCACCAATGCCAAGGGCTTTTGGCTTGTTGCCAGATGGCCGGCGTTTCAAAATCATTCACCCCATGAAATTCCCATTCTGCCTGCTCCTGTCGCTGTTCACGACAATGGCCGCCTTCGGTGGGCCTGACGCCGACATCCAGCATTACATTGGCCTCATCCGCGAACATATTTACCAGGATTATCCCGGCATGTTCAAGCCGGCCCAGGGTGCCTTGAAATATCCCTACATCACGCCCGGCAGCAGCCAGTATGAAAACCAGCTCTGGGATTGGGATTCGTGGCTGGCCGACGTCGCGTTGCGGCAGGTGCTGTTGGAACACGGCACGACCACCAATCGCGCCGAAGCGCTCAAGCACGAGCATGGTTGCGTGCTGAACTTTCTTGAAACCGCCGGCTGGAAAGGCTGGCTGCCGGTGCGCGTCACCCCCAAGACCACGCGCGCCGAATCCATCATGGGCGACACAAATTTGTTCGCGCACAACATGCACAAGCCGTGCCTGGCGCAACACGCCGCATTCCTCACCCAGCTGGACGGCGGTGATGCCGAGTGGCTGCGCGATAAATTTTTTCCGCTGCAAGCGTTCGTGGATTGCTATTACAACCACTATCGCAACAAGGACACCGGATTGTATTACTGGCAGACGGACGAAACCATCGGCGTGGACAATGACCCGGCCACGTTTTTCCGGCCCGACGCCAGCTCCGGCTCGATCTTTCTGAATTGCCTGATGTATCGCGAACTGCTGGCGATGGTGTATTTGTCCGAGCGGCTGAACGAAAAGGAAGTTGGCCGGAGTTATCAAAAAATGGCGGACGCCCTGCGCCAATCCATCCGCGAACATTGTTGGGACCCGAAAGATGGTTTTTATTACAGCGTGGATCTGAACCTGCGGCCTTATCAGCGACCGAAAATCACCTGGGAATTGCACGAAGGCGGCCCGCGCAACTGGGATTGCCTGATTCAGCGCCTTGGCGTCTGGTCCGGCTTTCTCGCGATGTGGTCAGGTGTGGCCACACCGGAGCAGGCCAAGTTGATCGTGGAGAAAAATTTCCGGGACACGAACACCTTCAATGCGCCGTTCGGCGTGCGCACGCTTTCGGCGATGGAAAAAATGTATGACGTGCGCGCCACGGGCAATCCCTCCAACTGGCTTGGGCCAATCTGGATCAACGCGAATTACCTGACGTTCCGCGGGCTGGTGAAATATGGCTACAACGACGACGCCCGCGCGTTGGTGGAAAAAACCATCCGGCTGCTCGGCCACGATTTCGAGAAGAACGGCGCGCTGCACGAGTATTATTTACCGGAAAGCGGCGAGCCGGCTTTGAACAAGGGATTTCAGAACTGGAACTACCTCGTTTTGAATATGATTGCCTGGTATGAAGGCAAGCCTTGCGTCGAGGAATTTTAATCATGACGCGGTCATAGAAATCTGGCTGGCCAGTCTTTCAGGCTCCCGGTGGCGGTAGGAATTCCCCGTCGGTTCAATCCTGCTTGTTGAAGACGCGGTGCGCCACGCGGTCGCTCTTGCGGCGGGTTTGCCAGCCGGCCTGTTTTTCGGCTTCGCGCAGATAACTCATCTCGCGTTGCAGTTTGACGAAACTGTCATGCCGTTCGCGCGGCAACTTGCCTGCGGCGACGGCGGCGAGCACGGCGCAATCTTTCTCCTGCGTGTGCGTGCAATCGCGGAACCGGCAGCCGGGTGCGAGCGCTTCGATTTCTGGAAACGTGTCCTTCGCGCCTTCGCTCGCGCCCCAGAGGTGAAATTCCCTCATGCCGGGCGTGTCAATGACCACGCCGCCCTTGGGCAAAAAAATCATCTCGCGCCACGAGGTCGTGTGCCGGCCTTTGGAATCCTGCTCGCGCACTTCAATCGTCGGCATCAAGTCTTCGCCATAGAGCTGGTTGATGAGGCTGGATTTGCCGACGCCGGAAGTGCCGATGAAGGCGACGGTTTCGCCCTTTTTGATTTGCGACGAAAGTTTTTTGATGCCACGACCCGTAAGCGCGCAGACGGCGAGCACCAGCGCATCGCCCGCCGCGCGCATGGCTTCGGCGAGTTTGGCTTCAAGGTCGTCGCACAATTCAATTTTGTTGAGCAGCACCACCGGTCGCGCGCCGCTTTCGCGGCCCATGACGAGCATCCGTTCAAGGCGTGCGGTGTTGAACGTCGGGTCGGCGGCGGTGACGAGAAAAACGGTCTCGATGTTCGTCGCGAGGATTTGCGCGGCGGTGTTGCGGCCGCTGGTCTTGCGGGTGATTTGCGTGGTGCGCGGCAGGACGGCTTGAATGGCGGCTTTTTCCTCGTTGGGCACGCGCTTGATGGCCACCCAGTCGCCGACCTTGGGAAGCTTCGCATGGTCGCCGCGCGCCTCGTGGATGAGCTTGCCGGTGATCTGCGCGGTGAGTTCCGCGTCCACGGTCCACACGCGGTAAAAATGTTTGTCCTCCACCGCGACGCGCGCGGGGACGAAGCCCTTGGCGCGGTGCGGCGCGAACTGCTCCTCGCGCGCGGCGTTCCAGCCCAGCTTGGTCAGGCCCATAGGCGGCGGGGGGATTGCATCATGCGTCTCATCGGGCAAAATTGCCCGGCGCGGCGGTTGTCGAAATGCTTGGCATTCCTGAATCGAAGCAATTGCGAAGCGCGCCGTCAACGCGCGAATCAATCATCATGGGCATGCGACGAGCAAAATTGTCAGCGGCAGCAAGCTCGGTATTGGCGCGATGAAGAAAATTGACGCGCTATTCAACAAATAAGAACGGGTGGCGCGCTCGCAACCAAACGCCTCTTTACCAAAGGCCCGGCGGGCATGCCGATGTGGCAGGCACTTGATTTCTTCGCCATTTCATGAATGATGGCGTCATGTCTCCGACGTTTTACCAACCGATGGCCCGAATGGACGTTCCGCCGATCAAACACTTATGACAACAAATCCGCATCCATCTGAGTGGGCGACCCTCCCGGCCATGCTGGAACAGAATGCCGCGCAATTCGGCACGCGTGCGGCGCTGCTTGGCGACGGGCCGGAGCCGCTCTCGCACCAGCAATTGCACGATCAAGTGGCAGCGACGGTGCTGGCGCTTAATCGTCTGGGGGTGGGCCGTGGTGACCGCGTGGCGATTGTGCTGCCGCAGGGGCCGGATCTGGCGGTGACTTTTCTCGCGGTGGCGGCGGGCGCGACGGCGGCACCGCTCAATCCGACTTACGTCGAAAATGATTTTCGGTTTTACCTGGAAGATTTGTCGGCGCGGGCGCTGATCCTGCCGGCGGGCAGTGACTCGCCGGCGCGGGCGGCGGCGGACGCGCTCGGGGTGCCGGTGATCGAGCTGATACCGGGAGAAAATGGCGCGGGGCAATTCCAATTGTCCGGCGTTTCCCGTCCGCTCACAGCACCCTCTGGATTCGCGAAAGCGGATGATGTCGCGCTGGTGCTGCACACTTCGGGAACGACTTCGCGTCCGAAAATGGTGCCGCTCACGCACACTAATTTGTTCGCCTCCGCCCGGCACATCAGGGCGACACTGCAACTTCAACCGACCGACCGCTGCCTCAATGTGATGCCGTTGTTTCACATTCACGGTCTGGTCGCGGGCGTGCTGGCTTCGCTGGGCGCGGGCGGCAGCACGGTTTGCACGCGGTCGTTTGGCGCGGAGAAATTTCCCGGCTGGCTCGAACAGTGGCAGCCGAGCTGGTATTCGGCCGTGCCCACGATGCATCAAGCCATCCTGGCCCACACACAAAGTCTGCCGGTCCAGCCGCTGCGGAGTTCGCTGCGGTTCATCCGTTCTTCTTCCGCCGCATTACCACCGCCAGTGATGGCGGGACTGGAAGAAGCATTTGGAGTTCCGGTAATTGAGTCCTATGGCATGACGGAGGCGGCGCATCAGATGGCCAGCAATCCGCTGCCGCCGCGCGCGCGGAAACCCGGCTCGGTGGGACTCGCGGCCGGACCGGAAGTGACCATTCTCAATGAAGCGGGTGAAATGCTGGCCAGCGGGCGCACGGGCGAAGTGGCGATTCGCGGGCTGAATGTCACCGGCGGTTACGCGAATAATCCGGCGGCCAATGCCACGGCGTTTGGCGGCGGCTGGTTTCGGACCGGCGACCAGGGTTATCTCGACGAGGAAGGCTATCTCTTCATCACCGGCCGGCTGAAGGAACTCATCAATCGCGGCGGCGAAAAAATTGCGCCGCGCGAAATTGACGAGGTGCTGCTGGCGTATCCGGGCGTGCGGCAGGCGGTGGCGTTTGCCGTGCCGCATCCGTCGCTCGGCGAAGACATCGCGGCGGCGGTGGTGCTGCAGACCGGCGTGACGGTCTGCGAAGCGGTGTTGCGCGAGTTCGCGCTCGACCGGCTGCCGAGGTTCAAGGTGCCCAGCCGGATTGTTTTTATGAACGACGTGCCCAAGGGGCCGACCGGCAAGCTTCAGCGGATCGGTCTCGCCGAAAAGCTGGCGACGGCGCTCGTGGTGGCTTATGAAGAGCCGGCCTCCGACCTGGAACGGCTGGTGGCCGCCACGATTTGCGAGGTGCTGGGCCGCGCGACGGCGGGCCGGAACGATAACTTTTTTTCACTGGGCGGCGACTCGCTGCGCGCGACGCAGGTGCTGACGCGCCTCCAGCACGCGTTGGGATTTCCCATTCCCGTGCCGATGATTTTCCGCTGCCCGACGCCCGCGCTGCTGGCCAACAAACTTGAGCTGATGCGGGAACCGGAAATTGACGCGCTCGCGGCGGAGCTGGAGAAGCTGCCGCCCGAGGAGCGGGCCAGGCTGCTCAATGATTTGTGAAACAATCCAAAAATCCGAATTTCAAGTTGATCACATCCAGGCAAACACCCAAACATCTTCGATGAACCAAACCATCCCCAGCGGCGCCCGGTTGCGCGAACATCTCCGCCGCCAGCCCATCACGCCGTTCATCGGGGTTTACGACGTGTTCAGCGCGTCGCTGGCGGCCAGACATTTTGACGCGCTTTTCGTGAGCGGTTTCAGCTTTGCCGCCAGCCACTATGGACTGCCGGACATCGGCTTCATCGCGTGGCCGGAGATTCTCAATTTCGTGCAGCGAGTCCGTGCGGTTGTTCCTGACCATCACCTGCTGGTGGACATTGATGACGGCTATTGCGACACCGAGGTGGCGTGTCACGTCGCCCGGTCGCTCGAAAAACTGGGCGCTTCCGGGATTGTCCTGGAGGATCAGGCGCGGCCACGCGGTTGCGGTCATACGAATGGCAAACGAATTCTCCCGCTGGAAGAATATCTCGCCAAGCTGGACGCCGTCCTGGCCGCGCGGCGCGACCTCTTCGTGGTGGCGCGCACGGATGCCACCGAGACGGACGAAATCAAACGCCGCGTGGTGGCGTTTCGCCGCGCGGGTTGCGACGCCGTGCTGGCGGACGGCATCCCGTCGCTCGCACTGTTGGCGGAGATCAGCGCCCTGGTGGATTGCCCGGTGGTGTTCAACCAGATCGCCGGCGGCAAATCGCCGGTGTGCAGCCTGACCGAACTCCAGTCGCACGGCGCGGACATGGTTATTTACAGCACGCCCTGTCTGTTCGCGGCGCAGACCGCCGTGGAGAATACGTTGTCGGCGCTGCGGGCGGAGGACGGCTCGCTCGGCAGCGCGTTGATGCGGGATGCGACCTTGAAAACGTGCAACGCAGTTTTGCGAAAAAATCTCAACCCGCGCGGAACGTGAGTGAAGTGAACGCCCCCTCGAATGCGGCCGCCCCGGCCTTGAAGCAGCGGCTGGCCGGCTTGAGCGCCGACCAGCGGGCGCGGCTGATCCGCCGGCTGGGCGAAGACAAATCTCAAACGGTCACTTCCAGCGGGTCGCCCGCCGCCATTCCCCGCGCCCGGCCGCAGCGCGTGGAGGAGCATCCGCGCGTGACGGTTTATCCGGCGTCGCAAGGCCAGCAACGGATGTGGTTTCTCCATCATTACGCGTCGGAATCGCCGGTGTATTGCGTGCCTTCCGCTTTTCATCTTGTCGGCCCGTTGAACGTCGCGTGGCTGGAGGCGGCCTTCGCCGCGGTGATTCAACGGCATGACATGCTGCGCACGACCTTCGCGATGGAGAACGGCGAATTGTTTCAGCGCGTCGCCGCGTCGTCCGCCTTTCGCTTGCAGCAAATCAATCTGGAAGCAATTCCGGCCGACATCCGCAAGACGGCGGCTGAACGAAGCCTCGACGAGGAAACGTGCCGCCCGTTTGATCTGGCCGCCGGGCCGCCGTTTCGGGCCGTGCTGGTGCGCTTGCAGTCCACCGAACATGTGTTGCTGCTGGTGTTGCATCACATCATTTCCGACGGCTGGTCGCGCTCTAATTTTTACCGCGAGCTTTCGGCGGCGTATGCGGCGCTGGCAGCGGGCCGACCGGTGCCGATGCGCGAACTGCCCGTTCAGTTCGCCGACTATTCCGCGTGGCAGAAAGACTGGCTGGCCGGCGGCGCGCTGGCGGCGCAGGCCGACTATTGGAAAACGAAACTGGCGGGCGAACCCGAGCCGCTGGACTTGCCGTCCGACCGCGTCCGGGCCGCGACCGAGTCGTTTCGCGGGGGCCGCTGTTCGCGGCGGCTGGAGCCTGGGTTGGTGGCGGCGTTGAAAACGCGGGCGCAGGAGGAGGGCGCGACGCTGTTCATGATTTTGTTGGCGGCGTTCAAGACCTTGCTGCACCGCTACACGGGCCATGACGATTTGATCGTGGGCGTGCCCATCGCCAACCGGCAGCGCGTGGAAGTGGAAGGCCTCATCGGCTTCTTCGCCAACACGCTGGTCATGCGCACCACGTTCCCGGACGACCTCACCTTTCGCGAACTGCTGCGCCGCGTGCAGGCGACCGCCGTGGAGGCGTATGCGAATCAAGACATGCCGTTCGAGCGGCTCGTGGAGCTGCTGCAGGTCCGGCGCGACGCAAGCCGCACGCCGTTGTTTCAGGCGACCTTCGCGCTGATGGATTACCCGGCGGTGGATTTAATCCTTCCGGGAATTCAAACCGCGCCGTGGTTCGTCACCACGCACACGTCCAAGTTCGATTTTTCCCTGACCGTGGAGCGCTCCGCCGATGGCTGGATGGCGGCGGCGGAATACAGCATGGACTTGTTCGACGCCGGCCGCGTGGAACGGATGCTGGAACACTGGCGCGTGATTCTGGAAAGCATCGTGACCAATCCCGACCAACGCGTGTCGGAAATTCCTTTGCTCACGGCGGCTGAACGGCGGCAAATTCTGGAGGAATGGAACGCGGCACGGACCGATTATCCGGAAGCCAAATGTGTTCATGAATGGTTCGAGGCGCAGGCGGCACGGACGCCGGAAGCGGTGGCGGTGGTGTTTGAGGAACGCCGTTTGACCTATGCGGAATTGAATCGGCGGGCGAACCAGTTGGCTCATCGTCTGCGGAAGCTGGGCGTGCAGCCGGACACGCTGGTGGGCATTTGTGTCGAGCGTTCGCTGGAGCTGGTCGTGGGCATACTCGGCATTCTGAAAGCGGGCGGGGCCTACCTGCCTTTGGATCCGGCGTATCCAAAAGAACGGCTCGCGTTCATGCTGGACGATGCCCAGCCCAAAATGGTGCTTACCCAACAGCGCCTGATCAACTCCTTGCCAAAGAACGGCGCGCCGTCAATGGCGTTGGACTCGGAGAGCGAGACATTTATCACTGAAAGCACCGAGAATCCGGACCGCAGCACGCAGCTTGATCAGCTCGCCTATGTCATCTACACGTCCGGCTCCACCGGCAAGCCCAAGGGCACTTTGGTCACGCATAAGAACGTGGCCCGGCTTTTTCAATCCACCCAAGCCTGGTTTCACTTTGGCCCGGAAGACGTTTGGACGCTCTTCCACTCGCACGCGTTTGATTTTTCGGTCTGGGAGATGTGGGGCGCGTTGTGCTACGGCGGCCGGTTGGTCGTGGTGCCGTATTGGGTGAGCCGGGCGCCGGACGACTTTTATCAATTGCTGAAGCAAGAACGCGTAACGGTCTTAAATCAAACTCCGTCGGCGTTCCGACAGTTGATCCAGACTGAAGCATCCGCCGGCCAGGGCCAGGAACTGGCGCTGCGGCTGGTTATTTTTGGCGGCGAAGCGTTGGAGATGCAGAGCCTGAAGCCGTGGTTTGAGCGGCATGGCGATCAACATCCGCAGTTGGTCAACATGTATGGCATCACGGAAACCACCGTGCATGTCACCTACCGGCCTTTGACCACCGCTGATTTGAAATCCGGCAGCGTCATCGGCGTTCCGCTGCCGGATCTGCAGGTTTACATCCTCGACCCGCATCGCCAGCTTCTGCCCGTCGGCGTGCCGGGTGAAATGTATATTGGTGGTGCCGGTGTTGCCCGCAGTTATTTGAACCGGCCCGAACTTACGGGCGAAAGATTTACCGGCCATCCGTTCAGCCACGAACCGGGTGCGCGGCTGTATCGGTCCGGTGATCTGGCCCGCTATTTGCCAAACGGCGACATCGAGTATCTGGGGCGGATTGACCATCAGGTGAAACTGCGCGGCTTCCGCATCGAGCTGGGCGAAATCGAAACGGCGTTGCGCGCCCGGCCCGAAGTCCGCGAGGCGGTGGTCATCGTGCACGAAGATACGCCGGGCGACCAGCGGCTGGTTGCGTATCTCGTCGCTCGTGCCGCCGAGAAGCCCGATGCGTCCACCCTGCGCACGCAACTCGCCGAGACGCTGCCAGAATACATGCTGCCCAACGCGTTCGTGTGGCTGGACCCGTTGCCGCTGACGCCCAACGGCAAGCTGGATCGCCAGGCCCTGCCCGCGCCGGAAACAAACATCGGGGGCACGCCCGGCGACCGGGATCAGCCCGCGAATCTGCTGGAACTGGAATTGATCCGGCTCTGGCGGCGGCTCTTCCAGCGGGAGCACATTGGCCGGCACGATAATTTTTTTGACCTCGGCGGTCATTCGCTGCTGGCGGCCCGGCTGGCGACGGAAATTGACCAGCTGCTCGGATGCAAATTGCCCATCGCGTATTTGTTCCAGTCACCCACGGTCGAATCGCTGGCCCGCCGGATCAGCGGAGAAAATTGGGCGCCGCCGTGGAGTTCACTCGTTCCGCTACAGCCGCAGGGATCGGAACTCCCCGTCTTTTGTATCCACGGCATCGGTGGTGATGTGTATGGCTTCCTCGATCTGGCCCGCGAACTGGCGCCGGACCGGCCGGTCTATGGACTGCAAGCGGTGGGATTGGACGGACGCCAGCCCCGACATACGACGGTGGAGGAGATGGCGGCGCATTACGCGCGCGAGATTCGTTCGCTGCAACCGCAGGGCCCCTGCCATCTGGTGGGAGCTTCGCTGGGCGGCTGGATCGCCTACGCGGTCGCGCAAGAATTGACCCGTCAGGGAAGCCAGGTGGCCATGTTGGGGTTGCTCGACACTCGGGCGACATCCGATGTGCCTTGGATCCACTACGCTCGCGTGATGGGGCCTTACCTCGCGGACCGGCTGCGCTTCCACTTCAAAAAGTTTTTGAGCGGGCCGAAGGCGGGCCGTATTCATTACCTAAAACAAAAAATAAACTGGCTCCGCATTCACCTGACACGCGCCCGAGCAAACCTCCCCGTTCGACCGACCGCAGCGGCTCCAGCACCGGCCCACGACCAGTCTATGATGATAGACTACTTCGACGCCGTGGCGACACGATACCGGCCCGCAAAGTATGCGGGAGATGTGACCTTGTTTGCGGGTGTTGACGCGAAATACTTCGACCATTCCATGTTCTGGAAGAACTTCGTCTTGGGTCGCGTGCAGGTTTATCGCGTGGCGGGGGAACATCGCTCAATCATCAATCAGGTTCACGCGCCAAAGTTCGCCCCGGTCTTCAAGCAAGCGCTGCACGAAGCTGAAGCAGCGGCCGGGTGGTCCTCCGCCCGCAAATGAAACTGACTCCGCAACCCTGGACCTGGGGCGGCACCCGTCCGGGTGCCGCGTGGCTGGCGAAATGCCCGGCAGATGTCCCCGCTGTGTGGCAGGCCTGGTTGACCGATGACCCAGCCACACAATTTTTTTTGAACTCGCTTTTGTCAGCCGAAGAACGCGCCCGCCTGGCCCGCTTCCATCAGCAGGAAGATCAACAGCGTTTCCTGGTTGGCCGGGGATTGCTCCGCCTCCTCATGGGTGCCCACCTGGACACACCGGCGGAACGCGTGGAATTTGACTATGGCCCGTTCGGCAAACCTTTCGTGGTCTCCGGCAACGGCACGCCCACGTTGCACTTCAACGTGGCCCATTCCGGGAAACTCGTGCTGCTCGCCTTCAGTCTGTTGCATGAGGTCGGCGTGGATGTGGAAGCAGTGCGGCGCGTCCCGGACTTGGAAACGATTGCCCGCCAAGTATTCTCCGACGACGAATATCGTGGCTGGATCATTCTGAATCCAGAAGAACGTCTCACAGCATTCTTCCGATCCTGGACCCGTCACGAGGCTGGACTGAAAGCGCTGGGTCTGGGATTCGCTGGTGAACGCAACGCGGCGCTGGACGCCCAGTTGGTGTGGTTCGACCTCGAATTGCCAGAAGGCTATCAGGGCGCCGCCGGATGCCATGCGCGCGCAACCGCCGTTGATTAAAATGGACGCAGCGGTGAAGGTGTAGGTGAAAAAACTTTTTGGAACATGAACGACACCGGTCAAATTTCGTCGTCGGACTATCGCCGTCAACTCGCGCAGTTGCGCGAGGCGTTGCTGGGACTGCACAAGACGCTGGTGGATTCGGAGCGCATCAGCTACGAACAGAACATCGGCACGATTCCGTCGGCCAGCCATTTCCTGAGGCCGCTCACGGACGACCCGTGGTTCGCGTGGGCAGCACGGCGGTTTATCTCTGCTCCGGGCGCGCGCTGGGCTGGATGTCGTTTCCGCCGGGCGCGGGCGAACTCAAGTTGATTGACGTTCACGGCGCCGGCGCGCAGCGCAGCGACCCGAAAATCGGCGACCCGAAAAGTTTTCCGCACGGACGCGGCCCGCAAGGCGACGTGATCCGCATTAATAATTTCGTCCGCTGCGTTCGCGACGGCGGAAAATGAGCGAGAGGATTTTCATTTGGTCTGCAGTGGTGGTCTGGGTGGATTTATTGGCAGGAAAACGCCGTGTCTGCGCCGTCTCGGAAAACTCACGTCCGCGCCGGCTTGAAAAAAAGCGCCGCCCAGCCGGCGATGAAACTGACGCCGCCCACCGGCGTGACGGCACCGAGCCAGCGCGCGTCGGTGACGGCGAGCAGATACAGCGAGCCGGAGAAAAGCACGATGCCCGCGAGAAAACCCCACCACGCGACGGCGGGAAAAACTTTTCGTTCCGCGAGAATGAACAGCATCACGGCGTGGATGAAGTGATAAAACACGGCCTTTTCCCAGATCGCCGCCGTGCCATTTTGCGCGAGCAGGTCTTTCAATCCGTGCGCGCCAAACGCGCCGAGCGCCACGGCGAGCAGGCCCGCCGCCGCGGCGATGCGCGTGGGTGTGGTGGAATTCATTTCTGCTCCCCGCCGGTTTTCTCCTCCGCCACCGCGCTGCGTTTTTGCAGTTCGCGTTCGAGCCAGGTGTCCTCCGGCGCGGTCAGCCACGCGGTCAACCAGAGGTCGCCGAGCAGTTGGCCGCTTTTTACAAGCTGGCCTTCGAGGAACGCGCGGCCTTCGGTGCCGCCGTTTTCCTTGCCGGAGAGCTGGCCTGCCTTGTCCAGTTGGTAGAGCGGCTCGACGAGCGCGTTCTGCGCCGCGATGAAATTCACCGCCGTCTTGAAAATTCCGTCCGGATCGCCCGCTGCGGAAATTTTTCCCGCCGGATGAATTTTTCCCGCCAGCGTCTTCTCGTCCAGGCCGCCGGTCTGGCGGAAAAAATTGCCGTCAATCCAGGCGTGAAATGCGAACGAGGTGGTGTAGCGGTGCGGGTTGTTGTTGGTCGTCCAGCCGTGGTGATACATCGTCGTGTGCAGCGGCTGGCTGGCGTCGCCGACGAAATGGCCCATCACGCCCATGACGTAAACGATGTTTTGCTGCGCATTGTTAATTTCCCCCGGCGTGCCGCCGGATTTTTCCAGCGCGGCGAGCGTGCTGAAGCCGGACTGCAGTTTCTCGAAATTCTCCGTGATCGCCCACGGCAGGAAGCCGCTCAATTCGCGGGTGTGGTCGGAGTCTTTCGCCGGGTCAATCGCGGGAAATTTTTCCGGGTGCGCGGCGCGGGCCTTCACGATGCCAGCCACGAAATCGTAGCGCAGCGGCGGCAACGTCGCCGGCGTCAGGCCGTAAAGTTCCAGGTCTTCCAGGTCGAGGTAGTGGTCCGGCCCGCTGCCATGCCCCAGCGCCAGGCCGCGCCCGGTTTTCGCGTCGGTGATGTTGCGCCAGCGGTCGGGTTCGCCCGCCAGAAACGTGATGCGCTTCCTGGCTTCCGGCGTCAGCACGAATGCCGGAAAATTCGCCGGCAGCGAGGCCAGCGCGAGTTCGTTGACCGCATGATGGCCTTCGTAATCCCACGCCGCCGCCTTGAAGACGAGCGCGCCGAGCAAGGCGGCCAAGGCGGGGATTTTTTTATCCATAAATTTTTGGGAGCGTAACGGAATGGCTGCGGTTGCAAAACAGTTTTCGCGCCGCACAAAATCCGTGTTCTCCGCGTTCATCCGTGGTTTAATTCTTCGCGTGAAAATCATCACCGATGAACGCTGCACCGGCTATTCCCGCCAGGGTCATCCCGAGCGGCCCGAACGCGTCGCCAAGACCATCGCGCGGCTGCAAAGCCAGACGGAACTGCCCATCACCTGGGTTGCGCCGGGCGAAAGTGTCGCGGACGAAATCATTCTCCGCGCCCACACGCCCGCCGTGCTGGCGCGCCTTGCCGTGCCGGAGGATTTTGACGAGGACACGCCATTCCACGAAAACATCGGCGCGTTCGCCCGCACGTCCGTCGCCGCGTCGCTCGACGCGCTGCGCGCCGCACGCAACGGCGAGACGGTTTTCAGCCTCATGCGCCCGCCCGGCCACCATGCCATGCGTGAAAAATCCATGGGCTTCTGCTACCTCAACAACATCGCCATCGCCGCGCTCGAAGCGGCGGCCATGGGAGCAAAACGGATTGCCGTTTTCGATTTCGACGTTCACCACGGCAACGGCACGGAGGACATTTTGGTGAACCAGCCGGGCATCGAGTTTTTTTCCGTCCACCAGCATCCGGCGTATCCCGACACCGGCGCGGAAAACCGCGGACGCAACTGTTTCAACTATCCCGTCAACCCCGGCACGACGCGCCTGACCTACCGCGCCAAGCTCGCGCATGCGCTGGACGACCTGCGGAGTTTCCGGCCCGACCTCGTCGCGGTGTCCGCCGGGTTCGACGCCTATGTGCGCGATCCGCTGGCCGACGGCTCGCTGTTGGCGGAGGATTTTTTCTGGATCGGCCAGACGCTGCGTGCGCTGAACGTGCCGTTCTTCACCCTGCTCGAAGGTGGCTACAGCAAGGATCTGCCGGAACTGGTCCTGGCCTATCTCAAAGGCGTGGAGGGGAAGTGACTTGAGGTCGCAAATTGCGACCTTAAACGAAAACGAACTGGTCACAATTTGTGACCACCTCCCGAAAAAGCAGTTCGCAATCCACGATGGCTTTTGGCAATTATATTGCATGAACCAGCCGGGCGCACTCATTCCACTGGAGCGAATTGAACGGAGTATCCTTTTGATTCGCGGCGAGAAAGTGATGCTCGACGCGGATTTGGCGGAGATTTACGGTGTTGGGACGAAGGTGTTGAATCAAGCCGTCAAACGCAATGCCAGCCGGTTTCCGCAGGATTTCATGTTCCGGCTGACGCGGGAAGAACTGGCGCAGATGAACCGGTCACAAATTGTGACCGGTTCCCAAAAGCACCGCGACCCGCGCTTTTCACCCTACGCCTTCACCGAACACGGCGCGCTGATGCTCGCGAATGTTCTCAACAGCGAGCGCGCCGCGCTGACCAGCGTGCAAGTCGTGCGCGCCTTCGTGCGGCTGCGCCAGATGCTGGCTTCCAACGCCGAGCTTTCCCGCCAGCTCGCCGCGCTGGAGAAAAAATACGACGCGCAGTTCAAGATCGTCTTCGACGCCATCCGCCAGCTCATGACGCCGCCGGAAATCAAGCGCCGCGAAATCGGCTTTCACGTCAAATACAACGAGGACAAACCGAAGGCGAAAAAAACATGACCGTCCTCGAAGCGATTCAGAAAAGCGCGGATTTTCTCGGCAAAAAGGGCGTCGAATCGCCGCGCCTGCACACGGAGCTGCTCCTCGCGCACCTGCTCAAAATGCCGCGCATGAAACTGTATCTGAATTTTGACCGCGTGCTAACCACGCCGGAAACCGACGCGCTCCGCGAACTCGTCAAGCGGCGCGGCCTGCGCGAACCGCTCCAGCACATCACCGGCTCCACTTCGTTCTGCGGCCACGAAATCGCCGTCAGCCGGCATGCGCTTGTGCCGCGCCCGGAAACGGAACTGCTCGCGGAACTTGGCTGGCAATTCTTGACGGAACGCCGAGCCCCGTCTCGGCGCGGAATGGCTGATGTTTCGGAACAAGCCGAGACGGTGCTCGGCGCTCCAACTGCGCTCGACTTCGGCACCGGCACCGGCTGCCTCGCCATCGCGCTCGCGGCGAAATGTCCCAACGCCAGAATCACCGCGCTGGATGTGTCGCCGGACGCGCTGGCGCTCGCCCGGCAAAACGCCGCGCAAAATCAGGTCGCGGAACGGATTGAGTTTTTGCAGGGCGACGGTTTTGCCGCACTGTCAAACGGGTGGGGCGAGCGTCCTCGCGAGCCGGTCGTTGCGGACGGCCATCACGGCTCGCCGGGAGACTCGCCCCGGCAATTTGATCTGATTGTCAGCAATCCGCCTTACATCGCGTCCGCCGAAATCGCCACGCTGGAACCGGAAGTTCGCGATTTTGATCCGCGCGCGGCGCTCGACGGCGGCGCGGACGGGCTGGATTTCTACCGCCGGCTCGCGGCGGAGGCGAAACCGTTCCTGAAAGCGGACGGGAAAATCATGCTGGAGTTCGGCGACGGCCAGACAGACGACATCAAAAAAATCTTTGAAGGCGAAAAGTGGATTGTCGAAGCGGTGCGGGAGGACTACTCTCACCGCGCCAGAATTCTGGTTGCGCGGCGCTGAAATTTTCAGTCACGGATGGACACGGATAAACACGAATTTTATTCGTCGCTGTGCAAATTTTTATCCGTGTGCATCTGTGTCCATCCGTGGTTAAACCTATTTAATTTTTAATGGACAGTTTTTTGATCAAAGGCGGCGTGCCATTGCACGGCGAA